>AMCI01005388.1_pt1 | contig 25381 bp, 17 predicted proteins | sample 419838 | NCBI WGS metagenome assembly AMCI01 (sample SAMN01090643, study PRJNA158313) | gut metagenome
ATATTTGTTGGCAAACCAGCCGTCATCCAGCAGGAACAGGTCGACACCCAGCTTCACGGCATCGTCCATCAGGTGTACCAGCTTTTCTTCGTTGAAGTCGAAGTACGTGGCCTCCCAGTTGTTCAGCAACGTCATACGCGTCTGAAGGCCGTCCTTCAGCTGATACTGACGGGCCCAATCGTGGAAATTGCGGCTGGCCTTTCCCTTACCTTCCCAACTATAAGTGAAATAGAAATCGGGCGTACGGAACACTTCCTTCGGCTGCAGGGTATAGGCGGAAGCATACGGATTGATGCCCGACACCACACGCAACGCCTGCTGCTGGTCCACCTCAAAAGTGAAGCGGAAATTACCGGTCCATCCCAAGGTTCCGACCAACACTTCACCGCTGTTTTCGGCGGCCGGCTCGTCCAAAGCCAACTGGAAGAACGGCGAACAGAACATATTGGCACGGGTGCCCAATTTCGTATCGAGCACCTTCTTGCCAAACACGAGCGGCGTTTCCTGGACCTGTACTTCACGGGCCCAATCGCCGGTAAATTCGGTCAAGAAATAACGCTCGCGGTCCAGGTGCAACAGGGAAGAGGCATATTGGTGCAACACCACGGGCTTCTTCTCCTGATGACGGATTTCGGCAAACGTCCGGATGACATCCACCGGGTCGTAAGCGATGTAATGCAGGTCGACTGTCAGCGGATAGACTTCATCGCGCAAGGTGACCACCACTTCCTGCACACCCGGTTCGGTCTGCCGCTCGGTGTGCGAGACATACTTCAACAGCGTCGAGGGGTTGCCGTCGGCATGCACCACATGGACAGCCGGTTCAAAATAGTCCTCCATGCCGTGCGTGAGGTAGGCTTCCTTGCCGGTTGGCAGATGGTCCAGGTCGGAGGCATGGTGCAACGTCTTTCCCAGATAGTGTTGATAGACACGTCCATCCTGACCGACCCGGTAAATCAAATCGATGTGGGCTGTACGGATACGGATCGTAGGCTGCTCGACGGCATGTGCGGCCCAGGCAAATCCCAACAGTCCCACGAAGAGCATAACTAGTTTTTTCATGTGTTAAATACTTTGAGTTAGTGAACAGAAGCAAAAATAAGCAATTCTGACAATCCCTGCAAAGTTTACTCTTTCAAAGAGCTACCGAAAAAGCCAGTTCCTCTTTTCCCCGCCTTCTATTCCAGGCAGGGGACCTTCAGAAATTCAGCCTCAGGAAAATGCTGCACCAGGTAACGGCGGATATAACCTTCCGTATCGGCCTGGATGATGGCATCTTCTCCCTCGGGATAGAGGTTGTACATCACCGTATGCAGCGGAATCCCCCGGCGCTCGATGGCTTCCAGACTGAGCAGGGTGTGGTTGATGCTGCCCAACCGACCGGAGGTGACAAACACCAGCGGATAACCTTCCTGTTGGATGTAGTCGATGGTGAGCAGGTCGTCGGTAAGGGGCACCATCAGTCCGCCGGCTCCCTCTACCAGAACCGCATCGTAGCGGTCGCTCAGCACACTCGTAGCCCGACGGATGCGGTCGAATCGGATTTCACGACCATCCAGGCGGGCGGCCAACTGCGGAGAAGCGGGATACGAGAAGATTTCGGGTTTGGTGATTCCCTGCTCGTCTTCGGGCAGATAACCGATGCCCATCAAACGGCGATGGAGGGCAATGTCCTCCGAAAAGCCTGCCGGATTACCGGTTTGGATAAATTTCTGTGTAATGGTACGGCGGCCTTGTTCGTTCCACAAACGGGCCAGATAGGCAGTAGCATAACTCTTGCCGATGTTGGTATCGATGCCACTGACAAAAAATACATTTTCTTTCATCTTATACTTGTTTTTTATAGGTTACGTACTAATCGGTACAACGAGGCTTGGCCAGGATGTACAACGGATGATAGGTCAAGGGAACACCCGACGGGCGCCCCGAAGCCGCATGGTTGGCGGAAGAAACGGGGTTTTCCAAAGATGAGCGTTCCGAAGCAGGGCGTTCCGAAGCCGCACGACCACCGGAAGCAATATCCCCCGGTATTCCGAAGGCTTCGGTGTAACGACTGCAGAAACGGCGCAGGTCACCAGGGGTCCAGGCCTCCCGCCGAATCGCTGTCACACCCGTATGCTTCAAATGATAGAGCACTTCCAGCGGTGTGTCGAACGTCAATGTGAGGTGTTCCTCACCGGCGTAGACCACCTCGAAATGCGGAGCAAGCAGCGTCTTCCATTCCTCCAGCGAGCGATAAGTCAATCCGGCTCCCGTCAAGGCAGTCACTTCCTTCAGGTTATCACCGCCAAAGGTCGAAAAGGCCAGGTATCCGTCGGGCTTCAGCAACCGGGCGCAGCGCGAGAAAAAGGTCTCGGGGGCGGTGAACCACTGCAACACGGAGCAGGAGACAATCAAGTCCTGCCCACCGGGGAACAGGAGCGTCTCGGCGTCACCAGCCAGGAAATGCACCTCGCCAGGAACCCACTGCGAAAGCGAACCGGAAGAACCCGACTGCGAAGGCGAATCCAAAGAGCCCGACTGCGAAAGCGAACCGGAAGAGCCCGACAGCCAATCGTCGTAGCAACGGCTCATCTCGGTGCAGAGGTCATTCAAGACCAGACAGCCCGGTTGCAAACAGGCTACCAACGGACGGGTCAGGAAGCCGGTACCGCAACCGATTTCGAGAAGGTGCGGATGAACAGGGACTTCGCCGACTTCCCGCTGCAGCAGTTCCACCAAGCGTTCGGCTATCTGCCGTTGGGCCACGGCTTCACGATGGTAACTCTCGACAACGCGGGAAAAGCGATGATTCACCAAAGTCTTATCAATAAGGGTCTCTGCCGATACCTGGCGAGTAGCTTCCTTTGAAGAGGAAGAGGTTCTTTTCAAAGAGGCTCTTTTCAAGGAAGAGGAAGCGGTTTCCTTCCCGACCAGGAAAGGATGCTTTCCACCCAGGGAAGATTCTTCCGCTACAAGCGGAGAACAGTTTCGAACAATAGAAGATTTCATCGGGCACAGGAAGGAAAAGGTTTAGAGATAGAAGGAATACAATCGGAGCCCGAAGTCACTGGCCAGGGACGGGTGAGTTCATCGGCCATGCGGGCCGTATAGTGCGGCTCGTCGATGAGTTCAATCCGGGGAAAGGAACGATCCTGTCGGAGGTGTTCCCAAGCGGCCTGCTGATGGTCGGAGGGGAAAATCAGGTCACGACTGCCCACCAGACAACGACGCCAACCGAACCGGGGGATTCCGATGCCGGACAGTTGACGGGCCGCCGCTCCGATAGCCTGCAGTTCTTCCTGCAGTTCCTCGACCGGACGTTGCGGACGATGAGTCAGAAAGAAGGACAGCGACTCGCGGTTGACACACATCCGCCGGTAGAATTTTTCCAGATTGCGAGCATCGAGCCCTTGCAGGGTACCGTGGAAAATAGCTTCGGGAATGCCGTAACGGTCGTCGACAGGCATCGGCGTACCGTTGATGGCCACACAATCGACGCAACGGGGCCACTGCACAGGCAGGCCCTCACCACCGTTGCCCGAGGCAAGACAGCGGGCAACGGATTGCGACGTTGCAGCCAAGGTTGGCGCTGGCGAAAGGACCACGGTGGCAGCCCAGACGCCCATCGACCAAGCCACCACACGCATTTCGGTGTAAGCGTGCAGGACAGTCGGATCGAGATCGAGACGGAGGTGACGGTAATCGTAGCAGAGCAGCAGGTCACTGTCGGCCGGCTGCAAGCCTTTGAAAGGGGTGGCATCCATCCCCCACCCTGCAAAGAAAAGGGTGAGACGGGAAGAGTGCGCACGATGTATCCATTGATATTTCATAAGAGTGGGTTGGAAGGTTCGTTCATTCGTTTACGGGTTCATTTGTTTACGGACTCATTTCTGTTCTTTTACATGCGTTACTCCTCGCATCCGCATTCTTTCACGGCCGTTATATTTCACGGCTGTTTACGGAATCCAAGCGCAGGTGCCGACCTTACAGCGCCGCTATCAGGCGGTCGATTTCTTCATCGGTGAGGGCGGCCGTCAGCGAAAGGCGCAGACGCGAGGTGCCTTCAGGCACGGTGGGCGGACGCACCGGCAGCACATAGAAACCATTCCGCTGCAGCTCGAGGGCTTTGCGGACGGCAGCCTCGCTCTCACCAACCGTAAGCGGCAGAATGTGCGAGGTCGAGGGACAATCGTACCCGCGTTCGCGCAAGGCAGTAGCCAGTCGATTACTCAGCCGTTGCAGATGGGCTCGAGCTTCGCTCCAACGGTCGAGTTGCCGGAAAAGGAAGAGGGTCCACTGCAGGTTGACGGGCGGCAAGGCGGTGGTGAAGATGAACGGGCGCATCCGGTTCACCAGGTAGTCGCGGACCAGTTGCGAACAGACAATGTAACCACCCACTGAGGCAAGGGCCTTGCCGAAGGTGCCGCACAGAAAGTCGATGTCGGCCAAGCAACCTTGCTCTTCGGCGCAACCCAATCCGTGCGGACCGCGTACCCCAATGGCATGGGCCTCGTCGACATACAGCAGGACGTTCGGATAGCGATGTTTCAAGGCCACCAGGCGACGGAGGTCGGCTTCGTCGCCGTCCATACTGAAAAGGCTCTCGGTGACCACCACGATGCGCTCATAATCGCGGTGATGGCGTTCGAGCAACTGCTCCAGCTGGTCGTAGTGGTTGTGGCGGAAACGGATGCAGCGGGCACCCGACAGGCGGATACCGTCAATCAGACTGGCATGGACCAGCTTGTCGGCCAGAATCAGGCTGCGGGCATCGCACACAGCGGGCAGAATGCCCAGGTTCATGTGATAGCCGCTGTTGAACACCAACGCGCTTTCCCGACCGAAACGGTGGGCCAACTCCTGTTCCAAGGCTTCGTGTGCCGGGAAATTGCCGGTCAGCAACCGGGCCGACGAAGCTGAGGGAAGGAAGTTCTCGGGGGTAAGGGTCTGCAGAAATTCCATCCGCAGGGCCTCATCGGTAGCCAGGCCCAGGTAGTCGTTCGACGAGAGGTTCAGCATCGCTCTTCCTTCGGTCTGAAGTGTCTTGCCGCAGTGTTCGGCCCGAGGCAGACGACGCAGGTTTTGCCGGGCCTCGAGTTGCTGCAGTTCGGCCTGCAGCGAAGCCAGGGGATTCGAGGAAGCCGAAGCGGACATCGGTTCCCCCTGTAACTGAGGTTCAAATAAGGTAGGTTCTTCCAACATAGTTTACAGAGTTATAGAGGTTAGGCCGGAAGGGGCAGTTCGCTGACAACTTTCACCAATGCACGGGTCAGGTGCGACAACTCCTCGGGTTGGATGATGAAAGGCGGCATGATATACACCAATTTGCCGAAGGGGCGCACCCACACGCCTTCTTCCACAAAGCGACGCTGCATGAAGGCCATATCGACAGGTTCCTTCACCTCGATGACACCGATGGCTCCCAACACGCGCACGTCGGCCACCTGAGGCAACCGGGCCGCCGGAGCCAATTCGCGCTGCAACTGGGCCTCGATGGAGCGGACACGGGTTTCCCAATCCGAGTCGAGCAGCAAGCGGACGGAAGCCAGGGCGACGGCACAGGCCAAAGGGTTACCCATGAACGTCGGTCCGTGCATGAAAGCACCGGGATAGCCGTTCGAAATCGTGTCGGCCACTTCATCGCTGGTAAGCACCGCCGAGAAGGTCAGGTACCCCCCCGTCAGCGCCTTGCCGATGCACATAATGTCGGGCTGCACGCCGGCATGCTCCCAGGCAAAGAGTTTGCCGGTCCGTCCGAAACCGGTGGCAATCTCGTCGAAGATAAGCAGCACGTGATGGTCACGGCAGAGGGCTTCGGCCTGGCGCAGGTATTCGGGATGGTAGAAACGCATACCACCGGCTCCCTGCACGATCGGTTCGAGGATAAGCGCCGCCAGCTCGCCGTGATGCGCCTCGATGACCTGACGCAGGGGTTCGATGTCGGCCTCGTCCCATTCACCATCGAAACGGCTGCGGGGAGCGGGTACGAAATGACGGATGGGCAAGGCACTGCCGAAGAGGCTGTGCATACCGGTCACGGGATCGCACACCGACATGGCGTTCCAAGTGTCACCGTGGTAGCCCGAACGGATGGTGACGAAATTCTGCTTGGCGGTCTTGCCTTGGGCGGCCCAATATTGCACGGCCATCTTGAGGGCTACCTCGACAGCCACAGAACCGGAGTCAGCATAGAAGATTTTCTGCAAACGGGGCGGTACAAGGCGCAGCAGCAACTGGCCGAGCTCGATGGCAGGATCGTGCGTCAAACCACCGAACATGACATGACTCATGCGGTCAATCTGGTCACGGATAGCCTGGTTCAGCACAGGATGATGATAGCCGTGCACCATGCACCACCACGACGACATGCCCTCGATCAGCCGGCGACCGTCGGCCAGTTCGATGTACACCCCTTCGGCCCGCTTTACCCGATAGGTTGGCAGCGGGTTCGTCGTCGAGGTATACGGATGCCACAGGTGATCCCGGTCGAAGGCGGAGTGAACGGCGGTATCTTCATAACGCAGCGTATAACCGGCTTCCTGAATCAATTGCCGGTCATCGGCTACCTTCGATCCGACGGTCGTCAACAGGTCGCCTACGATGGCAGCATTGATGCCGATGTACAAGGCTTTCTGCTGAGCCTCGCGCGAGAGTTGCGAGCGGCCGCCCGCCAGACGCAGGTAGGCCTGCGGATGAATCCAGCGGAACAGGGCAATGGTGGTGAGCACCTCTTCCTCGGTCAACGGTTGCGCATGTTCGAGCGGAGTGCCGGCAATGGGATGCAGCAGGTTGAGGGGAATGGATTTCACATCCAGTTCGCGCAGCGTGAAAGCCAGTTCGATGCGCTGTTCCATCGTCTCTCCCATCCCGATGATTCCCCCGCTGCAGACTTCCATGCCGATGCGACGGGCAGCTCGCAGGGTCTCGATTTTCTCGGCCTGGGTATGGGTGGTACACAAATGAGGGAAATACGAAGGAGCGGTCTCGAGGTTACAATGGTAGCGGGTGATGCCGGCGGCAGCCAGACGACGCAGTTCGGCTTCGTTCATCAGCCCCAGCGAAGCACACAAGCGGATGGAGGAATGGGCGCGCAGGTGACGGACCTGGGTGCACAGCCGATCGAGGAGGGCTGCATGGGGCTTGCGGCCGCTGGTCACCACCGAGAAACGGTCCACGCCTTGAGCTTCATTGAAACGGGCATGGCGCAAACATTCCTCGTCGGACACCAGGTCGTACACCTCGGCACACGTGGAATAACGGGCCGACTGGGCGCACCAGTGGCAATCCTCGGGACACTTGCCCGAACGGGCATTGATAATGGAACACATATCGAACATCGACGACGCACAAGCCTGGGTCAATTCGTGGGCGGCGGCATACAGCGCTTCCTTGTCGGCCACCTGTGCCAGCCAAAGGGCATCCGCAAGTGCCAGGGAATCTCCACCCAATACCCGCTTCTTCAAGACTTCCAAGTGTTCCTTTTCAGACTGAATCGGTTCATTCATCTGCTTTTTCATCATATTACTCATAGCGAATCGGCAAAAAAAAGCCGGGAGCATGCTGGGAACAGCATCCTCTCGGTCCTTTATCAATTTAAACAAAAAAAGTACAATCATTCCGTCGGCTACCGAAGCCGAAAGCTGTGCAGACGTGTTATTCAACAACTGAACAGCCCATTGGTTCAGTCCAACCGACCATAAAGAAAGAAAAAGGGAGCAGGAACCTGCAACAATCCCCCCGACAGAAAGTTGCCAAGGGTCTGCTCCAACCACCTCGGCGACTGAATCGGAAGCAGGGTACAGGCACATCATTGACGTACCGAGGGTACACACGGCCTGCTTGCCCAACGAACGGTCGGCAATGCCTTTCTTCAAGGTTCCAATGGTGACGCATTTACCCAAACTGCAGAACACAGCATATCCTTTCCGACACCAACGTCGGAAACGAAGTACAGGCCGGGCAGTATGGACACAAGTCATCATAAAGGTTCTTTCTTTTTCAATTTACGGAAAGCAAAGGTAGATAAAATCAAAGAAGAAGCCAACAAATCTCCCCGAAAAAAACCTCCCACCCTCTTTCCCGTTTCTACTATCTGGGAAAAAGTGTGGGAGGTACTCTATGTCTTACAACGACTTACAGGGTCGTTAGCTGCTTGTTGGGCCGGAGCCTATCCAAGCATTTTACTTGGTTGTTTTCTTGCAAGTAGTCTTCTTGGCCGGTTCCTTCTTGGCAGCCTTTTCAGCCTTGGCCAACTTTGCCTGCAGCTGTTCGATTTCCTTGTTCAAGGTAGCCAGTTCTTCACCCTGGTTCTTGATGGTCGTCAACAGCGAGTTCAGTTCTTCGTTATCCATATCTACCGGATAGAGCTGGTTCACACGGCTGATGAAGTCGCCCAGGATGTTCATGTAGTTGGTGAACGCATCGTAAGCTGAATCATAGATACCGCGGTTCAACCAGATACCGGTGTTCTTGGTCGTCATGAAACGGAAGTTGTTGCTGGCCTGCAGATAGTCCCAATCCTGCTTGATACGACGGTCGTCGCACAGGTGAACACGTTCAGCCACGCTGTACAGCTTGTTGAATGCTTCGCGCTGCATCACGTTACCCAACCAAGCACTGATGTCTCTTTCTTCGTCTACCCACGACATCGGATAAGGCACATCCACCTGGTCTACTGACTTCAGTTTCGAGATGATTTCGGTCGGTGTAGAGAAAGTGATACCCTTTTCACGCGCACATACCGGCAGTGCCTTCAGGAATTCCAGGATGTTCGATGACAACGGCTGAGCGATACCCAAAGCCGAGAGTTCCATGAAGATATTGATAACCTGTTCTTCTTCCGGCATCGCAGCAATCCAGTTGATATACTTGTCGGCAAACAACGGATATTCGTTCCAGTCGGCATTCGAGAAGCGCAGGCTGATATCGTCTGACAACTTGAAATCACGCAGCAACAGCTTCAGGTTGGGGTTCATGGAGCAGTGGTACACATAGTGCGGGCTCTTCCAACCCAGGATGTGCTTGGCACCTTCGGTCAGCATACCCTTGAAACCCATGTCGGCAATGACCGAACCGATTTCGTTCGAATAGATCAAGCTTGAGTTGCGGAATACCTTGGGTTCCTTGCCGAATACCTGTTTGATCTTGGTACGCATGCGTTCCACTTCTTCGATGAAGCATTCTTCGTTGGCCAACGATGACAGACCGTGTGAGTAAGGTTCGCACAGGAATTCACAGCAGCCGGTTCCGTTCAGTTCGTGCAGCAGTTCGATAACCTGCGGAGCATACACTTCCAACTGTTCCAAAGCCACACCCGAGATAGACAAAGCTACCTTGAAGGCACCTTCGTTGCTCTTGGCCATGTCGATCAAAGTAGTCAAGGCCGGGATGTACGAACGTTCAGCGATGTCACTGATACCGCGTTCGTTTTCATAATCGTCGTAGTAGTAGTGGTCACGACCGATATCGAAGCAGCGGTAACGTTTCAAGTGGATAATTTGATGTATTTCAAAGTAAAGACAGATTGTTTTCATATCTAGGAGATGTTTGATTGTTAACGATGATAGTTTCTAATAGTATCTTCATAAAGGGCACGGATGCGCAAGCCCACCTTTTCCCACGTAATGCCGTCCACTTCCTTCTTGCCTTCTTCCTGCAGATACTGGAACAGGGCAGGGTTGGTACAGATGGAGTACATCGCGTCGGCCATGGCATTGATGTCCCAGTAGTCGGTCTTGATCACCTTGTCCAGAATTTCACCGCAGCCCGACTGCTTGGAAATGATGGACGGTGTACCGCACTGCATGGCTTCCAACGGAGCGATACCGAAAGGTTCCGATACCGAAGGCATGACGAACACGTCACTGTTCTTGTAGGCTTCATACACCTGACGGCCACGCTGGAATCCCGGGAAGTGGAAACGGTCGGCAATGCCGCGTTCGGCAGCCAGCTGAATCATCGCTTCCAGCATATCGCCCGAGCCGGCCATCACGAAACGGATGTTGCGGGTACGCTTCAATACCAAAGCAGCAGCTTCGACGAAGTATTCGGGTCCCTTCTGCATGGTGATACGGCCCAGGAAGGTCACCACCTTTTCCTTGTTGTGTTCGGGACGAGGGATATCCAACAACTCCTGTGACAACGGATACACGGCATTGTGCATAGCGAAGCACTTGCGCGGATCCTGATGATACTGATGGATCACCGTCTGACGGGTCAGTTCAGACACACACATGATGCAGTCGGCATGGTCCATACCGTTCTTTTCCATGGCGTAAACCGTCGGGTTCACCTTACCGCGCGAACGGTCGAAGTCGGTCGCATGCACGTGGATACACAGCGGTTTGCCACTCACCATCTTGGCATGGACACCGGCCGGATAAGTCAGCCAGTCGTGTGCATGGATGATGTCAAATTCCTGCTGACGGGCAATTACCCCGGCAATGATCGAGAAGTTGTTGATTTCATCGTGCAGGTTGCTGGGATAACCACCGGCAAATTCCATACAGCCCAAGTCGTTGACATGCATGTACGAGAAATCCGCATAGATATGGTCGCGGAACGAATAATACTGTTCCGGTGTCAGCGAGGTGAGGCGCGACTTCAAATAGTCATAGTTCACGTCTCTCCACACGATAGGCACTTCGTTCATACCTACGATGTTCAAGAACTTCTCTTCATCGCCCGTGGGCTTGGGCATACAGAATGTAGTTTCAACGTCCCCCTGCAGGCTCAAACCCTTCGTGATACCGTAAGAAGCGACAGCCAAACCACCATATATCTTGGGAGGAAATTCCCATCCAAACATTAATACTTTCATACAGGTCCCTCCTATTAATAGTTGTACTTACTCAATAAATATAATACACGTTGTATCTCGGCAATATTCATGGCGAACGATACGGCACCACGTCCACGGAACGGCGGGTTACCGTCGAACAGTTCGGGAATCGAACCGATACAGTGTGACACCATTTCTTCTTCGTAACCGATGAGGTGACGGTCGACATAACCTACACCGCTCATCTTGTAGATACGGAGATAAGCTTCGAAATAGAAACCAGCCAGCCACGGCCAAGCGGTACCCTGGTGGTACGCATAGTCGCGCTGCAGCTGCGGACCTACGTAGTTGGGGTTGTAGCCCCCACTCTTCGGACTCAAGGAGCGCAAGCCCTTCGGAGTCAGCAGTTCCTTGGTCACGATATCCAGCACACCCTTCTTCTGACGGGCATCCAACGGAGAATAATCAAAAGCTACGGTGAAAATCATGTTCGGACGAACACTCCAGTCCATCATATTGCCATCCACATAGTCGAGCAGATAACCATATTCATTCAGGAAAGTATCGACGAACGCTTTGCCTGCCTTGTCGGCCAATTCGTTGAGTGCCGGCGGCAGAGTTTCGTCGCCAGCTTCAGCCATCAAGTCGGCTACGAAGCGCAGCGCGTTGTACCAAAGGGCATTGAATTCCACGATATAACCGGTACGTGCCACCACGGGGCGACCGTTCACGGTCGAGTTCATCCAAGTAATCGCCTTGTCGGTGCCGTTGGCATACAGCAAGCCGTTGTCATGGATAAACAGGTTCGGATGGTTTTCATGGCGCAGATAATCCATGATATCCTTCAGCAGCTGGCCGTAGTTTTCACGGCAGGCATCGCGCGATACCATCTTCGCATATTGCTGCAGACACCAAACGGCCCACAACAGCACGTCGGGATGCTGCATTTCATAGATCTTGATATCGGTGGGTTCATCGTTCATGAACGCATAGATGGCCTTGCGGGCAGTTTCCATCAACATCTCGAACTTTTCCACTTCGTCGATGGCCAGGGTCAAGCCCGGCATAGAAATGAACATATCGCGGGCACGGCATTTGAACCAGGGATAACCGGCCAAGATATAAGATTCGTCGCCCTGCTTGTTCAGGAACTGATGAGCTGCATTGATCAGACAATGTTCGAAGCAGTCGCGCGGGGTACGTTCTTCGCGTTCTTCTTCAAAAGTTCCGGCCAATTCCGTCGTAGCCACTTCAGAAACACCTCCCGAGAAGACAACGCTTTCGCCTTTCTGGATATCCACTTCAAAATAACCCGGTACATACAAGTCTTCGTTGAAATCGTAGCCGCGTTCCTGTTCCTTCGGATACTCGATGCCCCGATACCAGTCGGGTTGGAAATGGAACTCATTTTTCTTGTTCAACTGCATGAACAGTTCGGGATATCCCGCATACATGCAAGTCTTGATACCGTTGTCCACTTCCTGATAATCACGGCTGGCTACCGGATTTTCGTGCGTGTACTGGCGAACACTGCGGAAAGCCAGGAACGGACGCAGACGCAGCTTGGTAGCTGAATGGGCGTCGAGCAACGTGTAACGAATCAAGATACGGTTTTCGTGATGCACAAACAATTTCTCCTTTTTCAGCACCACACCTCCTACGCGATAAATCGTCGTAGGCACTTTGTCACACTCGTATTCACGGATGTACTTGTGTCCCCGAGGGCTGTAATTGTCCCCCTGATACTTATGCAGACCCAGGTTGAATTCTGCACCATGCTGAATCACTGTTTCATCCAACGACGACAACAAGACATGGTTTTCGTCGTCCAGTTCAGGAACAGGAATCACGAGCAATCCATGATATTTTCGCGTATTGCAATCAACAATGGTCGTACAATGGTAGGCTCCCGAACGGTTGGTACGAAGGATTTCCCTTGGCAATGATTCACCCAAGTTCGTCATAAGAGTCTTGTCAAATCGTAAGTAACTCATAGTTGTTATTTTAAGGTTATAAATGAATAATCCATATCAGTTGGTCATACTTCTTATTTGTATATGACGCTCAAAATTAGTAATTATATGTTTAAAGCAAAACTAAATAAGGAATTATTTTTGCTTTTCTTCATTTTTCGATAGAAAACCCGAAAAAAGAGGCGAGTTTTGTCACTATTTAGCAAAAAGACGGACCTGTGCTACGGGGATACCCTCCGTCTGCACAAGTCCGTCCATCTCCTTCCGCCCCTCACCATTGATGCGTCGAGCCGTGTCCAGCGGACTCCAGCAGGTTCCGACAGCGGATTATCGGGAAAATATCAATACACTTCCACCTTTGCGGCCGCTGCTTTGCACTTGTCGCGCAGCGCGTCCAGATCGCTTCCGTTCGGTGCGTAGCTTACCACTACCCCCATACGGCGGTTCACCTTCGTGAATGGCTTGCCAAAAATGCGCAGGTAGGTATTGGTTTCTTTGCACACTTCCTCTTCTCCACGGTAGCGGGGTGCTTCCTGACTGGCAATGGGCGACAGGATCACGGCGCTGGCACCGATGCGTTCCTGGGTAATTTCAGGAATCGGCAAGCCCAACACAGCCCGCAGATGCAATTCAAATTCATTCAAATTCTGCGTACCGGCCAAGGTCACCATGCCCGTATCGTGCGGACGCGGAGACAATTCCGAGAAATAGACACCGTTCTCGTGACTCAAGAAGAATTCCACTCCCCAGATGCCAGCGCCGGTCAAGGCTTCAGTCACCTTAGCAGCCATCTCCTGAGCCGCCTTCAGATGGGCAGGATCAATATGCGCCGGCTGGAAGCTTTCGCGGTAATCGCCCCCTTTCTGTACATGACCGATGGGCGGGCAGAACAACGTCGGTCCGTTCTTCTGGGTCACCGTCAACAAAGTGATTTCACTGTCAAAGTGTATGAACTCTTCAATGATGAGTTCTTTGATGTCGCCGCGGCTACCTTCACAGCCATAATGCCAAGCCTGTTCCAGTTCATCGGCACTCTTCACCAGCGACTGACCTTTGCCCGACGAGGACATCAACGGCTTCACCACACAGGGGAATCCGATTTCAGCCGCGGCTTCCTTCAGTTCCTCGAGCGATTTAGCATAAAAATACTTGGCCGTTTTCAGTCCCAGCTCCTTGGCTGCCAGGTCCCGGATAGCCTTACGGTTCATCGTGATATTGACAGCACGGGCACTCGGTACCACCTGAATGCCTTCCTGTTCCAGATGGTACAGGCGTTCGGTGCGGATAGCCTCAATTTCGGGCACAATGATATCGGGACGATGCTTGGCCACCGCTGCATCGAGCGCTTCCCCGTCGAGCATACTGAACACTTCAAACTCATCGGCCACCTGCATGGCCGGAGCACCTGCATACGAGTCGCAGGCAATGACATACTGTCCTTTCCGTTTGGCCGCAATGACGAATTCTTTACCCAACTCGCCAGAGCCCAGCAATAAAATCTTCTTTGTCATAATCGAATGTTATGGATGTATTAGTGACTGCAAAGATAAGGCTTTTTACAAATTAAACGTTATCATTGAGGCAATATTTGGTTCGGTAACGACCCAAAAAACGGCGACCGACAAGGCTGCCAGCCACAAGAGGAGGAAGACGACACGCACCGTGCCCGACATGGGCTGCCATCCGCCAAACTGTCGCATCAACAGGTGAATGAGTCCGACTACAGGAATGCCCAACACCAAAATGCCAGCTAAAGCCAAGGACACCAACACTCCCGGAGTGGTACCCAATGCGGCCCAATCGACCATCGGGAAAAACTGATAGAAGAAGGCGGGCAACGCGGCAATGACACCCAGCCCTGCCATCAGCAGGGCAAAGAAGACGATGAGCAATACAAACAAAACCGGCGAGAGGCAAATGGCCAGGAACACCAGCAGTAATTTGAGCAGGAAACCGGCCACCGCTACCACACCTTCAAGCAGCCGGCGCAACAAGCTGCGCGGCTGGTCGGAACGAACATACTCGTTGACTTTCTCAAAACCTTGGTTCACCCGCTCGAAACCGTCGGTCACCGTCTTGCCGATGTTCTCTACATTGATCGGGGTTCCCCGCATGGCCAGTTTCTCGGTAGCGGTCCGGGCCAACGGAATGATGATCCAACCGACCACATAGATAAAGACGGTACTTTGGAACAACAACAGCATGAGCAGGAAGAACAGGCGCACCCAGGTGACATCCCATCCCATGTAGGCAGCCAGTCCGGAAGCCACCCCACCCAGCACCTTGTCGTCGGGGTCGCGGTACAGCTTGTGCAGGCGGATTTCCTGCGACGCATAGTCCGTGCCCGTTCGCGGCGATTCACCTGAAAAGCCCTCCTGGCGGTTCGAGGCATCCCCCTCGCCCGGTAAGTCTTCGGGCTGTCCCATTTGGGCAATGACCGCTTCCACATCCTGTAGGGTGACCACCTGCCGGCTTTCGCCCAGGCGTTCGGAAAACAGTTCGGCGATACGCTGCTCCATATCGCACACAATTTCATCGGCTCCTGCCTCACGACGGAAATGCAAGCGCAGGTTCACCAGGTAGTTATCGAGCAGCCGGTAGGCATCTTCGTCGATGTGATAGACGAATCCTCCCAAATTGATGGTTAAAGTCTTTTTCATGTTTGCTGAAGTTTAACTGTTTCTCAAATGATTCACGGTAGTGGCCAGTTCGTCCCAGGCTGCCTCCAGTCCCTCCAGGAACTGTTCGCCTTGCGAAGTGAGCCGATAGTATTTGCGTGGGGGACCCTGGTTGGATTCCACCCACTCGTAAGAAAGGAGGTCATCGTTCTTCAACCGCGTCAACAGCGGATAGAGTGTCCCCTCCACCACAATGAGCCGGGCTTCTTTTAGCTTCTGGATGATGTCCGAAGCATACGACGGTTCCTTGTGCAACAGCAACAGGATGCAGTATTCCAACATCCCCTTGCGCATCTGCGAGCGTACATTGTCTACATTCATAAAGATCCGTAATTGGTATGACACAAATGTATGCATTATTTTAGTACCTTGCATTACAAAGTACTATATTTTACTCCGAGCCGGCGGATATTTAACACCTTTTAGGAGAATCCAGACAAAAAGGCGGACTTCTCCTCCGCTTTCGTTCCACGAAAGGCTATCTTTGCAAACCGGAAGAAAGATTTCCCTTCCTTCCAAAGTAACGAACTGAAGATTAAAACTTCCTGACAACAAGCAAACTACCCATGAACACGAACAACTCACTCCGCATCCGTCCGGCTACAACAGCCGACATTCCCCTGATTCACGATCTGGCCGACGTGGCCTTCCGCGCCACCTACCGCGACATCCTCTCGCCCGAACAACTGGACTACATGATGGAATGGATGTACGCTCCCGACAGCCTGCACCGCCAAATGGAAACCGAAGGACACCTTTATTATATCGCCTGGACCGATGGAGTGCCGGCCGGCTATGTCTCCATCCAACCCGAAGGGGCGCACACCTTCCACCTGCAGAAAATCTATATCCTTCCTCACCTGCAGGGCCAACACATCGGACAGGCCCTTTTCGAACAGGCTGTCAACGTAGTGAAAACGCTCCACCCGGGTGCATGCCAGCTGCGCCTCAACGTGAACCGAAACAACAAAGCCCTCCATTTCTACGAACACCTGGGCATGCGAAAAGTAGACGAAGGCGACTTTCCCATCGGTCAGGGCTACTACATGAACGACTACATCATGGCTCTGGACCTGTAGCCTGCCTTCGGGCAGCACCCTTCCCAACCCGAACAACACCGGTTGGAATCCTACCGGCCGAACAACAGAGCCACAACCCCATCCAGAAAAAAAGAAAGGAAACGCACAGCCAGTTACAGCCGCCGTTTCCTTTCTTTCATTTTAACAACGAGTTCTTACGATAATTCTCTTATTCTTCCCATACGAGGTAAGCCGAAACCAGCCAATGGTTCAACTTGTTGCCCTCGCAGGCCTGAGCTTCGGGAATGCTGACCTTCAGCGTATGCTTGCCGGCCGCCAGCGTGCCGACTTCGGCCACTTCGGGCACCACGTCGCTACCCGGACACCAGTTCGAACGCGACAAATCGGATGAAGCCAAAGGTTCTTCGACACTCTTGGTCATATAGCCTTTGGGACCGATATAATCGGCCTTGCGCGGAATCAACCACACACCCGTAGCCGGATTGTAACGACGGAACGAAGCACAGTCGTCACGCCAGGGGATGAAGTTGAGTACCTCCCGGCCATCCAACGAAACGATATTGCGCTTCTGCACAAACTCGTCCCCTCCGCTATGGCCACCATGACCCGTCACGATATATTTCAGACGCACGTTGCGTGCCTCCTGCGGCAGATCGAAATCCACCTCCACATCTTTGCGCGAGAAAATATCGGGGTATTCCTGACCGATGTAATACACCGTGTTCAGCAAGGGTTTTACGTGACGCTTAGGCATCGCATCACACGTCAGTTGGCTTTCCTGAATGTCCAGGTCCATGCTCACCACATAGCCTTCGGGTGTCCACGTGTCGATATAAATACCCACATATGCTTCCTGCTCCAAGGCAGGATACAAGGCCGTGATGTCCTGAATCCAAGTCACGCTCTTCTCCCACTTGGGAATATACACCGGGCGGCGCTGCTTGCTCAGCGGGTCGTCGTCGTCACTGTAGTGACCCACCCCGAACGGCGTCATAAAGCGCATCAGCTCGAGCGTCGGCACATAGCCCTCGCCCGGCACAATGCCCAACAACTTTTCGTAACGGGTACTGTCCACTGCCGGAAAGTGGTGTGTACCCTGTGCGATGTTCATCAGATGGATGGCCGATTCCTTCGGCAGGACGAAGCATGAACCCGACTTGTCCCAACGGTCGCCATTGGAAGCCAAAGTGACCTTCAAGGTGACATCCACGTCGCGCCGATAGGCGGGAAGATTGATTTTCTTCAAGATAATTCGTCCGTTCACCAGGCGGATGACACTGTCGGCATCGGCCGTGTTATAGTTTTCGTACGTGTCGGGACGGAAGCAAACCGGAGTCTGCTGGAACACCTGCAGATGGGTATCGCCCAGCGCAGGCAGTTCAGAATGGTTGTTACATGACGGCAACATCACAGCCGCTGCCAAAGCCAAGGTAGTTCCTAATACTGTATATTTCATGCGTTTTATAATTGATTGTTTTCTTCAATTGTTCAGAGACTGTTCAGAGATTCTTTAGCCATTTCGTACCGGACTTGGCAAAAGTCCAAGCATCAATGCTGCCAATACACTGCTCCAAATGTAAATACCCTAACAGTCGGTTATTGGGTCAAAGGTAGCGATTTTACAACAGATAACCATCGCCAAGCGGAAAAAAACGACACAAGCTCTTCTTTTCTTCCCAAAGAGGAATCTCTGCAACCTGGAAGCGCCCTCCTGCAGCCGAAGTCCTCCCTAGCAACCACATAGGCGGCAAACCCCAACAGTTGCAGGGTCTACCGCCTACGGATAAGTCAACGAAACTCAGCTGTCCCGACCCGAAGATTCAGCCAACAGCCTTCCTTCCGATTATTGGTGCTGTTCACGCAGCAGGTCGTTCACGGTCTTCACCGGGTTGAAGGTAGCCAGGGGCACTTCCACGAACACCGTGTTCCAGTCGCTCATCGCACCGTTCCACAAGCCCGGCAATTCCAGCGCCTTGAGTTCCTTGCCACCCTTCGACTTGTACGAGATGAAGCCGGTAGCCTTGTCCACAAACTGCACCAGGTTGAACTTGTTGCCCTTGTAGTCGCGTACGGCGCAAACCAAATCCACCGGATTGAAGTGCGTACCCTTTTCGAACATTTCCTTCTTGGCCGGATCGTTCATATCGATCTGCGAGCTTTCCAGGATCTGCAGCGATACGGTACCATCGGCATTGTAAGCCAGGAACGGACCACCGCCCGGTTCGCCCACATTCTTCACCATACCGCACACACGCATCGGACGGTTCAGTTTCTTGCGCAGGTAAATCACCAGTTCGGCATCTTCCAGATCCTTCAGGTCTTCCTTGCGGCAGCACAGGTCTTGCTGCAGGAAGCGGATGACTTCTTCCAGCTGTTCGTGCGTGTACTTGCCGCTATCCAGCAACTGCAGGTATTCGAAAGCCTGCTTCTGCAGCGTTACCAGCACACCGGCAATCAACTTCTTGTAGGTAACCGTATCACCTTTCAGACGGTCAGGCACCACATTGTCGATATTCTTGATAAAGATTACGTCGGCATCCAGATCGTTCAGGTTTTCAATCAGCGCACCGTGACCACCCGGACGGAACAACAGTTTGCCGTTGTCGCGGAACGGCTTGTTTTCCATGTCGGCCGCCAAAGTATCGGTACTCGGCTTCTGTTCCGAGAAGGAAACCTGGTATTCCACACCATACTTCTGGGCATACTGTGCCACCTTGGCTTCCACCAGCTTTTCGAACAGCGCACGGTGTTCAGTCGATACCGTAAAGTGCACATTCACCTTGCCGGTCTTACCGGCTGCATACAGCGCACCTTCCACCAGATGTTCTTCCAGCGGCGTACGCACACCGTCGGCATAACGGTGAAACTTCAGCAAGCCCTTCGGCAGCGCACCGTAGTTCAGGCCCGCAGCTTCCAGCAAATTGGCCACCACCGGCTTGTAGTTCTTTTCAGCCAACAGGGCATCGATGTTCTTGCCCGTATTGTCCATACAAGCGGCATTCAGGTCGTTGTAAAAAGCAAAGCTATGGATATGGTCAAAAAATTTCTTTTCAAAGTCGGTCTTCGGAGCATCGTAGTCGGCACCCAGGAATTCGAACAGGTTCTTGAACATACGGCTGGCAGCACCCGAAGCCGGTACAAACTTCACGATGGTCTTGTCGCCTTCCATGTAAGCATCCCAAGCCTTCAGATAGGTTTCTGTAGCTGCAGCATCCGGAGCCAGGATTCCCTTTTCGATAGAAGCGGCACCGTCCAGCTTCAAGAACGGGAAACCTTTTTCAAAACAAGCCAACTGTTCGGCAATCTTTTCTTCCGAGATACCTTTCTTTACTAATAAATCTTTGTCTTCTTGTGTCAACATGAGTAGATACTATTTAAAGGGTTTAACAAATTCACTTTTTCTTTGTTTTATTGCCCAAAAATACAAAAAAATGTAATAACACCGCCCAACAAACCAAGAAAAAAACTACCTTTACCCACGAAAAGTTTTCACAGGCTGCGAAAACTTTTCATAGAATACGAATATATTTCACTGACTACGAAAATAGTTCACTGACTATGGAAGCAAAAACATTCTTTACCCCGCAAGAGCGAGTGCAGCTGTTCACCCTCTACCGACGGCTGCTGCAGTTATCGGGCGACACCTTACAGAAAGACGATTGCCACAAGTTGAAGACCCACCTGATGAAGGCAGTGGCCGAAGGGAACCTGCCGCGCAATGCCTTTGGCATGAACCCCATCATCAAGGACATGCAGACGGCCGTCATCGTGGCCGAGGAAATCGGCATGAAACGGGCTTCCATCCTGGGCATCATGCTCCATGAATCGGTGAAAGGAGGATTGTGCACCCTGGAATCAGTCCGCCAGAAATACGGCGAGGACGTAGCGGGCATCATCCGAGGCTTGGTGAAAATCAACGAACTCTATGCCAAGAGTCCGACCATCGAATCGGAGAACTTCCGCAATCTGCTCCTCTCGTTCGCCGAGGACATGCGGGTCATCCTCATCATGATTGCCGACCGCGTGAACCTGATGCGCCAAATCAAGGATACGCAGAACCTGGAGGCACGCACCGAGGTGGCCAACGAAGCGGCCTACCTCTACGCCCCGCTGGCCCACAAACTGGGACTCTACAAACTGAAGTCGGAACTCGAGGACCTTTCGCTGAAATACACCGACCGCAGCATCTATTACCATATCAAGGACAAACTGAACGAGACGAAGGCTTCGCGCGATGCCTACATCGCCAAGTTCATCGAACCCATCCAGCGGAAACTGGAGGAAGCCGGACTGAAGTTCCATATGAAGGGACGCACCAAGTCCATCCACTCCATCTACCAGAAGATGAAGAAGCAGAAATGCCCCTTCGAGGGCGTGTACGACCTCTTCGCCATCCGCATCATCCTCGACTCGCCCCTCGACCGCGAAAAACAGGAATGCTGGCAGGTGTACTCCATCGTGACGGACATGTACATGCCCAATCCCAAGCGCCTGCGCGACTGGCTGTCGGTGCCCAAGAGCAACGGCTACGAGTCGCTCCACACCACCGTGATGGGCCCGCAGGGCAAATGGGTGGAGGTGCAGATCCGTACCGAACGCATGGACGACATCGCCGAACGCGGACTGGCCGCCCACTGGCGCTACAAGGGCGTGAAAGGCGAAAGCGGACTCGACGAATGGCTCACCACCATCCGCGAAACGTTAGAAAATGCCGACAGTGACCTTGAGGTGATGGACCAGTTCAAGCTGGAACTCTACGAGGACGAGGTGTTCGTGTTCACTCCCAAAGGCGACCTCTACAAGATGCCCAAGGGTGCCACCGTGCTCGACTTCGCCTTTGCCATCCACACCAAACTGGGCTCGCGCTGCATCGGTGCCCGCGTGAACGGCAAGAACGTGCAGCTGCGCCAACCCCTGCATAGCGGCGACCAGGTGGAAGTGATGACCTCGAGCACCCAAACGCCGAAACGCGACTGGCTGAACATCGTCACCACCTCAAAGGCCCGCACCAAAATCCGCCAAGCCCTGAAGGAGATGGAGGCCCGGCAGACCGAGTTCGCCAAGGAAACCCTGGAACGCAAGTTCAAGAACCGCAAGGTGGACTACGACGAAGCCGTCATGATGCGCCTCATCAAGAAGCTCGGCTACAAGACGGTGACCGAGTTCTACCAGGACATCGCTGTCGAGAAACTGGACGCCAACGACGTGCTCGACCGCTTCCTCGAACTGAAGAAGAAGGAAACGGAGGTGAGCGAAAACATCGTCTACCGCAGCGCCGAAGGCTATAGTCTGCAGGCACCGGCCGACGACCAGACGTTCAAGGACGACGTGCTCGTCATCGACCAGAACCTGAAAGGACTCGACTTCAAGCTGGCCAAGTGCTGTAACCCCATCTACGGCGACGAGGTGTTCGGCTTCGTGACCATCACCGGCGGCATCAAAATCCACCGCTGCGACTGTCCCAATGCCCGCGAAATGCACGCCCGCTTCCCCTACCGCATCGTCAAGGCCCGCTGGGCCGGCAAGAGCCAAGGCAAGCAGTACCCCATCACGCTGCGCATCATCGGACACGACGACATCGGCATCGTGACGAACATCACCTCCATCATCAGCAAGGAGAGCCACATCCTGCTGCGTTCCATCGGCATTGACTCGCACGACGGACTGTTCAGCGGTATGCTCACAGTGATGGTAGACGACACCTCGAACCTGGAAGCACTCATCAAGAAGCTCCGCACCGTGAAAGGTGTGAAACAAGTGAGCCGCGGATAAGCATCACAGACATCCTAACAACGGAAAAGAACCTGATATGACCATTCAAACTTTTTTCTACAAACGGCTGAAAAGTTTTTCCTATGCCCTTACCGGCATAGGAAGCTTTATCCGCCGCGAGCCCAATGCGTGGGTTCACTGTACGGCCATCGTCTTTGTCACCGTTGCTGGTCTTGCCTTTGGCATCACCCGCACGGAATGGATGACCGTCATCGGCTGTTTCGCCGGCGTACTGGCAGCCGAAGCCTTCAATACAGCCATCGAACGGTTAGTCAACCTGGTGTCGCCCGAATATCACCCGATAGCCGGCGACGTAAAGGACATTGCAGCCGGCGCTGTCCTGATTTGCGCCATCGGCGCTGCTCTGATAGGTATCCTGATTTTCTTCCCTTATCTGACTGCCAGCCTGTTCGGATAACATTTAAAGGTGTTAAAATCAGCCATCCAATCCCTAACATTCAATAAGTTTCTAAAAGAAAAGTGACAAATAGCTTCCTATTTTGTACCTTTGGAACGACTTTTTTAAAACATACGAACGAAATGAAGAAATTATTGCTTTCAACATTATGGTTGATTATCAGCCTAGTGGCTTACGCCTCCAACGACCGCGTGGAAGGAGGAGAAGCAGAAATAACCTTTGAAAAGACCACCCACAACTTCGGTACCTTCCCCGAATCCAGTCCGAAAGTGACTTGCGAATTTACCTTCAAGAATTCGGGCGACGGACCCTTGGTCATCCATCAGGCCATTGCCTCATGCGGATGCACCGTTCCCCAATATCCCAAAGAACCCATCAAACCGGGTGAAAGCGGCAAAATTATTGTCACCTATAACGGTGCCGGCAAGTTCCCGGGTCATTTCAAGAAATCCATCACCATCCGTACCAACGGAAAGCGTGAGATTACCCGACTCTATGTCGAGGGCGACATGATGCCCAAAGGGGAATAACATTGATAAAAGCAGAATACGGCACTAGCCGCTGTTCAGCACCTGACTGAAAAGAGAAAGAAGCAGAAGCTTCGACGCCAGCACCGTCTGCGTCGAAGCTTCTGCTTCTTTTCACCCCTTCTCTAAAGGGATACGGATACCTTTACATATCCACACACCCTCGGGACTGAAACTACCCTTCCAACTTCCAGGCATTCACCCAAAGATACGGTGTCTTTCACCGCTTTACAAAGCATCATCCCCGCAATAAACAGCTATCCCCAATCCTCCTTGCCATACGTGCAACCCGAAGAACGGAGGCTCGGCAAGGAGAATCTCTTGCTCCCATACCTGATAATTCCCAATTTTTCACTATTTTTGGAACTTCTTTTAATCACGAGAAGAAAAACAGAACCTTAAATAACATTCCTAATTCATAGAATCTAAAAAAAATGAAACAAGAAGAAAAGCCTGTCGGACTGCCCGAGAACGCATTCCGACCCCTAAAGCCGGGCGAGGAGTACCATCCGCTGATGTCGCCCGACAAAGTGTATCCTGAAGTCAATGCCTGGTCGGTGCTGTGGGGCATCGCCATGGCAGTCCTCTTCTCGGCTGCCGCTGCCTATTTGGGTTTGAAGGTTGGCCAGGTATTCGAAGCCGCTATTCCCATCGCCATCATTGCCGTGGGTGTATCGGGTGCAGCCAAACGCAAAAGCGCATTGGGTGAAAACGTGATTATCCAGTCCATCGGAGCCTGCTCGGGCGTAATTGTAGCCGGTGCCATCTTTACCCTTCCGGCCCTGTACATTCTGCAAGACAAGTACCCCGAAATGACAGTCGACTTCTTCCAGATGTTTATCAGTTCATTACTGGGTGGTGTGTTGGGCATCCTCTTCCTGATTCCCTTCCGCAAATACTTCGTCAGTGACAAGCACGGCGAATACCCCTTCCCCGAAGCTACCGCCAGTACACAGGTTCTGGTTTCAGGCGAAAAAGGAGGCAGCCAAGCCAAGCCGTTGCTGTTTGCCGGTCTGATTGGTGGTCTGTACGACTTCATCGTAGCCACCTTTGGTTGGTGGAACGAAAACTTCACCACCCGGGTATGCAGTCTGGGTGAACTGGCCGCCGAAAAAGCGAAGTTGGTACTGAAAGTCAATACCGGAGCCGCCGTTCTCGGTCTGGGCTACATCGTTGGTCTGAAATACGCCGCCATCATCTGTGCCGGTTCGCTGGTAGTATGGCTTGTCATCGTGCCGGGCATGGCCTTGCTGTTTGGCGACCAGGTGCTGAATGCCTGGAACCCCGCCTTGACACAGACCGTAAGTGAAATGTCACCCGAACTCATCTTCAAGGAATACGCCAAGAGCATCGGCATCGGCGGCATCGCCATGGCTGGTGTCATCGGCATCGTACGCTCGTGGGGCATTATTCGCAGTGCCGTGGGTCTGGCAGCTCAGGAAATGGGCGGCAAGAAAAGTGAACAGCAGCAAGTTGCACGCACCCAGCGCGACCTGCCGATGAAAGTCATCGCCTTCGGTTCATTGTTTACCCTGGTGCTTGTCACCCTCTTCTTCTACTTCGACGTAATGCAGGGCAATCTGCTGCACACGCTGGTAGCTATCCTGCTGGTAGCTGGCATCGCCTTCCTGTTTACAACGGTTGCTGCCAATGCCATTGCCATCGTGGGTACTAACCCGGTATCGGGCATGACCCTGATGACCCTCATTCTGGCCTCCGTAGTCATGGTTGCCGTCGGCTTGAAGGGAGCCACTGGCATGGTCGCAGCCCTTGTGATGGGTGGAGTGGTTTGTACCGCCCTTTCTATGGCCGGAGGTTTCATCACCGACCTGAAGATTGGCTACTGGTTGGGAACGACCCCTGCCAAGCAGGAAACCTGGAAATTCCTGGGCACCCTGGTATCAGCAGCCACTGTAGGCGGTGTCATCATGATTCTGAACAAGACCTACGGCTTCTCAAGCGGTGCCTTGGCTGCGCCCCAGGCCAATGCCATGGCTGCGGTCATCGACCCGCTGATGAACGGCGTAGGAGCTCCTTGGTTGCTGTATGGCATCGGTGCCGTATTGGCCTTGGTACTGACTTACTTCAATGTGCCCGCTCTGGCTTTCGCTTTGGGTATGTTCATCCCGCTCGAACTGAACCTCCCGCTGTTGGTCGGTGGAGCCATCAACTGGTACGTGACCAGCCGCAGCCAAGATGAAAAAGGTAAAT
>AMCI01005605.1_pt1 | contig 25109 bp, 32 predicted proteins | sample 419838 | NCBI WGS metagenome assembly AMCI01 (sample SAMN01090643, study PRJNA158313) | gut metagenome
GCCGTGTTGCTGGTGTCTTTTTCCAGCGAGGTCAGCCCCTTGCCATAGCCAAGGGTGATTTCTTCCCCGTGCTCACAGCGGCACACGTTCACCGTCTGCCCCTCAACCCACCATTCCACCTTGCCGCCGGCCTTTTCGGCAATGGCTTTCAGCGCCTCGTCGCAGTACATCCCCTCGTAGTCTATCGTGATCAGCTCCGTACCTTCCACCGTACCCACCTTCCAGTCGGTCGTGTGGCCCATGCCGTCATTGATGGCTTTCACCACCAGCGCCGCATGCTCGCGGGGCGTGGCTGTCAGGGTGAACACCGGGTTCGTGTCCCCGTCCGTCGTCTCCAGCACCAGGAACCGCTTGATCAGGCTCTCCACGCCGTACAGCTTCAGGTCATAGTCCCATTCGCCCTCGTTCACCTGCTTCGGGGTGTAGCGTTCCGTCAGCCAGTACCGTTCGCCCAGATAGTCCGTGTAGTCGTTCACGTCCAGGGGCAGGAAGTCATAGTAGCTGAACGACAGGGAAAGCACATTGTCTCCCTGCACCTCCTTGCTTTGCGTCGAGCTGTCGTTTACGGCCACATCCGCACGCTTGGTCCCGGCTTTGTCATATATCGTTAGAAGCATATTTGAACGTCATTTAAATGGTTATATAATCGGTTTCGGTTCCCGGAACTTTACCCGGAACTTTCCGGCATGCACGCCTTCCGTCCACAGATAGGTCAGCGGGGTGAACTTCGTGCAGTCGGCATACTTCACCCGCAGCTGCAGGTCCAGCTGGGGGAAACGGATCTCCAGCCAGCCGTCCTTCCCTTGCTTCAGGAAATTCACAAAGGCAAAGTACTGCTTCATCCAGCCTGCCTGGGTCTTGTTGTACAGGGCAAAGTGCAGCGTCACGTCCCGCGCCTCGTTCTTGGGGTTAAGAACTGCAGAGTATTTCTCACCGTCCTCTTCCCGTATGTCCACGGCGGTATCCTTCTTGGCCTTGCTCGGGGTCAGGATGGCCGTCAGGTTCTCCATGCCGCCGCGCCGGTCTTCCACCAGGAACACGCCGTATTCCGTCCAGATGTCCGTGCCGTTCACCAGCACCAGTCCGCTCAGTATATTGCCCATATCACTTCACTTTTAGTCCGTCACGTATCATTTTCTTTATCACTTCCTTCAGTTCGCCCAGGTGGCCGGCGCTCACACCGGTGTTCTCGGCTATCCGGGCCAGATGCCCTTCAGCCGTGTTCATCTTCTCCGCCACGCTTTCCAGCCGCTCGTCCATGCTGCTCCAGTGCTGCAGCCCGCTGGTGAACATGCCCTCCAGCTTCGTGCCCTGGTCCTGCGTCATGGCCGTAAAGCCGCCCGCTTTCGCATTCTGGCTGGTGCCGCCGGCTTCGGTCTTGTCGTAGCCCGTGGCAGCAGCCAGGTTGTCACGCAGGGCAAGGGCTTCGTCCACATACTGCATGTACTCTTCAGTCAGCGCGTTCCGTTCCGCCTCGGTCAGTTCGTTGTCCTCCATGGCCTTGCCGAACTTCTCCCACCAGCCTTTCAGTTTTTCGCTGTACATCTCACCGATCTTGTTGCTCAGCATCGCCCGCATGAAGTACTCGGATATATCCTCTGCCGCATCCTTCGCGCCATACTTCATGTTCATCAGATTATCGATGAAGCTGCTATACATTCCGTCAAACGAAATGCCCGTCAGCCCTTCATACAGCTGGTCGGTCAGTTCCTCCAGCTTGCCGGCCTGCGCTATATAGTCATCCAGTTTATCGGTCAGCCGTTCACCGTAGCCGCCCTTGCCGGTATTCTGTATCTGCGTCCACATGTCCACATTCGAACGCAGCGCCTTCATCTCCTCCGGGCTCAGGCTCCACAGGTTCCCGTCCCACTGGCGGCCAATCTGTCCGCTCAGTTTGTCTATCTGTGCCTGGTTGAAACCGCCCCAGTAGTAGTTCCAGCTGTGGTGGCTACCGCTGTAGCGTGCCTGTTCCTGCGCTATCTGCAGATAGTTTGCATTCGTCTCTTTCTGGTATTTGTAAGCATCCCGGTAAGCTTCCACCGATTTTGTCCCCTTGCTTGCCTTGATGGTATCGGTCAGGTCTTCGATGGAAGTCTGCAGTTTCTCGTTCCGGTCTGTAAGACGGTCAATAGCAGCCTGCACTTCCTTGGCGTTTCCGCCGATGCCAAACAGTTTGTTGAAACCTCCGAAAGACACCGTATTCAGCAATCCCCCGATACCTTTCACAAGGGAACCGCCTATCTGTTTGAACAGGTCTCCGCTGAGGATATTGTCGAGTATTCCGGTTATCGCATTGAAAATGGTGTCTATCAATGATGAGATAATCGGGCCGATACCGTCTTTCAGCAAATCCAGTATGGAGAGAATGGCCGATATAATCTGCCCGATGACTCCGGCACTTGACAGGGTCTCGGACATCTGACTGATGGCATCACCGACCTTGCCTCCGATATTCAGTTTTGAAAGACCGGTAAGCATGTTCTGGATTCCTTCAAATGATCCCTGCAAGGTTCCGCTTGCAAAACCGTGCAACCCGTCGGATACCATGTTCAACCCGTCAACCGTGTCCCGGGAGGCACTTTTCACCTCCCCGGCAAGCGCCTTCATTTCAGAGGTAGCGTTCAGGTATTCTTCGTCAGCTGAAGCGCTGGACGATTGGGCCGTTTGAAGAGCGATTTTGGTACGTTCTATTTCTGCCTGGTTACCGCTTTCAAGAGCCTTGTTGTAATCGGTCTGCGCCGCTTTTAACCGGGCGAATGCCGCTTCCTGCTGCAGTTCCGCATTTTGCACGCGTGTTACGGCATCCCCCAAAGCGTGCATCTGCGTTTGCAGCCGGGCAAAATCCAATGTACCGTTGCCACCGGGGAGCATGCTTTGAATACGTTCAATGGCATCGTAAACGACCTGCTGGTCTGCGGCTCCTGATTTTTTGAACTCATCTGTCTTGACATACTGTTTAAGCTCGCCAAGCAGGTTCTTCATCTGGTCTGCAAGCAGACCGGTCAAATCCCCGAACGCTGCTCCCCAGTCTATCTTCTGGGTAAGGGCTTCCATGTCCACTTTGTGCACAGCCGCATCACGCTGCTTCTCCAAAGTCAGCCTTTCGCCCTGGGACTGTGCCTTGCGGATTTTCTCGGCATATTCTTCAGCGATGGCCAGTTTCTGCTGCTGGAAGGTCCCGTATTCCTTCAGATAGTCACGCATGGCTTCCGCCTCTTCCCTGTACACGTCCGCCTCCGCTTTTTTCCGGGACGCGGTGTTTGAGGCACGGGCTTTTTCAAGTTCATCCTGTTGCTCCCGGGTAAGTCCGTTATCTCCGGTGGAAAGACCGGCTTCCTTGTTCTCACGCTTCCAGTCGGCTTCCTGCCGGTTAATTTCTTCTTTTCTCGCGTTATAGTCATATTCGATTTGTGCCAGTTTCTTCTCGGTACCGGCTTGCATGCGGTCTATCTCTTCCTTCCGGTTCTCGGCCTGCAGGGCGGCAAGATCCTTCGCCAGCCTGCGCTCTGTGGCCAGTCGTTGCTTGGCTTCCGCTTCCGGATTCTTCCCGAACTGCTTGGGGTCGGTATGTCCGCCGATATTTCCTTTTTTGGCTGCTTCTGCGGCTTTTTTTACCTCTTCCTCCGCTTTTTTCAGATAACCGTCTCGTTTGTTTTCGGCATTTTTCAACAGTATGTCATAAGCTTCCTGATCATGTTTCTTAATGGCAGCCTGTGCGTCATAGAACTGCCCGGATTCTGCCATGTTGGACTGTATGATATATTGCCCCCATTTCCCGAAAAAGCCCATGGCGCTTTCTGCCTCTTCCGGTTTCTGCGCCTTGATTTTATTCACCTCTTCATCGGCTTCTGCAGCTTTTTTTACAAGGTTCTGGACATTGGCCTGGTGCAGCAGAACCTGTACATAGTCCTCGCTCTTTTGGATAAGGGTATCATACCATTCAGAAAGTGTTTTATAATACCCGAAAGATTCTCCGTATTTACGGTTCAGTGCTTCCACCTTGGCCTTTTCCTCTTCCTTGCTTCCGGTGAAGTTCTTTATTTCATCGATGACCGATTTCAATTCAAAACGGGTGCGAACCATTTGGGCCCGTCCGTCTTTTTCTATCTCAGTCATTTCCTTCAGCGATATGTTGAATTCATCCACACCCTTTTTGGCACCGAACAGGCTCTTCGTCCAATCCCAGATTTCATCACCGTACATTACCAGCAGCATGATGCCGGTGGTCATGGCCGTCTGCCAGGAAAAAAGTGAGGAAAGAACCTGCTTCCATACCGGTGTGCCTTTCTTGCCGGACTTCTGTAGCTCATCGTATTCCTTGCGGGCACGGGCCAGTTCGTCCGTAAAAATCGGCAGGTTGTTGGATATAGCCAGGAAGAACATCTGCGGCCCCATGGCCAAGGAAGGCATTTCACGTGCCATCTGCTGGATGCTGTTGTGCAGGCCATTGAACTGGCGCTGTGCATTAGGTATATCTGTAGGAGTGACCTGTACAGATTCCGATTCATTTTGCAACATTTTCAACTGTGCGTGCAGTTCCTCAAGCTGCTTCTCCAGCGCATGGATCTGCGCGATATTGGCACTCTGGTCCAGATTGGGCGCAGCTGTCTCACCTGCAAGGCGCAGCCTTTCCAGTTCAGCCTCCAGCAGTCTGACGGTATTACGCAGTTCCAATGCCTCACGCTCGGCCTTGTTCATGCCGGGCGTAAGTTTGTCCTTCATCAAAAATTCAACTTCTACAGGTTTACTCATTCCAGTTTGCTTTGAAAAAATCCTACTATATCGTTCGCTTCATCCTCGGCGCTGCGCGTCGGGTGGCTGTCACACTTACCGCTGCCCCTCTTCTGCCGCACATACCGCGGCGCGTCGCTCAGCATCAATATCAGCGTCTGGTAATTCACACCGTCCAGAATGTAGTCCACACTCCAGCCCGTTGCACTCGCTATCTGCCACACGAAGCCGAAAGGGCTATGGGAACCCTCATACCGGGTCCTTAACTCCCCTTCCTTGCCTGGCTCAGTCTCGGAGTCATCGGGTTCGCCCGCGCCGCCGAGCTGATAATACGCATAAAATCCTTCGTGCCCATCAGCCGTTCAAACGTCCGGAACAGCGCCGTCAGATAGCGCCACTCCACAAAGTTCCGAAGCACCCACGCCGTCACCCCAATGCCTACATGTCGCGACACATAGCCCCGGCACACCGTATAGGCCAGCAGTCGGCTCACAGCCTTACCATGTTCCGCTACAAAGGCCAGTTCCTCGGCCTTGTCCTTCGGTTGCCACCCGGGTTCAACGCCCATCTTCAGGTATTCCCTCGCCAGCAGAATCTGTCCGCGCAGCCGCGGGCGCTTCATCGTCACGCGTACCTCCAACGGACGTTTCAGCCATGGGAGCTTCCACCTTTTAAGAGGAACGGACACGCCGCTGTCCAGCAGCGCATCCGCACACTCCATTTCTATCAGTTGTTCCAATCGGTTGTCCATACGTTAGCCTTCCTGGTTCAACGTCTGTACAGAGGCAGCAGCCGCTGCTCCCGCTGCAGGCAGCTTGTGCTGCGCCCACTCTTCGGGCAGGGCTCCCGTATCGAATACGCCGTAAGGCTGCGAACCGTCTTCCGGCATGGCCACCTCCAGCGTACATTCTATCTTCGCCGTTTCCGTAAGCGTCAGCTTACCGCCCAGGTTGCTCAGCAGCGTACCGTTCGGTATCAGGATGCTCCGTCCGCTCACCAGTGCCAGTTCAAAAGGACCTTGCATCAGCAGGGCGGCCTGCGGGGCGGTCCAGCCTGTCGGGTTCTTCTTCTGGCTGTCTTCTTTCGCATAGTGCAGCGTGCCGCCCAGCAGGGCATGCAGGTTCTTGTAGTCCGTCTGGATCACGTTGAACGTGGGCGCGATGCTGCCGTTGCTCTGCGGAATGACCAACACCGGAGCGCCCGGCACCTGTTCCGCCTCAATCTTGGCGGCTTCGGGCTTCTGGCCGTTCAGATCAAACGAGCCTTTCTCGATATAACCCACTACAAAATCCTTGTATTTCACGGCTCCCAGGCCGTACATAAAATTCTTGTTCATCTTCTTTTCAGTTTCATGGTTAATAACACACCGGCCAATAAGCCGGCCAATACACCTGTGATAAACGTCCGCATCCGGTTCGGAGGGCGTTTTTCTACCGTTTGAACGTCATTCGAAGTTTCGTTCCTCGTCTCGCTCCGAATGCGTGTCAGCTCTTCTTCATACCACAGCACCAGCTGCTGCAGGCTGTCACACGAGGCTTCGGCCACGATGTTACCGCTGCTGTCGCTGCCTACGGTCAGGTTGGCCTGTCCGCTCTTGCCGCGATACACCGCACCTTCAGGTAGCTTACGGAGGCTGTCCGGCGCTATCGTCAGCTTCACCGCACTCGCCGGTATCCCCGCCATCACCAGTCCCGCCCGTCGGCTTCCGCTCGCGCTGTCGGCGCTTGCCGCTTCCGTCCTTGCTGTCTGCGTCAGGCTCTTTCGGTGACTCGCGCAACCTGTCAAGCACAGGGCAATCGTCACGATGAGGACAGTTCCCGGCTGTATCAATAGCTTTTCTAAGACGGGCCATCTCACGTGTATTGCGGGCCAGTTCTTTCTTTGTTTCACAGAATTCATCTTTTAGAGGTTTTACAATATTTTCCATCAAAATGCGGGTGGCATGTTCGGCGTTATCTATGCGCATCGCCTCTGCACCGGCCTCGGCCTTCATCGCTTCCGCTTTCGCTTTCCTCACCGTAGCCCGCATGGAGCCTATGGTCGCCACCGTCCCCACCAGACCGCCGCTCAAAATGATGTTCATAAATTCGCTCAAATCCATACCACCCGGTTTTATTATTGGTTAATACCTATTTCTTTCAGCCATTCCTGCACATCGAAGCTCGGGCAGGCTTTCGCTGCCAGTTCGTTGTGTCCTACAATGCGTACATCAGGAAATTTCCGGTGAAAATCCTTCACATACTTCTCCAGTGCCTTTTTCTGGCAGCCGGTGCGGGTGTCCTTCGGGGTCTTACCGTCTTTTTCCACGCCTCCGGCGTACACGATGTGACGGCTCACACTGTTATATCCCTTGGCTCCGTTGGTCACTTCCCAAGGGTCCACCTGTGCATCCTCATTGTTTTCTACCAGACGTTCCACGCCTCCGTTCAGGTGGAACAGGTCGGTATAGCCAACCTGCTTCCATCCTCTTCCTCCCTTGTTCTTCGGGGCGGTATGCCAGCGGCGAATGTCCGCACTGCTCACTTCACGGCCTTCAGGGGTCGCTGTGCAGTGAATCACCAGATACTTCATCTTTGCCATGGCCTACGCTCCTTTCGATTGGCTGATGCTCACCATAGCCGTCTTGCTGCGGTCGGCATTCAGGGTAAGGGTCAGGGTTGCTTTCTTGTCTTTGCCGCTGCTGTTCGCACCGGACGAGATTTTCACGCCTTTGTCGGTCTGCTCCACGTTGAAGCCGGACAGGCTGCTTATCCCATATTCGCCGCTGGCGGTCACCGTCACTTCCTGACTGCCGCCTTCGGTAGGAATGGTTACTGTAGCCGGATCCACGGAGATGGTTTTCTCGCTGGCTTTGAACACAGGCTGTGCGCGCTTGTCCAGCACCACCACTTCTTCACCGAAGGCAATGTTCGTATCGGCTTTCATCAGCATCTTGAAGAAGTACAGTTCGCTGGCATTCGAAATCTTGTCAATCTGAATCACGTCTTCATCGTCCTGCAGGTTCACAGCCGCAAACAGGTTGCCGCCGGCATCGGGCGAACAGAGGGTACACACAATCAGATCATCGGGCCAGGCAGCAAGCGTCTCGATGGTAATGCCCTTGTAGCGGCGGGCATTCACGTCGGTTTCGCTCGTGTTCTTGGCCTCGCGCTGGGTCAGCTCGTCGTCATACTTGTCAAAGTCGTTCACACTCATCAGGATGCGGAGGTCCGGATTGTTGCGGATGGCCACGGGAATCTTCGCACGCATAGCTTTCAGTCTGCCCAGCATGGTCGATTCTGCGCTGTCCACCACAATCACCTCAGTATCCTTGGCCATCTGGGTCAGGATGCCGTTAAACAGGTGGTCGTCATCATCCCCATATTCGCCGTTCACATAGTGGTCACCCAGTTCAAATTGCACCTGTTTGGCCAGCTCGGCAAGCAGGGCGTTCTGCGCTTCGGGCGGAAGTTCCGAGAATACCAGGTTGCCCTTCGGCTGCCACTTGCGCCAGATGTTCTCGAACGTGCGGGGGTTAAATACCGTAAAGGCCATGAAGTCCACCGGGTCAAGGCTCTTTTCGTCGTAGTTGAAGTTGCCCTTCGAATCTTCCACACCGGGGTTCTCCTTGCGCTTCTGAAGCATCTTGCCGGTCTTCAGGCGCGGCAGGCTGATTTTCTTCTCCACACCGGGAATCACCATGATCAGCCCCTTTTCCACAATCTCATTGCTCGTTGCGGCAAGCGTCAGCAACTGTTCAAGTACCTCGCCGCTGTAATTCGTGTTTCTTACAATTATTGCCATAGTTCAATCACTTTTTACGTTTGTCCTTAATTTCTCGCATGCGCTTGGCCCAGGGACTCTCATCTCCGTTCGGTTCCAGGTGCAGGTCTTCCATCACACGGCGCTTCACCGGCAGTTGGGCCAGGGCCTTTTCGCCGTTCTCACGGTCGTTGGCCAAAAGGTTTTCGTAGATGGGTCGGGTGGTCGCATCAATGCGGCCGTCCTGCTCGGCTGCGTCAAGCAGCTGCTTGCGGGCGGCAAGGTCTTCGGCGGCAGCCTTGTCTTCGTAGGTCTTCACCTTCGCCTTCAGGTCGGTGTTCTCTTTCGTAAGGACAGGTACCTTGCCGGCCTCTTCCTCCAGTTGGTCCATCAGGCGGAACACATCCGCATCACTCGCGCAGTCCTTGAAGCGCGGGCGTTTCTTTACGTCTTCCAGATTCATGTCTTCTCTGTTGTTTTGTGGCTCAATGAGCCGGTTATTGAATAAAGTATATATCTGTGCCGGCGTACTGTCGGCCGGCACGGGGTCTGCATCATAAATACCGTCTATGAAACCGAGGTCCAGGGCTTCCTGGGCAGTCAGCCAGTGGTCCTCGCCGTCAAAATAGGTCTGTCTCACTTCTTCCTGGCTCATGCCCAGCCGCTCGGCATAGATTTCGCTCAAGCTGCCCTCCAGGCTTTCTATCTCTTCCATGCAGCGCTGCAGGTCCTGCTTGTTGCCATAGCACCCGCCGCTCACGCTGTGCAGCATCAGACGGGCATACTTGCTCATCTCTACCGGCTTGCCGCAAAGAGCTATCACGCTGGCCATGCTGGCAGCGATGCCATCCACAAAAATGCGGATGTCGGCCTGGCTATGGCGCAGGGCGTTGAATATCGCAATGCCGCTGTACACTTCCCCGCCGTTGCTGTTGATACGTACATGGATGCGTCGGCTCACGCGTTCGGCTTCCATCAGTTCCTGGGCAATGCGCCCGCTTTGCACCTCCGTATAGTCTCCGATGTCCCCATACAGGAATATCGTACTGGTGCCGTCGTCACTCGTTGTAATATTGAAAAATCTGCTCATCGTCATACACTTTCCTGCGGTATTCCCCGCCTTTCGATGATGCGAAAATAGAACATTCCCATGGCACCAGGAAACCGCGTCCGCATCATAACGTTTTCTGACGTTATCATAACGCTGCAGCCCGTCATCATGCGGACTCGCTTTTACAAACCCCGCTTTTTCATGCAATTTTGTAACGTGATTTACAACTAAAAAGGACGATTTATGGCAGATTTGACGAATGCCCAGAAAAAGGAATGGGCAAAGACTTTGTACCTCAAGGAAAACCTCACACAGCAGGAAATTGCCGACCGGGTGGGTGTGTCACGGGTGTCCGTCTCTAATTGGGTGCGGGCCGGGAAGTGGGAGGAACAGAAGGTGGGGCTTACGCTCACAAGGCAGGAACAGGTGGCTAACCTCTACAGGCAGGTGGCCGAAATAAACAAGGCCATCGCCGAACGGCCAGAAGGGGAACGGTTCCCCTCATCCAAGGAGGCGGACATCCTCGGAAAACTGTCGGCAGCCATACGCAACATGGAGCAGGAAGTGGGCATTGCCGACATCATCAGTGTCCTCACCGGGTTCATCGATTGGGTGCGGGCAGCCGACCTCGAAAAGGCTAAGGAAATCACACGCCTGGCCGATGCGTACATTAAAGACAAATTATAAAGGGATAGACAATGAAACAGACTGACAGACTCGCTCTCCTCGATTGGGAGAAGTACAAAGAAGACATCGCAAGGGCTACACCGGTTGACCGGAACATGACGGCAGCCGAACGGGAAAAACATCGGGAATATCTGGAGAAACACCCCATTGAATGGATCAGGTTCTTTTTCCCGAATTATGCCAAATATGAATTTGCCGACTTCCAGAAAAAGGCTATCCGGCGCATCATTGCACACGACGAATGGTTCGAGGTGCTGTCATGGAGCCGTGAGCTGGCCAAATCCACCGTCACCATGTTCATCGTCATGTATCTCACGCTGACCGGACGAAAAAAGAATGTGATTCTCACTTCCAACAGCAAGGACAATGCGGTGCGACTGCTCGATCCCTACCGGGCCAACCTCGAAGCCAACGGGCGCATCATGGCATACTACGGCAAACAGGAACTGCCGGGCTCATGGACCGAGGATGAATTCACCACCAAAGGGAAGGTTTCTTTCCGCGCACTGGGTGCCGGGCAGTCTCCGCGTGGTTCGCGAAACGAGGCCATACGTCCCGACGTGCTGCTGGTCGATGACTTTGATACGGACGAGGACACCAAGAACCCGGACATCATCCAGAAGCGTTGGGACTGGTGGGAAAATGCGCTGTATCCCACAAGGTCCATTTCCGAACCTACACTGGTCATCTTCTGCGGAAACATCATCGCCAAGGACTGCTGCGTGGTGAGGGCGGGCGAAATGGCCGACTCCTGGGACATCGTGAACATCCGCGACAAAAACGGATTTTCCACATGGCCGGAAAAGAACTCGGAGGAGGACATCGACCGTACGCTCTCCAAAATTTCAACCAAGGCTGCACAGGGGGAATATTTCAACAATCCCATTTCCGTAGGAGAGGTCTTCGAGAACATTTCATACGGCAAGGTACCGCCTCTCTCCAAATTCAAGTTCCTCGTGGTGTATGGCGACCCGGCACCGGGTGAAAGCAAGGGTAAGAAAGGCAAATCCTTCAAGACGGTTTCGCTCTGTGGCAAATTGGGTACCAGGCTCTATGTCATCAAGACTTTCCTGGCGCAGGCACTCAATGCGGAGTTCATTGACTGGTATGTCCGGATGCTTGATTTTGTCGGGGGAAAGACCAATGTCTATTGCTACATGGAGAATAACAAGCTGCAGGACCCTTTCTTCCAGCAGGTGTTCAAACCGCTGGTGGCAAAGGTGCGACGGGAACAGAAGATTGCACTGTTCATCCGGGGCGACGAGGAGAAGAAGACGGACAAGGCTACACGTATCGAGGCCAACCTTGAACCGCTCAACCGCGAAGGGAACCTTATCCTCAACGAGGCAGAACGGGACAACCCGCACATGAAGGAACTGGAGGACCAGTTCAAGCTGTTCACCTTGACCATGCGCTATCCGGCCGACGGACCGGATGCGGTCGAGGGGGCGAACCGCATCATCGATGAACTGATCAGGCGCATCGAACCGCCCGTTTTCCGCTCAAGGAAGGATGTGAGAAAACGGAACAAGAAAAGATTATGACAACTCTAAAACAATCGAACTATGAGCAAATTTGTAGAACTCACCGATTACGATGCAAGTATCCACCGCGACATTCTTGACGCACTGGTGCGCGAAGACGAAACGGTCATTGAGGTATGTGAAGACAGGGCCATTGCCGAAATGCGGTGTTATTTGAGCAAACGCTACGACTGCAACAAGATTTTTGCAGCCACCGGCGAGAACCGGAACCAGCTCGTGCTGATGATGGTCATCGACATGGCGGTCTATCACATCTTCTGCATCCACAACCCGCAGAAACTTTCCCAGGTACGCAAGGACCGATACGAACGGGCAGTGGAATGGATGAAGGCGGTGGCCGACGAGGATATATCAATCGAAGGGGCTCCGCTGCTGCCAGAGGAACAAAGGGCAGGCAGGTCGGATTTCCGTATTCAAAGCAACCGCAAACGAACGAACCACTGGTAAAAAGCAAGCAGTATGAAGAAGAAAAACAGAAAAAGAAACAAAACCGGCATCATCACCGTTGGAGGAAACTTCGCATTGCCGGGACAGAAGAAACCGAATGTGATTGTGCTCACCCAGCCCAAACGCTTCGGACTGGACATTTCCGACTACATGGCAGCCGTCAAAGCGGCCGAGAATGTCGATTTCTCGCGACGTTACAAACTCTATGACCTCTACGAGGACATTCTGATGGATACCCACCTTTCCTGTGTGCTCGAAAAGCGAAAGAATGCCGTGCTGTGCTCCAACATGGAATTCCGGGTGGACGGGAAGCCCGACGATAAAATCAACGAACAGATACAGTCGCCCTGGTTCAACAGGCTGGTGGGTGACATCCTCGATGCCAAGTTCTGGGGCTTTTCGCTCTGCCAGTTCTACAAGCTGCAGGAATGGGTGGACTACGACCTGGTACCGCGTAAGCATGTGGATCCGGTCAGGGAACTCATCTTGCGCCACCAGACGGACATTACCGGCCATTCCTGGAATGAATATACCGACTTGCTTTTTGTGGGTTCACCGTCCGATTTAGGGCTGTTGGCCAAGGCTGCACCTTGGGTCATCTACAAACGTAACACTACGGGCGACTGGGCACAGTTCTCCGAGGTATTCGGCATGCCTATCCAGGAATATATCTATGATTCCGACGACGACGAGTCCCGCCAGCGGGCCATGGAGGATGCGGCAAATGCCGGAAGTCTGGCGCAGTTCTTTCATGCCAAGGACACGGAACTAAAGCTCACAGAAGCCGGCAACAAAACGGGGTCTGCCGATGTCTATGAACGCCTCTGCGAACGGTGCAACAACGAAATTTCCAAGCTGATTCTGGGCAATACACTGACCACCGAATCGTCCGAAAAAGGTACACAGGCTTTGGGTACGGTTCATAAGAAGGTGGAGGACAAGGTGCTGGAGGCCGACCGGAAGTACGTGCTCAATGTGTTAAATTACGACATGACGGACATTCTGCTGCACATGGGCATCAACACCCAAGGGGGTGCATTCTGCTACCCGGAGCCGAAGGAAACGGATGCAGGCACCAAAATATCCATCCTTACGCAGCTGAAGAAGAACTTCAACATCCCCATCGACGACGACTATCTCTATGAGGAATTCGGCATCGACAAACCGGCCAACTACGAGCAGCTGAAGGCGGAACAAAGGGAGGCTGCACAGGCTGCCCAGATTCAAACCCCAAAGAAGGAACCGGAACCGGTAGATAAGGGACAGGATAAAGAACCGACACTACAACAGAAAAAGAACTTCCGAAACTGGCTGAAAGGTTTTTTCGTGAAAGCCCCGGATGCCGGGGCAGCTTTAGACTGGTAATGAACGACCTCTACCAAAACAAAGGGGAAGAGGTGCAGACTTCGTTCAGTTTCAGCAGCGACGTGTTGGCCAAGGCACTGCAGCGCATCTACAGTCAGAAAATGGATGTGGAAGGCGAAATCGAGCCGAACCTGTTTCACGAAATCTGCCGCATACTGGACGATGCTGCTGCCGATGGGGTGGCACAGTCTGAGGGAAAGCAAATGGACGATTTCCTGCAGCAGCTGCAAACCAACAACGAGGTCTTTGCGGCATTCAAGGTTCACCGCATACAGCGCGATATGGCGCGGTTATTATTGGATTCGAACGGCACTCTAAAGCCATTCGAGAAATGGGTGCAGGAGGTCACACCCATCGCATCTCACCAGGTGCGGCACTGGCTGCAGACGGAATATGACACGGCGGTGCTGAGGGCGCATCAGGCGGCCGATTGGCAGCAGTTCCTCCGCGAACGCGATGTCTTGCCCAACCTCAAATGGATGCCTTCCACCTCCCTGCACCCGGGGGCTGATCATCGGCCGTTTTGGAATACCATACGGCCCATAGACGACCCGTTCTGGAGCAAACACAGGCCGGGCGACCGATGGAACTGCAAGTGCGACCTCACGGCCACCGACGAGGAACCGACGCAACTGCCGGATGAGGACGATAATAGTAAACCGCAACCGGGGCTGGATAACAACCCGGGAACGGATGGCATCCTCTTTTCCGATTCTCATCCTTATTTCCCGAACGACTGCAGGCACTGTGCTTTCTATAAACCGGGCTTCAAGGGTCGGGTAAGGAACTTGTTTACAAACCGCTCTAAGGACTGTTATCATTGCAGGGGTATCAGACAGACCTTAGAAAATACAATAGAGAAGGAAAGGATCAAAGCCAATAAAGCAGAATATCAACGGCTGCTGAAGGATGAAAACTATACGGATGTGGTTTTCAATAAAAAGACAGGCGGTCTGAAGGCTACGCATGTCGGCCACATTACACACGACACTCCGAAGGCTGAACGTTTCTTCGAAGGGCTCACTTCGTCCGATTTGGAAAGGGAATGCCAAGACCAGCTCGTTGCCATGGGACACAAGGCTCTCTTTTGCGATGAGTCCAAAAAGAAAAAAGGACAGCAACTTCCGGCTTTGGATATGATAATGGATGATAGATTGATGGATATACGTTCTGTTACAGGTAAAGGCTGGTATTCAAACATCTTCGTTTCTAAGAACGACCAACTGAGAAGGTTCAATAAAAGGGAGGATTTACAAGATAAAGCCAATTCGCTTTGTCTGTATTTCCATAATCCGGAACTCTTCAATGAAGAGAAAATGAAGAAGTCTATCAATTATTTCAGGTTCTACAGAGATAAATCGGGAAATCTAATTGACAAAGATTTAAAGCATATCTTTTGTGTCATAAAAGGGAGGACAGAGATTATCAGATATGATATAGAATAAAAAAGCCGGGTTTCTCAAGGAACACCCCGGCGCCTGTGTCTTCGCTAAAGTCACATAGACTGTAGGATGACAGGGCAAATATAGTGATTTATTTTTAAATGGTATCACAATGGACTTGAATAATTTAGAGAATCTGATAAAATCCAAGCGTAGACAGCTGGAAACGCTCATGCGACGCAAACTACCCGTTACAGTCGGACGTATGGCCAAAGACCATTTTCAGGAGAATTTCCGCCAGGGTGGATTTGTCAACGGGGGGCTTCACCCTTGGCCCAAAGCCAAACGGCTGTCCTCGGGAGGTACCGATGCCGCCAGCAACTACGGCACGCTGCTCTCTGGCAGGAAGCATCTCTTCAAGTCGGTGAGCTATACACCGTCCGACTACCGGGTAAGGGTGTTCAACGAGGTGGTCTATGCACCTGTCCACAACTGGGGCGGCGAAATTGATGTAACCGTCACAGACCGCATGAGGCGCTTTGCATGGGCAAAGTTCTATAAGGCTTCGGGGAAAAGAAAAAAAGCCGGTACAGGGCAAAAGAAACGTGTTAAACGGCGTGCCAAACCGAAGGAACTGAATCGGCGTGCCAGTGAGAGGCGTGCTGAAACTTGTTTCAGGCAAGCCCGAACGCAGCCGCCGTTGGGCAATGCCAATCCGCAGGCACAGTTCTGGAGAAACATGGCGCTTACCAAGAAAAAGAAACTGCACATCCGCATCCCGCAGCGCCAGTTCATGGGCGAAAGCGAAGAATTGAACCGATGCATTCAGGAGAAGGTGGATCAGGAAATTACCAACATTTTAAACAGCTAAGGATATGGAAGAAGTTTTTATCGCAATCATGGAACAGATTGCACAGGAAATGCCGGAACTCTCGCTCATCGATGAAGACTACGGCCAATTGGAAATGGGGGCGGACGAAGACCAGTACCCGGTCACTTTCCCCTGCGTATTGATTGGGAACACCAGTTCCGACTGGCACGACCTCGGATATGGGGCACAGAAAAGCGAATCGGTGGTCACAGTACGTCTGGCTGTCGATTGTTACGACGATACGCACTATGCCTCGGGCACGTATGACAGTGTGAGAGAACGGATGCAGCTGGCCGGAAAACTTTACAAGGCGTTGCAGTGTCTGCAATGCACGGACAACGCTTCGCCGCTGGTACGTGAGAAAAGCCGTTCGTATGCCATGCCGGGGGGCATCAAGGTGTTCGAATTTGTCTTTTCGTTCACACTGCACGATGAGACAGCTATGCCGGTATAAGCGGAATCACTGGGTAGGGAAGAGTTCCAGCTGGGCAGCGGTCAGGCGGGGGGCCTTGACCTTGGGTACAGGGCGTACCGGGCGGTCGCTGCCTTCCCGCGTCTTCCGCCGGATGATGGCCATGATACGTTCTTCGGAGATAAAGAATTCGCGTTCCGACAACACTTTCAAAGCATCGTCGAACCGCAGCCGCTGCACTTCGGTCCAGTAGTAGTAACGGCGGCACAGTGCCTCGTCACGCAGTTTGATCAGTTCTTTATCCCGTCCTTTGCCCATATACTTGTTTTCTCTTACAAAAATAGCTGATTTTCATCGAATTTAAGAACAAAAGCGCCGCAATTATAACAACTGCGGCGCTTTCTGTTTACTGGGTTAACACATTCCGGCTACAAACGGCAGAAACTGGGTTCAATGCGGGTCCATACACCGTTTTCAGGGTTACGGCGGCTGAAGTAGTAGTTGGTGGCATTGCGCTGCACCACATTGGCTTCCTTGAACAGGCGCATGATGTCTGCATACTCTTCATCGAACTTGTCTTCCAGTTCGTAGAGCTTCGAAATGCTCTTGTAGTCCAGGTCGCCCATCTTGTTGCGCTCCAGCAGGGTCATGGCCATCTGATACATCGGATCATCCGAACCTTTCTCACTGTTCTGCATGTAGCGCTTCAGATAGTCAATCAGACGGTCGGCAGCCATGTCGGCCCGTTCATCGAAGCCTTTCACCTTGTTGCTCTTCACCTCCAGACGGAAGTCACCGTCCGTAATGGTGTAGCTGCGCTGTTCGTCGCTTTTCACCTGGCCGTATTCCTTCATCACCTTGGTAAAGGCATCGGCTTCTTTTTCCAGCCATCCGCGAAAGCCGGTCACAGCATTCACCATTTCAAGGACGTTGGTCTTTACTTCGTGCATGAACTCACCGCGTAATGCCTCGTAAGTTTCCCTGCGGGCGATGCGGTCTTCTTTCTCTTCTTGCTGCAACTGGGCCATAAGGACGGCTCGCTGTTCTTTACTCAGGGACTTGATGTCCACACTTTGGTTGTTCTTTTCCATGTTTAAATCATTTTTTTGAATGGTTCATTACTTGTTTTATTCTTCCTCGTTATCCTGCAATTCCGGTTCATCGTCTATCAGCATGGCTTCACCGTTGGCATACGCCCAGTCGGCCAGCTCGTTGAAAAACTCGGCTGCATCCTGGTTCTCCAGATCGGATGTCGTTAGAATCACGTCTTTTCTGATGCGCTCCAGCGCTTCATGTGCTTTTTTATCCATATCGTTCTATTTATCGGTTAAACCTCCTTTTCGTTGGATAGCCCGCAGTTTCACCGCCAGTCTTTCCAGCTCTTCCGTACTGATCTGCCCGAAGGGCTTGCCGGCTATCCGGGGGTTGTTGCAGAATTCGTTCACCCGGTTCCAGTCGGTGGTGTCTATACCCAGCTGTTGCATAAGCTTCAGGCAGACGCTGCGTTTCCGCCGCAGTTCCTCGCGCAGTTTCTGCCACCATTCGTCCTGCCCGGTCAGTTTTTCCAGCCCTGCGCAGCAGGCTTCATATTCGGCCCGGGTCATCTCCCGCAGGCTGTCCGTGCGGTTCCACGTGTACTGAAGCACAATTTGCTTCTTGAACTCTTCCCGGTCTCCCTGATGGGGCAGCTGGTTGAACAAGGCGTAGAACCGGGCGAAATGGGTTACTTCCTGTGCCATGGTTACCGGTTTGAGTGGGTTTCAAACAGTACTTGAATGCCGCACGAACTGGCCACATCGAGCTCCAGCTTGGCTCCCTTGCTCAGTTCCCAGTCCTTCAGCATGTAGATGTAGTCACAAGCCAGCAGCAGGGCAATGTCGACCCGCATGTGGGCTTTCCAGTGGGCTTCTTCCGGCAGGCCGTTATTGAACGGGTTGATTGGTTCATAGCCCTGCGCCCGCAGTTCCTTTTCGGCACGTCCGAAGGCTTCCTTGCGCTCGGCCAGGTCGTGGTGGGCAATGGCTCCGCTGATATACACGTACTTTTCCGTGCCGATGCCGAGTTTCCGGAAAGCCCAGTGGAGTCTCGCCAGTTCCGGAACCACCCGCTCGTTGTTGCACTGTCGGCAGCAGCGGCCTGTCTCTTTCACCGGGAAGGGGTTGTACCCGCTTCCCTTGAATGTTTTGCCGCAAAGGCAGCAAAGCTTCTTTTCTTCTTTTTCTTCCATCATTTCAGTTCTTTAATATGTATTTTACATCCGGGATGCCACATCCGAATACGGTTGGCAAACATGGTATCCGTCGTTTCTATCACTATATGCCCTTGTGTCTTGGCTCTGCGCAGACGAATGTCTGTTTCTATGTTACATTCCAGCCAGTCTTCCATCACGCCCAAGGCTTCACGACCGGGCAGCAGTATTTGGTACAGTTTATTCTCCCATTCCATCATTCAAATAATCCTCCATATTATCGTCCTTCAATGTTTTGGCAGCACCTTCTTCCCAAATCACATAGGGCTCACCGGGCTTTTCCATAAAGCGGCTCTTGCACCAGGCCTTGAAGCAACTCACCATAATCTTCACATCGGCATCATATTCCACCTTGCGGGCGCTTCTACCTGCCGGATGTGCCCCTTCAGCATGGCTGATGAAGATAAAAAGTTTCTTGGGGTGGCGCTCCTTAAACTCCTTGTAGGTCTTGTAGTTCAAACCGCTATACTGGAAACTGTCGATAATCACGATGCCGGGACTGCCCCGGCGCTGAAGGCGTTCCTCCAGCTGATCCATCGACTCGCGGTCAAGGATAACCAGCTTCTTTTTCACTTCCCCCATCTTATGCCGTTTCAGGCTCATCTGAAACGAAAGGCCGGTACTTTCTTCCAGGCTGTCATAGATCACGCGTCCGAAACCGCACAGGTACTTGGCCAGCTGCATCACAAAGCTGCTCTTTCCGTTCCCGCTGGCACCCCAAATAATCCACACGCCGCTTTTGGCAGGGTTGCCTATCGAGGCTTGCCAAGCCCCGGTAAACTCATACCGGGGTATCTTCATATTCAGCACCTCACCGGGGCTGTAGGCTCTTTTCAGTTTCATGCTTGCATCCTCCTTAATTTTTCGATTTCGGTATATACGCGCCGCAAACCGCCTCCGGTGCTGTGAACAATCTTGGCAATGTCGGTACCGTCCGGGGCATTGATTTTGGCTACAATGGCAGCCTGTGCCTTCAGGAACTTTTCGCGTTCCTGCGCATCATCCGGGGTCACCTTGCTGTAGGAATCACCGTAGCGGCTCAACATTTCGGTATAGCCCACCTTCTTGCCTTCGATGGCGCGGTTAATTTTTTCCTTCAGCCCGTCTGCACCCATCATATACCAGGCACAGCAGCGTTCCGTAGCGTTCCAAAGTGCCTTCAACTCCAGGAAGGCTTCATACTGCAGGTCACCGGCTTCATCCAGGATAACCAGGGGCGTATCAATCGTGCGCAAGTAGGCAACCAGATCCTCATACACGTCGCTGTAGCGTCCGTTGCTGGTCACACCGAATTCCTTGGCAATGTAGCGTATCAGCTTCAACTTGGTCTTTACCTGGCTGCAGTCCACATATACGGCGTGCTTGTGCTGTTTCACGTATGCCTTCGCGGTAAAGGTCTTGCCGATATTGGGCATATCGCACAGGATGGCGCTCAGTCCGCTGCCCTGGCACACTTCCAGCTGCTTGCTCACAAACACATAGGTCGGGGTCTGTGCTGCCAGCCAGGGCATTTCTGTACGCAGTTGCACGCCCAGTCTTCGGGCTATGCCTACCCAGTTGGCATCACTGACCTGCTTTTCATAATTGCCCTTCTTGATGGCGTTGTACACGCTGGGCGAAATGCCCAGTGCCGTGGCGTGGCGGTTGTCACTGGGATAGTTCTCACGGTCGGCGGCTATCGCTGCCGCTATTCTTCCTTTTACTTCATTCGTTATTTCCATGTTGAATGCTTTTAAAATTTCGTTCTAACGTCGTTAATTATATCTTGGCTACTGCATCATGCTCGAAGGCACTGATGTCCATATAGGCTGAGTAATCTTCTTCCTCGGCTTGTGCAGGAAGGGGAACGGCTTCCGCCTGTACCTCTGTTATCAGTTTCGCTTCCTCTTTGGCAAGGATGCCCACACGTTTGATCTTGCCGTCCTTCATCATCTTGTCGAATTGGGCTACATACTTGGATTGTTCGGTATAGGCTGCCTTGTCGACTTCGGTCTGCTCGGCTGTATTCTCATTGTAGCGGGCTACGGGCTTGCAGGTGGCGATATATCGTCCGTTCTGGTAGATATATACCTCGTTGATGGTTCCGTCGGCATCGGGCAGATAATAGGCATCTACCTTGTAGTTTCTTGGCTCCAGCTTTTCGATGATTTCCGGGCTGGGCAGTCCGTATTGGTTGTACATCACCGTGCAGTAGGTGTTCTGCCGGATGGTTGTTTCGGTGTGCTGCCCGATGAACCGGTAAAGAACGGCCTTGTCCCAAGGTGCAAGGTTCGGGTTCTGATGGGCGCAAAGCACATCCCATCGGCTCATGCCCGGATAGCGCTTTTGGTTGGGGTGAGGCTGCGCGTTGAAGGTCTGGATGGCGCGTATATCATCGGCTACCAGTTCTTCATAGCTGTAGGTCTTCACCTTGTAGGTGTTGTTCTTTTCGTCATACACCTTCTCTTCCTTCGGGCGGTTGGCTTCCAGCTTGGCCCACCAGCGACCGATACCTACCTGCGTGCGTTTCTCCACACCATACTTCTTTTCGCGGTTCTTATGCTCGGCACGTTTTTCACGAGAGTTCCCGGGGTTACACCAGCGGATCAAGGGGAAAACGGTACCGGCTTGCATCAAGCCGTCGGCAAAGTCACTTACCAGGTGGTGTTCCACTTCCAGCTCGGCGGGGATATACATGCCGTTCCGGTCCAGGGTTTGGAACATGTTTCGCATGCAGTCCAAAAACAACTCGGTAGTCTTGTACCGGTTGTAGGCATATCCTACCACAGCGCCGCTCACCACATCGTAGGCATAATAGGCTTTCACACGGTTGCCATCCTTCATCGGGCGAGGCAGGTCGCGGTCATCAAGGCTCACCTTGCTCAATGAGAACTCACCGATACTGCGCAGATGGTAGGGGCGGTAGGCGTTGTTGAAGTCCCATTGGCTCATGTGAAGCTTGGCTCTAAGGGCCTTGTTCTTGGGGTTGTTCAAGATATTGGCTACCGTGGCCGGACTCAATACCACCGGATTGCCGTCCTTGTCGGTAAAGTCTGACGGTTTCAGCACCTCGCCGGTCTCGGGGTCATATAGTTCCAAATCACCTTGTACGAACATATTGTACTGCTCCCACACCGTAGTGTTGAAGGGCTGCTCCGGTTGGCCATCGATGCTCAACAGCAGGCGCTCAATGTCGTAGGTCACTTTCCGGCGGTTCTGGTTCATGAACTTGCGGCTGATAAGGCTTTCATAGCCGTTGGCTTTAAAATCATTCACACGCTTCTTGAAGCGGTTAGAACTCACAGGCAAGGTGTGGCCGAACTCTGCTTGATAATAGCTGATGGCTCCTGCCAGTTCGCCCCAGTTCACCGGACCGGCCTTCATGGCCTTACGCATAAAGGTGGCATCCTCCATGGCACGCATCACAGCTTCAATCACCGAAGCGTTCACCGTATATTCCTGTATGTGTTCCGGCGGAAGGGCATCACCGTTGTCAAAGCGGAATCGGGTGTAGAACTCCCGGGCTTTCGCATCGATGTGGTAATGGCTGCCGAGCCAGTTCTTTATAACATCTTCTTTCATGTCTCCGTATTTTAACTTGATTTTCTCCTGAAAGCGCAGGGGCATGGTGGCAACTTCTACCAGGACGTAACCTCCAAGTCCCCTTCCTTTTCTAACTACATTGATTTCTTTCCTGGCCGCTAATTTCTTGTAATTTGGCACCGACAGGATGGGAGCAAGTTCTTCTTCGGAAAGAGTGGAAGGATGAACACCTTTCAGCGTGCGGCTTCTGCTGTAGTCAGCCTTCCCGTTCACCAGCACCGGTCGGTCATCGTAGGTCAGGTCATTGTAGGATATGCACAATATCTTTCCATAATACTCCATTTCATTGCTGTTTATAAGGCGGCTGCCATCTGTTGGGTCTCGTGCTGCAGCTGCATGAAGTCTGATACAAACTCGCATTGATAGGTCTCGGTCCGTTTCCCGTCCACGTACACGTCCACATCGTTGGTCTTCCGGTGGACTACCAGTTTTACACGGGGACCGAAGGTGCAGGTCATGGTTTTCTCGCACTCTTCAAAGGTGGTTTCGCAGTTCGGGATGAATCCGCCATCAGTCAGCTTGCCGCCTCGTTTCAGGGCGAGGGTGCGGATCCGGCGGGCCTGGTCGCTGTCACGGACAAAATTCAGTGCCTGCCACACAGCCTGACGGCTGCACTTAAAGGTCTTCATCAGGAAGGTCTTTGTCTCGTTATCGGTCAAAATCTGCTTTCTCATATCAATGTTTTTTTATATATTTACGACGTATTTAAAATGTTAACACCATGAAGTATATTATTCGCATCCATGTTGTTGATTACATGGACGATAGTCATTTAGAGTCAAATAAAAACGACCTGTTCTCGTTTTGTAGAATGCTGCATATTCCTCAGCCGAAATTGTCGAGATTGCCCGGCGGGAATTGCTGGGAGATAGATCCAAATAGCATGAACGAACGTAAATCGTTTTATTGTCTGCAGGCACTGCACACGTTGGAGATAATGAATCCGTATTTTGTGTGCGAAATGAAAGAAGTTCCTGATGATTATTTTTCTGTGTCATAATAAAATTCATGATAAAATTTAACTATGGGATATTCTACTGAAGACCTCGTCAAAATCGAGGCTCGCATTTATGCGATTGAACGTTACATCCGAGAACACGATCCAGATGGGGATTGGTTTTTAGAGCAAGAGTTTTACAAATATTCAACAGTCGCTGCATCTCGTCATGGTGATTCTGATATAATGAATCGAATGATTCAAAATAAAGAACAGTTCGAGGATCGGTGTAGGGATCAGGGTATTGAGATAAAGCAGCCCTAAACTCCGGCTTCTGCATGTCCTTCATGTATTCCACGGAAAGCCTGTCCCTGTCTTCAAGATAACGCTCCGTAATCACTCGGCAGCGTTCGTCCACCAATTCTTGAAGCAGGGCTTTTTCTTTATTACTCAATAGAACTAGCTGATGTCTTTTATGATTATTCCCTAACACACACCTCTTGAGAACTGTTCTTTTCTCCGCATGGCAAAGGATAGCACCTCTTTTCTCTCGGCTTAATCTATCCATAGGGATACTACTTACAAATATCGGACGTTCTCCGTTTTTGTCTTTTGGTCCTCCAAACATAAGGGTACCTGCTGCCATTTTTCTGTAATGGTAATCTCCAAGAATGCATCTTAAAGTTTCTGCTTTGATTGTCAATTCATATTCATTCATAACTGTTTCTTTTAATTGGTTTAATATCGTGGGGCGAGGGGAATCGAACCCCTGCGGCTTTCTACGCTTTCTTATTTCGATTTACCAACTTTCCGGCCGTGCCTGCCGCCCCTGCCCGTCTTTCCGGGCTGCCAGTTATCCGGCAATCTATTTGCCTTGTTCTTCTATCATCGAAAGGACAACCTTCCTGTCTTCATCCCAAAGAGGAAGCCCCAATTCGATGGTCCGTTTCACCACTTCCACCTCACCGGCCAGCCTTACCGCTTCTTTGCGGAAATCAGTATCGTCATACGCATGCGCCTTGCCAATCAGGAAGTCGGTCAGGTTGTCGATAACTTCCTTTTGACGTTCACATTTCATTTCATAGTTCAGCACTCGCACATGAACATCACGGATAATCCGGCTGTCCCCATGTTTCTTGAAATCTTTGCAGAACTCATCCTTGTTCATCGAAGTGTTCAGATAAACCGCATGGATGTAATCAAAATCCTCTGATGTAGGGGTTATCCCCGTCCGTTCCATAAATTCTTGCTGTGTCATAATCCTTATGTTTTTATTTTTCTTCTATATGTATCATATCCAGTATGTTGTCCGTCGCCATGCTGTTGCATACAAGGATGGCGGTCTTCACTCCGTTTTCCTTCATCCACCTCTTTGCTTCGGCAATGGCAGGCGATTTCTGCCAGCCGTCTGAAATGGCAGCACCCAAATCATTATAGTGCTCATCTGTCAGTTCAAACCAATATCGTTTCATTTTCTTTTATCCTTAAAATTCGCTAATCACACGTCCTTTTTTGTATATTTGGCGCGCTGTTTACATCTTAAACACGCTGCAAATATACACACTCTGTTTCATTAAACAAAATAAAAACTGAAGAAAATGACACAAAATGTTTCATTTACATCAAAAGGAGAAATGCTTGATGCCATAAAATCGCACCTAAATATGAGCAAAAACGCTGATTTTGCGAGGTTTTTAGGTATATCTTCACAGGCTGTTTCAAATTGGTATACAAGAAACACTTTTGACGCAGAACTATTATACACAAAGTGTGACTTTATAAATCCTGCTTGGCTGCTAACCGGCAAGGGGAGCATGTTGAAAGATGATTTGAACAACATTAAAACAATAGACGAAGCAAATTCTTCGACTCTGCCTACAACATCTATGAACCCGTCTATTGGCACACCATACTACGATGTGGACTTTATTGGCGGCTTTGATGAGGTGTTCAACTCTCAGGTAAACATACCCGCCACCAACATCGTAATAAGGGGATTCGAAAAAGCCAGCCTCTGGTGCAATGTTACCGGGCACTCCATGGAGCCCAAAATAAACCATGGCGACATCATTGCCCTTCGTCAATGCACACTCAATGACATCCAGTATGGT
>AMCI01005710.1_pt1 | contig 24586 bp, 31 predicted proteins | sample 419838 | NCBI WGS metagenome assembly AMCI01 (sample SAMN01090643, study PRJNA158313) | gut metagenome
TAATCCAAACAATATTTCAGAAAAGAATCACCTTGGTAACGGAGTTATTGAAGGTGTAAATTTAGTATAAACAAATAAATATTTTTCTTATGGAATCAATTAAAAGAGCCTTAGATGAAATGGGTTACGATTATGCAGTAGCTATTGCTACTAAGTCTGAAATTGAAAATGGCGCAGCTTGCGGCCAGCTTTCGATTATCGTAGAAGAAAATTAACAACCCATCTCTCCCTGCTTCGGTGGGGAGAGATTAAACAGAAACATTATGAACCGAGAAATAAAATTCAGAGGGAAAGACCTCATTCACAACGAGTGGATATACGGAGGGTTGGCAGAAGACAAAAAAGGAAATGCAGTTATCCTACCTAAAGCAAATTGGCAGAAAGGTGGATGTGTTAACAAAGACACCATCGGTCAGTTCACCGGGCTATACGACACAAACGGAAAGGAAATCTACGAAGGAGATATACTACGTTTCTATTTCAACGGCGATGAATACATCGTACATGTCGTATTCAATGGTAAAACCGGAGCATGGTGTGTGACTTTCAAAGGATGCACAGAAGCTGATACAACTCCATTGGGATTGGAATTGAGTTTTTGTGAGTATATTGGGATAGAAGTCATCGGCAACATCCACGATAATCCGGAACTAATCAAGGAGAAATGAAAGGAATAACAAAAGCAGCCAAGCAGACAAACAATCGAAGCCTAAGATGCAGGACTTGTCCTTATCTATCCAAGTGTAATCCCGAAGTTGGGAGGATATGCACAGACAACTTTCTCTTAGGCTTTAAGAAAGGAGTAGATTGGATGCAAAAACAAATTAAAGAGAATAAACCATGAGCGGAGGACATTTTGATTATCAGCAATACCACATAGATGATATTGCCAACGGCATAGAGCGAGAGATTGAGGAAGCCACCAAGCCGAAGCCACCCTTGGTATGGAGGGAAGAGGTATCAATCTTCAAGAAGATAGACGATTGGCATTCCGTGGGCATTTACAAAGGCTTCAAGACCTACGATGAAGCAGTCAGACACCTCAAAAAAGATAAGGCATACAAGTTTGTCCGTGAGTACGAGAAAGATGGAAAACGCATTGCCGAATTCATGGAGCGTGACAAACTGATTGAAGTCAAGGAAATCAAATATCAGGAATACGAAGATGGCGAATACTATCCCGAATACACCGAGGAAACCATTCAGATATTCAAGGATGCGGTAAAGACACTCCGCAAGGCAGCAATCTACGCACAGCGCATTGATTGGCTCCTCAGTGGTGATGATGACGAGAAATCACTGAAAGAACGATTGGAAGAAGAACTAAAAGAAATTGGAGGAACAAGAATGAAAAATAGAATAGAAATACCAGAAGGCAAGAAAGCAGAATGGGTTAATGGGGTATTAACCTTGGTGGATGAAAAACCAAAAGATGTCACGGAACGCATCAAGACATTTGAGGATGCCAGAAGAGAATTGGGAAGCGGTCATCATCTTGTTGAGGAATACGAGACAATCACTTGTCGTTGCGGTGCGCTTAGTGATGATATTATTGCATATATGAAGCTCCGTATCATTGCGGAAGCGCTTAACGAAGGGTGGAGTCCAAAGTTTGTAAAGGACGAGAAAAGATACTATCCGTTGTTCCATGTGGTTTATCGCGGGTTCCCCTATGTGGGCACGTATTGCGGTGTCGCGTATGCGGGTGCGTACGGGTACATCGGCTCGCGTCTGGTATTCAAATCCAGAAAACTTGCAGAATATGCAGGAAAGCAATTTGAGGACATTTGGTTAAATTATATCGTAAGATGAAAATCCGAACAGCCAAGAAGATTATGGGCTTTGGTCCTAATCACCGCAGGAATAAGCACCAAGACCGAAGATTTGAAGAGCTTCGTCCTGCATATGTTAATGAGCAAGGAATGAAGGTATATCCATCTTGGCATGATATAGACATTATCAGCAGAGCGCATACACGCTTGTTCCGGTGGATAAGAAGATACGAAAATAAACAATCTAAATTGAAAAAGGTATGAATGAAGATTATGTATCATTTGAAGTAGCAAAGCTGCTCAAAGAAAAGGGGTTTGATTGGCCATGTCAAGCGTTTTACAACGCAAACGGGATACTGGTCGCTTCCCCGGTGCATACAGTTAATGACGAGTTGGAAGATTCGGACATTGCGTGCCCTACGCTATATATGGCTCAGAAATGGCTGCGGTCAAAAGGTTATCATGTGGAAGTTGTTTATATGGCAAACGACCTGTGGCGATATGATATACTCACCATTCCAAGACATGATTGTGTTTGGATTTCCGAAACAAAGCCTTCTGATTATATGAGTTACGAATACGCTTTGAATGCAGGTATTTTAGAAGCACTTAAATTGATTTAAATCATGGAAATAAAAACATTAGAAAAGGTAATTAAGTTAAAAAAGGAGTTGGATAAAGCCATCGAGATATTAGAAGTAATGAACAAGGAAAGGTCGCATTGGTGGTCTTTTATTACTCCGGATACTAAATCTAAAAACGATGGCTACGGACTTTATCTAACAGACAGACTTCGCAAGAGGTTTCGGGAAATTGTTGAAGAATCAATTGTCGAACTGAAAAAAGAAATCGAAGCGTTATGAACAAACTAACATTAGAAGCAGCAGCCGGAGTATATTCCGGTACTGTACATGATGCAAAACCTTATCCAATACATATCGAACGGAATAAGGCATTCAAAACTGGAGCTGAATGGCAACGAAACCATGTATGGCACAAGCCAACAGAGCAACCGGAAGAATCCAAGCTAGTACTGACGCTGACATCGTACGGCGCTTTTATCTTTGGCCCTAACCACGAAGATTGGGAAGGCGCGGTAGACCACTTCAAAATCATCACATGGGCATACGTGGATGACTTGAAGCCGACACCATTTGACGAAATTCTTGAAGCCAACAAGGAAATACTGAAAGGAAGTGAGGAATGAAAACGATTAACTCAATCATCTACTACACCATTATAGCTGCCGCTGCACTGTTCTGTATCGGTATGGCTATATTCAGCGACATCTATAATGGGATAGTGGAACTGTTCAAAGGAGAAAACAATGGAAGATAGAGAATTACTTTCGGAAAGACAGAAACGGATGGTCAGAGAAGAGGTGATGAACCATCCGAAAGTCAAGGAACTGCAAAACAAGATTGACCGTCAGAAGGCAGCAGGGTGCATGATGAAGGCCCTGATGATGCAGAGGGAACTTGATGCAACAATCGAGAAGGCCGTAGCGGTAAGCGAGAATGAGCTTGCAAAGGAAGTGGTGGACTTGATAAGAATAACGGAGGAAATGAGCAAAGAGGACGCAAAGAACCTGGATGAGTCCATTCATGCGGTGCTTATCCTAAGTGATATGATGGAGTACTTCATCACAGAAATAGACCAGTGTATCGGCCATGTGAAGAAAGGGTTCTATATGGGTATCTTCGACAAGCTGAGAAGCCTTTGCAAGGAGTCAGAGAAGATGCGCATGTTCATTGAGAAACGCTCGTCAGAGACGCTTTCCTATGTCATGTCGGACGAGATGGATAAGACAACGGAACTCATCAGAAACAAGGCGAGAGCGTTGATTAACAAGACAGAAAATGCAATAGAAAGAAAAAGAAAGGAGAAGGCGGCATGACACCGATGATGGCGAAAGTGGATTTGAGCAATGTGGAATTGACTGAGAAGGCTAAAGAGAAGATTGAAGCATATTACGGATGGTCAAAAGATTGGGTTCCTTTGAGAATCAGCAAGACCGTCACACTGATGGTGCCACCGGAAAAATGCAACGATGAATACAGATTGAAGTTCATGCGAAAGATGAACATGACAGACACACCCAAACCGAAGCACGCGAAAGCGGACATCGACATCGACGAAGCAAACAGACTTCTTTCGGAAGGGCACAAGAAGAAGGAGGTGGCCAAGATGTTCGGTGTGAGTGTGGTTACACTTGACAAACACCTGCGAGACGCTTCTGTCGGTGGAGGGAATTGAAGATATACGGAATAATACAGAGCCGGGGAGCCAATGCCGCTCCCCTTTTCTGTTTATACCGATTGACGCAACAGCCAGTTTCCGGCACCTGCAATCTTGCATCTGTCCGATTTCCCGTAAACGTAAATCTTCGAGCCTTCAAAAGCTTTCACGTTCAGTTCCGCGTCATCAAACACGGAAACGAACACCTTGGCGAAGTCTTTCGCTGTGATGGAGATGTTTGTGTCATGACGAACGTAGACGGTTGCAGCGGAATAGCCGCTGAACATCAGGGAACCTTCACATGAACCGTTGATGACATATACTCCGCTTTTCCCAATCATGTCGATATGTTCATCCACGAAAACGAGGTTGTCGTGAAGCAGCTTCTTTGGAAAGTTGGCTTTGATGAACTCGTTATTGGGGTAGTCATGCTTGATGCAGAAATCTATCCCTTTCTTGTATTTCTTGATAAGATGGTCCTTGGTTTCGTTGCTCTCCCACTCTCCGGTCCACTGCCGGCACAGACCGAGCGCAACCGCCCGGTCCTTCAATCTTCTGTTCAGTTCTGTATTATCCATTGTATCATGCTTTAGATATTAAACTTGTTTGCTCCGTTCACGTTTCGGTGAAGAATGTCGCGTATCTCCTCGACAAATTCCACGTTACGGCCCGTGTTCTTTGCGATGATGTTGAGTTGCTGTAACTGGGCCTGTGCGATGGCGTTCATCTTCGGGAAGTCGTCATTGAAGAACTTCTCCTGCAAGGCTCTCTTTGCGGCCACATCTGCTCTGACCGCATTGACATAAGATGCGAGCAGGTCGGCTGTTTCTTCCGTCACTCCTTGTATTCCAGCAGACAATCCTTCTTTCTTTCCATTCTTGTCCCCAGTTGCCGTTATCGCTCCGCCGGTAGCCTTGTCGAGCGATTCAAGGAAGGTCTGGGATGCGTTAATCATGGCACCGCCCTCCTTGTCGAAGAAGTCCTTCAGAGCGACAGTCAGTTTCTCGCCGTTCTTTTCGAGGTCTTCGAACGTCTGGAACATTGCGCCCTTTCCGTTTTCATCTCCGAACAGCTTCTTCTGCAACTTCTCGAACATCGGCTGAATGACAAGGCTTTTGAGAATATTGTTTGCAACCCCACGAATGATGCTGTTCGTGACATTGCTGAACGCTTCGGCTGCATCCTCGCCGTTGGCGAACGCTTCAACAAGCGCATCCGTAATCTGTCCTGACCATCCCTCAAAGTCTATGCCGAACATTTCCTTGGCAAGGTCTCCCACGAACGTGCCGATTTGCATGTTCAGTTGAGCCAGCTGGTTCTGATAGTCGGCAATCTTTCCCTCATCTGTATCTTTCTTTCCCTCTTCATCACGCATCTGCTGCTGTATCTCCTTGCGCTGTTCGAGAAGTGCCACGTACTGTGCCTGTTTCTGCTTTAACTGTTCATTGGAAAGGTTGTTGCTTCCCACACCTGCTGCTTCAAGATCCTGAAGGATTTCCTGGTTGAGCTTGTACTTCCTGTTATTGTTGAAGAAATAATCCCTCACGCTAATCTTGCTCATCTCGCTGCGTATTCCAGCAATGTACTTCTTTCCACCGTCTTGCAGGACGCTGTAAGCCTTGGAATACGACTCACTCAATGATACACCGGCCAGTTCGGACTGCTTTTTCAGCTGCTCATAATACATGAGGCTTCGGTTCATTCCACCAACACCACGCCCAATGCTGTCTTCTATCTGCTGGTAGGCGTTTCTCAATTCTTCCACCCTTTGCTTGCTGCGTTGAATGGCTTTGTCGAGTTTCTTGTCATGAAGACCGGCAATGCCACCGATAAGTCCCAATGTCGCTCCGGCGGCCGCTCCCCAAGGGCCGGTAACTCCGAAAGCAGATGCGATGCCATGAATGGATGATGCGCTGCTCAATGCTCCGCCCATTATCCTCGCAGCGTCGGAAAGGCCGGAACCCAAACCCAAATTCTCGAAGATGCCACCGAGAAGGCTTGCAGCGTCAGCCAGTTTGTCAAACTTGCCGATTATGCCTTCAATGGCCAGTGCCTCATTAGCCCTGGCATCCTTCAAATCATCTTCCGCGTTTCGAATGTCGGCTTCCGAACCTCCCGAAGACTTCAAGGCTTTCAGTTTATCCTTGGCTTTTTTGACACTTTCCTGCGCATCCGAAAAAGCCTTGAACGGATTTCTGCTGCCTTTCACTCCATTCAGCTTTTCCAATGCGTCCATCAGTTCTTTCGTGTCTTCCACAGAGAGCTTCTGAGTCTTCGAGAACTCCTTGATGGATGTAATCATGTGGTCAATGGTGGCATTTGATACCCTATCAAGATTCCCGAACACCTTTGCCCACTTTTCGGTTTCCTTGAACTTTTCGAAGACTACATTCCCTTTTTCCTTGTCGGCTGCATCGGTGCGTTCCTTTATCAGTTTGTCTACATCTACACCCGACTTTCCCAAAGTCGAGCGGTTTTCATTGAGACGTCTAATATCTTCCTCCTTCTTCGTTTCAATGGCCTTGATTTTATCGGCATAGTCCTGGTATTCAGTAACGAGTTCGACCAATGTATCAGCCGTGTCTTTCCGAAGTTCACGCTGCGCCTTCTTGTAAGCGTCTGCGTAAGGCTTGAGCAATTGAAGTTGTGTTCCTGTAGCCTTTGATAGTTCTTCTATCTGAAAGTCGGTCATTCCAAGGAAAAGATCGAACGGATTATCTCCACCGACACCATTGACTACTCCTTTGATACCCTCTTCGATTACTTTACGGAAATCCTTCATCATTTGCGATTCGCCCACCGCTATATCACCGAAGGCAAGCTGTGCCGCAAACTGCTTGTTGCCGGTCTTGTCCAATACGGATTGGAAAGTCTTCCACTTGTTGGTGATGTCGTCAATCTCGTTCTTGATGGCTTTCAATTCCGCCTGCAAAGCCTTTCGAGCTTCCTGCTCTGCCTTGCGTGCCTGTTTTGCGGCCTCCGACTCTTCCTGCTTTGCGGTCTGTATCTCAATTGGTGTATTGTGAAGACTGAACAACTCCTTGATGAATTGTACACGCGCTTCCAGACGTTCGAGTTTCTTCTCGTCTTCTTCAGTCTTCTGGTCAGATCCGCTTGCCTTAGCTTTGTTCAGCTCCTCCTGCTCGCTTTTGTACAGGTTTCTAAGTCTGTCGAGGTAAGAAAGCAGTGAGCGCTTGTTCTTGTCGTCAGCATTCGGGAGAAGGTTTTGAACAAAACTCTTTCCAACCTTGCCACCAAGCTCGTTGGCGGTCTGAATCCATGTATCACGGAAACGGATGATGGTATCAATCTGCGCATTCAGTTTGTTCTGCAAATCGGACGAACCGGCAATATCCTTGATTGCGTTTAACTGCATACGGAGTGTTTCAAGTTGGAAATCCTCCTTTTCCTTGTCACTTGAGAACACTTTTGTTCTGGCCAACTTTTCCCGTGCCTGCTGAATCTTCTCGATTTCCTGCTCTGCACTGGACATTGAAATGCTATTCAGTCCGTCATTGAACTTCTTTATAGCGAAATGCTGCTTTGTGAGGATTTCCCCCAACGCGTTGGCCGCAAAACCGATACTGTTGAACTTTATCTTCCCATCGACCATCTTTTCCGTGAACACATCTCCGTCCAGTCCGTAACTTTTTAGGATGGTGTTCAGGATATCGGTGCTTCCAGGCATCTTCCCTTCCGTCAATTCTTCTGCAAAGAAATGCTTGAACTGGATTGCTATAGCCCTTGCTACATCTCTAGATGCACCTTTCCGCTGAACTAGAATGTCCTCCAGCTTTTTAGAGGAGTCACTAATATCCTCATTGTAATATTCCGATATGGAAGCCTTTCCTTGCTGTCTTGCTTCTTCCCTTGCCTTGTTCTTCAGGGCTTGCGTTACGTTGTCGATTTCCGTTTTCAGTGAAGCGTAGGAGTATTCTTCCTTCCTGATGTTGGAAAGATATGAGCCGTACTTGTGCTGAATGGTGTCAATCACATCGTTGTATTCCTTTGAACCTTTCACAAGATGGTTCAGTTTCTCAACCAACTGCTCAAACCCTGCCGCTTCGTCCGCGGACTTCATCAAAGCGTTGGATGTAATGTTGTCCAGCTCCCGATTCAGCTTGGTCGCATTCTGATAAGCCAGGTAGGCCGCTGTTCCAAGGGATGCGAATACCGACAAGGCAACAACAACCCATCCCCATGTCCCCATAAGGCTCATGGCTTTTTTGAGCCTTTCTATTGTAAGAAGCAGCTTGACGGCACCTGAATTAGCCTTAGTCATCGCAATGTTGTTTGCGTATTGGGCTATCGTGTTTGCATTTACCGCGCCGGTCAAGGCTATCTCGTTTCGTATTGCAACCGCACGTGTAACATTGCCGACAGCCATGACGGTCTTGTATGTTCCGTAGGCTGCAATCAAGGATTTGATAATGACAACAGCCTCTTCCCATTTGTTTGTAAGTTCGGTCATTTTATCAATAACACCACCGATTATCCCACTGTTGCCTTCTGCGATGGCACCCAGCATCATTTCCCAACTATCCTGCAACTTGGCCAACTTACCCGAAACGGACTCCGTAAGCTGTTCCTGCATATTGAAGAACCGACCCCCTTCGTTTGTCATCTGCCAGAGAATATCCTTGACCATACCGAACGACACTTCACGGTTGGAAATCTTCTCGAACACTTCTCCTGCACTTACCACACGGCCTTCCAGCTCGGAGAATTTCTTTGTAAGCTCATCAACCAACGGAATGCCGGCCTCGGTAAACTGACGGAGCTCCTGGCCACGCAATACAGCCGCACTACGCACCTGTCCGAATGCAAGGATGATACGGCCCATGTCTACACCCAGACCTGCGGATATGTCGGCCAGACGCTTGGTGGTTTCGTACATTTCCTCATACGGAATGCCGAAGGCCGCAATCTGCTTGGTAAAGCCCATCAGTTCACGGAAGTTGAATGGTGATTCAATGGCCAGTTCCTTGATTTTACCGAACATCGCATCCGCTTTCGATACATCACCAAGCATGGCCCTCAATGCGATATGCTGCTTCTGGAACTCACCGCCAATCTGGACGAGTGATGACAGAAACTGTTCCGCCCGGTAGATGGAATAAATGTCGAGCACCTGGTTTCTCAATTGACTGAGAAGCCTTGCTTGTGCGTGGATTCCTTTATTGTTGTTCAACAACTGCATGTTGTTTCTGGCCATAGCTGCCGTATGACGCTCTGCTGCCCTTGCGGACCTGTCTTGTGCATCCCTTAACCTTTGCTGTGCGGCCGCATAGGCATTTGCTGTGCGCTGCTGGATTTCCATCATTCTTGCATAGCGCACATCCGCTGCTGTTGTGGCTGCTCCGGTAGTCCCGACACCGAGAGGTTTTACGTTTATGCTCAATGTCTCACCTTTGAGCTGGTTCTTGAGATCGTTAAGAAACTCCTTTGCGTTTGCAGCCTTCAGCTTTACGGCCAACCCGTCCTTGCTCAACCTCTTCTCGATACCATCCAACACATCTTTGGCCTTCTTGTCGTCTATGCCAAGAGTGAACCACAAATTCCCTAAATTTGCCATATTCTGTGTATGTGTTAATGAAGTAAATAAAAAAAAGAGCTTGCAAGAGGCTAACTCAGTCCCTTACAAGCTCTTTGGCTTTATGTATTATGCAAATATAGGAAATTTATCTTACATTTACGTACAAATTATTGCAGTAACTTATGCAACTCCTTTTGATTGTAATACACTGCATTGGTCATATTCATGAGTCGTTGCAGTGCATATCGTATGTGCGGGAAGTTGTCAGGCATCTTGTCCGCTTCCTCCGTGCTGTCGATGACGAACTGCTGCAAGCACGAGCATTCAACCATCGCGGTGGGTATGTCGTTCAGGACATCTCTGAGCATATCGAGGATGCCGGTACTTTCAAGGAGTTCAAACTTGTCTGCCATCTCTCTGAGTTCGCTGTATGATGTGATTTCTTCTTTCATGATTTTACTATTTAACTATTTTTCGAACAAGTGTATTGAGTCAAATGCTTTATCCCTGCTTGGTGTGAGCAGGGTAAAGTCGGATTTGTATGATTGTAGCTTGGTTATGCAGCGTGTTCAGACTTGATGCTGCTTATGGCTTTCTTGATGTTCCATCCGTTTTCGTACAGGGCGATGATGAACCGAACTCCCTTGGCTTTCCATACGGTGTATGTGCTTGAGCCTATCGAGCCGTCCGAACGGGTGAATGTCTGTGTGCGTGTGGAGTGAAGTCCCCAGGTGGAGTAGGGTGAGTGAAGCATCCATTGGTCGGACTGCTTGTAGATGAAACCGATTTCCTTGAGTTTCCTGTGAAGTTTCGGTGCGTCCATCCCGATTTGCTTGGCAACCTGCGTTGAGGTCTGCGTGTTGACGCTTTGGAGGTGTCTGTCGTAGTAGTCGACTTTCGGTGCGGACTTCTTGATTTCCGAGTCCTGGAGTTCGATGGTGATTTTCTGTTGTTCGGATTCGGCTTCGAGCTGCTTGACGCATTCTTCCTTCTGTTCGATGGTTTTCTGCTGTTCTTCGATTTGCTTGGCTTGGTTTGCGGCCAACTGGAGAGCTTCGGAGAATGATTGAGGAATAGCGAAACCTCCTTTTTGTTTTTCGGTTTCAAGTTCTTCCCAACGTACAACCAGTTTAGCTCTGGCTTCATCATTGAACTTAGTAGCAATGTACAGGCATTCGGTTTTTTGTTAGCTGATAACATGGTCTATATTCTCCTTTTTCGTCCTTATATTCAACCAGCGTAAATTTGCGCCCGTTGATTTTCTCCCAAGCCTGCTCCATTCCTCGAATGGCCCTTAATACATCCTTGTGATTCCTGTTGGTAATCTCTGCAATTTGCAGTGAACTCATAGTTTCTTTAAATAAAATTTCGTTCATATCTGTTAGCATTAACATATATTATAGGCAACAAAAAGCGGTCACCTTATACGCTGCTAACAGATATGGTCTCCACTCCGAGAGCTTTGATTTATCTACGTATAGGCAACCGCCAATATCTTAAATTTGCCAGAAGTATTTAAACCACCAACAAAGAGTAGGCATAAAAATAGCCCAACCTAAAATTGAGCAAATTGACCGCTTGCTCTGCGGAATGGTTACAACCATCATCTGTTAGCATTGCAAATATAGAAAACATTTCTGATATGCGCAAATATTATAAAGGAAAAAACAAGAAAGCCGCGAAAGATTTCTCAATCACGGCTTCCATCGGCAAAACAGAGCATTATTCCTTTGTCGCTCTGAATTTCATCTTGTCCCCTTCGCTGTTTGAATAGCTGATTTCAGCATTCTTGCCACTCAGCGAAGTGAATGTGTATCGTTCTGTAATCGGGTCTGTGGTGACTCCTACAACGGTGTTGCCTTCCAGCTTCCACTCTCCGATGTAATAGTCCGATAAAATCACGGTCTTGTACGTTCCATCCGACTTCAAGTTGATGTAGACGGCTCCACCAGGCAAATCCATAGACACACCGTCTTCCTCTGCCCAAGTGACATTCCATTTTCCTGCCACCTGTTCGGCTGTGATTGAAACTTCATCGTCATCATCGGAACAAGATGAAAACAACACCATTGGCAACATAGCCAACAAAAACAAAATCTTTTTCATTTCTTTGTGTATTTGGTTATTTTTTGCAAATGTATGGAAAAAGACTAAAATGTAAAAACTTACAAACGTGTTATACAGCATGATTCTTCACTCTTCATCTTCTCCGTTCTCCTTCTGTTCCTTCAACCACTGCTTGCGCCTGCGTTCCTTTTCCTTATTATATAGGTTGCACATATAACATTGCCCAGGTAGGTAAAAATGGACGGTCGTATCTTCTTCTACCACTTCCTCCTGCTTCATGCGCTGAAGGTCGGCAAGTTTCATCAAGACATCGGCCTTATCCTTTCCGTGAAGACTATCCACGGTGCTTGCAAGGGCATCAATCACCTCATCCTTGGTTCTGAACTTACCCTTCGAATCCTCAGAACCATATCCGGTATCATCATCGGGAGTTTTTATACCCTTCATCTGCAACTCCAGTTTTCTCTCTCTCTTCTTCAAGTATTCGTTGAAGTCCAATGTCTTGAACTCCTCTATCTGATTGAGATGATACTCGTCTGACAATGTAGCGTTGTACTTCCCGATGGCTATATAAGCATCCTTCGGGTTCCATCCCATGATGATAAGGTCGGCAATGGCCCGCTGGTCTCCGTCAAGCTTGTACCGCTTGCACTCATTCTTGAACTTGTTCGTATATCTAAGCATAGTATAGTGTGTTTGTTAAACGAAAACGAAATAGCATTTGCAGTGAGGATGCCAAAGCCCTACGTATTCCGATATCGGATGGTAACCTACCATTGAGTTGCACAGGTCGCATGGATAGGAACTTCCCCGGAAAGAAAAGAAACCAGTAGCCCCGTTTCTCTTCCCGTTCAGCCCCCACCAATACATCCACCCTTCCGCTACCGCAAACGAAGCGAGCAAAGATATTGCCTTGATGGGAGAACGTGATGATTGGGTGTTGTAGACGAAATCATTCACATATCCGTCCAACCGGTCGTGAAAGGTTCTCCCGTACTGCTCGCGCTTCACGAAGGATACAACCGCATCCCTGTCTTCCTTGTGCGTACCGACCGCCAAGGTGTCTACCGTTTCCTCTATCATGAACATCAGCCAGTCTATAACCGCATTGACCTTAGCCTTGATTTGCGGCCTCCTGGAACTGACCACTTCCTTTATGGTCATCCGGTATTCCGAAGCGATAGCATTAAGCCTTGATACGGCAATACGGAGAAGGGAGTCGAGGTTATTTCTCATGCTTAACTCCGCTTCTACCCTACTACGGATGTATGCCTTGGCTTCACTTATCTGCTGATGGGTCGGTCGGTTCATTCTGCTCCGCTATCTTCAGTTGGTACAACAAATCGGCTTCCTGCTGCTCCTTGGCCTCACGGATAATCCTGTCCCATTCCGAATTGGTGGAATACATGGTCTCGATACGCTCGGATGCGGTCTGTTTGGAAAGGAAGCCGTTCTGAACCGCAGAGGCAAGGTCGGCCACCACCGTGGAGGTGTTCACGTGAACGTATGGTTCCAGCCACCATTTCATGTCGAGGTTGGCAAAATCAATGGTCTTTTCCAATTCCAGCCCATATCCGTACCTGAACACTTCCACCATTCCGTTAAGGAACCGCTGATACTCCCTGCATTCGTTCATGGCTTTCTCGTATGCCGGTGAATACAGAATTTTCAGTGCGGCCGCAGGCAGGTCGCCTGATTTCAGCTCGGGCGGGTCTACAATGAACGATTGGGAGAAAATCATCTTGTACTGCGTTTCCAACTGGTGCATGTAGCTCTCGGAAGCGGATTGGGCTTGCAGGTAGTCTATCTTATCGTCAGGACCGGCGGAGATGGACTTGATGGTGCCGTTCACATCCTTCAACATGTCCACGTTATCACCTTCTCCTATAAACAGCATGATGGGTTCTCCGTATGCCTGGTTGTTGTGGGCCATCTGGGAGAACGAAACTTCGTATCCGTCAATCCCGTCCTGCGAAGCCCACCAACAAGGCCCGTTCTCGTCACGATGGTACGATACGGGAATGAAAGGAAATCCGTGAGGCTTCTTTCCCACCAAGCTATATCCTTCAAGGCCGAATACACCAAGAACTTTTTCCTTCAATGTCTTCCCCTTTCCTTCTCCTTGTCTGTACCGATACATGTAAGTCTTGTCCCAAACCTCTAGCCATTGCGCCATGATGCCACCGTCTTCGTCATAGTCGGCGAAAGAACGTGCGAACAGCTTCAACTTGCCGGTTGCGGAGTCGTAGTGCGGAAACAGGACATCTCCGTTCATGAATGAAAGCACCTTCCAATAGAATTGACCTTCCGTAAAATAACCCACAAATGCGGTATCTCCGGTAATGTGCGCAGACCTGGCCGCTTCGTAGAACGCAAGCTCCATGTCTTTCTTCAACCAACCGGTACGGAGTGTTGTAAACGTGTCCCTTTCCGCCTCCGTGACCTTGGTGGAGTTCAGCTCGAACTGAACATCATTTCCGCAAAGGTGAACAAGGTGCTTGATGGCTATAATCTGTTGGAACGCGAAGGAATATCTGGGCACCGGCTCTCTGTACAGCCTCTTTGTGGTCTTGCCTGTGTCATTGCCTTCTTCATCCAAAATCGGCACCTCCTCTTCCCGCCAGATGTCGGGGTAAAATTCCGGGCTGTTGATGGCATGGCCGGACGGGTAGAACTCCCGCAGGAAGTCGGCCTGTGTCACGATGTCGTAATTCATGGTGTCGGCCGGAGTTTCGCCAAGCTCGACCGAAGAAAATCTGCCATGCTGGATATATCCGTCCGGGCGGATCCTCTTCCAAGGTTTCTTTGATTTGATGTCTCTCGTTTTCATTCTGCTTGTATGTTAAAATCTTCTAAATGGTTTGACAAATCTGGGCAGCCTGGGCCTGCTGTGGTGCTTCTTCTTGATAAAGAATATCCAACGCATCAGCAACGCTTCTATGAAGTCAGGAGAATTGCCCACTATCTGCTTCATGTCGGTTTTCTTGATGATGGACCATCCCTTGTCCGCTTCGTTCACGTTCTGACGGATAGCCTTCCTTTCCTTGTTGAGGATAAGGTGCAGCGGAACCCCGCTCGCGTGCCGGGTGTTCATCTTTCTGTCTACAAGATCGGGGTTGATGGATATTTCCCCGTTGATAAGGGCTTGCGCGAACAGGTATGCGGCCTGTGACTTGATGTTGGTGTAGATATACTTGTATTCATCGGCAACCGACTCCCGGTTGTTGAACGGCATGGATTTAGGGAAGAACCCTTTCAAGGCTTGCCCCAATCCGTTCAAGTCGTAAGTGAAGTTCTCTTCCATAACATGCCATTCGTTGAGTTTCGTCTTTATCACGTTTACGGTGGTACGGGAGTCGAACCTGCATGTATAGAGGTCCTGTATATGGTTTCCAATCCACAACCACATGACCATGAAGTCGCCCCCGTCAAAAGCAACGTCACACGACACCCTACGAATCCCGTCACCGCTGCAATAAGAGTTCTTGTAGAAATTCTCCATGTGCTGTAACTTGATAAGGTCGTCACCGAGTGACCGGTACTTCCAGTTACCATCCAAATCCCTTGCTCGCTGTTCCTCGGACTGGTTGGCAAGGTTGGCGAGATATGTGGGGTCGGAACGCATAAGCTGGATATTGTCAGACAACTTCGCTTCCACAAACGCAACAGATTTGATAAACAGCTCCTGTGGTGTTCCGAATTTTTCATATTCAGGTCTCCAGTACTTGTCGATAATATCCTTGCATTGCTGATACACTTCCTCTCTACTGTCACCCCAATAGATTGAGTTGACATCTTCTCCGTCCATAAAGCAGTATCTTACAACTCCATCACGTTCAGGAATAGGAAACCCGTCTTCACCTATCCACCAGTCAATAAAAACGGCCACCCAGGAATCCGGGTCCGGGTTACATGTACCTATAAACCTGTTCTTGATTCCGTAAGCATTTCGGTTACAGGTAATCATGTATTTGAATTTCGCGTAGTCCATGTGCGTAATTTCGTCCACACCAATATAAGCATACTGATGCCCCTGGAAACGCATCTTAAAGTCATCCACACTGTCTGCGTGATATGAGAACTCAAGATAACCTCCCCTGTCAAAATTCCACCGCATGTCGTTCTTCGACTTGTTATACTTCCCGTAATGACTGTAAAGCTGATACGACGTATCTACAATATCGGACAAGTCATTCAATTCATGTCGCATAATGACGGAGCGGAGGTTGGGGTTGAATATATCCTTCAGTGTCTCCATCAGCAAAGTAAAAGATTTGCTACCGCCGCGACACCCACCCCCGATCAGAATATCCGCTTTTGTTGCAAGCATGTTGTTCTGACCACCGGATTGTGCTATAATCTTCAGCCTGTTCTGTTTCTTTCCATCTTCCTCACGAAGAGATGCCACAAAATCACCCGAAAGGCCTTTTATGTCCCTAAATTCAACAATGTCATCGTATAGTTTCATTATGTATTGCGAAGTATTTCAACAAAGATATAAAATTTTTATGCTTTTATGTAAAAATATATCCCATTTTATTTGCATCAACACAAATTAGTAAGTATCTTTGCGAAAAGAGTGTATATGTTTGTTGTACATACTGAGTTAGCGAATGATACGGACACGAAATACGGGGAGATGGTGAGATGCCCTGTATGCGGTCAGAAGCTGCTCGAAGTAAGAGACAATGAAAGATATGTAAACATAAGAATACATTGCAGAAGATGTAAACGATACATTGATGTTTACATTCTTGGCAAAGAGAAAAAGATATTGGGTTCATAGTTTAGCGGTTAAAACATTACGCTGTTAACGTAAAGAGGATGGTTCGATTCCATCTGCGCCCGCAAGATTGATTCATAAAGCCGATAGAGCTGTATTGAGGTATAGAACATACTTCGATACGGCTCTATTTTTTTTAACACAAAACTAAATACATGGATAAAGAAACCCTTTTATCGAAGTTCAGAACAAGCATGGGAGAACCCAATGCAACGACACAGACCTACGAAAACATCGGAATTTCTGTGAGAACCCTTGACAGCTATGCGGACATGATTTTACCCGGTATTGCAGACGATGCCATCGTGACTGAAGATTTCATCAATGGCCACGTAAACATGCTGAAGGCAATGGGTGGTCAGATGCGGCACGAAAAGTCTGAGTTTATCAAGAACTACAAGCCGAACACATCGCCTACACCTCCCACTCTGCCATCCAACGAAAGCGAAGACTTCAAGTCGTTGAAGGAAAGTTTTGAAGAACTGAAGAGTCTGATCAGCGGACAGCAGAAAGCTAAGAATGTAAATGCACTGAGAAATGAAGTCAAGGAAAAATCCAAAGCGTTGAAAGTGCAGAACCAAGCCTTGTGGGACGATGTAGTTAATGCTACGGAAATCAAGGAAGGAATGGATTCAGCCGCTCTGGAAACAGCAGTTAAATCGGCTTATGAAGCCAAGTTGAAGGCATACTTCGGTGAAGGTGCTGCGCCTTATGGCGGTACAGGAAGCGGGGCAGGCAATACAGACAACGAAGCGATTCTCGCCAAGAGGGAAGCGTTCAAGAAACGTATGCAGGCTAGCGGAAGGCTTCCGAAAGACGAAAACTAACATTTAGTAACACAACACATTAAGACAAGAAACTATGTTACAGAAAGGTACATTTAATACTATCGGTGGTGGTAGTGCCGAGTTTGGCGGCCATTTCCCGGTATGGAGCAGAGTGAGGGAGCTGTATCAGGGTGGTGGTGATATTGACCACACAAAATACCCTGCCGGTACGGTTATCGGTGCAGGCACACCTGTTCAGTTTATGGGAGCCAGCAAACAGGTAAAGGTTTTCCATGGAGACGCTTACAGTCAGACTTCCACATACAAGCAGGGGGATATTGTTTTTCACGACAACAAAATCTACGAGAACAAGATAGCTATTACGGTTGGAGAAGCCTTCACTCTCACCAAGTGGACCGATGTTACAGCCAACGTAAATGGATTAGTTTACGAAGATGTAGCCATTCCTGACGGCTGTACTCATGCTACCTGTGCAGTTGTAAGAGCGGGTCGCATCTACGCGGACAGAGTGGTAGGCGCACAGATTCCGGCAGCAGTCGAGAAGAATCTCCCCATGATTGAATTTGTAAGAGAATAAAGAAAGGAGGACACAATGTACACAAGAGACAGACAATTCTACGACCTTGTAGGCAAAGGTTTGGCATCGCTTGGTTATGTGAGCGACAAAGAAGGCAGCGCCTTGACCAAGTTTATCAACGACAACTTTGCCAATAAATATAATGCAGAGAAGACATTTGCCCAGTTGGGATTTTCGTTGAACCCGAACATTCCTATCAATCCTACATACGAGCAGATTGAAGCGACAATCCGCGCGTACACAATGGCTGGATACGTGGATATTGATTCAGACGGTCCGACAAAGAGTACAGACGGAATGTCATTGAAGATGGGTGGGCTGCCTACCTTCAAACATGAAATCGTGTTGAGCCGTAAGATGATGCGTGAGCAAATGATGCTGGCTAACGCTATTGGCGGCATGACATCAGATATGGAGCAAGTTGTCATGGACTTGCTGTTTAACAGTCTGGACGACCTGTTGGGTGGTAACTACAATACCATGAAGTATCAGCGACACCAAATCGTTTCCAATGAAGGCAAGTTGGTTATCAATGCCAACAACAACCCGTTGGGCGTACCTGTCGAAATTGACTTCGGTGTACCCAAGAAAAATATCACCAAGTCGGAATGGTATACCAAATCGAAAGCCCCGAAACAGGAAAGTGCCGTAGGTGAAACCATCGACCCTATCCGCGTCATGAAAGATGTAAAGAGGAATGCTGAAAACGTAGATTACGCTCCTAAAGGTGGCCATTGGGAGGTCAGCAAGACAACCTGGGATGACATCTTAATGTTGCCGTATTTCCGTTCATTGTACGTGATTGCTAATCGTCCAGACATTACGGGAACAGCAAACCAGCAAGCATTCGCTTCACTGATTGACGATAAAACCTTGAAGGCGTTTATTGAACGACAGATTGGCGCCCCCATCGTGGTTATTGATGACGTATCCTCTGTTGAGTCGTTCGACAAAGCCAAGAAGCAGATGAAGTATACCAACATTGAATCATTCAACGAAGGTGTGTTGGCTTATGTGCCGAGTGACTTGGGTGATGTTCAGTTCGGTAAACCGATTTACATGGAAACACCTGGTGCCCGTGTTGCTCTGTATGATGGCGGAAGAACACTCATTCGTCAGTTGTTCAATGACGACACCATGACTCAAGTTGTCAAGTCTGAAGTGACAGGCTTGGTCGTACCGAACAAGGTCCGCTGGATGTACTATCTGAAAATCAAGAAGGGCTGATGAACACCTATTCCCAACATACAGCGCTTGACACGGCCATAGAAGCATGGCTTCGTGGCTGTGTCGGCTTTGAAGTGGAGGACAACGCCATCAACACCATCCTCATTGACCGCGAGATTGTTCCCGGCACCAATGTTCTTACTCTTGACAAGAGAACGAAGGAACTCTGCAAAGCGGACCTTTACATGTGGTGTGCAAGCACTCCTTCCGTAAAAGGGAGCGTAGAGGACGCAAACGGAACATGGAAACACAAGGAGGGTGGAACGGAAAGTTCTGCATTCGACAAGAGAAATCTCCGTGCGATGGCCAACGACATCTACAAAAGGTATGGGGAGAACAAGGGCCGCGGCTCTATCAGAATGAAATCAATCGGAATGAAAGTATGGCGAAAGTGAACAATCCGAGATTTCCGCACACCTGCAAGGTTTATAAAGTCATAGGTGGTGATGCGTGGGAAAGCGGGACTGAGGAAGTCCTGTATGAAGGAAAGTGCAACAAGTACGGTTCTTCAAACCTGCGCACATTCAACCGTGACAATGTAATCAAGGCAGACTATGCGGTTGACATACCCGGATTGGTCATGGGTGTAAGTACGGGATGCCTGCTCGATGTAACCGATTATTCGGGAACGTATAAAGGACTCACCATTACAGACGCTTACCCTACCGAAATGGGTACTACGCTTTACTTCAACATGCCGAAAAACTAGGAGGTGGATATGGCGGAAGTCAAAGGTTTCAAGGAATGCAGGGAGAGATTCAACAAGATAGTCATCGAGCATATCAGAAATGAACTAAAGCTCGTATGTGACGCATTGGTCGTTGATGCTTTGAAGTCGGAAAGCTTTCAGAGTTTTACAGGTAATACAGTCACTTCTTATTCGTGTGGATTATATGAAGAAGGAAGGCTTGTGTACGTGATAGAGTCGGGAGACAAGCTTTCGTTTCCTGTCCGAAGAAAGATACCTAAAGGGAAAACAATATATCTATCAAAGCCATACGAAGGAAGGCCTAGGTCGGTTACAGGAAGGGTGAACACTGATGGTATGTACGGACAAGAATCTTCAATGAAGTTTTTAAATCAATACAAGGCCCCAAAGAAAGGGTTTGCAATCGTGATGACTACTGGTACCGAATATTCCGAATACCTTGAAAATGCTTACAAGGTCAACGTACTCACCGAAACCTTCAATAGAGCAAAAAAGATTATGTTGAATAATATCAAACCTATACCATAATGGCGCATGTTCAGAGATACTACATAAGTGAAGTTCTGAGGGAGGTATGCAACCGGATAAAACCCATCACCGGAGCTGTATTCCCCGATCACCGGCCGAGCGCCGTGAATGAGCAAATGGGCGAGCTGATTGTTGTTTCCATCCCGGGCGAGATTGACGAGCAATACGCATGGCAGAGATGTTATCTGAACGTAGAACTGATGGTACGAAACAAAGCAAAAGGTCTTGCCGATATGACCAAGCTCGAAGGGATGCTCAACGCAGTCAACGAAATCTTCCCGATGGTTACAAAAAGGTTTTCGGCAACAAGTCCGAGATTGCTCCTAAAAGGTGACGACGGACTTGGATTTACAAGATGGATGATACGAGCCAGACTGGTCATAAATACGACTGACAGCTACAACAATGAGATTTAATAACAAAAACAAAACAGATAAAGCTATGGCAGGAATAACTATTACAACCAAACTGAATGAACTGAGTGCGATTTTCAATAAAATCAAGGAGGTTTATTTCAAGAAGGACGAAATGACAAGTGCTCAACTTGCAACGTTCACTATTGACATGGAACTTCCGGTACTGCAAGAAGGGATTACATTCAACACGGGTGAAGCCGAGGTTACTGAAATCAAGATTACTACAGGTGCCAACTGGACATCAAGGGCCGTCAAAGGTGATCCTGACATCTCTTTGCAGATTGCAAGTATTGCAGGGCCTGTGAACAAATTGTTGATGGAAGAGAAGAAGGCTTCGGTAAGCGCAACCGGCCTTATGGATGGAGCGAATTATAAAGGTTCCGGATTTTCTCTTTCCCCGAAGAAGTTGACCGGCGCATTGATTTTCCCGAGTGAAGACCGAAGTGCGTTCATTATTTTACCCAAGGTAGACATTTACGCTTCTTTCGTAGCTGCCGATGGAGATAACCCGGCCTATTTCAATACAAAGGTTACTCCGAGGGAAAACAGTGAGGGTGTTGAAATCTTCATTCTTGAAAGAGGAAAATAACACACAAAATAAAACTAGACACTAACCAAGGTGTGGAGGTCGGTGTGAAATCCGCACCATCCACACCTTTTATTTGTTGAGAATGGGAAAGACTAAAAAATTCGAAGAGCCTTCTTTGGAAGATGAAAAGAAGCTGAACGATGTAATCGAAAACAGAAAGGAAGAAGTATTCCTCCTTGGCAGGAAATGGAAAATCGGTTACTTGAGAAACGGAACAAGAAGGATGGTTTCGGATGTGGTTCTGTCCGAAAAGGATGACAGCAAAGTAAATTCGAAATGTGCTGCCCTGCTTCTGCTGAACGGATACTTCAAGATATTCTTCCTGTACTGGTTTCTGTGGAGATGGTTTTATTACGTGAAGCAATACCATGACAGCGAATTGCTGAAGGTGATTGAAGCGTGTAAAAAAAAAGTGGACTTGGAGAGTTACTATGTATCTACCATATATCTGACAGAGATGAGGGACACAATGATGACGATGACAAGGGAGGAAGTGAATCGTTTCCTTCAAGAGAAACGTGGGGTGCAGCATGGTTCATCGGAGAAAAACATGGATGCCTCACTGAACCCTTGATTCTTCTCTTCGGCCTATGGAGAATACCCATGTACGGATATTATTGGGAATACACTGAACCTCAAATTGAATTGCTCGCACTGGACTGTCCTGTAATATCATACAAAAGTACAAAAAAGAAATCTAAAGCCAACAATGGAGACAATCCTTCACCTGTAAGCGCTAGCGATGTAATGAACAAGACTGCTGAATGGGAAAGGAAGTACGGAAGCGGAGATACAAAAGTGACCTTTGACCTTACAGGATATTCTATGAAATAATTTTATACATTGTTATTCATTATATTGTAAATGTTGTTTATATTTGCATATACACAAAACGTGAACACTGGCTCATGAAACTATACACTATACTTATAAAGAAAACGAAGGCTGGAGGGGTGCTTAAAGATACCGAGAAAGACTTCGGAATTGTGTGTATAGAATTTGATATGCCCAATCGTGAGATGAAAGAGCTTCCTTCGAACGAGTGGATGGATGAACCCGGTAAGGATGTCTATATACCCGACAGACTGATGGAAAAATCATACAACATCAATGTCAAGGTGGGGTACAAAGGGGACGTAGACAAATGGGAAGACAATGTAGACAAATTCCTTGATTATCTCACTGGTCACGACGGGAGTGGTTCTGAGATGCTTGTTTATTTCCCATACCACAAAACAGGAAGAAAATGTAGGCTTTCGAAAGTATCAAACCCGACAGCTTACATTGAATCGTCCGAATTTGTAATCGTAATGGAACTTGAATTTTCGGTAGATTCTCCCAGGATAAGGGTAATAGCAAACAGCAACGAAGGGGATATAACGACACTAACTGAACGAAACAAATGAAATACACGATATACGACAAGACGGGACAGATTGAAAGATGCGCGGTTCATAGACTGGAGTACAATGGAGAGTTTATGGGACCGTGTTCAGTTATGTGTACCATCAAAAGCAGTGAACCGATAAACTTTGAGATTGGGGACTATCTTGTCTATCGCGGTGAAAGGTTTGAAATAAACTATGACCCGTCTATCGTAAAGAAATGTTCGAAAGGACTTAGCGGTGAAGCCTTCGTATACGACAGCGTAAAGTTCAACTCGTTAAGCGATGAATTAACCAGATGCGATTTTCTTGACTATGTACTCAATGACAATCAGATTCATTTTACAGCCCTACCAAGGTTCAGCTTCTACGCTTCATCGATAAGGGATTTGGCTGACCGCATACAAGCCAACCTCGATAGGGTTTATAAGGGAAGTAGTAAATGGAATGTGTCGGTAAACCCTGAGTTTGCAGGGAAAACCAACATCAATGTGGATATTTCCAATCTGAACGTATGGGAAGCTCTCGCGTTGGCATACAATATGTTTGACGCACATTACGTTATCAAAGGACGGAATATTACTATAGGTGCCTCCGGAGTGACAGCAGACCACTTATTCCAATACGGCAAAGGGAACGGCTTGAAAGAGATAGAGCGACAAGCGGAGCAGGACCAACTTATCGTTACCAGGCTCCGTGTGTACGGAAGCACAAGAAACCTTCCGAACAGATACTATAACAAGCTCACGAAGCCTGATGGCTCGACAATCCTTCCCGACAATATGGCTGTTCAAAACCTGATGCTTCCCGGGTTCCCGAAAGATACACTCGATCCTTTTATTGACAGCAAGAATATCACAAGACTCGGAATAAGAGAACACACCGTCTACTTTGACGGAGGCGAAGAAGGTTTGGATGAAATCTATCCTTCCTTAGAAGGCATGACAGCAGAGCAACTGCGTGATGCAGGTGTGAACATTGAATTGGATGCAGGAGATAACGGAAAACTGGACGAGGTGGTTTCTGCGGAACAACTTGCTGACAACGGTATATTACCGGAAGAAGACGAACTGAAACCGATATTTACATTAACAATCAAAGATGTAGGCTTTGACATCAATAAATACCTCGCTACAGAAACAGCTGTTATTTCCATGAAAGACGGCATGTGCGGTGGAAGGGAGTTTGAGATTGTCAAATGTGAAAAGAAGGGAAATAAGTACGAGCTTACCTGCAACAGAACAGAAGACACCTCGATAGGTAGGGTATTCCCCTACAAGGATTACAATATCAAGAAAGGAGACAGGTTTGTGCTTCTGCATATCTCCATGCCGGAAGCGTACATTAACGCCGCTTCTCAGAGATTGAAGAAGGCTGCTGACGAATGGCTGAAGAAGCACGATTTCGTCCGCTACTCCTATTCCCCGAAAGTGGACGACATCTTCATGGCCAGACAGCACGACGAAGCTGTGTCAAAGGGTGCGAAAAGCCTTCACGATACATTGAAAGAGGGTGACCTCATGCTGTTCAGTGATACGGACCTTGGAATAGATGGGGCTGTTATCATTGATACATTAAACATCAAGGAAGGTGAAGGACTTATTCCTAAATACTCAGTTGTGCTTAAGGATGAAAAGACGGTAGGTACTATAGAAAAAATTCAGCAAGCCATCGAGTCTATTGCTTCCGGTGGAACCGGTGGTGGCGGGTACAATCTTGAACAAATCATTTCCATACTGAAGAATTATGGGACAAGATTGTTCCTCCTCAAAGACCAGCCGGACCAGACTTCCCACCTTTTGAAACTGCTCGGCGGCGTACTGGTAGACGGAGGAGTAGCTTTGTTGCACCAGGGTGCCCAGTTCGGTGAGTCTTTTGCCGGTGGGCTGACAGGACATGGCGGCAGGATTGACGGGGATGGGCACGGGGAGCTGCGCTCGCTGCGGTTGTGGGAGTTCCTGGAAGTACCGG
>AMCI01005817.1_pt1 | contig 24299 bp, 17 predicted proteins | sample 419838 | NCBI WGS metagenome assembly AMCI01 (sample SAMN01090643, study PRJNA158313) | gut metagenome
TATCGATATTCAAATTCCCTTGTCGGGAACAGAAATCATGGGATATACAGCCGCTAAAGATTGTGTTCCTGCTGATGCTCCTTATAATGCAGAAAAAGACATTGCTTTCTTTGAAGGATTGGCTGAATCTTACATCACAGTTAAACCGGGCATGTTTGCCATTTTCTTTCCTCAAGATGGCCATGCTCCGGGCATCACTCCTAAAGGAGTAAAGAAAGTCATCGTAAAAGTGAAAGCGTAATCTTAATTAAAATTGATATGGAAAAGACTCTTAATCTCATCAAAAACGACCCTTGGCTGGAGCCTTACTCTGCGGCCATTGAGGGACGGCATCAATTTGTGCTGGACAAGATGGCCGAATTGACCAACAATGGTAAGCAGACCCTATCTGACTTTGCAACCGGCTATCTTTTCTTTGGTTTGCACCGCACCAAAAAAGGTTGGACTTTCCGTGAATGGGCGCCTAATGCTACTCGCATTTATATGGTGGGCACATTCAACAACTGGGAGGAAAAACCGGCCTTCAAACTGAAAAAGCGCAAAAACGGTGTGTGGGAAATCAACTTATCGGCAGATGCTATTCATCATGGCGATTTATATAAATTGAACATCTATTGGGAAGGTGGTCAAGGAGAACGTATCCCTGCATGGGCCAACCGGGTGGTACAAGATGAACAGACGAAAATTTTCAGTGCGCAAGTGTGGGCACCGGAAAAACCATATAAATTTAAAAAAAGAGTATTCAAACCCAATACGAGTCCATTGCTAATCTATGAGTGCCACATCGGCATGGCACAGCAGGAAGAAAAGGTGGGCAGCTATAATGAGTTCCGTAAAAAGGTGCTTCCGCGTATTGCGAAAGAAGGCTATAATTGTATCCAGATTATGGCTATTCAAGAGCATCCATACTATGGAAGTTTCGGCTATCATGTGTCCAGTTTCTTTGCTGCTTCTTCTCGATTCGGCACACCCGATGAGCTAAAGGAGTTGATTGATACGGCCCATCAGATGGGCATTGCAGTGATTATGGATATTGTCCATTCACATGCAGTGAAGAATGAATTGGAAGGATTGGGTAATTTTGCCGGTGATCCGAACCAGTATTTTTATCCGGGAGGACGCCGCAATCATCCGGCATGGGATTCACTGTGCTTCGACTATGGAAAGAATGAAGTTATCCATTTCTTGCTTTCGAATTGTAAGTATTGGATGGAAGAATTCAAGTTTGACGGTTTCCGTTTTGATGGTGTGACATCCATGTTGTACTACAGTCACGGCTTGGGAGAAGCTTTTTGCAATTACGGCGATTATTTTAACGGTCATCAGGATGATAACGCTATTTGCTACTTGACATTGGCCAATGAGGTGATTCATCAGGTGAACCCAAAGGCGATTACCATTGCCGAAGAAGTGTCGGGTATGCCGGGACTGGCAGCTAAGATAGAAGACGGAGGCTATGGCTTCGACTATCGGATGGCCATGAATATCCCTGATTACTGGATTAAGACTATCAAGGAAAAGGTGGACGAAGACTGGAAACCTTCTAGTATGTTTTGGGAAGTTACCAATCGCCGTCAGGATGAAAAAACCATTTCTTATGCCGAAAGTCACGATCAGGCGTTGGTGGGAGACAAAACTATCATTTTCCGTCTGATTGATGCTGAAATGTACTGGCACATGCAGAAGGGAGACGAGAACTTTACTGTAAACCGCGGTATGGCTCTACACAAAATGATTCGTTTGCTAACAGCTTCTACCATCAATGGCGGCTACCTCAACTTTATGGGAAATGAATTCGGACATCCGGAATGGATTGACTTTCCGCGCGAAGGAAACGGCTGGTCATGCAAGTATGCCCGCCGTCAGTGGGACCTAGTAGACAACAAGAATTTGGCTTATCACTATTTGGGCGATTTTGATAAAGTCATGTTGAATGTAGTGAAGAGTATTAAAAATTTCCAGGCTACTCCTGTGCAGGAAATCTGGCACAACGACGGCGATCAGGTGTTGGCATATGCCCGTAAGGATTTAGTGTTTGTTTTCAATTTCAACCCGAAACAGTCGTTTGTTGACTATGGATTCTTGGTGGCTCCAGGCGCTTATGAAGTGATATTGAATACGGATAATAAGGCCTTTGGCGGTAACGGACTGGCAGACGATTCGGTGATTCATTTCACAATAGCTGATCCGTTGTACAAGAAAGAAAAGAAGGAATGGCTGAAACTTTACATTCCTGCCCGTACAGCGGTTGTATTGAGAAAAAAGAAAAAATAAATTTCGGATAATTACGGATGCAGTTGAATAAAGCTGCATCCGTTCTTTTCCGACCACACTGTGCCCGTAGCCTATAAATACCAAGGTTTTGAAGTCGGCAGCCACCATAAAATTAGGGGTAGATACGCATTAAAGTGTAGCGGATGTTTCTTACTCTTCTATTTTTCCTTTTTCATTTTCTCCTCTTAGTTCTGTAGCGAAGGTGATTTTCAAAATCTTACCATTGTACGCGCCAACCTGTACATTGGTGGGCTTGTAGGGCAGTATACAGATTTCTTCTTCCATGCCGGTCAACAAATCGACAGTCTGATAGGATTCCATTGGTGGAATCTGCAAAAAATTAAACGCATGAGACGGGATGTTGACAGCCACATCTACCGGCTGTCCGTCGAAATTGACAACAAACAGCAAGAGTTCGTTGCTGTACTTCCGTATAAACGCATACTGCTTGTGTTCATTGAAACGCCAACCGTTGATATTGGCATACATTAAATCGAAGAAGGCCCCTTGGCTAATGGCTTTTTCACTATTGCAAAGAGTCAGTATTTTCTTGTAAACGGCATAGAGTTGTTTGCGGTCGTCGGTGAGCATTTTGCCGTCGAACTTGCCTTCATTACGCCAGCGGCGGATGGTGTCAACGCTCCAGTAATCAAAGATAGTAGTGCGTCCGTCACGCCCGCTGAAACCTTCATTATCCATGCCAGCTTCGCCAAACTCCTGACCAAAGTAAATCATCATCGGGTTGGTGTTCATACAGGCCGAAACAATCAGTGCCGGGATTCCTTTACGCGGATTGCCTGCGAAGAAATCGGATGCGATACGTTGCTCGTCATGATTCTCGAGGAAATTGAGCATGTGCTGCTGGATGTCGTCCACGTGTTGCCAGCAGTGTGTAATCTCGGTGGCAGAGCCGTATCCGCAGGTTACATTACGTAGCGTGTCATACAGGCCAACCTTGTCATATAAATAATCAAACCGTCCACGCATCAGATAGTTACGGTATTCATTGGGGTTGTATACTTCGGCAATGAAAATGAGGCCCGGATAAACTGCTTTGACCTGCGGGATAGCCCATTCCCAAAAGTCGACCGGTACCATTTCAGCCATGTCACAGCGAAAACCATCAATCTTCTTTGATGCCCAGAATAAGAGAATGTCCAGCATTTTAAACCAAGTGTCCGGAATGGGGGAGAAATGACAGGTTCCGCCGTTTTGGTAGTCTACCCCGTAATTCAGTTTTATGGTTTCATACCAATCGTTGATTCCCGGAGTTGCATCAAAGCGATTATTGCCTGTGGCTTTGGCCGGAAATTCCTGATAAGGTTCTGCCGCACTGCCCTTCATGTCAAACTGTGCACGAAGTTCGGCTTGCGGGATATAATAAAAATTATTGTAGGGACTGAATGAAAGAGTGTTGTCGTCATTGCCACCCAGTTCAGAGATTCCATCGGGCTGAGCATCCGAATAATACTGACGGGCCACATGATTAGGCACAAAATCAATAATCACTTTTAAACCCGAGCGGTGAGAACGCTGCACTAGATTTTCAAATTCCTTCATGCGACCGGGCACATCGCTGGCCAAATCGGGGTCTACATCGTAATAGTCTTTGATGGCATAAGGAGAACCCGCTTTCCCCTTGACCACCGCCGGATGGTCTGGGCGGATGTTGTAGCGTCGGTAGTCGGTTTGTGTAGCATGTTCAATAATACCCGTATACCAGATATGCGTAGCTCCTAATTCTTTAATCTTTTTAAGCGCCTTTAGGGTGAAGTCGGCCATTTTACCACAGCCGTTGGCTGCCATATCTCCATTATGAACACAATGGTTGTTGTCGTTTCCAAACAGGCGGGTAAACACCTGATAGATGATTATTTTTTTTTCTTCTTTCATTCGTAAATATTCAATTGCGAAACTAATTATAAATCAGTCTCTTGGTTAATTATTCTTTTGATTGACACAATAAAAGACTAACGAGCCCCATAACGGTGTTCGCAACTATTGGAAAGGCATTTCTATATTTAAAAACAACCAAGTTTGAAGGAATTTTCATTCGCGTGCTCGAAGCGACAGTCTTTGCCTCTCGATTGTTTAGGCCAGTTTCATAATCGGGCTTGTTGTCCCAGTAAAAATCGACCTGAGGATTTGTGCGTCCTATGCGCTTTGTGTATTGGGCAAATCCACTCCGAGATTCTTCAAAGCTTCCTTATGGTATTTGATTTGCATCAGCTTCCTGCGATCATCCACGTAATGCTCCCATAGTTCCTTGTAATCACATTTGTCCTTCAAGACATGGTACACAATCTTCAGTATCTCGTGGCCCAATGCCACCAGGACTCTTTTTTTGTCCCTGCGTGTTGCCAGTCTCTTGTAACGCTGTGAGAAATAGGTGTTCTTGGTACGGCTTGCCGCCCATGCGCACTCGGTGATTACCGCTTTCGTCTGCTTGTAGCCATGGTTCGTGTGCGAACTTTTTTTACCGGCACTCTCATTGTTACCGAGACTTACCCCCGCCAATAATGCGAGATGAGCCAAACTTGGAAATACTTCCATGGAAACACCTATCTCAGCAAGCAAATCTTTTGCAAAAGTCTTGCTTATGCCTAGAATTTGGCATAAACGGGGAATCTCTTCTTCAAAAGGTTACATGTGGAAAGTAATTTCCTCATCGAGAGCCTTAATCTCTTCCGTCAGATTATCCATATTGCAGCGGAGGCAGGAAGCATGAACTTGTGATGGTCTCGAAAATGACCTTCAACCGCCAATGCGTACAGAGGGAGGCAAGGAACTCAGGATCGGTATTGCCGTCTACCACATGGTCTATGACAGCTATACAGGTCTTGCCTGTAACATCACTGAACACACTGGAGAGTTTCAGGTTCGCATCCTCAAAGATGAGTATCAGCCGGTTGTGTTCTGCGGCAAGGTTCTGAACCAGTTTGCGCCGGTAGCGGGTCAAATCTCGCAGGTCACGTTGGGATTGATTGGGAACAAAACTGCCTTTCAGTAAACCGGCACGTAGCAGTTTGCATATATATGCAAAATCTTTCTTGTCTGTCTTGTGACCGGGAACATACTTGATGTGCCGGGCATTCACTACCAGAATGATAAATCCGCCAGGATCAAATATGTTCATCACAGGCTTCCAATAGACTCCGGTACTTTCCATAGCAACATGAGTTACCCCCAAGCCAATAGCCAGTCTTTCAATTCTGTCAATGATCTCGTTGTAGAGGAAAAGGTACGAGTCTCCTTCGTGAAGCCTTCTCCCTCTACGGTGGCCACTATTTCTTTCTTGTGTACGTCCAAGCCTCAGCACTTTGAGGCTGACTGCTCGAACTCTACTGTCTGTTTCTCTGCTATATCGTTCGTTTAAAGGGTTGTGGCCGTAAAAATAATTTTATTCATGATATAAATGCATCTGAATACAACACTTTTCATTCCCTTTGACGAGCGAAGACGGTCGGTCATGTACGTTTCATATAGAATAAGTTTTTTTATATTTGCATGTGCCGGCAGAGAGAAAATTATTTCCAAATTTTTCCTTTTTCTTGTTGTAACTGATACAACACCTCGTTAGCAGTATTGTAGCCCCGCTCGAAAATTTCTTCCGCCTTTTCCAGTTCGGTGTTGCTATATCCATACAGGTTATATGGTTCAATCAGCAAATCGCACTTCTCCCGCTCGGGAAAAGTGTTGGCACGGAACATGAAATGAAAGGAACGCATAGCAATGCTTACGATATTCATCTTATAATCTTCTGCCATAATGGGACTCACATTGACGGCTACCACTTTATTGCAGATTCTGCGGAGGGTAGATACCGGCAGGTTCATCATCAGACCGCCGTCTACATAATTAATGCCGTCGATGTTGACTGGAGCAAACATTACCGGCATGCAACAGGAGGCAGCCACTCTTTCGGCAATGATTCCTCGGTGAAAATGCACCATGCGTCCATGGTCTAGGTCGGTAGCTGTGATGATGAGTGGAATCTGAAGTTCTTCCAGTTTTTTAGCCTTGAGGTTAGATTGTAAGAAATCAGTAAATTCACAAAGATCGAACAGCCCCTTTTTGGGAATGACCAGCTTGGTGAGGTCTTGAAACTTGTGCCCGGAGAAGAATTGTAATACCTGATGGGGTTCATTGCCATCGGCGTAGAACACGCCAGCCAGCGCGCCTGCACTTACTCCAGACAGGATGTCCGGTCGGATGTCATGTTCTAAAAGAGCCTGCATCACTCCTAGATGAGCAAAGCCCTTGATGAAACCTCCGCTTAACGCAAATCCGATGGGGTATTTCCGGCGGGTCTGATTAACTGTTTGTCCTTTCATGACTGATTTTTTACTTTAATTCGGTACGAATTTAGTGATTTTATTGGTATAAACAAGTATCTCCTTCACACTTGTTTTCATACCCTTTACTCTTTTTCCCTGAATGCAAAAAAACGTGCCGATCGTATAGGTCGGCACGCAATAGTTACAGTATAGAAAACAGACAGATTATAAAATGCCGTGAACATTTACATCCTTGTCTATTTTCTTAATCAGTCCTTGAAGTACAGCACCCGGTCCGCATTCTGTAAAATCTTTAGCGCCGTCTTTTATCATATTCTTTACCGATTGAGTCCAACGTACAGAAGCTGTGAGTTGAGCTACCAGGTTCTTTTTGATCTCTTCCGGATTTGTATGAGGAAAGGCATCCACATTTTGGTAAACCGGGCATTTGGGAGTGTGGAATTCAGTAGCCTGAATAGCTGTTTCCAATTTTACCTTAGCAGAATTCATTAGCGGAGAGTGAAAAGCACCACCTACCTTCAATGGAACCGCACGTTTGGCTCCGGCAGCCTTCATCAGTTCGCAGGCTTTTTCAATGCCCGGAATAGAACCGGAAATAACAATTTGACCCGGACAGTTGAAATTGGCCGGTACACACACTTCACCTTCTGCATTTACAGAAGCACAGATTTCTTCTACCTCCTTATCGGACAGAGCAATGATGGCAGCCATGGTAGAAGGAGTAGCTTCGCATGCTTTCTGCATGGCCATGGCACGGGCATACACTAGTTTCAATCCGTCTTCAAAGCTCAATGCACCGGCAGCTACTAATGCAGAGAATTCACCCAACGAATGACCGGCAGTCATCTCAGGCATAAAGTCTTCACCCATGCAAAAAGCAGAAATAACAGAATGCAAGAAAACGGCAGGTTGAGTTACTTTCGTCTGCCGGAGGTCTTCGTCTGTACCGTTGAACATGATATCAGTGATGCGATATCCGAGTATATCATTCGCTTTTTCAAATAATTCTTTTGCTAAAGCTGAGTTTTCATACAAGTCTTTACCCATTCCTGCGAATTGGGCACCTTGACCGGGAAATACAAATGCTTTCATATTCTATTTTTTATTGATTTTAAGTTTCGGGGATAAAGGTACAGATTTTTATGATACGACCGTACAAAAAAGTTACATTTGTGCAAGAGATTCCGGGAAATGCCACAGTGGCCCGTTGCCATGGCCGATGTGAAGGTCTTTTCCTTCTTTGATAGTCAGAGTTACATAGGCCTTGGCCCGACGGACGGATTCTTCGAGTGTGGCTCCCTTGGCCAGCCAAGTGGCAATGGCAGAGGAGAGGGTGCATCCAGTACCGTGCAAGTTGCTACTATCTATTTTCTTTTCTTCGAAAAGATGAAACACCGCATCGGTGGTGCACAATAGGTCACACATCCGGTCGCCCTCGAGATGACCTCCCTTTATCAACATAGGAATGTGGTAAGTGTCTACCAGGCTGTAGGCAGCTTCTTTCATCTCCTTTAGGTGCCGGATGTCTTTGCCGGTGAGCACCCGGGCCTCATCGAGATTCGGCGTTAGCAAGCTGACCCGGGGAAGAAGTTCTTCTTTGATAGATTCAATGGTTTCGTCGATCATTAGTTTGCGACCGCTGGTAGATATCATGACCGGGTCGTAAACCACATGATGAGGTTGGTATTTTTGAAGACAAGTGGCAATGACATGCACTGTCTCTGTGTTGGTCACCATGCCAATTTTAACAGCCGCCGGATGCAGGTCGCTCATCACGGCTTCAATTTGTCCGCACACAATGACGGGAGATACACCTTGTACAGCCTGTACCCCGAGAGTGTTCTGTACGGTTACAGCCGTAATGGCCGAAGCAGCATAGCCTCCTAAAGCGGAGATAGCTTTGATGTCAGCTTGAATGCCCGCACCGCCCGAGCAATCGGATCCTGCAATGGATAATATAACGGGATACTGTTTCATCTAATTTTTTATATATTGTAAAGTAACTAACCTTTTGTTATTGAATTAATTATATATTGCAAAATAATACTTTATTATAGAATGAACCGAAATTCTTTTTGTTTTTATATCCGTCGTTGGAAATACGGAAAACAAAGGTAGAACAAAGAAAGAAAGAAAGCAAGCTGAATATGCGTAAAATGAATGTAAAAGAAATATATTGCTTTTTAAAAGCACATTTGCGAGATAAGCCGTACCTTTGCAGCGATTTCAAAATAAAGAAGAAAGATTATGGAACAGCATCCAATTAAAATCAATAAAGTTCAAATACGTAATCTTCAAATAGAGGATTACGCACAGCTATCCCAATCCTTTACACGTGTCTATACCGACGGTAGCGATGTATTCTGGACACGCGAGCAAATTCAAAAACTTATCACGATTTTTCCGGAGGGACAGATTGTCACCGTGGTGGACGATAAAATTGTGGGTTGCGCACTGTCTATCATCGTGGACTATGATAAGGTGAAGAACGACCACACTTACGCACAGGTTACTGGTAAAGAAACATTCAATACGCACAATCCTAAAGGAAACATCCTGTATGGTATCGAGGTTTTTATTCACCCCGAATACCGCGGCTTGCGCTTAGCACGTCGTATGTATGAATATCGCAAGGAACTCTGTGAAACCTTGAACTTGAAAGCCATTATGTTTGGCGGACGAATTCCCAATTACCATAAATATGCCGATAAGATGCGGCCGAAAGAATACATCTCTCGGGTGCGTCAGCGTGAAATCTACGACCCGGTACTAACGTTCCAGTTATCGAATGACTTTCACGTGCGCAAGGTGATGACCAACTACCTGCCCAATGACGAGGAATCCAAGCATTATGCTTGTTTGCTGCAATGGGATAATATTTACTATCAAGCTCCAACGCAGGAATATATCAGTCCCAAGACAACGGTCCGTGTGGGGTTGGTACAATGGCAGATGCGAAGCTACAAGACATTGGACGACCTGTTTGAGCAAGTGGAATTTTTTGTGGATGCCGTGTCCGATTATCAAAGTGACTTTGTCCTCTTCCCCGAATATTTCAATGCTCCGCTGATGTCTAAATACAACGATAAGGGTGAATCGCAAGCCATCCGTGGGTTAGCCAAATATACTGAGGAAATCCGTGAACGGTTCATCAATTTAGCTATTAGCTACAATATCAATATCATCACCGGCAGTATGCCGTATATGAAGGAAGACGGCATGCTTTACAATGTGGGCTTTCTTTGCCGCCGGGACGGTACATATGAAATGTATGAGAAAATTCATGTGACTCCCGATGAAATCAAGAGTTGGGGATTGAGCGGCGGTAAGACAGTGAAGACTTTTGATACCGACTGTGCCCGGATTGGTATCCAAATCTGCTATGATGTGGAATTTCCGGAATTATCGCGTCTGATGGCCGATCAGGGTATGCAGATTCTGTTTGTACCTTTCCTCACCGACACGCAGAATGCCTACTCACGAGTGCGTGCCTGTGCTCAGGCCCGTGCCATCGAAAACGAATGTTTTGTAGTGATAGCCGGTAGTGTGGGCAACCTTCCGCGTGTGCACAACATGGATATCCAATATGCTCAGTCGGGTGTGTTTACCCCTTGTGACTTTGCTTTCCCCACCGATGGAAAACGAGCAGAAGCTACGCCGAACACCGAAATGATTCTTGTGTCGGATGTGGATTTGGACTTGCTCAATGCACTTCATACATACGGAAGTGTTCGCAATCTGAAAGACCGCCGAAAGGATATTTACGAGGTAAAATGGCATTAATTTCATCTCAATACAATTAAAAGTTATTACTTTTTGCCCGACTAAACAAATGTTTTTGTAAATTTGCATCCTCAAAAAAGAGGGGTGTCCTCTAATATATAGTAAATAGTATAATCGCTGACATAGCTATGAGTAAGAGATTTACCGAATATTCACAATTTGACCTATCTCAGGTAAATAAAGATGTATTGAAGAAATGGGACGAAAACGATGTTTTCGCCAAGAGTATGACAGAACGGGAAGGGTGTCCTTCGTTCGTATTCTACGAAGGCCCTCCATCGGCCAACGGTATGCCGGGTATTCACCACGTGATGGCGCGTACAATTAAAGACATTTTCTGCCGTTACAAAACCATGAAGGGCTTTCAAGTGAAGCGTAAAGCCGGATGGGATACACATGGCCTGCCTGTAGAACTGGGCGTTGAGAAAGCATTAAACATCACCAAGGAAGATATCGGTAAGACGATTTCGGTGGCTGAATACAATGCTACTTGCCGCAAGGATGTCATGAAGTTTACTAAGGAATGGACGGATCTTACTCATAAAATGGGTTATTGGGTAGACCTGGATAATCCGTATATCACCTACGATAACCGCTATATCGAAACGCTGTGGTGGTTGCTGAAGCAACTTTACAACAAAGGCTTGCTGTATAAGGGCTACACCATTCAGCCGTATTCTCCGGCTGCTGGTACAGGCTTGAGTTCACACGAACTGAACCAACCGGGCTGCTACCGCGACGTGAAGGATACTACGGTAGTGGGCCAATTTAAGATGCTTGACCCGAAACCGGAAATGACCGAATGGGGAACTCCGTATTTCATCGCATGGACAACAACTCCATGGACGTTGCCTTCAAACACGGCTCTGTGTGTGGGCCCGAAAATTGACTATGTGGCAGTGCAGACTTATAATGGCTATACCAGCGAAAAGATGACTGTTGTGCTGGCAAAGCCGTTGCTTTATACTCACTTCAATAAGAAAGCAGAAGGACTCGCACTGGAAGATTATAAACCAGGCGACAAACTGATTCCGTTTAAAATAGTGGGTGAATATAAGGGTACTGATTTAATTGGTATGCGTTACGAACAGCTGATTCCTTGGGTGAAGCCGGTGACTGTTGATGAGGAAGGCAACTGGAAGGAAGCGGCTGATCAGGCATTCCGCGTCATTCCGGGTGATTATGTTACTACTGAAGATGGTACAGGTATCGTTCACATTGCTCCGACGTTTGGTGCAGACGATGCCTTTGTGGCTCGCGCTGCAGGCATCCCATCGTTGTTTATGATCAACAAGAAGGGCGAAACACGCCCGATGGTGGACATGACCGGTAAGTTCTACCTGCTGGCAGAACTAAACGAAGCTTTTGTTCAGGCTTGTGTGGACGTAGAAAAATATAAAGAATATGAAGGCCGCTGGGTGAAAAATGCTTACGATCCTCAGTTTACCGTTGATGGCAAGTATGACGAAAAAGCTGCCGCTACTGCCGAATCGCTCGATATTTATATTTGTATGATGATGAAGGCAGGCAACCAGGCTTTCAAAATTGAAAAGCATGTACACAACTATCCACACTGCTGGCGTACAGACAAACCGGTGCTTTACTATCCGCTGGATAGCTGGTTTATCCGTTCTACTGCAGCGAAAGAGCGCATGATGGAACTCAACAAGACCATCAACTGGAAACCGGAATCAACGGGTACAGGTCGTTTTGGCAAGTGGCTAGAAAACTTGAACGATTGGAACTTAAGTCGCTCCCGTTATTGGGGAACTCCACTTCCGATTTGGCGCAGCGAAGACGGAGAAGAAAAGTGTATCGGTTCGGTGGAAGAACTGTATGCTGAAATTGAAAAATCAATCACTGCCGGTTTCATGACAGCCAATCCCTATAAGGAAAAAGGCTTCGAACCGGGCGTATACAACAAAGAGAACTACGATAAGATTGACTTACATCGTCCGTATGTAGACGATATCGTGCTCGTCTCTGAAAGCGGTAAGCCGATGAAGCGTGAACCTGATTTGATTGACGTGTGGTTCGACTCGGGTGCCATGCCTTATGCACAGTTGCACTATCCGTTTGAAAACAAGGAAATCGTAGACAACCGTTCTTACTATCCGGCTGACTTCATCGCAGAAGGCGTGGACCAGACACGTGGTTGGTTCTTTACGTTGCATGCCATTGCTACTATGGTATTTGACAGCGTGGCTTACAAGAATGTAATCTCGAACGGCCTGGTGTTGGATAAGAACGGCAACAAGATGTCGAAACGTTTGGGTAATGCTGTTGATCCATTTGGCGCTATCGAACAATATGGTTCTGACCCCTTGCGTTGGTATATGATTACAAATTCTTCTCCATGGGATAACTTGAAGTTTGACACGGACGGAGTAGATGAAGTGCGTCGTAAATTCTTCGGAACATTGTACAACACATATTCTTTCTTTGCTTTGTATGCCAACGTGGATGGATTTGAATATAAGGAAGCTGATGTACCGATGAACGAACGTCCAGAAATCGACCGCTGGATTCTTTCTGTACTGAACACGCTGGTGAAAGAGGTAGATACTTGCTATAATGACTATGAACCGACAAAGGCTGGTCGTCTGATTTCTGACTTTGTCAATGACAACTTGTCCAACTGGTATGTGCGTTTGAACCGTAAACGTTTCTGGGGCGGTGAGTTTACTCAAGACAAACTGTCTGCTTACCAGACCTTGTATACTTGCCTTGAAACGGTAGCTAAATTGATGTCACCGATTTCTCCGTTCTATGCAGATCGCTTGTATACCGACTTAATTGCCGTAACCGGCCGTGATTCGGTGGTGTCTGTACACTTGGCAAAATTCCCGGTATGTCAGGAAGAAAACATTGATAAAGAACTGGAAGTACGCATGAAGATGGCTCAGGACATTACGTCTATGGTGTTGGCTTTGCGTCGTAAAGTGAACATTAAGGTGCGTCAACCACTGCAATGTATCATGATTCCAATAGTAGATGATGAGCAGAAAGAACACATTGAAGCTGTGAAAAGTCTTATCATGAACGAGGTGAACGTGAAGGAAGTGAAGTTCGTTGACGGTGCTACAGGCGTATTGGTAAAGAAAGTAAAATGCGACTTTAAGAAGATGGGTCCGAAATTCGGGAAACAAATGAAAGCGGTTGCTGCTGCTGTAGCGGGCCTTTCACAAGAAGCTATTGCCGAACTTGAAAAGAGCGGTAAATATACGCTGAATCTTGACGGAACTGAAGCACTGATTGAAGCAACTGACGTTGAAATCTTCAGTGAAGACATTCCAGGATGGCTGGTGGCTAACGAAGGAAAACTTACTGTAGCATTGGAAATTACTATAACAGAAGATTTACGCCGCGAAGGTATTGCCCGCGAATTGGTGAACCGTATTCAGAACATCCGTAAGTCGAGTGGTTTTGAAATTACTGATAAAATTAAAATCACGATTTCGAAAAATACGCAAACAGATGATGCTGTTAAAGAATATAATAGCTATATTTGCAATCAAGTATTGGGTACATCACTAGAACTTGCAGATGAAGTGAAAGATGGTACGGAACTTAATTTTGAAGATTTCGCCTTGTTTGTAAGTGTAGTGAAAGACTAATATGGAATATTTTTTTGATTAACCTTATAAAATTACTGATTATGGCAGAAAAAACTAGATACTCGGATGCGGAACTGGAAGAGTTCCGCGCCATTATTATGGATAAGTTGGAATTAGCCCAGCGCGACTATGAGCAGCTTAAGATGAGTTTGATGGGATTGGATGGTAATGATACGGATGACACATCTCCTACATACAAAGTGTTGGAAGAAGGAGCTAACACGCTTTCGAAAGAAGAAACCACCCGTCTGGCTCAACGCCAATTGAAGTTCATTCAAGGCTTGCAGGCTGCGTTGGTTCGCATCGAAAACAAAACGTATGGTATTTGTCGTGAAACGGGTAAACTGATTCCGGCTGAACGCCTACGCGCTGTTCCACACGCCACATTGAGTATTGAGGCTAAAAACAGTGGTAAAAAATAATAGTTAGCTACATAAGCTACGAATGACGGGCTACAAGTAGCTGCGCAAGTATTTCGCACGGCTCTTGTAGCTCGTTATGTTTAAAATTGAATGGATTGCATGAAGAAATTATTTACTAAGGGGAATATCGCCCTTCTCGTTATCTTTTCTGTATTAATTATCGACCAGTTCATCAAGATTTCGGTCAAGACTCACATGTATTGGCATCAAAGTTATCGGATTACCGACTGGTTCTATATTTATTTTACAGAAAACAACGGTATGGCTTTCGGTATGGAACTGTTTGGCAAACTGTTTCTATCTTCTTTCCGTATCATTGCCGTTACACTAATCGGATGGTATCTTTATAAAATTATCAAGAAAGGGTTTAAGACCGGCTATATTATCTGCGTATCGCTGATTCTGACCGGTGCACTGGGTAATATCATTGACAGTGTCTTTTACGGGGTTATTTTCAATGAGAGCACCCATTCGCAGATTGCCACTTTTCTGCCAGAAGGAGGGGGGTATTCTTCCTGGTTCTACGGCAAGGTAGTGGATATGTTCTATTTCCCGATTATTGAAACGGACTGGCCGGCATGGATGCCATTTGTGGGAGGAGAGCATTTCATCTTTTTTAGTCCTATTTTCAACTTTGCCGATGCAGCTATCAGTTGTGGCATTATTGCGCTACTGCTTTTTTATAGTAAATACCTGAATGAATCTTATTCTGATAAAAAGAAAAGTGTAAACCATGAATAAAAAATTTCGGTTTCATCTCTGCTTAGCTTGCCTGCTTATGTTTTCAATGGGCGCATGTAAGGTGGAAATCCCCGAAGAAATCATTTCGGAATCGGAGATGGAAAATTTGCTTTACGATTATCATTTAGCCAAGTCGATGGGCGATAACTTGTCTTATACAGAAAATTATAAAAAGGTGTTGTATATTGATGCTGTATTCATGAAATATGGCACTACACAAGCTATCTTCGATTCGTCGATGGTGTGGTATACCCGCCATACTGAAATGCTCTCTAAAATATACGAGCGGGTGAGCAACCGCTTGAGGAAGGAACAAGAACTTGTAGGCGACTTGATAGCCCAGCGTGACAAGAAACCGAAAACGACTAAGCAGGGCGACAGTATCGATGTATGGCCGTGGAAACGGATGGAACGCCTCACGGGACAGCCGATGAACAGTGCTTATGTATTTACGCTACCTACTGATTCGAATTATAAAGATCGCGATACGTTGGTGTGGAGTGTGCGCTATCAGTTTCTGCAACCTTTGCTGCCTGACTCTTTACGGAGTGTCACAATGGCGATGCAAGTTATCTATGACAAAGATACAGTCAGCCGCTGGACCATCGTCCGTAAATCGGGTGTACACCACATCTGTCTGCATGCCGATACTTTAGGAAAAATGAAAGAGATTAAAGGATTTATCTATTATCCGGTTGAGAAAGACCGACAAACAGGTTCTTTATTGGCCGACTGCTTTTCCATGATGCGTTATCACTGCACCGATACGATGGCTTTTGCCGTACGTGATTCGCTGAATAAAGTGACTGCTCTGCGTGCCGATTCCATCGGCAGGTTAGAAAAGAAAGACAAAGCCGATTCGCTGAAAGCCATGTCGATAACAGACGAAAAAGCAAACGAAGACGAGAAGCGGCAATCACCGGATGAAATGAACCGCCGCCGTTCTTCAACAGTACGCGAGAAGAAACCCGAGCAGATTGAGGTAGAACAGCATATCCGGAAAGAACGGATGGGACAACAGAAAATACGTCAGATGAATCAACGCCGTCGACAGCAACAACGGATTCATTAAATTAGAGTAAAATAGCGCGTATAAATGGCAGTTTAAGTATGAAACGATTTGCTTCTCATTACATATGGCTTCCCGACAGGGGATATTTCAAGCAGTATGCAGTTGAAATTGACTGCAGCGGGATAGCCGTCCGTCTGTTTCCCCTTACGGAGGAAATCGAGTCGGCGGAGTGGTTGCCTGGCGTGATTGCTTTGCTTTCGGATGAGGAAGCAGTGGAGCTAAATGTCTGTTATGCAGAAAAAATAAAAAATACCGGAATGGCTGCGAAGAACATTCCGGTGTTTCATAGAATAAATCAGATGAATTCTACTCAGGCAACTTTATATTCCGAACCAGATACCCGTTCGGTTATTCTAAAAAATAAATGCCGGTATCCGTATCTCTTTTATCCGTTTGATTTTACTTCCATGCAGCCTGTCGCCGGAACTCGGCACAGATTACTGCGGTAGCAATTGCCACATTCAGTGATTCCGATGTTTCCTGTCCCTGCGGATAGTTGGGAATATACAATTTGCGGTTGATCAGCGCTTCCACTTCCTTTCCAATCCCCTTTCCTTCATTGCCCATCACTATCAGCCCGTTTTCCGACAAACGCTGTTCATACATATTTTTTCCATCAAGAAAAGTTCCGAACACCGGCACATCATCCAGTGAACGGATAAAATCGGGTAGGGAAGTGTAGTGCACCTTTACGCGGGCAAGACCTCCCATGGTGGCTTGCACCGTCTTGGGGTTATACACATCCACCGTGTTAAGCGAACAGATGATATGCTCAATGCCGAACCAATCGGCCAATCGGATGATAGTGCCCAAATTACCCGGATCCTGTACATCGTCGAGTGCCAGACACAGCGAATGACTCACTACCTCCGGATTAAGTTCGTAACAAGGCTGTTCAAAAACAGCCAAAACCTGCTGAGGAGTTTTCAGCAGGCTAGCTCTTAAAAGATTGTCCTGCGAAACTTCAATGACCTCATCGGCTTGTATGTGTTCGTTTTTTTCTATCCATGCAGCCGTAGCAATCAGAAAGCGGCAAGGGAAACGGCCCAGCAAGTCGCCTACCAATTTCGGACCTTCGGCCAGAAACACATGCTCTTCTTTCCGTACTTTTTTCTGATCTAACGAGTGGATGAATTTTATTTTATTTTTGCTTAAGGTTATCATACAATTAAACTTTATCTTGCAAAGCTAAGAAGATAATTCCAATCTCCCTTTACTTTCTTCTCTTTTTCTTAAATTATTTTTCCCGTCTGAAAATATCATCTATCTTTGTAATTGCATTTTATGCTATCGATGTAAAAACCGCATGAAGAAATATGTTCATTTACTGATTGTTTCCGCCATCCTTTCCACACTTGCTTCGTGTTCCGCCACCAAGTATGTGCCTGATGGTTCGTTCCTACTGGATGAAATCAAAATCCGCACAGACAATAAAGCTGTTCGCCCTTCTGTTTTGCGCATGTATGTCCGCCAAAATCCCAACGCTAAGTGGTTCAGTCTGATTAAGACACAACTTTATGTATACAATCTTTCCGGCCGTGATTCTACCCGATGGGGCAATAAGTTTCTCCGACGTATCGGTGATGCGCCGGTAATCTACAACGAAGAAGAAGCGAAGCGTTCGGAAGAGGAAATCCGGAAAGCCGTGCAGAATATGGGATACATGGCTGCGTCCGTGCAACGCTCTGTGAAAACAAAAAAGAAAAAACTGAAACTTTATTTTGATGTCACTACCGATAAGCCGTATGTAGTCAATTCCATTCAGTATGATATTCCCGATGAGCACATTGCTTACCTCATCCGTCAAGATTCCGCTCACAGCCTGCTAAAGAAGGGCATGTATTTTGATGTCAATGCCCTGGATGCCGACCGCCAGCGAATCACTGAGCAATTGCTGAATAACGGATACTATAAATTCAATAAAGATTATATTGGCTATACAGCCGATACAATACGCAACACGTACAAAGTAGGCCTTACCCAGTGTTTACATCCTTACCGCAGGCATACCAATGATTCGGTCACGGCGCATCCTCGCTATTGGATTAATAAGATTAATTTCATTACCGACTATGATATGCTACGCTCTTCAGCTATGGGGAGTGTGGATGTAAATGATTCCATCCACTACAAAGGGTATTCCATCTTTTACAAGGACAAACTCTACTTGCGCCCCAAAGTGCTCACGAGCAACCTCCATATCCAGTCGGGTGATTTGTATAACGAAAACAAGGTGCAGCAGACTTATTCCAATTTCGGACGTTTGTCTGCTCTGAAATACACAAATATCCGATTTGTGGAAACGCAAGTGGGCGATTCTGCCAAACTGGATTGTTATGTGCTGCTGACGAAAAGCAAGCACAATTCCATTGCATTTGAAGTGGAAGGTACCAACTCGGCCGGAGACTTAGGAGCTGCTGCTTCTGTTTCCTTTCAGAATCGTAACCTTTTCCACGGATCGGAAACGTTCATGGTGAAGCTTCGCGGTGCCTACGAGGTTATTTCAGGGTTGCAGTCGGGCTATTCGCACAACAATTATACAGAGTTCGGTGTAGAATCGAGCATTAATTTTCCCAATTTTTTATTTCCTTTCTTGTCCACTGACTTTAAACAGAAAATACGAGCCACTACCGAATTTGGACTCCAATACAATTATCAGATGCGTCCAGAGTTCTTGCGTACGATGGCGTCAGCTAACTGGAGCTATAAGTGGATTAAACGACAGAAAATTCAGCACCGCATCGACCTTATCAATATCGGGTTTCTCTATCTGCCCAGTATTTCCGAACGTTTTAAGGAAGATTATATCAACAAGGGGCAGAACCAAGTGCTCCAGTACAATTATCAAGATCGTCTGATTATCAACATGGGATATAGCTTCCACTACAACAGTGTGGGGGGGGCTGTTGTAAACAATACGATTGCTTCCAATTCATACTCCATCCGCTTCAATCTAGAATCGGCAGGAAATATCATGTATGCACTTTCCAAAGCGGCGAGTATACGCAAAAACAGCAACGGCGAATATGCTATTTTGGGCATTCCTTATGCTCAGTATGTGAAGGGCGAGTTTGACTTTGCACAGAACATCCGTATTGATCATCGTAATTCGCTTGCTTTCCATTTGGGACTCGGCGTGGCGGTGCCTTACGGAAATGCCAAGACCATTCCTTTTGAAAAACAGTATTTTTCAGGAGGAGCCAATAGCGTACGCGGCTGGTCTGTCCGTGATTTGGGACCGGGCTGTTTCCCGGGTAATGGAAATCTACTTGATCAATCGGGTGATATCAAACTGGATGCCAGTGTGGAATACCGTAGCAAGTTGTTCTGGAAATTTCAAGGAGCTGTTTTTGTGGATGCCGGTAATATCTGGACAATCCGCAGCTATGCCAACCAACCTGGTGGTGTATTTGAGCTTGATAAATTTTATAAGCAAATAGCCGTCTCTTACGGCCTGGGCCTACGTCTCGACTTGGATTTCTTCATTCTCCGTTTTGACGGCGGTATGAAAGCCATCAATCCGGCCTATACCACCAAGCGCGAACATTTTCCCATTCTCCATCCCAAGTTCAAGCGCGACTTTGCCTTCCATTTTGCGGTAGGTTATCCGTTCTGATTGTGCCCTTTTAGTCTACGAAAAAAGGTTGTGTACGCTGGAAGATCTTTCCTTTGTACACAACCTTTTCGAACAAAAAAAAAGAAAGGTTTTTACTTTACGTATTTCTTCAGTTGTTGCAAAATCCGGTCGCCCCGGAGGTCGCGGTCGATGATGACCCCTTCCGGATTAATCACAAACGATGCCGGAATACCCGATACATTATAGTCTTTGGCAATCTGACTGTGGCGCATACCTTTCAGATCAGAGAGATTTAGCCAGGTAATATTTTGTTTCTTCACGTCTTGTTCCCAGCGTTCGCGTTTGTCATCCATCATCAGGGTGATGAACACAATGTTTTTGTCCTTCAGTGCTTCTATGGCCTTGCGGATGTAAGGAATTTCTTTCTTACACCAACTGCACCAGGATGCGCTGAATTCCAGAAACACATATTTACCCTTAAAATCGGAGAGCGAAACCGACTTGCCCGACAGGTCCTGTGCTGTAAAATCCTTTGCCAATTGACCGTTGGCCAGCAGATTTTCCTGCTCAATGTATTTGCGTACCTTGGTCAGGTAGTAGGAGTCGTGCAAAGAAGCATCCAGGCTCGCGCAGAGCAGTTCCAACTGTTGCGTGGTAAGCAGGCTGCAGTAATCGTAGATAAGCGAAGTAAGCACTTCCTTTTTGCGGTAGTTCTCCTTGGCCGCAATCACCTGAATGGCATCAAACAAAGCAGTCTGCTGCTTGGCTTTGAGCTTGGGCGAAGCACTGTTCTTCTTCAGGAACTCCTGTTGCACTTCATCGTTGATACGGGCATACGTGTGATATTCCTCCGTCTCCTTAAATGCTTTCATCAGCGCTTCCCATTCGGCTTGCAGGGGAGCATCGGTATAGGTAGCCCGGTGCTTTCTACCTTCACGGACCAGCGAAACACCGATCGTGCCACGCTGCACATACACTTCGTTGATGGCAGCACTCAGTTTGTCGGCACCCTGCACAAACAGCAGGCCTCGCTGGTTCTTCTCCAGCCGGCCGTTGAGCGTGAACTGGTTGTTCTGGACCAGACAACTGTCCAGCAGTTTGTTCTCGGGCGGCAGTGTATACAGGTAAGCGCATCCGTCGTTAAATTGGTCTACCTCTCCCTTGATGCTAAAAGGAAACGTATTCATTTCGTTCAGCAGTCTGTCCACAGTCTGAATCATCTTTTCTCCGCGCAGGTTGTTGGCCACAATGCGACCGTCGGGAGAGATAAGGAAAATCATCGGAATGCCGTGCACGTTGTAGGCTGCCGTTACCTCCGATTTAAAAGCTTTCAAGTCAGAAATAACCGGCCAGGGGAGACCCAGCTCTTTGACATCCTTCTCCCATTTCTCCCGTTTGTCGTCCAAATTGATGGTAAACATGCGGAAGTTGTCATTCTCCTTGTGAGCTTCATACACCTTCTTCAGGAACGGAATTTCCTTTTTGCACCATCCGCACCAGGAAGCGCTAAATTCAATCAAAACATACTTTCCCTTATCATCCGATAGCCGGTACTGCTTACCATCCAAGTCGGACAGGCAAAAGTCGAATGCCTGTCTGCCTACGGCGATTTTCTTCTTACGGTCCAGTTCTTCCTTACAACTCCTGATATAGATATTATTGTCCATCGCCGGAGAAAATTTCGACAGTGCTTCTTCTAGTTTCAATGCATCATTGATAAAGTAATCATATACATAATAGGCAGCTACTTTACTTTCTGCATAACCAGGCAATCCTAAAATATAATCATAGATGCGTTCGTATGCCTGTTTGTAATGCGGCTCCAGCGAATCTCTTAATGCTTTGTTTCCGAAAGTTTTTCCATATTTATAGCGAAGCGTGCCATAATTGGTGAACAGTTCTTTGCCTTCTTTCTCGATGCGCTCATATTCGGCATGAGCTGGCGAACCCGTCACTCGGAGCGAACGCAGATTGTCCCCCTTCACCTCAATGTGAGGCGAGTTGTCGAGAAAAATACTGAACGAGCCAAGAAAGTCCTCATTTTCTGAGCGGAGTGCATAAGTCACCAGACAAGGGTCCTGCACCTTTCCTGTGTGAATCGTTTTACCCTTTTTCAACTGTAATGTATCCGTAAACCACATAGTAGAGTTAGGCACTCGTTCGCTCACCATGAGCATCCCATCAGCCGGCTTCTTCAGTTGTATCTTTACCCGATATCCTTCTTCAGACTGGGCATTCATGCCTCCTGATACAGCAATCAGGAGGCAAGATAATGCTACATATTTCAAGTTCATATTTCAGTTGTTTTTAGATTAATAAGCGTTCCATTGATTACCAATCTTATAGTACAGCTTCGATACAGAACCCAAAGCTGCTTCTTGCCGGCTTCCTTCCATGATTTTACCATTACCTACATAGGAAACATCCAGCAACATGAAGTCGCATTTGGAAGCATTGCTACTGTTTTCCACGGCCACGGCCAGCTGCTCGTAGTTAAGCGGATTGAGTGCAATGGCCTTAATCGGTTTGCTAAACTGACAACCTTCCAGTTTCTTCACTGTATTGCCTGTTGTGTTGTAGGCATACAAGTCATTTCCTGAAGTGAAATACACATACGGACGGTTCTTACATACGGCCCACTGTGTATCACTTTTAATCAGCGATGCATCGGGGAATACCTTTTCCGATTCAGATGTATAACTTTTCTTACCCCAGCCGCTAAAAGCAAAACAGTGCACATAATACTTCTGGTCGTCCCCCTTTAGAAAAGTGATGAACTGGTCCACAGGAATGTTCGTGCTAGTTGCTCCACCGCTTACCAATGTCTTGTTCATATTAGACGGGTTGAAACGCTTGTTGGGGTCGTCCTCAAAATTGAAGTTTTTCAGCGAACCATCGCGGAGCAGCTGATAGCTTTTTGTCTTCAGGTCAAAAGCGATAATGTCTGTAGAAGCAACGATATTGCCGCGCAGTGTAAGCGGACTAAGTTCGTAGTCGCCTGGCACAGCAACAGGTACAAACTTCCCTTCATGGTATTGTGCATCGTACGTGCGTTCCACATAGCGGGTAAACAGTTTGCCGTTGCTGAAAATATAATCCCAGTTGGCTACACAATCCATGTTGACCGGAGCAAAATTTTCGGGTACGTTGCCTAGAAACTCATCTTTGTTATACACTACCCGTTTCAGACTATTGCCATCCAAATCGAGCGAATAGTTGGGACCTGTCGGAATTCCAATGAAAATTTCTCCAGTCAGATCACCATAAGGAATCCAGTGTTCCTTCACCTGCACCACACCCTTGGGCAATTTTTCACCGTTGGCCGTTTCGTAGATATTCTTGTAGAGTCTGTTGTCACCCTCACGGATAAACGACATCTCCGAGCAATCGCTTTCTTGACTGATTGCAATCCATCCCGCAGAAAATTCAGTAGTCACATCAATGGTAAACAGAGTCATTTCGCGCACTCCCGTTTCATTGTCGATGACAGAGAAATCAGCATACTGACGAGGTCTTACATCCAGATTGACCACGATATCCAAATCCTTTTCAGTCGAGATGGTTTTCCCCTCCACCCGCCATTCGTACGAAATATTCTTCAGTTCACCATTGGGCCATTCCACAGTTACGGGAATGTGCAAGCGGGAATTTACGTATGCAGTGCATTGTTCAGGTATGCCTTTCACAACTGGTCTGCTCATCACTGTGTAGTCATAGTTTCCTTTGTCCTCATAACAACCAGTCCATCCCATAGCCAGAAGCAAAAAGCACATAATTTTGATGATATTATTCATAATTCAATGTTTTTAAATTATCCGATGATAGGTACATTCATTTGCTCGCCGTTTTCTTCCATCTGCGGATGCTCAATCAGCCAGTATTTGAACTGCGTCACATAGACACGCATGTCATAATACTCCATCTCGCCTCCGTCTTCTTTCAGCGTAAGGTCTTTCTGACCGGTTACCTGGATAAACAAGCGGAATTTCTTTTCACTGTACACTCCCAAACCATCTTTAATATGCCAAGCATCCCACCATTCCGGTTGGGTCAATTTGTCAGTAATCACTAGTTTTGCCTTCCGGTTCTGCATCACTCCCGGTTTGAACTCTTTGTTTTCCACAATCTCGAAGATGGCATGTACACTCTTTCCTTTCAGCGATTCGGCTTTCATTACATGCACTCTCAGCACACCGATACTGTCGTTGGCCTTTACAACTAACTTTTCGGAGTTAACGCTAAAGTCGCGTCCCTCCTGAGCCGTACTTTCTTCTGGAAGAAATCTGACCACAAACTGGCGGTCCCTTTCCTGCAATTCCGAGATGATGTTCAGTTTGATGTCTACATCCCCTTCCTTCAACATTTCGTCATATGCAAAAGAAAACGTCGTGCTGTCATTCATACTCTTGTTAAAATGAATGAAACTGTCGGCCTGATAGCCGTTGAAATCATCCGAGGAGCATCCAGCCAACACTCCCATGACAAATAAAGTAATAAAGAATATAATTTTGCTTC
>AMCI01005923.1_pt1 | contig 24216 bp, 20 predicted proteins | sample 419838 | NCBI WGS metagenome assembly AMCI01 (sample SAMN01090643, study PRJNA158313) | gut metagenome
CCGCTTGAACTTAGGCTGTAAGACTTTTAGGATCTTTTATGAAGCAGATGAAAAAAACGAGTTTGTTTCAATGCAAAATCCGCCGACTGCCTCTTAGGGAGGGTCGGCGGATTTTTTTTATTTGTTACGGTAGGAGGTTCGGCTGGTTTCTGGGCAGCAAGTCAATTGCTGTTCTGATTAATTCTTCCATTAAGCTATTGACGGTGCAACGGACTCCATACCCCTGTCGGGATTTTCCATTTCATGAATCATCACGCGTGTCTTTTCCATGATTTCAAACAACTGGTCTACGGTTTCAGCGCGGAGCATGTCGATACGAGTCTGGCGGAAATTAGGGATGCCCTTGAACAGCGGACTAGCAGCCAAATGGCGGCGGATATGGAGAATACCCCGATATTCATCGATTCTTGCCACACTTTGTCTAACCTGTTCCTTTAGGATGTCCAATTTCCAGTCTGTAGACAGCGGTGTGTGGTTGCCGGTGCCCAAATCTTCTGGGATGGCGAAGGGGGTTGCATCGATGACGTCTCTGATTTCCTTGAAGATCCAGGGGCGTCCAAAAGTAGCACGTCCGATCATGACCGCATCCACCTGATGGTCGTTGAAACCTCTCAGGGCATCTTCTGGCGAACAGACATCCCCATTTCCGATGATAGGAATGTGCATACGGGGATTCTTCTTGACCTCACCGATTAGAGACCAGTCGGCCTCGCCAGTGTACATTTGTGCTCTGGTGCGGCCATGAATGGTGAGGGCTTGGATGCCACAGTCCTGTAGTTGTTCTGCCAAAGGCACGATGATCTTGTGTTCCGCATCCCAACCCAGACGGGTTTTGACCGTGACCGGAGTGGGGACTGCCTCTACGACTGCGCGAGTGATTTCCAGCATGAGGGGGATATTCTGTAGCATACCAGCCCCAGCCCCCTTGCCTGCCACCCTTTTCACCGGACAGCCAAAGTTGATGTCCAGTACGTCTGGGTGGGCATGTTCAATCACAATCTGTGCCGCGTCGCGCATGGCAATAGGGTCTTTGCCATAGATTTGAATCGCCACAGGGCGCTCTTCGTCGCATACCGTGAGTTTCTGCAGGCTTTTGTTGACCATGCGAACCAAGGCATCAGCAGCCACAAACTCAGAATAAACCATACTGGCTCCCATTTTGCGGCAGAGCAGACGGAAGCCGATGTCGGTTACATCTTCCATAGGGGCTAGCAGCAGGGGCCGTTCGCCCAAATCTATATTTCCTATTTTCATAAAATTCAGTATTGATCGCTTGAGTGTTTCAAAAGGGGCTATGGGTGAAGCTGTACTGGTTCAGTTCTTTTCCACCAGAGATAGAAAAGGCTTGTGCCCAGTGCAAGGAACAGGGAGCCGGTGAGGACGGAGGTAAGAGGAGACTCTTCTGCAAAGGTGGAAATCCCTTCGGGCAGACTGTAAATGGCGATAGCCACGGTATTATGGAGGACATGGGCCATACAGCAGAGCAACAGATGGCCGGATCGCAAGTAGAAAAGTCCGAGGATGAATCCGAGTATTCCTGCCGGCAGAACCTGTGCGGGATTGTTGTGAACAATGGCGAAGAGCAGGGCACTGGCAAGGGCTGCCATCACTGGTGGCAGGTGCTTCTCCGCCAAGGAACGGAGAATGCCTTCCCGGAAGATAAATTCCTCTGTAAGCGGACCTACAACGCAGAGCAGCAAGAGGCAGGCGGCATCGTGGCGCATGGCTTGAAAAAGCGCAGTGCTGTTGTAATCGTCTAGTCCGAGGGGCTGGACGATGAAATTAATGCCGAAGGAAAGGAAAAGGAAGGCTGCTATGCCTAACACATAAACCAGGGCAGACCGGGCCCGGTTGACCTTCAGACCGTCTTTTCGGATGAGTCCCATCAAGTAGAGGAGGGGAAAGGTCAGCAGTGACCCCACGAGTAGGCCTTGCCCGAGACTTACAGGGTCGGCTTCGAGCGAGCTCAAATCAGGCGTGCCGGGTTGGCCGATGAGGTGGCGGTTGCTCCATAGGAGGGCTGCCAGGGTAGAAACAATCTGTACGGTAATGAAGATAACCAGGGACAGTAAGGCTTTCAGCATGGCGATAGAAGTTGGAGGGTTTGTTCCGCGTCGATTTTCAGTTGCGCCTGCAGCTGTTCAAGGGATTCGAATTTCTTTTCCTCGCGCAAACGATGCATGAAATAGAGGGTTAGCTCTTTTCCATAGAGGTTGCCGTCGAAGCCGAAGAGATGGGCCTCGATGGTATTGTTTTTCCCATTGTTGACAGTAGGGCGGCAGCCGATGTTGAGCATGGCAGGATAACGTTTTCCCTCAGTTTCTGCATAAATGGCATATACCCCATGGGCAGGAACCAGCAGGTAAGGATGTTCCAAAATCAGATTGGCTGTGGGGAAACCCAGTTTGCGTCCCATCTGATGTCCAGTGGAAACCGTGCCGTGCAGGTGGTAGGGGCGTTCGAGACATTGTTGTGCCTTTTCCACATTTCCCGCAGTGAGGAAGCGGCGGATGACGGAAGAACTTACGGTGAACTCTTCGTTCTGAAGCGGTGTGGCCAGGAGTACCTCGATGCCGATTTCTTGCCCATAGGCCTTGTAGTCTTCAAAACCTTCATTGCTGCGGCGCCCGAAATGATGGTCGTATCCAATGACCAGGCAGCGTACCCTAAAACGGTTATAGAGGTATTCCTTCATGAAGTCGTAGGCACTGACCTCTGCCATTTCCTTCGTGAAATGGAGTACAGTGCAGGCATCCAGACCGCAGGAGGAAAGCAGGTTGAGTTTCTCGTTGGGCGTGGTGAGCAGCAGCGGCTGGTAGTCGCTTTGCAAGGTTTGGCGGGGATGTTCGCCAAAGGTGATGGCCATGGTTGACAACCCTCGGTCGCGTGCCGCTTGTGCCACTTGCTGTAAAAGGAAGCGGTGGCCCTGGTGAACCCCATCGAAGAAACCAATGGTGGCACAGTAAGCCATTGTAGGGTCGGCCGTTGCCGACGAAACGGGAGAGTTGACGGAATCGTTGATTATTCTCATGAATGATGACTACAGGAGTTGCTTGATCGCTTCTTCAGTTGTGGAGTTGAGTTTACCGTTAGGATCGAAATAGTTCAGCCAAAGACTGTTGGCTGGTGCCAAACGAGCTTGCATGCCGCATGCCCGAGCCCCTTCGCAGTTGGTTTCGCAGTCGTCGAAGAACAGAATGTCTTCAGCTTTGCCGCCGATGCCCTCAATGACCGCCTGGTAGATGGCAGGACTAGGCTTTTCTGCGTGTATCTCGTTAGAGAGGAATACCTTGTCAAAGAAATCCTCTACCTCCAGTCCTTTATAGTGAAAGAATTGTTCTCGTGCCATATCCCAATGAATGGAGTTGGTATTACTCAAAATATAGAGCGGATAGTGCTGCTTGGCTTTCAGCAACATCTCCAAGCGTTCTTCGGGTACGGTTGTCAGGTATTGTTTCCAAGCCTCTATGATAGCATCGTCGGTAATGTCGAGACCGCTGACCTCCCGCAGTTTTTGGCAGAATTCAGGGACGGTGATGAGGCCCCGTTCGAGTTCCGAGAAAAAGCCGCCCTGGGCATAGGTGCCGAGATAGGGCAGAATGTCAAAGCCCAACTTTTGAAAAGCTTGGATGCAGCGTGATTTATCCAGATCGACGAGGACGCCGCCAAAATCAAATAGAAGTTTCATTGCTCACTAATTTATACAGTTTGTCGGAAGGACGGATCTTGTCGGGAACTGCGATGGAAACCGCCATGCCCTTTGTCGCTTTCTCTACCGGTCCGTCAGTATAATGGATCTCATCAGCAGTGACGTAAATGACTCCAGTCGTAGGACCGATGATAACGAGTTTGTCGCCGACATTGAGTTCGCCAGCTTCGATGAGAAATTCTCCTACGCCTAGACGAGAGAAATACTTCACACCTTTACCGATATAGACCTTCTTTTCTGTTGCGCTGGAACCATATTTCTTGCTCCATTCGCCCAATTTCTGTCCGAGATAGTAACCATCCCAGAATCCGCGGTTGAAGACGGTGCTCAACTGGCGGTTCCATTCTTCTACCTTTTCTTCGGTAAAGTCACCGCTCTCAACAGCAGCAATGGCTTCCTTGTAGCATTTCACGACGGTATAGACGTATTCGGCACTACGAGCACGACCTTCGATTTTGAAAACCCGTACTCCAGCATCCATCATTTTGTCGATGAACCCGATAGTCTTTAAGTCCTTCGGACTCATGATGTACTTGTTGTCGACATCCAGTTCGACGCCCGTTTCGCGATCGCGTACCGTATAGCTGCGACGGCAGACCTGCATGCACTCGCCGCGGTTGGCAGAGCGTCCGAGGTTGTCGAGAGAAAGATAGCATTTGCCGCTGACAGCCATACAAAGCGCACCATGGCAGAACATTTCGATGCGGATGAGTTCTCCGGAAGGACCGCAGATCTGTTCCTTTTCGATGACCTCATGGATTTTCTTGACTTGGTCCATATTCAATTCACGCGCCAAGACCACAACATCGGCAAACTGAGCATAGAATTTCAGTGCCTCGACATTAGATATGTTAAGCTGGGTGGACAGGTGGATTTCCTGTTGGATTTGGCGGCAGTAGGACAAAACTGCCACATCAGCAGCGATGACGGCAGAGATGCCCGCCTCTTTGGCTGCATCGCAAATCTTGCGCATCAGTTCGAGGTCTTCATCGTAGATGATGGTGTTGACGGTGAGGTAGTTCTTGACTCCCTGGGCATTGCAGGTGGCAGCGATTTCTCTCAGGTCATCTATGGTGAAACGACTGGCAGAATGGGCACGCATGTTGAGTGCTTCAATGCCGAAATAAACGGAGTCGGCACCGGCTTTGAGGGCTGCGGCGAGGGATTCGCGGCTGCCTGCAGGTGCCATAATTTCATATTTTCGATTCATAAAGTGTAAATAGAATGGGGTTAGGATAAAGCCGATCTATGTCTGTCTGTTGGCCACCCGTAGTGTCGCTCAGTGGGCGGTGGCAGGATTTCCTGCCTTGGGTTCCTTATTTCAGAAAAGGTCTTTCTAGACAATAGTGCACTGGCTTTAGGTAATAGTTTGGTTCGTTCCGCAAAAATAGTGGTTTTCCCTCATTTGGGCAAATTAATAGGCGCTTGTCTGTGTGGGATGGTGCATACTTTTGAGATTCACCCGCCCTTCAACTGTGACAAGGACGATTGGGGGATGGCTTCTGCTCTGGTAGCAACCAATGGGACAAGCAAAAGCAATGGCCTCTTGTAGCAGCGGTTAGGCACCGTTGCTACAGGAGGTCATGCAGACAATGTCAAGGGGGTATCTCTTCGTTTAGTAGAGATGCTCCTCTTTCTTCAAATCAGCTCGAGTCATGCTCTTCTTGTCAATGGCATGCCAAGCGTAGGCGATGTAGGCTAGTACAAAAGGTATGATGAGTGAAACCCAACTCATCGCTGTGAGGGTAAATTCGCTTGAACAGCTGTTGGCCAGGGTTAGCGAACTCTGCAGGTCAGCCGTTGAAGGATAGTAGGCTGTCTGGTTGAAACCCGCCAGCAGCAAGAGTGCCAGAACAGTGAAGACTGTACCGAAGCCAGCGGTCCAAATGCCCCTGTAGAACCGGGCATCGAACAAAGTCTTGAGAATGCCATGCAGGACGAGAACAACTCCTAAGAGGAAGAGTACGAGTACGATCGGCATATCCAGCAAGTTTTGGCCATATTTGTATGGCTCCAAATAGATTTGCTGGTCGCTGGATACCGCGAAGCCGTCGGTTGTCAGCAGGTAACCCACAAAACCGAGGAAGGCAATGAGGAAACCAATGGTGTCGTAACGCATGTTTCCGCGGAAACGTTTGCTCAACACTTCATCCTTGATGTTGTTGATGAGATACAAACCACCTAAAATGCGTGCCAAGAGGGTAACAGCAATGCCCAAAACCCAGTTCCATGGATTGAAGAGGGCATCCAAGCCATGCCAACCGTTAGCCCATCTGCTGATGACCGGACTGAAGGTGGTAAGATCCATAGCATCCTTGGATACCAGGAAGGCAGAACCGGTGAAGAAGGTGGCTACCGCAGCACCCAATAAAAATGGACCTGCGATACCATTGAATACCAAAAAGTAACGATAGGTGCTGCGACCGAGAAGGTTGCCCTCTTTACCTTGAAATTCATAGGCTACAGCCTGTAGAACGAAACTCAAGAGAATGAGCATCCATACCCAGTAGGCGCCACCGAAGCTGGTGCTGTAGAACAAGGGGAAGGAAGCAAAGAAAGCACCTCCGAAAGTAACCAAGGTTGTAAAAGTAAATTCCCATTTTCTTCCAGTGGAATTGACAATCAGCGTGCGTTCCTCCTCGGTGCGTCCTATTTGGAATATCAAGGAGTTGGCACCCTGTACGAACATGAGAAAGACCAATAGGGCACCCAGCAGAGAGACTAGGAACCACCAATAGTGTTGTAAGAAGGTATAGGTAATCATAGGATGATGCAATTTTCAGCGGTTAGTTTTTGTCGGTTTTCAATCCCGTGATGGCTTTGTACATGATTCGGATTTCAGCAATCAAGAGAATCGTGAACAGCAATAGGAACAGGAAGAAAGTGGTTTGTACGGATGATGTTTCCAAATGGGAGATGGCTGCATTGACCGGCAGAAGATCCTGGATGGCCCAAGGCTGGCGACCTACTTCAGCCACGATCCAACCCGCCTGACCAGCGATATATACCAAAGGAATGCTCCACAAACCGGCATGTAAAAGCCAGCGCTTATTTTCCAATTGCTGCTTGTAGCTCAGCCACGCTATGACAAAAAGCAGGAGGAGCAAAGCAGAACCTGCTCCTACCATGGCACGGAAAGACCAGTAAACCAAGGGTACGGGAGGTACCAGGTCCTCAGGTTTTTCGATATAGCCATAACCGAAATAAGCCTTGTGCTCGTCGAACCGTTGCTTGGCTTCTGCGGTGGCTGCAGGGTTGGTCTTATAGTTGGCACGGAAATCGGCAAAGGCAGCAATAGCCTGTTTGCCTCTTGCCATTTTTTCTTCGGCAGAAAGATGCTGTATGCCTTTGTCGTCGGTATAGCCCTTGAGTAAATCGTCAATGCCAGGAACAAAGGCGTTGAAATCATGGGTGGAGAGGAAGGATAGCATGCCCGGCACTTCTACACCTGGTACAATAGAGAAAGGTGCCTGGCGCTGACCCTTCTGCAAGCCTTCGGCAGCCGCTAACTTCATGGGTTGCTTTTCCGCAATTTCGATGCCCGAACGGTCTCCGGTATACATGACGGTGAAGGCTGCGACAATACCTACGCATGAAGCCACCTTGATGGAGTTGAGCGCCAGTTCTCGGTTGCGCTTGCGCAGCAAATACCAGCAGCTGATGCCGACCACAAAGACCGCACCGGTCATCCAACCACTGGAAACGGTGTGGAAGAACTTGGTTACGGCAGTGGGAGAGAAAGCAACTGCCCAAAAGTCCACCATCTCGTTTCTGACCGTTTCTGGGTTAAATTCCATTCCCACAGGATTCTGCATCCAACTGTTGGCTACTAGAATCCACCAAGCAGAGATCGTAGCGCCTAGACCGGTGAGCCAGGTAGAAGCCAAATGGAAGCGTTGGCTGACTTTGTTCCAGCCGAAAAACATGATGGCGATGAAAGTGGCCTCCATGAAGAAGGCAAGGATGCCCTCAATGGCAAGTGGAGCACCAAAGATATCTCCAACAAACCAGGAATAGTTGCTCCAGTTGGTGCCGAATTCAAATTCAAGGATAATACCGGTGGCTACACCGATGGCGAAATTGATACCAAAGATCTTCTGCCAAAACTTGGCCGTCGTCTTCCATTTTTCGCTTTGCGTCTTTACATAGATGGTTTCCATAATGGCCATGACCAAGGCCAGTCCCAAGGTCAGCGGGACAAAGAGCCAATGATAACCAGCGGTCATGGCGAATTGTGCCCGTGACCAGTCAATCAATGAGCTGCTGATAGCTTCAAGTGGTAACATAATCGTAAGTTTTTGTTTGAGAGGCAATCCTCTTTTTAAATATTCTAATTAGGGTTATTATTCTCAAGGAAAATAGAAACCGAGAGCATTCTCGTTATCTGACGAGCAGTTTTTTTGCCACGATTTCTTGTTTCTCAGTCTCCTCCATTCCTCCTAAGACAGGTTGGAAGAAAAAAAATCGGAGGATGGCAAACATGATGAAGAGTTTGATTAGGATGATGATCCAGAGCGTTCGCCCCCATGTCATGTTGCGGAATCCTTCGATGTAGAAGTTAAAAATCCGGGTTATAATTTGTATGCTTGTTTTCATAGCATACAAATTTATCAAGAATTTTGATTTGTAAGTAATATAGATTCTTAATTCTGCTTAACTATGTTATAAAACAATATTTGCCACTTGTCTATTGTTTTTTTGCAGCAATAGAAAAAAAGGCTTCATCAACCTGGAAAAGGTTGATGAAGCCCTAAATATGAGGGATTAAGAGATTACTTTACGGTGATGAGGAAGTAATTCTTCTTGCCACGCTGTACGAGAAGGTACTTGCCGTCGATCAAGTCGCTTTCTTCGATGACCTGGTCGAAAGCAGCCAATTTCTCCTTGTTAAGGCTAACACCGCCACCCTGTGCCATCTTGCGCATTTCACCCTTGGAAGGGAAGCAAGCCGTTGTTTCGGCAAAGAGGTCAACAGCCTTGGCACCGATAGCCTGTTCGCGGCTAACTTCGAAATGAGGAACACCTTCGAAGACGCTCAGGAGGGTGTCTTCATCCAACTTCTGGAGATTCTCCTTGGTTGCTTTTCCGAAGAGAATATTGGAAGCTTCGAGTGCCATTTCGTAGTCCTCACGGCTGTGTACCATGCAAGTCACTTCTTCGCCCAAGCGCTTCTGGAGCACACGGCGACCTGGATCCTGACGGTGTTCTTCGATGAGGGCGTCAATTTCTTCCTTGTTGAGGGAGGTGAAGATTTTGATGTAGCGTTCAGCTTCAGCATCACCTACATTCAACCAGAACTGGTAGAACTTGTAAGGTGTTGTGTAGCGCTTATCCAACCATACGTTTCCCTGTTCAGTCTTACCAAACTTCTTACCGTCGGCCTTGGTGATCAGCGGACAAGTGAGTGCGAAAGCTTCAGCATCGCTGCCCAGTTTGCGGCGGATCAATTCTGTACCGGTAGTGATGTTTCCCCACTGGTCGGAACCACCCATCTGCAACTTACAGTTCTTGGTTTCATAAAGGTGGAGGAAGTCGTAGCCCTGGAGCAGCTGATAGGTAAATTCAGTAAAGGAAAGACCATCGCTAGCTTCACCGTTAAGGCGGCGCTTAACGCTATCCTTTGCCATCATGTAGTTTACAGTGATGTGCTTACCGATTTCGCGGGCGAAGTCGAGGAAGCTGTAGCCCTTCATCCAGTCGTAGTTGTTCACCAGTTCAGCCGCATTAGGTGCGTCGCTTTCGAAATCGAGGAAGTGGGACAACTGAGCCTTGATGCAGGCCACATTGTGTCTCAGCACCTCTTCTGTCAGCAGGTTGCGCTCAGCGCTCTTACCAGAAGGGTCGCCGATCATACCAGTTGCACCCCCAACGAGGGCCAATGGCTTGTGTCCAGCACGCTGGAAGTGGCGGAGCATCATAACACCGCAGAGGTGTCCGATATGCAGAGAATCGGCAGTGGGGTCAATACCTACATAGGCAGTCACCATACCGTTTTCGAGTAATTCTTCAGTTCCTGGCATCATTTGATGGAGCATACCTCTCCATCTGAGTTCATCTACAAAATTCATAGTTATCTGTATTTTAATATTTTATTTTGAATAAAGGAAGGCTTCACCAAGTAAAGCCACGGTTGAAAGAGAGTCTGGGTTCTCCTCATCCGATCCAGTCGGAGGCAGAAGGCAGCAGGAGCGGGAAGAGTTCAGTCAGATAGATGCAATAACTGAGATTTTGAATCATGGCTGGACAGCTCTCATGGCCAGCGCCTCGTTTTCTGCCGCTTCCATGATTTCTCGTTCTCCTGGTCCTTTGTCGTTAATGCCCACGAGGTGCAGGATGCCGTGGATAATCACCCGGTGGAGTTCCTCCTCGTAGGTTTTGCCATATTGCTCAGCATTAGACTTGACAGTGTCTAGGCTGATGAAGAGATCACCGCTGATGATGTCTCCCTCGCAATAGTCGAAAGTGATGATATCAGTATAGTAATCGTGTTGTAGATATTGCCGGTTGACGTTGAGGATTTCTTCGTCATTGCAAAAGATATAGGCGATTTCGCCTATGCGCTTGCCATAGTGGGCTGCAACGGCTTTGACCCATGCAGAATTTTCCCTTCTGGAAATCTTGGGCATCTTTACATTGACAGTGTTGTATGAAATCATAGGGCTAGTAGTATAAATGGAATTTCAGATTGTGGAGATCAGAACAGACTTTGCTGTATAGGACCGGAAGGTGTGGGCGAAATCGGCGTACGGTTTAGGTGTTCGTAGGCCAGATCGGTCACCTCCCTTCCTCGGGGTGTACGGCGGATGAAGCCCTCCTTGATCAAGAAGGGTTCGTAAACCTCTTCGACTGTACCCGCATCTTCACCGATGGCAGTGGCGATGGTGGAGATGCCCACTGGTCCACCCTTGAATTTGTCGATAATTGTCAAGAGAATCTTGTTGTCGATTTCGTCTAGACCGTATTTGTCGATATTGAGTGCTTCGAGGGCATAGCGGGCGATAGTCGTATCAATACGTCCGTTACCCTTTACCTGGGCGAAGTCGCGCACACGGCGGAGCAGCGCATTGGCGATACGCGGGGTACCGCGGGAACGGCTGGCGATTTCCGCAGCCGCGTGGGTATCGATGGGTACGCGCAGAATGGCAGCCGACCGGCTGATGATGTTCTGAAGTGTGGCTGCATCATAGTATTCGAGATGCAGATTGATGCCGAAGCGGGCACGCAATGGAGCGGTGAGTAGACCGCTGCGGGTTGTCGCGCCGACTAGGGTAAAGGGATTGAGGTCTATCTGAATCGAACGGGCTGCGGGGCCGCGGTCGATCATGATGTCGATGCGGTAGTCCTCCATGGCAGAGTAGAGGTATTCCTCAACTACCGGTGAAAGTCTGTGGATTTCGTCGATAAACAGCACATCGTTGGGTTCAAGGCTGGTGAGTAGCCCCGCCAAGTCGCCAGGTTTGTCCAATACCGGACCTGAGGTGAGTTTGAAGCCCACACCGAGTTCATTGGCAATGATATTGGAGAGGGTTGTCTTTCCTAGTCCCGGAGGACCGTGTAAAAGGGTATGATCAAGAGGCTCCCCACGGTATTTGGCAGCTTCTACAAAAACACGCAAGTTATCGACCACCTTCAGCTGTCCGCTAAAATCATCAAAGGATAGCGGTCGCAAGGCGTTTTCAAACTCCTTTTCTGAGGAAGAAGGGGCGCGCTGTTCAGATCGTATGTCAAAAGTGTCTTCTGTCATAATTACTGCAAAGTTAGTGTAAGGTGAGCGAAGAACAAAGTGAAAATCAAAAAATTCACTTTAGTTGAGCCGTGTAGAGGAGTTTTGTGTGGATTTGTTTTCGTTTCTTTTAAGTGTAGGAGTAAAGTTGCCAGTTTGTCGTACTGGCATCGGGGTGGTCTTTTGGTTGTAGAGTTGTAAAACGAGAAACATTAGGTCACATCGCCCCAAATCCTCCCTAGTCGCAGCAAGGTAGGCGGCGACTGGGGAGGTTGGGGTTGATGGGAGATTTTCGGGATGGAGGTAGATGAGGTCAGAGTCCTTCTTCCAAGATTCTTTCCACCCCTTTACGGATAGACGTCAGACCGAAATCTTCCGGATGGAGTTCGTCGAAGGACATCCACATGAGGTCGGAAGCATCGTCGGCAGCCTGCAAATGTGCATTCTTCTTCAGGCGGCAGAGGAAAAAGCTGTCTGCCGTGTGTACGTTGAAATCGGAAAAGGAATAAGTGTTGGGGTAGGAGAAAAGGTAGCGAACGATTTCCGCATCGCATCCTGTTTCTTCCTTGATTTCTCGGAGCAAACCCGCTTCGATGGTTTCTCCGGGATTAACAAAACCGCCGGGGAGGTCGAGGGTATCGGCTGCAGGAGGAAAAGCACGGCGTCCTACCAGCAATTCGTGGTTGGCATTGAGGATGACGGCAACGGTTGAGGCCGAGGCATTATAGTAGTAGGTGAAGCCGCAGTTTTCGCAGTGTTTCGACCGCTCGTCGTGGGCTTGGAAATGATCTGCCCCGCAACGTGGACAATGGGTAAAGCTTGCTAAGGGGTGTTGCATGGGTGGGTGGAATTAAAAAATGAGAGAATGAGGATTAGGGGTTAATGTCTTATTCGGGACTGTAGATGAGGGTTGTGATGCGTTCTGGATGATAGATTTCTGCAGCAATTTGTTGCAGTTCCTCAGCTGTCACTTCCTCCAGTGCCTGGTAGAGATTCTCCACATCTCGGTAACTGTTGTAATGGGCAAAGGTCTTTCCCAATGCCAGTGAGTAGCTTTCGAAGGCATCGCAGGAAATGCCGATTTGACCACGTAACTGCTTTTTGGCAGCTGCCAGCTGTGAGGCTGAGAGTGGCTGGTTGACGAACCGTTTGAGTTCCTTGTCAATGAGTTTCAGGCAGCGGTTGACATCCTTGGGGTCGCAGCCGAAATAGATGTTCCAATGGCCGATATCTGGATAGGTATTGAGGTAGGCATCTACGGAATACACCAGTCCGGCGCGTTCACGCAGGCTCATGTTCAATCGGGAGTTCATGCCGGGCCCTCCCAGCATATTGTTGAGTAGCAACAAGCCGAATCTTCTGTCATCCTTTCCTCCAAAAGTGAGTGCGCCAGTGAGCACATGTGCTTGGTGCGTTTCCTTTGTCCGTGTATGAACTCCTGTAAGCGGTTGGGGCAGTTGGAGTGCCGGTGGTGTGGGGATGATCGGTGTTGCCGTAGTTTCCGCCTTATCAGTCTGTGCTTTTTCTAAGATCTTGACTACTTTGTTGAAATCCAGATTTCCATAGACATAGAAGACTGCATTTTCCGGGCGGTAATACTTTTGGGTAAACCGCAGGGCATCTGCCGTGGTATAGGACCGTAACCGCTGTGGGTCGCCGAGAATGTCGCGACCTAGTTCATGGTTGTTGTAAAGCAACGCTTCAAATTCGTCAAAGATGATTTCAGAAGGTGAATCTTTATAACTATCAATTTCATCGCAGATGACCTCCACCTCCTTGTCGATCTCGTGTTGCGGATAGGTGCTGTGGAAGACAATGTCCGTCAGCAAGTCGACTGCCCGCGGAAAATCCGGTCGTAGGATGGTGGCATAATAAACTGTCTCCTGTTTGTTGGTGAAAGCGTTTAGATCTCCCCCAACTCGTTCGAGTCCGTTGGTGATGTGAACTGCTTTTCTGCGTTCGGTACCCTTGAAACTCATGTGTTCGATGAAGTGCGCCATACCATAGTCGTGTGCTTCTTCATGGCGCGTTCCGGCGCAGATCACATAGCCACAATAGACGACCTCAGAGTCGCAGTGTTCATGGATGATGCGGAGACCGTTGTTCAAAGTATGCGTATGATAGGTTTTCATAATGATCGTATGTATGAATGCTTTTTAAATTCGTGTCAGTTTTCCTCTTCCTTTCCAGAAACGGAAGTCGTGGTAGAGAATATGTCCCATGAAGAGCAGCACGCAGAGAGTGTTGAAGCCCATTCGTAGCCAAAAATTATCGATCAGTGTTGTCGCATATTGCATTACGGCAAAGAAGAATGCCGTGAGGAGGACATAGGCACCGATAGATTTCAGCGGATAGCGGATGGGGTAGTAGTGCTGGCCTACAAAATAGCTGAGCAGCATGGCTGTGCCATATCCGGCGCACCCAGCCCAGGCACAGGCCATGTAACCATATTGGGGGATGAACAGGATATTGACAGTCAGCAGCACGATACAGCCAGCCCCAGAGAACCATGCCCCCCAAATGGTTTGGTCTGTCAGTTTGTACCAGAAGGAGAGGTTGAAATAGATACCCATCATAATTTCTGCTACCATGACGATGGGCACTACGCGTAATCCGTCCCAATAGGAAGCTGGGATGATGTATTTGATGACATCTAGATAGGCAGTCACCACGATGAAAGCCAGCAGTGTGAAAATGATGAGGTATTTCGTGGCCTTGGCATAGGTGTCGCGGCAGTCCTTATCTTTTTGTTTGTCGAAGACAAAGGGTTCGTAGGCGTAGCGGAAGGCCTGAGTGATGAGGGCCATGATGAGGGCAATCTTGACGCAGGCGCCATAGACGGCTAGTTGAGAGGTTCCTGCATCACCGGGTACCAAATGGCGGTATATCATTTTGTCGGCCACTTGGTTGAGTATGCCGGCAATACCGAGAATCAAGATGGGCCAGGTGTAGCGCAGCATCCGTTTGAGTAAGGTAGGGTCCAAAGTCCACCGGAATCCTGTTAGTTCTTTGTAGAAGCCCAGGGTGACGATGCTGGTGCAGAAGAGATTGATGGCAAAGGCATAAATCACCTCGCTATGGTCGAGAACAACGTAGAAAATCAGGTTGAGGCTGATGTTCAGCAGAATGAACAGCATTTTCAGACTGGCAAACTTGATGGATTTTTTCTGTTGGCGCAGATAGGCAAAGGGTATGCTTTGGAAGGCGTCGATGGCTACACAGGTGGCCATGATGCCGATATATTCCGGATGGTCGGGATAGTTCATCCAATTCGCGATAGGATCGAGAAAGGCAAAAACTGTAATTAGGAAAACAATTCCTACGGTTCCTACAGCAATCAATGTGGTTGAATACACGTTTTTCGGGTCTTCATTTTCTTTGTTGACGAAGCGGAAAAAGGTAGTTTCCATACCGAAGGTCAGCATGATGATTAGCAGTGCCACATAGCCGTAGATTTCTGTGATAATGCCATATCCGCCCGATTCTACAGACATCTTGATGGTATAGAGGGGAACGAGCAGATAGTTGAGGAAACGTCCGATGATACTGCTCATGCCATAGATGGCAGTATCTTTTACTAAGGATTTGAGCGAAGCCATGCTTGTTGTGTGGTTTAGATATAGAATGTAGATGTTGTCTTAGGAGCCGAAGAAGAAATAGCAGATGGTGATGGCGGCGATGATGCCGGCTAGGTCGGCTAGAAGTCCGCAGGTCACTGCATGCCGGGTTTTTCGGACACCGACGGCACCGAAATAGACGGCGAGAATATAGAAGGTTGTGTCGGTAGAACCCTGGAAAATACAGCTGAGGCGACCCACGAAGGAGTCTGCGCCATAGGTAGACATAGCGTCAACCATCATGCCGCGGGCACCGCTGCCGCTGAGGGGTTTCATCACTGCTGTTGGCAGCGCCCCCACCCATTCAGTATTCCATCCAGTGAACTGGAAGCACCATTTGATGCCATCGATAAGCCAATCCATTGCTCCTGATGCACGGAAGATGCCAATAGCTACCAGCATGGCCACAAGGTAGGGGATGATGCGGATAGCAGTTTCAAATCCGTCTTTTGCCCCTTCGATAAACGCTTCATAAACATTGATTTTCTTTCGGATGCCAGCAGCGAGAAAGAGCATGATGATGGAGAAAAGCAGGATGTTGGCCACATTGGTGCCCCAGAGTGACATTTCGCTGCTACTCAACTGGCTGAATCCCCAAATTATGGTGGCCATACCCAGGGAAAGACCGCCCAAAGTGATTAGGAGGGTCTTGTTGAAGAGGTTGATGCGCTGGAAGAGGGCAGTAGCGATGATGCCTACCAGCGTGGAGCAGAAGGTGGCGAGGAGGAGGGGAACAAAGACATCGGTGGGTTGTGCTGCTCCTTGCTGTGCGCGGTACACCATAATGCTGATGGGGATGATGGTCAGTCCAGAGGTGTTAAGTACCAGGAACATGATCATTGAGTTGGATGCCGTATCCTTTTGCTTGTTCAAGGTTTGTAATTCCTCCATAGCCTTAAGTCCCAAGGGGGTGGCAGCATTATCCAAACCTAACATATTAGCGGAGAGGTTCATGAAAATATTGCCGATGACCGGATGGTTTTGTGGCAGTTCGGGGAAGAGTTTGGAGAATACAGGCCCCAAGATGCGTGCAAGCACTTGGATGACGCCTCCTTTTTCTCCGATCTTCATGATGCCTAACCACAGCGACAATACTCCTGTCAGTCCTAAGGAAATTTCAAATGCCGTTTTTGACGTGTCGAAAGTGGATTTCATGATAGCTGGGAATACAGTGGTATCCCCCATGAAAATCAGCTTGATGGAGGCAATGAGAAATGCGGAGATAAAGAAAGTTATCCAAATATAATTCAGTACCATATTGCATTTAGAATAAGTGCTCGCAAATGTAGCAAGAAAAAATAAGGGTGACAAACTTGAATAGCGGAAACTTGGTGAAGGATGCACCATCCAAGGGTGGGGAGGATAGATGTCTTTCCTTGTTGCTATCGGGAAAAATTAGCGTTTGGTCGAACAAAGAAGTGTTCTTGTGGTGTCAATTGATCAGTTAATTAGCGGGAGGCAATTAGCAGGTCAATTGTTTTCTACCGCTTTGATGTTGCGCAGTAGCCCTTCGTATTTGGCTCTTTTCACAGCACTCCCCTTGAAGAGTAGCCGGTATTCTTCTATCGTCAGTTGTTGCCATTGTTCCCGTGTCATTGCCGTTAGGGTTGTCGAAGGATGGAATTCAGCTACTTCGGTGGATTGTGCCTTGTTGTTGAAGGGACATACTTCTGCACATCGGTCGCAGCCATAGATGAAATCTCCCATTTGTTCTCCCGTATTCGGGGGAAGTTCCCCACGTTTTTCAATGGTGAGGTAGGAGAGACAGCGCCGGGCGTCGAGTCCGTTCGTTAGACTGATAGCACCTGCGGGACAGGCTGTTACGCAGCGGTTGCAATGTAGGCAAGCTTTGGGAAGTGTTTCCTCTTGGGCGATATAGGGCGGTTCGGGCGGAAGTTGGTCCACCGGTAGGGTCAGCAGGAGTTCGCCGAGGAAGAAATAAGACCCTGCTTTAGGGATAATCAGTTGTGTATTGCGTCCCAGATAGCCCAGGCCGCAGCGCCAAGCCCAGTAGTGTTCATCGACGGGGGCAGTGTCGCAACAGGGTCGGCCATCTACGAAGGGAGTCAAGTGCAACGCCTGCATCAGTGCCAGCAGTTTTTCCTTCATGATCTCATGGTAATCCTTGCCTAGGGCATAGCGTGCCAAGCGGTAATGGTCTGGCGAAGGTGCTGTGGGGGTATAATAATTGAGTGCTACCGATACGATGGTAACCACACCCTCCATGAGTAAGGTGGGGTCGAAGCGTTTTTCCAGATGGTTGGCGAGATAGTTCATCTCCCCGTTTCGTCCGTCAGCCAGCCATTGTTGCCATTGTTTTTTCCGCCATTCGGGAAGTGGACTTGCCGGAGCTGCCCCACAAGCAGAAAAGCCGAGGCGTAGCGCCTCGGCTTTTAGCTCTTCAAAGTTAATGGAGCGCCTGGTCATAACTTCGTAACGTCTACTTGGAGTTCCTGAAGTGCCCTCAATACCGTTTCATTCCGCAGGTTAATCAGTTGGAAATATTCCGAACGGTCCCAAATGTTATAGGCAATTAGGGCCTTGAGCATAAATTGCAGGTCGGCGATGGTTTCGGCCTTCTCTTTGTCGTCTTTGGGTGTTATCTTCTTGGCCTTGGCCTGTTCGATGATTTCATCGATGAAGGGCTGCGGCACTTCGTAGTCCTTGATGTAATTGGTGAAATCCTTGTACTGCTTTTGCAAGGATTTTCTATGCTGGTCAACGAACTTCAACACAGCTTCGTTGATCAGGTTGTTGCGACTGATGGCGCGGTAGTAAGGTGTGTATTGTGTTGTGTCCAATGGTACGAAAATATCTGGCATGATGCCACCGCCGCCATAGACATTTCTGCTTTTGACTAGGGTTTTGTACACTTTGGTACTGTCGAGGTGGATACTATCCACTGATGTCAGTTCGCCGTGGTTGAGGCGGTTGAGTACATCTTTCTGGTATTCTTTGATTTTACCTTTTTCATAAGGTTTCTGGATACAGCGACCGGAAGGCGTATAGTAATGTGAAACTGTCAGGCGGATCATAGACCCGTCGGGCAATTCGATGGGGCGCTGTACCAAGCCCTTGCCGAAGGTGCGGCGTCCGATGATGGTACCTCTGTCATGGTCCTGTACGGCACCGCTCACGATTTCTGCAGCTGAAGCGGTGTATTCATCAACCAGGATAATTAGTTTTCCGTTTTGGAAGAGACCTCCTCCATTGGCTTTCAGTGTCTGTTTCGGGGCAGCACGTCCTTCTGTGTACACCACGAGGTCGCCGGCATTGAGGAATTCACTGGCCACTTCGTTAGCAGCGCCCAAATAGCCGCCGCCGTTCATTTGCAGGTCGAAGATGAGCGATTGCATCCCTTCTTTCTTCAAGCGGTTGATGGCTTCGTGCATTTCCTTTCCAGAAGTAGCACCGAAACGGTCGAGATGGATGTAGCCGACTTTTGGTGCGATCATGTAGGTCGCGTCGATGGTATTTACCGGAATTTTGTCGCGTGTGATATTGAATACCAGTTCGTCTTTAGCTCCTCTTCTGACGATGCTGAGTTTGACTTTACTGTTTTTCGGACCGCGCAGCTTTTTCATGATGCTGTCGCGCGACATCTTGACGCCAGCAATGGGTTGGTCGTCCACCTTGATGATTCTGTCGCCAGCAATGATGCCGGCTTTCTCACTCGGCCCCTTGGCTGTCGGTTGGATGACGACCAGAGTGTCTTGTAGTATATTGAATTGTACGCCGATACCTTCGAAGTTGCCCTCAAGCGGTTCGTTCATCTTTTTGGTGTCTTCGGGATTGCTGTAAGAAGAGTGAGGATCCAGTTTTTCTAGGATGCCGTTGATGGCATTCTCCACCAGTTTCTTTTGGTCGACACTGTCCACATAAAGGCTGGTGATGGCCAGATGGGCAATTTGCAGTTTGCGTAGTTGGTCGACCTCAATACCCATCTCTTTTGCTTTGTTCTGGGCAAAGATGGAGCAGCTTATGGCTAGGAGACAAAGGCAGGTAATGATTTTTTTCATCGTATTGTTTGATTTTAATTCGAGAGGTAAGAGTCGATTGTACCCCATTTCCCCCTTTTTGAGTTGATAGGATTTCCCAAGTTAGGGCAGAAATTCCGTGACATCCTTGCCGAAAGCAATCAGTTCGCGAACGACGCTTGAAGAGATGCTGGAGAACTGCGGTTCAGTGAAAAGCAGGACGGTTTCAATTCCCGAGAGTCGGTGGTTCATATTGGCAATGTCACGTTCATATTCAAAGTCCTTCACCGAGCGTAGACCGCGGAGAATGAACTGTGCTCCTTCCCGTTGCGCCAGGTCAATCGTCAGGTCATTGTAGCTGACCACTCTTATCTTAGGTTCGTCCTTGTAATAGTTCTTAATGGTTTCTACGCGTTCTGAATAAGTATAGAGAGAACGTTTGCTTTCATTGATGCCGACTCCGATAATGATTTCGTCAAACATTGGCAGTCCCCTTTTTACGATGCTTGCATGGCCAATGGTGAAGGGGTCGAAAGATCCAGGGAAAATGGCCACCTTCCGCTGTGCGGGCGCTGTGGCCTTATCTTGCTGATGTATTGTGGCAACTTCTGCTTTGCTTTCCATGTGTTATGAATTGAATATGCTTTCCAAAAAATGGAGGTTGTGGCGGTCGAGAAGGCAGGGACAGAGATTAGAAATCTTCTTCAGCCAGGTCTTCTTCAACCACCAGGTTGTCGATGATGAAATTTTGACGTTCCATGGTGTTTTTACCCATGTAATATTCCAGCAGTTCCTTGACTTTGTCGCTTTTGTGGAGTGAAACCGGTTCGAGACGCATCTCAGGGCCGATGAAATGGCGGAATTCCTCTGGTGAGATTTCTCCCAAACCTTTGAATCGTGTGATTTCCGGATTGGGTGACAGTTTCTCAATGGCAGCCAGTTTTTCTTCTTCCGAATAGCAGTAGATCGTTTCAAATTCGGAACGGTCCGTGTTCTTTGTTTTCTTCAAGATGGCAGCACCAGCACTCTTGTCGTTGACTGCAGAAGTGGTGTTCTTGGCGGTCTTCTCTTTTTTCTTTTTGTTGCGTACGCGGAACAGTGGTGTTTGCAGGATGTAGACATGGCCCTTCTTGATCAGATCGGGGAAGAATTGGAGGAAGAAAGTAATCATCAGCAGTCGGATGTGCATGCCGTCCACATCGGCATCGGTTGCGACGATCACCTTGTTGTAGCGCAGTCCGTCAAGGCCGTCTTCGATATTGAGGGCGGCTTGCAGCAGATTGAACTCCTCATTTTCGTAGACCACCTTCTTGGTCAGTCCGAAGCAGTTCAGTGGTTTACCTCTTAAAGAGAATACAGCCTGGGTGTTTACATCACGGCTTTTCGTGATGGAACCGCTTGCAGAGTCACCCTCGGTGATGAAGATGGAAGAATCGTAACGGGTATCGTTTTCGTCTTCGTCATTGTTGCGTTTTCCCTTAGGTGCTCCGTCGTTGAGATGAACGCGGCAGTCGCAGAGTTTTCGGTTGTGCAGATTGGCTTTCTTCGCACGTTCGCGTGCCAGTTTGGTGACGCCGGCGATGGCTTTTCTTTCCTTTTCGCTTTCCTGGATTTTCTGTTGGATGATTTCAGCCACATCCAGGTTGCGATGCAGGTAGTTGTCGACATTTTCTTTGATGAAATCACCTACGAACTTGTTGACGCTGACACCGGAAAGGGGGAAGGGATTGCCGTGCATGTCTTTGTCGGGAGCCATTGTCAGCGAACCCAACTTGATCTTGGTCTGACTTTCGAAGAGCGGTTCGATTACGCGGATGGCAATGGCTGCCACCAAACCGTTGCGTACATCTTGCACATCGAAGTTCTTGCCGAAGTATTCCTTGATGGTGCGGGCAATATGTTCTTTGAACGCACTTTGGTGGGTACCGCCCTGGGTGGTATGCTGACCGTTGACGAAAGAATAGTATTCCTCGCCGTATTGGGAAGTATGGGTGAAGGCGATATCAATGTTGTCGTCCTTGATATGGATGATCGGGTAGAGGCCCGGTGCGGTCATGTTGTCGTTGAGCAGGTCTTCCAGACCGTTGCGGCTGAGGATGCGGCGTCCGTTGTAGAAGATGGCCAGTCCCGTGTTGAGGTAAGTATAGTTGCGCAACATATTCTCTACGAACTCGTTGCGGAATTTAAATCCGGTAAAGAGAACCTGGTCTGGGGCAAATTGGATATAGGTACCGTTTTCTTCTTCGGTGGGCACTTCCTGTTCGTTGATGAGTTGGCCGCATTCGAAGATAGCCTCGTGCATTTTTCCGTCGCGGAAACTTCGGGCGATGAAATTCCGGCTGAGGGCATTGACGGCTTTGAGACCGACACCGTTCATACCGACGGAGGCGGTAAAGACCGCGGTATCGTATTTACCGCCAGTATTGAGTTTAGACACCGCGTCGACCAGTTTGCCCAAAGGGATACCTCGTCCGAAGTCGCGAACTTCAGCTGTGCCATCTTCGGCAATGTTGACTTCGATGCGTTTACCGAATCCTTCGTTGAATTCGTCGATACTGTTGTCTATGGTTTCTTTGAGTAGCACGTAGATACCGTCTTCGGCATGCGAACCGTCTCCCAAACGACCGATATACATACCTGGGCGTCGGCGGATGTGTTCCACCCCTTCCAGAGTACGGATATTGTCTTCTGTATAGTTGTTGGCTGCAGTTACCGTAGTGGTTTCTTGCTGGTCCAAGATGTTTTCTTGCTCAGTCATATATAACGATTGGATAAAGAAGTTCTTATGTTGGTGGGCAGGCTGCTGCAAGAGGAGTACAGAAGGGCTGAAAAGCAGCGGATGCTGTCGGTGTTCCTGTCTTTAGAAGGGCAGGGTGTAACAGCGGCGGCGCTTATGTTGCTCTGTCTTGAAGTACTGCCATTGGTTTTGTACCTTATCATTCATTTCCAGCTCCGGATTGCTTTCGGCATATTCAAAACCCATTTGCTGGTATACCGGGATGAGGTCGGTGAACAGCAGGGCATTGACCCCTTTGCTCTGATAGTCAGGACGTACCGCTACCAACAGCAGGTCAAGCATCTTGGGGCGTTTCCATTTCAGGGCTTTCAACAGGTGATACCAGCCCAGAGGCAGCATGCGGCCTTTAGCGCGTTGCAGGGCTTCGGAGAGGGAGGGAATGGAGATGCCTACAGCGACAATCTCGTTGTTCTCGTCCTCCACGATGCTGACCATGCGCAGGTCGAGTACTGGAATATAGGTGTTGACGTATTTGTCTATCTGTCTTTCTGAGAGTTCGGAGAAACCGAAGAGTGGGGCATAGGCTTTGTTGATCAGTTGGAATATCTGATGGCCCACACCTTGTTCGATGATTTCCTTTTTGCTGGTATATTTGTGTACATGAAGGTTGTATTTCTTTCTGATGATATCAGAAATGCGCTGGTGCTTTTCTGGAATAGCATCAGGAATATAAATCTTCATCTCCACCCAGTCGGCGGCCTTGGTCATGCCCAGGCGTTCCATGTGCTGGGGGTAGTAGGGATAGTTGTACAGGGTTGCCATAGTGGAAAGCTGATCGAAGCCTTCGATGAGCATACCTTCGCGGTCCAGATCCGTGAAGCCCATGGGTCCTTCCAGTTCTGTCATTCCGCGTTCTTTACCCCAGTTGATGACAGTCTGGATGAGCGCCTCGCTGACACGTTCGTCGTCGATGAAGTCTATCCAGCCGAAGCGTACCACTTTGCGCTGCCATTTTTCATTGGCATGGCGATTGATGATGGCAGCCACTCTGCCTACGACTTTTCCGTCGAGGTAGGCCAAGAAGCAGTCAGCTTCACAAAATTCGAAGGCTGGATTTTTCTTGAGGGTAAAGGCATTGGTAACATCGCCCATTAATTCGGGTACCGCGTAGGGGTTGTCTTTATAGAGTTCGTAATTGAATAATACGAAGGTCTTTAGATCTTTGCGAGATTTTACTTTCTTTATTTCGACGCACATAATAGTCGACTATAGGATTAGCTTAATAAACGAAACGGTTAGGCTGCAAAGTTAAACATTTTTTTTCAATTTGTTGAAGTCGTTGAGGATGAAAAGGAAAAGGCTTTCTTTTCATGGGACAAAATGCGGTGGGTTTTCTGCGGCTGCTTTCTGTAGTCTGGTATTGCGGGGGGGAATAGCCAAACCATCCGGTTGCCGTTGAGCTCGGGTGAGCAGGGGCAACCGGATGGTGGAGTTGGATTTCTATGCAAAGTGATGGGCGGAGCAAAGCGTTATAGGTAGGCTCTCCTATATTAATATAGGTGTATGCTGTGCAGGATGCCGCCTGGTTGGAGGATGCTATCGTCTTTGCCTGTTATAGGTAGTCTTCTCCCAGTTTCATTTGGGCTTCGTCCGCCAGGCGGCGAGCCTGTGCGGGGTCGTTATTGGGGCAGATGACCAGGATATTGCCTTGCTGGGCAACAAAGTAGCCGTTAAGTCCGCGGATGACTGCCCCCATGCCTTCCGGCAAACTGACAATCGTATTGCTGGTGCCAGAGAACATGACCAGCTGAGAACCTACGCGGGCATTCCCGTCTACATCCTTGTGGCTCACCTCGTGCAGTTCCGGCCAGCAGCCGATGTCTGCCCAGCCGAAATTGCATTCCTTGACGTAGGCATGGTCACATCTTTCCAAGAGGTAGAGGTCAATGGAACGGTTGGAGTTGGAGGGATACCATTCTTCTACCAGCGTCTTCTCCTCTTCGGTAGTTAGGTGTCCGTTGTTTTGCTGGAGTCGCTCGATTACAGCGGGCGGCAGCAATTGTCGGATTTCCTTCATGGCTTTTGGCCCCCAGAGGAAGATACCCGTGTTCCATAGGAATTCATGACTGTTGACAAAGAGGTTGGCATATTCCTCCTCCGGTTTTTCCGAGAACGATTTGACGCGGTAAAGCCCCTGACGGTTGGCTGGCGCTCCCATTTGAATATAGCCGTAGGCTGTGTTGGGTACGGTAGGTCTGACCCCTATGGCAAGGAACTCCTCATGTTCAGCCACAAAATCGAGTGCGTCCAGCAGGTCGTGCTCGAAATGGGCCACATCGATGATGTGCTGGTCTGCTGGCGAAACGATGATGCAGGCTTCGGGGTCTTTGAGTGAAACGTGGAAGGAAGCCCAGGTCGCTGCAGGCAGGGTAGAGAGTTGTACGGGTTCGGCG
>AMCI01006029.1_pt1 | contig 24143 bp, 14 predicted proteins | sample 419838 | NCBI WGS metagenome assembly AMCI01 (sample SAMN01090643, study PRJNA158313) | gut metagenome
CATTTTTTTAGGGGGATATCCGATGCGAAGCCTTATTTCTTCGCATCGATTTCTTTCAGCAGTTCATCGACGGCTGCTTTCAGTTGGGTATCTTCGCCTTTCACTACCGTCTCGGGCGCATTGGCCACGCGGATGTCGGGGTTCAGTTCCTGGTTTTCCAGGTAGCTGCCATCGGGCAGTCGGTAGCCGACTACCGGAATACCGAATACGAGCGTCGGGTCTTGCAGGGTTTCCCACGACACGCTGGTCATGGTTCCCGGTACGGGCATACCTACCAACTTGCCGATGCCGCGGTGTTTGTACACCCAAGGCGTGCCGTGGGCGTTGCTGTAGTTGGCTTCACACTGCACCATGATGCTGGGCTTGTTCCAGCGGCGGCTGGGCATGTCGCAGGCTTCGCGGCCACGTACCACTTGGGTGAAGTATTTCTGGCCGCTGAACAGCACTTCGATGTCTTCGTGCAGGCGTCCGCCGCCGTTGAAACGGGTGTCGATGACGATGCCTTCGCAGTGGTTGTATTTACCCAGGATGTCTGAGTAGACGGTGCGGAAGCTGTCGTCGCCCATCGATTCGATGTGGACGTAGCCCAGACGGCCGTTCGACCAGCGTTCCACGTCGGCTGCGCGTTGTTTGACCCAGCGGGTATAGAGCAGACCGTTCAGGGCACCGTTGCTGATGGGCAGGACGACTTCGTCCCAGCGTTGTCCATTCTGTGGGTTATAGAGCGATACCAGCGTCTTGCGCTTGGCTTTGCCGTTGAGCAGGGCCGTATAGTCGCTGTCGGCTGTCAGGGCCTGTCCGTCAATCTTTTCGACGATGCAGCCGGCTTTTGCTTTCGAGCGGGCATGGTCGAAGGGACCTTTTTCCACTACCTCGTCGATGCGCAGCCCCGCACCGGTGTAGTTCCAGTCGAACAGCAGTCCCAGTGAAGCGGTGGCTTCACCGTTCAGGTTCGGACGGTAGCGTCCGCCGGTGTGCGATACGTTCAGTTCGCCCAGGTATTCGCTCAGCAGTTCGGCGAAATCGTAGTTGTTGTCGATGTGCGGCAGGAATTTGCGGTAGGCAGCCGTCATGGCTTCCCAGTCCACGCCGTGCATGTTCAGGTTGTAGAAACGCTTCTGCTGCTGTTTGTACACATGTTCGAACATGTAGGCCCGTTCGGCTGCGAGGTCCATCTTCACGTTGGCCTGGAAGCTGATGGGTTTCAGGCTGCCGTTGGGCAGGTCCATCTGCTGCAGGCGGCTGCCCAGCAGGAAGAGCTTTTTGGCGTTCTTGTCCAGTTCCAGATGAGCCCATCCGGCGTCCATCTTGTGGAGGAGTTGGGTTTCCTTCTTGCGCAGGTCCATCTTCCACAGGTCGTAGCCTCCTTCGAAGGCAGCCAGGTAGTACAAGGTTTCGCCGTCGGGAGTGATGAGGGCGTTGCCCAGTTCCGACGAGTTGGGTGTGAGGCGTACGATGCGGTCCTCGATGCCGTCCAGTTCCACTTGGATGGTTTTCGCAGCCTTTTCCTTTTCAGCGGTGTCTTCCTTTTTGTCTTTTTTCTTCGAGGCGGCCTTTCCGGCGTCCTTCTTTTCGGTCAGCTTCTGCTGTTCCTTTTCCAGTTCCTTCTGCAGTTCATAATCTTCCTTGCTCAGGCGGAACTTGTCGTAGGCATCCTGGTTGACGAACACCAGCAGGGCGTCGTTCATCGAGCCCCAGGAAGCATGGTTGCGCATGCCGTAGCGTTCGCTGATGAAGAGGATGGCATTGCCTTCCATCACCCAGCGGGGCGAGCCGCTCATGTAGCCGCTGCCGGTCAGGTTCTTGATTTCACCGCCTTGGGCGCTCACCAGTCCGATGTCGCCGTACGGGTCGTGGCGGTTGCCGATGAATTCCAGGGTGAACCATTTTCCGTCGGGCGACCAGGCATAGTCGAAGCCGCCGCCGGTGCTGTACCAAGTGGAGCCGTCGGTCACTTGGCGTACCTGTTTCGTGGCGAGGTTGACCACCATCAGCCGGTTGCGGTCCTCGATGAAGGCCAGTTCCTTACCGTCGGGCGAGAACTGCGGATACATGCGTTCCACGGTGGTCGAGGGCAGGAGCACTTCCTCGTCGATGAGGGTGGCGTTGGGGAAGTTGGCTTCCTCGCTGCGGGCGATTTTCGCCAGGTAGAGCTGCCAGTTGCCGTCGCGTTCGCTGGCATAGGCCAGGGTGCGGTTGTCGGGTGCGAACGACAGGCCGGCTTCGCGGGCAGGGGTATGGGTGATTTGCTTGGTCGTGGCGTAGTCGGCCGAAGTGACGAACACTTCGCCGCGTACGGTGAAGGCAATCTGTTTGCCGTCGGGCGATACCACCGCTTCGCCGGCCCCGCTGCTGAAGTGCAGGTCGGCTATCTGCGGCTGTTCGTCGCGCACCAGTTCCACCTGCAGTTTCTGCGGTTGTCCGCCGGGTTGCTGGGTATAGATTTCCCCGTCGTAGGTGTAGCACAGCGTTCCTTTCCGGTCGGCCGAAAGGAAGCGGACGGGATGGGTCTGGAATTGGGTCACGCTTTGCACGGCCTTGGGGTTATCCAGCGGGAAGGCATAGACGTTGTACGAGCCTCCGTCGCGTTCGCTCAGGCAGTAGACCGTCTTTCCGTCGGGGCTGAACACGGGGTCGCGGTCTTCGCCGGCACGGGCGGTCAGGTTGGTGTGCTGGCCGTTGGCCGGGTTGTACAGCCACAGGTCGCGGGTGACGGACGAGGTATGATGCTTGCGCCATTCATCTTCGAAGCCCTTGCGGTCCTGGTACAGGAAGGTTTTTCCGTCGGGTGCATAGCACACCCGTTCGGCGGGGGTAGCGAGCACCTGTTGGGTACGGCCGCCACCGACGGGTACCTGATAGAGTTCGGTCATCGCACCGGTGGGGAAGAGGGCACTGCCGGCCGGGTCCTGCAGGGCAGCTGTGAAGAGCACCTGTTGGCCGTCGGGCGTGAAGGCTGTCGGGATTTCACCGGCCGAATGTTGGGTGAGTCGGGTGGCACTGCCGCCGGTTGCCGGCATGACATACACGTCGAAGTTTCCTTCGCGGTCGCTGGCAAAAGCCAGCTGCTTTCCGTCGGGCGACCAGACCGGATTGCATTCGTAGGAATCCTGCGTGGTGAGTCGGATGGCCGTTCCTCCTTGGGCGGCTACCTTATACAAATCGCCTTTGTAGCAGAAAGCAATTTCGCTTCCGTCGGGCGAGATACAGACGTCGCGCATCCACAACGGCGTGGTGGCACCGGCCGAGGCAGTAGCTGCCCATCCCAATGCCAGGCTGACGAGAAGTTTTTTCATATTTTCATCGATTTTAGGGTGAATGATTTCCCCATAAGGGGGGTGTTTATGGGGAACAAAGGTAGTAATTTGACCGGTATAGCAAAAAAAAGTGCTCGAAAATTTGGAAGTAATGGATGGAAAACCGTATCTTTGCACCGCTTTCCAAGGAAAGCCCCAATGATTGGACTATGGTGTAATGGTAGCACAACAGGTTTTGGTTCTGTTTGTCCAGGTTCGAATCCTGGTAGTCCAACCAAGAATAGCGTAAATGGCTCTTCCCCGAGTTGTTTACGCTTTTTTCTTTTTTCGGATTTCGCACACCCGATGTAAGGAACGTGCGAACCGCTGTATCAACCCTCAAAACAAAGAAAGGAGAATACCCGTGGCCAAAGATAAAGACGTCGTACTGACCCCCATGATGAAACAGTTTTTCGAGTTGAAAGCCAAGCATCCCGATGCGGTGCTGTTGTTCCGCTGCGGCGACTTCTACGAGACGTATGCCGAAGATGCGGTGGTGGCTTCCGAAATCCTGGGCATCACCTTGACCAAACGGGCCAACGGTCAGTGCAAGAGTGTCGAGATGGCGGGCTTCCCCTTCCATGCCCTCGATACGTACCTGCCCAAACTGGTGCGGGCGGGCAAACGCGTGGCCATCTGCGACCAGCTGGAGGACCCGAAGCTGACCAAGAAACTGGTGAAGCGGGGCATCACGGAACTGGTGACACCGGGGGTGGCCATCAACGACAATGTGCTTTCGTACAAGGAGAACAACTTCCTGGCGGCCGTGCATTTCGGCAAGACGAACTGCGGGGTGGCTTTCCTCGATATCTCGACGGGTGAGTTCCTGACGGCCGAAGGCAGTACGGACTATGTGGACAAACTGCTGAACAACTTCGCCCCGAAGGAGGTGCTCTTCGAGCGCGGCAAACGGGGCATGTTCGAGGGGAATTTCGGCAGCAAGTTCTTTACCTTCGAACTGGACGACTGGATTTTTACGGAAGAATCGTCGCGCGAGAAGCTGCTGAAGCATTTCGAGACGAAGAACCTGAAGGGCTTCGGCGTGGAGGCGCTGAAGAACGGTATCGTGGCTTCGGGGGCTATCCTGCAATACCTCGACCTGACGCAGCATACTCAGATTGGGCACATCACGTCGCTGTCGCGCATCGAAGCCGACCGTTATGTGCGTCTGGACAAGTTTACGGTGCGCAGCCTCGAACTGGTGAACAGCATGAACGAGGGGGGAACCAGCCTGCTCGATGTCATCGACCGCACCGTCAGTCCGATGGGGGCGCGCCTGCTGAAGCGCTGGGTGGTGTTCCCGCTGAAGGACGAAAAGCCCATTAACGAGCGCCTCGACGTGGTGGAATACTTCTTCCGCGAACCGGATTTCAAGGATTTCATCGAAGAGAAGCTGCACCTGGTGGGCGACCTGGAACGTATTGTCTCGAAGGCGGCGGTGGGCCGCATCTCGCCGCGCGAGGTGGTGCAGCTCAAGGTGGCCCTGCAGGCCATCGAACCCATCAAGAATGCGTGTCTGAATGCCGAAAACGAGAGCTTGCGTCGCATCGGCGACCAGTTGAACCTGTGCCAGTCCATCCGCGACAAGATTGCCCGCGAGGTGAAGAACGACCCGCCGCTGTTGGTGAACAAGGGCGGCGTGATTGCCGACGGGGTGAGCGAGGAACTCGACGAACTGCGCCGCATCGCGTTCTCGGGCAAGGATTACCTGCTGCAGATCCAGCAGCGCGAGAGTGAGACGACCGGCATCCCGAGCCTGAAAATCGGCTACAACAACGTGTTCGGCTATTACATCGAGGTGCGCAACACGCACAAGGACAAGGTGCCGGCTGAGTGGATCCGCAAGCAGACGCTGGTGAACGCCGAACGTTACATCACGCAGGAACTGAAGGAATACGAAGAGAAGATCCTGGGGGCCGAGGACAAGATTCTGGTGCTCGAAACCAAACTTTATAACGACCTGGTGCTGGCCTTGGCCGAGTTCATTCCGGCCATCCAGATCAATGCCAACCAACTGGCGCGGCTCGACTGCCTGCTGGCCTTTGCCAACGTGGCCCGCGAGAACCGCTACATCCGTCCGGTGGTGGAGGACAGCGACGTGCTCGACATCCGTCAGGGCCGTCATCCGGTCATCGAACGCCAGTTGCCGGTGGGCGAACCTTACATTGCCAACGATGTCTACCTCGACACCGAGACGCAGCAGATCATCATCATCACGGGTCCCAACATGGCCGGTAAGTCGGCTTTGCTCCGACAGACGGCCCTGATTACGCTCATGGCGCAGATAGGCTGTTTCGTACCGGCCGAGAGTGCCCGTATCGGACTGGTGGACAAGATTTTCACCCGCGTAGGGGCGAGCGACAACATCTCGGTGGGCGAATCGACCTTCATGGTCGAGATGAACGAGGCGGCCAACATCCTGAACAACCTGTCGCCGCGCAGCCTGGTGCTGTTCGACGAGCTGGGCCGCGGTACGTCCACCTATGACGGTATCTCGATAGCCTGGGCCATCGTGGAACACATCCACGAGCACCGCAAGGCGCGGGCGCGTACCCTCTTTGCCACCCACTACCACGAGCTGAACGAGATGGAGCAGTCGTTCAAGCGCATCAAGAACTACAACGTGTCGGTGAAGGAAGTGGACAACAAGGTCATCTTCCTGCGCAAACTGGAGCGGGGCGGCAGCGAGCACTCTTTCGGTATCCACGTGGCCAAGTTGGCCGGTATGCCGAAGAGCATCGTGAAGCGGGCCGACACCCTCCTGCATCAGTTGGAGAGCGACCATCGCCAGTCAGGCATTGCCCGTCCGCAGGTGGAAACGACTGCCGGTGGCGATGCCCTGCAGCTCAGTTTCTTCCAGTTGGACGACCCCATCCTGTGTCAGGTGCGCGACGAAATCCTGAACCTCGATGTGAACAACCTCACGCCGCTGGAAGCCCTGAACAAACTGAATGAAATCAAGAAGATTGTCCGCGGAAAATAACGGAACCTTTGCGGGTTCTATCCTTGGTAGCATGTACAGCCGAATTTACCCCTGTTGCAGACTGGCAGCAGGGGTAAATTCGTTCGTATCAGGGGGAGGGTTGTACCTTACAGGCTGGTTCCTTTCTGCCGATGGATACGTCCGTACATACCGACGTATTCATCGTTTCACCCAAGTGAAACGACTGTATCACCTGAGTGATGAAACTTCCTCACCTAGGTGAAACAATTTCCTCACCTTAGTGATACAAGTGTTTCACCTAGGTGATAAAGCTTTCTCGTGTTTTCTTTCAGGAATGTTTATAAGGAAGAAATAGGTTTATTTTCTGTATGTTATCCTACTTCAATGAGATATTTAGTGTGTAGCTCTATTGGGGAATGAGGTACGCATCCAATGAAAGAAAGTCGGTTCTTGCACGCATCCGTGCAAGAACCGACTGGAGTTAAACTTCAAGAGGAATGTAGGGACTGAATGAAGGAGGATTAGATTCTCATCCAAGCTCCTTGAGCCCAGTTGTTGTCAGCCGATACAGCGCCCTGGTAGGGAGCGTTTTCGAAGAAGTCGCCCAAGGTCTGCGGATTGAAGGCGCTGGGCAGGGTGCCTACGAAGGTATCGGTGAAATTCAGTGCATTGTTCACCTGGTTGTGGTTGTCGGCAGCAGTAAAGGCATCGGCAGTGAAGATGTTTTCCTTGCTGTTGAAAGCGCCGGTGCAAGTGATATACTGCAGTTTGGAGCGGCCTTCGCTCAGCGCTGTTTCGGTTTCTTTGGTTTCTACCGTCACGCACTGGGGCTTACCGGCTACCAGGGTGTTGTAGATTTCCACTTCCGTACCGGCACGCAGACGGATACCGCGCTTGCCTTCGGCCGAGTTGTTGCCGATGAGGGTCAGGTTCGACAGGATGGGGTGAGCTACCGGAGCCGCTACGAAGTTGTCGCCGTTGTTGTCGCATTCCATCAGACAGTCGCCCTGGTCTTTTGCACCGCTGGTGCCCAGCTGACTGGCTACCAGGAACTGTGCCTTTCCGTTCCAGCCTTCGGTCCAGTCGAACGAGTCGTCTTCGGCATCGATGACTACGGCATATTTCACATTGGCCGAACCGCCGAAGAATTCGATACCGTCGTCCTTGCCCTTGTAGATGCAGATGTGGTCGAGGGTAGTGCCGCTACCTACGCCATACAGCGAGATACCGTTCGATTCGTGTTCGGGGTCGAGGGCGAAACCGGTGTATTCCAGTCGGACGTACTGCAGGGTACCCGAGTTGTCGTCTTCCTGGTTGCCGCCGTAAGGCGCGTTGCCGATCTCCGACAGGGCCCCGTTCTTGTTGGTATGGGCGCGTCCGCAGAGGTGGATACCGCCCCAGTCTTCGCCTTCTTCGGCGGTCATCACGATGGGTTGTTCGGCCGTACCGATGGCTTCCATCTTACCGCCCTGTTTCACGAGGAAGTAGTCGGGGGTATCGTCGGTCACGGCAGTCACCTTCACACCCGGTTCGATTTTCAGCAGACCGCCTTCTTCGACGATGTATTCACCGTTGAGGCGGAACTGGCGTCCCTGTTTCAGGACAACGGTCTTTCCGTTGGCGATGGTACCGTTCAGGGTTGCTCCGTCTTCCAGGACGATTTCGCTTTCCACTTCCGGTTGCGGATCGGTGCCCGGACCGGGGACAACGGGGTCGTCGTCGTCGCTGCAAGCAGTGAAGGTAGTCGAAAGGCCGAAGCATGCAATCAAGGCCAGGGTGCTGAATTTCCAATCATTTGTTTTCATACGTTTGTGAGTTTTAAACAACTTGTTCATAATCTGTTATTGGGTTTAATTTCAATCGGTTAGCTTGTTAGAAACGGTAGCTGAATCCCACTTCGGCCGAGGTGCCGGGCTGGAACGATTCCACCGTTACTTTTTGTCCGGTATCGGCTACTTTCTGCTTGAAGCGCACGGTGCTGTTCAGCAGGTCCTTGGCTTGCAGCTTGATGCTGAAGTGGCGGTTCAGTTCGTAGTGGCCGATGAAGTTGAGCGTGTGCAGCGGGTCTTGCTTCACGTCGTTCAGTCCGGCATAGCCTACGGCATGGATGCGGGGTCCCTGCAGGTTGTAGACCAGGGCGAGCGACAGGCGGCTGTCGGTGCCTACCTGCGGACTGTAGCTGAGGTCGACGTTGGCCAGGTAGGGAGACGCTCCTTGCAGGGCGCGCTGGCTGTCGGTATAGGCTCCTTCGCTTTCGGTCAGGCTCACGTTGGTGTACATGAACGAGGCGTTGGCGCCGAGGCGCAGTTGGGGCAGCAGTTCCTTGCGGGCTTCGACTTCCAGGCCGGTGGCGATACCGGTATCGGCATTCTGGAACGAGAAGGTGACGTCGCCTCCCATGTAGGTCTGGATGCGTTCGATGGGATCCTGCAGCACCTTGAAATAGGCCGTCACCGAGAAGAAGTCGGACGACTGGCGGGGGAAGAAGTCGTAGCGCAGGTCGAAGTTGTAGTTGTATCCGTTCTTCAGGTCGGCGTTACCGCACAGCGAGGCGCTGCCGTAGGATTCCTGGTAGTTGAACGGGGCCATTTCGACGAAGGCGGGACGCGTCACGGTGCGCGAGGCGGCAAAGCGCAGGCTTTGTTCGGGGTTGAGGTCGTACTTCAGGTTCAGGGCGGGGAAGAGGTCGCCTTGGTCGAGTGTGGAACGACCCGGTGTACCGCCTTGCGAGAAGTAGTCGACTACCTGTTTCGACTGCTCGTAGCGCAAGCCGAAGCTGGCCAGCAGGCGGTCGTTGAAGGCGTAATCGGCCGTGGCATAGGCTGCCCAGACGCGGTGGGAGGCACTGTAGGTGCCGTTGGGGTATTTCTTGCGGTCGACGGTGAGGGTACCGTTGGCTATGTTTCCGAAGTTGAGGTAGGCGTCGGTGTCGTAGATTGTGGTGATGAGCGAGGGGTCGACGCGGTCGATGTCGTAGAAGAAGTACATCGAGCGGAAGTCACGTTGTTTGTCCTTGTAGGCTCCTCCCACCTGTACGAAGTTCTTTTCGCCCAGGCGATAGGTGAGTCGCAGGCTGCCTACGCCTTCCTTTTCGTCCAGTTCGCCGAAGTAGCGCAGGGTTTCCTGCTGGTTCAGGGTAAAGAGGGAAGTGGGGGTATCGCCGTTCTCGTCGCGGCGAAACATCACCTGTCGGCGGTCGGGTTCGTCGCTGCCGGTGGTGGCGTAACTGCCGCTCCAGTCCAGTTCCCAGCGTCCGTTGCCCAGTTCGTGGTGTCCGTTCAGCTGGTTGTTCAGCAGGTTGTAGGCATGGAAGGTGCTGTTGCTGCCCAGCAGGTGGTTGCCTTCGGCATCGGTGCCGCGGCGCGACAGGTAGGTGTCGACGGCATTGCGGGCATAGAACAAGGTATAGTTGATGCGGTCGGCCTGGCGGAACGAATAACCCAGGTTAAGCAGGCCGGCCATTTTCAGTTCGGATTGGTAGCTGTCGTAGCCGAAGTGGTTCTTTACGGTGCCTTGAGCCGTGAGGGTGGTGCTGTAGGCATCCTCCATCACCTGTTGTTCGTGGCTGAGGCCGGCCGAAGCCAAGAGGTGCAGGCGTTGTCCGCGCGGCAGGGTCCAGCTTTTGCTGCCGCCTACGGTACCGCCCAGGTCGGGCAGGGCTTTCTGGCGGTCGATGGCGAAGCTCGTGCCGAACACGTCTTCCTGCTTCACCACCTGCTGGAAGTCCTTGCGCGACAGGTCCCAGTAGCGTCCCGGCAGGTTGCCGGTGCGGAAAATACTTCCCTGCCGGTCGCTGTGGTAAAAGTCTTTTCCCAGGGTATTGAATTTGCTACCCGCATCGAAGCTGATGTTGAAGTAGTCGTCGGTGGCTTCTTCCTTGGTGCTGATGTCGACCTGGGCTCCCGAATAGTCGGCAAAGGCATTGGCGTAGTACACCTTGCTTACAGTGATGTGCTGTACGGTGGCCGCCGGGAAGAGGTCGAGCGGGATGAGTTTGTTGTCGGGGTTCGGTGAGGCGATGGGCAGTCCGTTCAGGGTGGTACTGCTGTAGCGGTCGCCCAGGCCGCGTACGATGAGTTGTCCGGCTTTGGCAATGGAGATACCGGTCAGTTTCTTGACGCCTTCCTGTACGTTGCTGATGCCCTTGATGCTCATTTCCTTGGCACCCAGGTTTTCGATGGCCAGGGTGGATTGTTGGCGTTCCATCTGCAAGGCGCGTTCGCCTTCCAGGTTCTTGCGGGCGACGACGGCCACTTCGCCCAGCGATTGGGCATCGCTTTCCAGTTCGATGTCGAGTTCCAGGGGGTCGTTGCCCACCACCACGTGGGCCAGTTGCCGGTCTTTGTAACCGATGTAGCGGATTTCCAGTTGGTAGGTGCCGGGTTTGACGTCGAGCAGGTAGCGTCCGTCGATGTCGGCTACGGCTCCTTGCGTGCCGCCCACGACCTGGATGGTGGCACCGGTCAGCGGTTCGCGGGTCTGTTTGTCGAGGATGGTTCCCCGGATGGTGTCGGCTTGGGCTGTGAGGGTCATGCCGGTGAGCCCGAGGAGGAGGAGGGAGTGTCTACACGTGTTTTGCGTATGTCCGATAACTCGTTGAATGTTCATCTTTTTTCTCGTTTCTAATTTCACTGCAAAGGTCGGTGAACGAGGTTTCAAGGGTGATACGGATGACTTACATGTTTGTTCCGTTCGAGTTACGGTCGTGTTTCAGTAGGGTAGAAGGCCGATAAACAGGTCAATCGGAGGATATAATAGGTATAGTTTCAGAAATTCGAGGCAAAAAAAATCCGCTGCAGTTTGTGTGTACTGCAGCGGATTTTATAAAGAATGTTTGAATAACTTAGACGTTGAAGCGGAAGTGCATGATATCGCCATCCTGCACCACATATTCCTTGCCTTCCACGCCCATCTTGCCGGCTTCCTTGACAGCCGCTTCCGAGCCATACTTGATGTAGTCTTCGTACTTGATGACTTCGGCACGGATGAAACCTTTCTCAAAGTCGGTATGGATGACACCGGCACATTGCGGAGCCTTCCAGCCCTTGCGGTAGGTCCAAGCCTTGACTTCCATTTCGCCCGCAGTGATGAAGGTTTCCAGGTCGAGCAGTTTGTAGGCCGCCTTGATGAGTCGGTTTACGCCCGATTCTTCCAGTCCGGCTTCCTGCAGGAAGAGCTGACGGTCTTCGTAGGTGTCCAGTTCGGCGATGTCGGCTTCCGTCTTGGCAGCCACAATCAGGATTTCGGCGTTTTCTTCCTTCACGGCTTCGCGCACCATGTCGACGTATTTGTTGCCGCTTACGGCGCTGGCTTCATCGACGTTGCACACATACATCACCGGTTTGCTGGTGAGCAGGAACAGTTCCTTGGCAATCTTCTGTTCGTCCTTGGTTTCGAACTGTACGGTACGGGCTGACTTACCTTGTTCCAGGGCTTCCTTGTAGCGCACCAGTACTTCGTAGGTCTGCTTGGCCTGCTTGTCGCCACCGGTCTGTGCCTGTTTCTGCACCTTCTGGATGCGGCTTTCGATGGTTTCCAGGTCCTTCAGCTGCAGTTCGGTATCGATGATTTCCTTGTCGCGTACCGGGTCTACACTCCCATCCACGTGGGTCACGTTTTCGTCATCGAAGCAGCGGAGCACGTGCAGGATAGCATCGGTTTCGCGGATGTTGGCCAGGAACTTGTTGCCCAGTCCTTCACCTTTGCTGGCCCCTTTCACCAGACCGGCGATATCGACGATTTCTACGGTCGTGGGGACGATACGACCCGGGTGTACCAGTTCGGCCAGTTTGGTAAGGCGTTCATCGGGAACGGTGATCACACCTACGTTGGGTTCGATGGTACAGAAGGGGAAGTTGGCTGCTTGAGCCTTTGCATTGGATAAGCAATTGAATAAGGTCGATTTTCCGACGTTGGGAAGACCGACAATGCCACATTGTAAAGCCATAATAATATCTTATATCTTGTTTGTTTTCAACTCTTTCTCATTCTAAGAAACTGCAAAGATAGGGATTTCTTTTCATTTGGAGGGAGTTTAGGGTTGGCTTTCTTTGAGTCGGGCAACAAACTGGGCACAAAAAAAGGGCAACTTCAAGAAAGTTGCCCTTTGAGGAGAGTTTATGAAAAGTGTTATGATTGTTAGCGAATGAGAGTCTGTGCAGTGGATTAGCGGTCCATGGTAACGGTCATTTCCGGTACCAAGATATAGTCTTTCTTTTTGTTGTTCCACTTGTAGTATTCAGTAGTCACACTCTTGTTACCGTAAGTATAACGGATGCACAAGTGATTTTCCCACTGGTTCTTGTTGCTGTTCCACTTCTGAGTTTCATCTTCCGTGCGCTGCTTGTTGGCATCGTACTTGTAATTGTGTTTCATGTAGTTGGTCAGCAGGTTACCGTCCATCTTAAAAATCGTTTCTGAAACAACTACTCCGTTCACCTCTTCTGCATTATAAATCAGATTGTCGCCCGGATTACTAGCAGAAATTGTAAGGTTAGCAATAAAAAACATTGCGATTACGAGCATTCCTTTCAAAAAATTGATCTTCTTCATGATATTGATTTATTAGATTGTTACTTTCCTTTTGTTCTTAATTGCGCTGCAAAGGTAGTGATAATTTTTGATTCTCCTAGTGTTTATGCAAAAAATTGACGAAAATTTATCAAAAAGTCAGCTATGAAACAAATTTTAAGGGTTTGAAAGGGTTTTAGTCTTACGAATGGTCTTAAAACAGAAAGTAAGGGCCATAAACCTAGAAATAAGAGAGGAAGGGGAGAAGTGTGACAGATGGATAGAATACCTGTATATTTTCAGTGCGGCTGGAGGCGTGACGAACATGGAAAAAGTAGAACAGTCCACCGACGCTTGCGGATGTGCGCAGGTCGGTGGACTGTTCCTTGGGAGAAGGAGCTGTTCGTTAGGGACTAGCGTTCCCTATTACCTTCTATACAAGTAGCTTGTAGACTACTTTGTGAAAATTTTTGTGCAGATTAATGTGCTTCCAGCCAGTTGGATCCCCAACCGCAGTCGGCGCGTAAGGGAACTTGCATCTGGTAGGCTTTTTCCATTTCTTCGATGACAATTTGCTGCACTTTTTCCCGTTCTTCTGGCACGACACTGAAGTTAAGTTCGTCGTGTACTTGCAAAATCATTTTCGAGCGGATGCTTTCAGTTTGAAACCGCTGATAAATGCGCACCATGGCTACCTTAATAATATCGGCGGCACTGCCCTGGATAGGGGCGTTGATGGCATTGCGTTCGGCGTAGCCGCGCACCACCGCATTGCGCGAATGGATATCGGGCAAATAGCGCTTCCGTCCAAAGATGGTTTCGATGTAGCCTTGCTGGCGGGCTACCTCGATGCTATGGTCCATATAGGCCTTGATCTGCGGATAGGTCTCGAAATAGCCTTCGATGAGTTCCTTGGCTTCCTTGCGGTCCACATTCATCCGTTCGGCCAGTCCGAAGACACTGATGCCATAGATAATGCCGAAGTTGGCGGTCTTCGCCTTGCTGCGCTGTTCGCGGGTAACTTGTTCCAAAGGCACCTTGAAGACCTTGGCAGCGGTAGCGGCGTGGATGTCGTCGCCTTCGCGGAAGGCTTCAATCATGTGGGCATCTCCGCTCAGGTGGGCCATGATGCGGAGCTCGATCTGCGAATAGTCGGCCGAGAAGAACTCGCAACCATCGTCGGGAATGAAGGCTTTGCGGATTTCCTTGCCGTCCTCGTTGCGGATGGGGATGTTCTGCAGGTTGGGATTGCTCGAACTCAGTCGGCCGGTAGCCGTCACGGTCTGGTTGAACGAAGTATGGATTCGCCCGGTTTCCTTATTAATAAGGAGAGGCAAGGCATCGATGTAGGTACCCAACAGTTTCTTCAGTCCGCGGTGTTCGAGAATCTTGCCTACAATTTCGTGTTTGCCCCGCAGGCCTTCGAGCACTTCTTCACTGGTGACGTATTGTCCGGTTTTGGTCTTTTTGGCCTTGTCGGTGATGTGCAGACGGTCGAAGAGTACTTCGCCAACCTGCTTGGGTGAGGCGATGTTGAACTCGACCCCTGCCAGTTGGTGGACTTCCTGTTCCAGTTGCTGCATGCGGGCGCTGAAATGTTCCGAGGTCTGGCGAAGGGCTTCGGTATCCACCCGTACCCCGTTGCGTTCCATGTAGGCCAGGACCGGAACGAGCGGCATTTCGATGTCGCGGAAGATGCGCAAGGCTCCTTCTTCGCCGGCTTGATGCAGTTCGGCTTCGAGGACCTCCTTCAGCTGCAGGGTGATGTCGGCATCTTCGCACGCGTACTTATAGACTTGGTCGGGGGTGAGGTCGCGCATATTCTTCTGACCTTTCCCTTTCGGACCGATGAGGTCTTCGATGGGGATGGTGCGGTAGTGCAGGTAGATTTCGGCCAGGTAGTCCATGTTGTGGTGCAACTCGGGTTGCAGGACGTAATGGGCCACCATGGTGTCGAACAGTTCGCCGCGAACTTCTACGCCGTAGCGGGCCAGCATCTGCAAATCGTACTTGATGTTCTGTCCTACCTTCAGTCCATCGGTGCGTTCGAGAGCCGGACGGAATTCATTGACAATTTTTAACGCTTCGTCGCGTTGGGCAGGTACGGGCACGTAAAATGCCTGGTTTTTGGCATAGCTGAAGCTCATTCCCACCAGTTGAGCCGTCAAGGCATCCGTTCCGGTGGTTTCGGTATCTAGACTGAAAATTTCCGCTGTCAGCAAATTTTGTAATAATTGAGCTCTTTTCTCTTCTGTATCAACCAGTTGATAGTCGTATGACCCCTCTTTCAAGCTCGCGAGAGTCGCGTATTTACCGTCGCCCTGTCCATCGGTCGGAAATTCTGCAAAGAGAAGGCCTTGTGTGGCAGCGTCGGTTGTCGAAGAAGAGCCACCTTCGGTCGGTGTACCGAAAAGCGAGAGTTGACCGTTGGTTTCGGCCGTGTGGGTTGTCTTCTTTCCCCGGCCATTGTTCTTTCCTTGGGAGGGTTCATCTGCGGCTGTGCCTTTCGAACCGAAGAGTCGTTCGGTGAGGGTACGGAATTCCAGTTCTTCGAAAATTCGTCGCAAGGCTTCCTCGTCGGGTTGCTCGCGCTTCAGTTCGTCCAGGTTCAGGGTGATGGGCACATCCGTCTTGATGGTGGCCAGGAAACGCGAGAAGGCAATCTGTTCGCGGTTGCTTTCTACCTTTTTCTTCAAGGCACCCTTCAGTTCGTCGGAGTGGGCGAGGAGGTTCTCGATGCTGCCGAATTGGGCAATGAGTTTCTGGGCGGTCTTTTCACCGACCCCCGGGCAGCCGGGGATGTTGTCGGCTGTATCGCCCATTAGTCCCAGCATGTCGATGACTTGTTCGGTGGTCTCGATGCCGAATTTTTCCTTGATTTCATCGACACCCATTACCTCAAAGCCACCCGTATGCTTCGGGCGGTACATGTACACATGTTCGCCTACCAACTGTCCGTAGTCCTTGTCGGGAGTCATCATGAAAGTCTCGATGCCCCGGCGACCCGCTTCGGTAGCCAAAGTACCGATGACATCGTCGGCTTCGTAGCCTTTCACTTCAAGGATAGGGATGCGATAGGCCCGGATCAAGTCCTTGATGATAGGTACCGACAGTCGGATGACTTCGGGCGTTTCTTCGCGTTGTGCCTTGTATTCCGGAAAGGCTTCGTGGCGGAAGGTAGGGCCCGACGGATCGAAGGCCACGCCAATGTGAGTAGGCTCTTCCTTCTTCAGGACTTCCTCGAGGGTGTTCACAAATCCCAGGACAGCTGAAGTGTTGAAGCCTTTCGAATTGATGCGTGGATTTTTGATGAATCCGTAGTAGGCACGATATATCAAAGCGTAAGCATCTAGTAGAAAAAGTTTCTCCATTCTTATAAAATTCTATAGTTTTTCCAGGTAAAAGTAGTAATAAAAATGGTATTTCCTGTTTTATTATTACTTTTGTGGGCAAAACGCAAACATTGTATGGACGCATTGCATCAGATAAAATTTCCCATAGAAAAAGAGTTCGAGGAATTCAAGGTTTTGTTCCATTCCTCGCTCCAAAGTTCCCATCCTTTGCTCAATGAAGTACTCACGTACATCAAGCAGCGGAATGGCAAGATGATGCGCCCCATCCTGACCTTGCTCATGGCTCGCCTGTGGGGCGATGTCAATGAAGCTACCCTGCATGCGGCCCTTTCCCTGGAACTGCTGCACACGGCCAGTCTGGTACACGATGATGTGGTGGACGAAAGCGACCAGCGCCGTGGACAGTCGTCGGTGAATGCGGTCTATAATAATAAGGTATCGGTATTGGTGGGCGATTTCATGCTGGCTACGAGTTTGAAGCATTCAGCCATGACGCGTGATGTGCGCATTGTCGATCTGGTAGCCCGTTTGGGACAGAACCTGGCTGAGGGGGAAATCATCCAGTTGGTCAATATCCGGAATACAGAGTTTTCGGAAGAAGTGTACTACGACGTGATCCGCAAGAAGACCGCAGCCCTGTTTACAGCCAGTGCCGAAGCCGGCGCCTTGTCGGTCCAAGCTGCTGAGGAAGCCGTACAGAAGGCGTGCCGTTTTGGCGAAATGATCGGTATTGCCTTCCAGATTAAGGACGATATCTTCGATTACTACTCCTCGGATGCCATTGGCAAACCGACGGGAAACGATATGCGCGAGGGGAAGTTGACTTTACCTGCCTTGTCGGTGCTCAACCGGTATCCGGACGAGGCGATGCACCGGATCGCCCTTCGCATCAAATCGCTCGATGCTACCGACGATGAAATCGCTCTTTTTGTCGAGTGGGTGAAGCGTCAGGGAGGCATCGGTTATGCTGAACAGGTGATGCACGATTACCGCGACCGGGCTTTGGCGCTGTTGCCGGAAACGACCTCCGACGAAGTGAAGGGAGCGTTGACAGCCTTCATCGATTTTGTCATCGAACGTCAAAAATAAGCCTGTGGTGAGTGGTAGGAAAAACTACTGAAACGGCGACCTTCCTCCAACAGAATAGAAAGTAAAGAATAAAGAAAACATCCATCCCTTTCCCGGTTGTATTCCGGAGCAGGGATGGATGTTTTTTTTCTTTGAAGGGAATAGGGTAGGGGAGTCGTCTTAGAAGAACTTGGTTTCCTGACCTACGATTTCCGACAGCAGCAGGTTGGCCAGTCGGCTAGTGCCCAAACGGAACAATTCGTTGGTGAGCCATTCTTCGCCCAGCACTTCCTTGACGATGGTGTAGTACACCAATGCATCGTGTACGGTATTGATGCCGCCTGCCGGCTTGAAGCCTACCTTACGGCCCGTAGCCTGGTAGTATTCCTTGATGGCCTGACACATTACGAAGGCTGCTTCGGGGGTAGCCGATACAGCTTCCTTGCCGGTAGAAGTCTTGATGAAGTCGGCGCCGGAATACATCGACAGAATCGATGCTTTCTTGATGTTCGAGGCTGTGTTCAAGGCACCGGTTTCCAGGATGACCTTCAGGTGATGTTCACCGCAAACTGCTTTCAATTCTTCGATTTCATCGCACATGCCTTCGTAGTCACCGCTCAGGAATTTGCCTACCGAAATCACGATGTCGATTTCATCGGCACCCGTATGCAGGGCCATCGCCGTTTCGGCTACCTTGACTTCGAGGAAAGTCTGTGACGAAGGGAATCCGCCCGATACGCAAGCAATGTTCACGTGGTCGGCTTCCAGGGTGTCGTGGACAATTTCGGCCATGTTCGGATAAACGCAGATAGCAGCTACGTTGTCCAGGTCGGGATAGGTGTCGACGAACTCGTTCACCTTTTGTGTGAACTTCATGACGCTTTCGTCCGAGTCGGTACATTTCAGCGTAGTGAGGTCGATGCAGTGGAAGAGGAATTTCTTCACGTCTGCGGTGTTGTTTTCTACCAGGTGTTGTTCGATGAGTTGGGCCGTTTGGGCGCGCACAGTTTCATCGTTCAGTTGGGTATGGTACTTGGCCAAGGCTTCTGCATACTTGTCGTGTGCAGCTTCCTGTCCGGGGTTCATTTCTGATTCGTGACGGTATGCCATAATCGTTATAATTTAGGGTTGTTTTTATGTCTTTCCTTATCTCGTTGGGTTTTCTTTTCCAAGTTGCGGCGGAAGGCTTCGGTCAGGTTCACGCCGGTCTGGTTGGCCAGGCACATCAGTACCCAGAGCACATCGGCCATTTCATCGGACAGGTTGTCCTTTTCGCCTGCCTTGAACGATTGGTCGCCATACTTGCGGGCCATGACGCGGGCCAGTTCGCCGACTTCTTCGGTGAGGACGGCCATATTGGTCAGTTCACTGAAATAGCGTACGCCGTAGGTGCGGATCCATCGGTCCACTTCCTGTTGGGCTTGGTCCAGGGTCAGTCCGTTGGTTGTTTTTTCGTTTTCCATCATCGATGTTTGTTTGAGGTTCTTTCCTTCGGTGGGATTATTCCTTATGTTTAGTGTCGATGCAGATGGTCACTGGACCGTCGTTCAGCAGTTCCACTTTCATGTCGGCGCCGAACTCGCCCGTACCGATTTCCTTGCCCAGACCGATGCTCAGTTCCTGGCAGAAGTATTCGTACATCGGGATGGCGATGTCGGGTTTGGCCGCGCGGATGTACGAGGGGCGGTTACCCTTCTTGGTCGAGGCATGCAGGGTGAATTGGCTTACGACCAACAGGCTGCCGTCCACCTCGCGGATGGACTTGTTCATGACGCCGTTTTCATCGTCGAAAACACGGAGGGCGATAATCTTTTTGCAGAGCCAGTCGGCATCCTCCTGCGTGTCGGCTTCTTCGATGCCGACCAGAATCAGGAAGCCTTGTCCGATGGCCGATTTGCACGTGCCGTCGATGGTGACGGACGCGTGACTCACTCGTTGGATGACTACTCTCATGGTTGTTTCTTTTCGTGGTTCGAGGTTTTCGGGTGCAGTCGGTTTGTCCGGTCGCACCGGGGCAAAGGTAGGAAATTCCCGCCTTATTCGTTCAGGCTTTCCTGAATATTTTTTGCGGCAGCCGGACCGACTACGGCGGCTATTTCTTCGAACGAGGCCTGGCGGATACGGGCCACGCTTTTGAAGGTTTTCAGCAGTTCGGTCTTGCGCTTCTCGCCGATGCCTTTGATGGAGTCGAGGGCCGAGGCCACCTGACTCTTGCTGCGCTTGTCGCGGTGGAAGGTGATGGCGAACCGGTGCACTTCGTCCTGGATGCGTTCCAGCAGATGGAAGAGTGGGGTGCCTTGCTTCACGCCGATGGTTTGGGCGGGGAAGCCATACAGCAGTTCGCGGGTGCGGTGGCGGTCATCCTTGGCCAGACCGGCAATGGGGATGGACAGGTGCAGCTCGTCTTCGATGACTTCGCGTACCACTTCCATCTGGCCCTTTCCACCGTCGGTGATGAGAAGGTCGGGCAGGGGACTGCCTTCTTCTACGAGGCGGGTGTAGCGGCGGCGCACCACCTCCTTCATCGAGGCGTAGTCGTCGGGTCCTACGACAGAGCGGATGTTGAACTTGCGGTATTCCTGCTTGCTGGGTTTGCCCATCTTGAAGACGACGCAGGCCGCCACGGCGTGGGCACCGCTGATGTTCGAGTTGTCGAAACATTCGATGTGGGCGGGCAGTTTGGGGAGTTGCAGCTGAGTCTGGATTTCCTTCAGCAGGCGGGTCTGTTTCTGTTCGGGGTTCAGTTTGTCGGCCTGCTTCAGGCGGTCCACTTTATATTGCTTCACGTTCATCACCGAGAGGTCGAGCAGGTGTTTCTTCTCGCCGCGTTGAGGGACGGTAAAGGTGACCCCGTTCAGTTCCATGTCGAGCGGGAAGGGCACGATGATTTCGCGCGAGGTGCTGGCATAGCGTTCGCGCATTTCGACGATGCCCAGCTGCAGCAGTTCCTCGGGAGTCTCGTCCAACTGCTTCTTGTATTCGAAGGTGAAGGCCTGGTTGATGCTGCCGTTGGCAATGTGCAGGTAGTTGAGGTAGGCCGTCGTCCCGTCGAGTTCGATGGCGAAGACATCGACGTTGTGGATGGCCGAGGTCACCACTTCGCTCTTGGCCCGGTAGCTTTCGATGAGTTCGAACTTCTCCTTCACCAATTGGGCTTCCTCGAAGCGGAGTTCGGCGGCCAGAGCCAGCATCTCGTCCTTGAGCAGGTCGCACACCAGTCGGGTATCGCCTTTCAGAATCTGCTTGATTTCTTCGATGTCCTTGCGGTAGTCGGCTTCGCTCTGCAGACCGGCGCAGGGTCCCTTGCATTTCTTCAGGTGGTACTTCAGGCATACCTTGAACTTTCCGCTGCCGATGTTCTCGGGGGTCAGACTGTGCCGGCAGGTCCGCAAGGGATAAAGGTGGTCGATGAGGTCGAGCACGGCATTCATCGACGGCACGTGGCTGTAGGGACCGAAGTACTGTCCCGCACCGCGGATGATCTTTCGGGTGCGGAGTACGCGTGGAAACGGTTCGTTGCTGATGCAGATGGACGGGTAGGTCTTGTCGTCTTTCAACAGGACGTTGTAGCGCGGCTTGTAGCGTTTGATGAGGTTGTTCTCGAGCAGGAGGGCATCCTCTTCCGTCTTCACGACGATGTAGCGGATGTCGCGGATCTTGCTCACCAGGACGCGTGTCTTCCCGGAGGTATGTTCCTTGTTGAAATAGGAAGAGACGCGCCGTTTCAGGTTCTTCGCTTTGCCCACGTAGATGATGGTCTTCTCTTCGTTCAGGTATTGGTAGATGCCGGGTCCTTCGGGCAAGTTGTGGACGATGCCTTTCAGGTAGGCCAGGCGTTCGGTCTCGGCTTGTTTGTCCATGGGTATTGGGAGATGGGGTAAGATAATCGATTGGGACTTTTTTGAATCGAGGACGCATCCTGGGTCCGCTCCTTTACCGGGTGGAATGTCGTTTCCGCCGAGGGGGCGGATGGCATCTTCGCCGGGTTAGGATGTCGTTTCCATCGGGGTGGTTGTCTTCTCCACCGGCGAGGGAAAGCGGTCGGAACAGGAAGCGTCCTCGTGGATTCAGCGGAGTCGGAGGCGGGGCCGCAAGGGCTCGCACTCCGTCCTCGGTTTACAGCTTCAGCAACGTGTCGATGGGCAGACCTTCGGGGAAAGCTTTCCGTCCGTTCAGGTCCTTCAGCTCGATGATGAAGTTGATGAAGATTTGTTTCGCTCCGCAGCGCTGCACCAGGCGGTGGGTAGCCGCCATGGTTCCGCCGGTAGCCAGCAGGTCGTCGTGCAGCAGCACCACATCGTTCTCGTCGATGGCGTCCTTGTGGATTTGGATGGTGTCCGTTCCATACTCCTTGGCGTAGGTTTCCTCTACCACTTCGGCAGGCAGCTTACCCGGCTTGCGGGCCATGACGAAACCAGCCCCCAGACGGGCAGCCAGTGCACCGCCCAGGATGAAGCCGCGCGACTCGATGCCCACCACTTTCGTGATGCCTTTGTCCTTGTACAGTTCGTACAGTTCGTCCAACATCTCCTGCAGGCAGTCGGGGTTCTTGAACAACGTAGTGACGTCGTAGAACAAAATTCCCGGGATGGGAAAGTCGGGAATTTCCCGCAAGTTGGCTTTCAGTGTTTCTTTACTCATTTTCAATCGTTTATTATTGGTTCGTTAAATTACTTGTTTCACGTGAAACATCGCCCCATTTCATCGGCCCAGGAGGACCAGCAGGACGTTGATATCGCTGGGTGAGATGCCGGGAATGCGGCTGGCTTGTGCCAGGGTTTCGGGGTCAATCTTGATGAGCTTCTGTCGGGCTTCGGTCGAGAGCGACTGCAGGGAATCGTAGTCGAACTTGCCCTTGATGCGGATCGCTTCCAGGCGGTGGATCTTGTCGGCAATCATGCGCTCGCGGTCGATGTAGCCTTGGTACTTGATAAGTACTTCGGCGGCTTCGATGATTTCATCCTGGCGGTCGAAGATGCCGTCGAGCATCGACTGGAAGGAGGGAATGTAGGGAGCGATGTTGCGGATGTTCACCTGCGGACGGTTGATCAGATCGATGAGCTTGCAGCCCTGGTTCAGTCGGGCAGTTCCCAGTTTCTCGAGGGCATCGTTGATCAGGGCAGCCTTGATCGAGAACTTGCGGGTATAGTCGATGATGCGGTTCACGGCGTCGCGTTTGCGGCACAGGTGGCGGTAGCGGTCTTCCTTGGCCAGCCCCAATTGGTAGGCACGTTCGGTGAGTCGCATATCGGCATCATCCTGTCGGAGGAGGATGCGGTATTCGGCCCGTGAGGTGAACATGCGGTAAGGTTCGTCCACACCTTTGGTCACCAGGTCGTCGATGAGAACGCCGATGTAGGCTTCGTCCCGACCCAGGACGAACGGCTCGCCGCCGTGGCAATTGATGTGTGCGTTGACGCCTGCTACGAGTCCTTGTCCGCCGGCTTCTTCATACCCAGTTGTACCGTTCACCTGTCCGGCGAAGAACAGGTTCTTGATGATTTTCGACTCCAGGGTATGCTTCAGTTGGGTGGGGTCGAAGTAGTCGTATTCGATGGCGTATCCCGGTCGGTAAACCACCAGGTCTTTGAAGGCGGGAATCTCCTTCAGGGCTCTCAATTGGATGTCCATCGGCAGCGAAGACGAGAAGCCGTTCAGGTAGAGTTCGCGGGTACTTTCGCCTTCGGGCTCGAGGAAGAGCTGGTGTTGCGGTTTGTCGGGGAAGGTCACGATTTTGGTTTCGATGCTGGGACAGTAGCGTGGCCCGATGCTCTGGATTTGTCCGTTGAACAGCGGTGATTCGGGCAGTCCTTGGCGCAGCACTTCGTGGGCCGCTTCGTTGGTGAAGCAGGTCCAGCACTGCAGCTGTTTCAGTGGACGGGGCTGACTCATGAACGAGAAGCTATGGAAGTCGTCCTCGCCGTCCTGCGTTTCCATGTACTCGTAGTGTACGCTGCGTCCGTCGATGCGGACGGGGGTACCGGTCTTCATGCGTCCGGCCGTGATACCGTGTCGGGTGATGGATTCGGTGAGGCGGTAGGAAGCCGGTTCGGCCATGCGTCCGCCCGCCAGTTGTTTGGGACCGATGTGCATCAATCCGTTCAGGAAGGTACCGGCAGTCAGCACCACACATTTGGCATGAAAGGTCACTCCCCAGCAGGTGGTGAGTCCGGTGACTTCGCCGTTTTCGACGATGAGTTCTTCTACTGTATCCTGCCAGATGTGCAGGTTGGGGATGTTCTCCAGAATTTCGCGCCAAGCCCAGATGAACTTGCCGCGGTCGCATTGGGCGCGGGGGCTCCACATGGCCGGACCCTTCGAGCGGTTGAGCATGCGGAACTGGATAGCGGTGCGGTCGGTGACCAATCCCATGTATCCACCCAGGGCATCAATCTCTCTTACGATTTGTCCTTTGGCGATGCCTCCTACAGCGGGGTTGCAACTCATCTGTCCAATCTTGTTCATGTCCATGGTGATAAGACAGGTCTTCGAACCCATATTCGCTGCGGCAGCGGCTGCTTCGCAACCGGCATGTCCGGCACCAATTACAATTACGTCGTACTTAAAATCCATTGATTTATCTTCTTGTTACTGTTTGCAAAAATACGAATTTTGTTCTGTAAACCCGACCTCTTCGTTTAGAAAATGAGGTGACTTTGTGGGGCTAAGTGTATTCCTTCGTTTGGTCGGGTGCTTTTCTTCGTGGGCTCCGAATGTCTGATACTTTCGGCTCCATTCGTTGCATCGTTCGGTTCTGCTCATTGCCGTTCTTAGACTTTATATCATGCGACGAATAGATTCACTCGATGCTTCAAGTTATCTTGTTCGATGCTTCAAGTTGTCTTGTTTGATGCTTCGAGTAGCCTCGTTCAATGTTCAGATTGGATGTGGTTGATAGGCTTTGACGGCCGATGCCTGAACTCCCTTATTTCACACGTTGGAGGTTATGCTTGCTGAACGCTTTATAGGATC
>AMCI01006138.1_pt1 | contig 24109 bp, 22 predicted proteins | sample 419838 | NCBI WGS metagenome assembly AMCI01 (sample SAMN01090643, study PRJNA158313) | gut metagenome
TTACGCGGCGAAGCTATTCGTCAGGCCGTAGTTGACGCACTCAATAAATAAGTTTAACTGTGTTAAATAACCTCTTGATCGTCGTTTTTTACCATGCCACGGTGTTTTTCTGGCAAGGCACTTTCTACAGCTGCATAGGCTTCTTTCATCGTTTCGCGAATGTTGGTTGCGCCTTTTCCTTTCGGTGGAATGGGGTCGTGAATTGTCATAATCATGCGGTGGCGGCTAATCCATATGCCCGTACGCGGTAAGATTTCGAATGAACCGTCGATTGTGATGGGTACCACAGCCAGTTGTAGGTCGTCGGCCAGTTGAAATGCTCCCCGTTTAAAGTACCCCATGTGGCCCGTAAAGGTGCGGGCTCCTTCGGGAAATACTACTACCGATACTCCGTTGCTGAGCGAAGATTTGGCTTTTTGCATAGTAGCCATAATTTTGTGTGGACTGCTACGGTCTACGAAGATGTGTCCGGCGCTTTCGCACGCTTTGCCCACAAACGGAATGTTGCGTAATCCTTTCTTCATCATCCATTTGAAGTTTCTTCCCAGATAGCCGTATACCAGAAAAATGTCGAATGCTCCCTGATGGTTGGGTACAAAGACATACGATGTGCGGTCATGCAACTTTTCTCTGCCTACCACCTTTACTGGAATGAGTAGAATGATGCATACCAGTTGTGACCATATTTTTCCTGGATAATACCCCCAGAAATGAGCATTGCCCAGAAGGGAACCCACAATGGTAATCACAGCGGTGAGGATGGTAGCTATCAGTAGCACCGGAATGGCGAAACAGACTTGATAAAGAATGTAGAGTAACTTCATGCCATGTAATTTTAAAGTTGGAGACAAAGATAATCTTTATATTCGATTTAAAAAGAAAATCTACGGTCATTTGCTGCGAAGAGTGATGACTGTTATTTCCGGCCATGCACCGAACCGGAACGGCAGGCCTATGTAGCCGATGCCAACGTTGACATACAGTGCTTGTTCTCCTTCCTGATACAGACCCGACCATTCGGGATATTTTAAGGCTGATAAAGACCGTCCGAACAATTCCATTTGCATGGCATGGGTGTGTCCGGCCAGCATGAGCTGGATGTCTGATTGTGGTAACACTTCGCGTCGCCAATGGGTAGGGTTGTGGCTCAGCAGGATACTGAACAGTCCTTCTGTTCCTTTCATGGCCTGTCTCAAGTCGGCATGCTGGGGAAAAGGAGGCTCTCCGTCGTTTTCTACACCGATAAGGGCGATGCTGTCTCCACGGTGGTGCAGGATGACATGTTCATTGTTCAGCAATTGCCATCCCATTGCTTTTTGCATTTCCTGCAGGTATTGACAATTGAGGAATTCATCCTGCGGGTTTTTCCAGTGATAGTATGTGCCGTAGTCGTGATTGCCAAGTACCGAGTATACTCCGTCTGTGGCTTTCAGTCGATTGAGTATGGTGTCAAACCTCTGCAATTCATAACTCTGTTGGTTTACCAAATCTCCGGTAAATACGATCAGATCGGCCTGTTGTGCATTGGCCAGGTTTACCATCCGTTCTATCTTTTTCGGTTTGTCGTGCCAGCTGCCGATATGAATATCCGACAATTGCAGGATACGATACCCATCGAATCCGTGCGGCAGGTCTTTGTGGCTATAAGTTATTTCTTTTACTTCAAATCGGGAAACACCCACCAATGCTCCATATAGAATATTGAAGAAACTGATGGTACCTAATATTAGTCCTGTGAGGGTAAAGTATCGGCGGTGGATAATGAATGGAGATTGAGGCTCTCTAAAGGGGGTATGCCGAATGCTATATGAAAGGATTCTGCCTATGCCACGGCAACTGATACCCAACAAGGAAGCCAGCATCAGAACAATCTTGGGTACTGCCAGTAGCATGACTGCAATAGCCAGGTGTCCGATGGCTTCCGGGTGATGTGCCAGTGCATTACCGCCTGTAAAATAGATGAAATATACATATATAAAGGTAAGCAATACACTGGGTAGCCAATATAGGATTCTCCAAAAATAGTTGGATGTGCGCTTTGTGACATAGGCCAGATAGAGGTAGATGTCGGGCAGTAGCAGAGAAAGTAGCAGAATCAGGGTTACACGATACATAGTTTATCAAGTTAAAGTGTTACTGCGTATGGTAGCAATGATTACTATCATACATAAAGCAAATATAGTATCTCCGTCTGTTTTCTCCAAATTTTGCTTTGAAATTTGGAATATCTGGATGAATGTATTATCTTTGCAGCCACGAAAAAGGAGAGGTGCTCGAGTGGTTGAAGAGGCACGCCTGGAAAGCGTGTATACCCCTAAAGGGTATCACGAGTTCGAATCTCGTTCTCTCCGCAACTGCCAGTGTCTAACGGGTATATAATTTTTTATCCGGCTGCAGATGTTATAATAAGAGAGCGGATATCTCACACGATATCCGCTCTTTTATATTGGTGCAGAATTTATTTCAATACCCCTAATTCTTTACCTACTTTAATGAAGGCTGCTATACATTGATCAAGATGTTCTCTTTCATGACCGGCAGAAATCTGTACGCGGATGCGGGCCTGGTCTTTCGGTACTACCGGGTAATAGAATCCGGTGACGTAGATACCTTCTTCCTGCATGCGGGCTGCGTAAATCTGGGAAAGTTTGGCATCGTAGAGCATCACGGCGCAAATGGCACTCTGTGTGGGTTTGATGTCGAATCCGGCAGCAGTCATCTTGTCGCGGAAGTAGTTGACATTTTCTACCAATTTGTCGTGGATGGCGGTGCTTTCCTTTAACATCTTGAATACTTCCAGGCTGGCACCGATAACAGCGGGAGCCACGGAATTGGAAAACAAATACGGGCGGCTGCGTTGACGAAGCAAGTCAATGATTTCCTTACGACCGGTAGTGAAACCACCCATGGCACCACCGAAGGCTTTACCCAATGTGCCTGTATAGATGTCAATGCGTCCGTAGGTGTTATAAAGTTCGCTGACACCATGTCCTGTAGCACCTACCACTCCGGCTGAGTGCGATTCATCTACCATTACTAGCGCATCGTATTTTTCGGCCAAGTCGCAGATTTTATCCATAGGAGCTACGTTGCCGTCCATGGAAAATACACCGTCGGTGACAATGATGCGGAAGCGCTGAGCTTGGGCTTCTTGCAGACAGCGCTCAAGATCGGACATATCAGCATTGGCATAGCGGTAGCGTTTGGCTTTGCAAAGGCGTACACCATCTATGATAGATGCATGGTTCAAGGAGTCGGAGATGATGGCATCTTCTTCTGTAAACAACGGCTCGAATACACCTCCGTTTGCGTCAAAGCATGCTGCATAGAGGATGGTGTCTTCGGTATGAAAATAGTCGGAGATGGCAGCTTCCAATTCTTTATGGATATCTTGAGTACCGCAGATGAAGCGTACAGATGACATACCGTAGCCACGTCGGTTCATGATATCTTGAGCGGCTTTGATTAGTCGCGGATGATTGGAAAGACCCAGATAATTGTTCGCGCAGAAGTTGAGCACTGTTTTCCCTTTCACGGTGATGGCTGCTTGTTGGGCACTTTCGATAAGTCGTTCTTCTTTGTAAAGACCGGCTTCTTTAATTTCAGCAAGTGTTTTGCTGAGATGTTCTTGCATTTTACCGTACATACTTTTATGCTTTTAAATTGGTTTGTTCAGATGATAGTTTTCTTCTTCTACAAAGGACATCATTTTTCTTGGAATAAACAATAGCAAGTTGATAGAAAATTGAAAAAAAAGTCTGTATATTTGCGACTCGTAACTAACAAAAACTTTTTTAAGGAGTTGTATGAAAAATATTTTGGTAATTGGAGCTACTGGACAGATTGGTTCAGAACTTACATTGGAGTTGCGTAAACGGTATGGAAACGATCATGTGGTAGCCGGATATATTCCGAGTGCTAAGCCGCAAGGTGAGTTGAAAACTTCTGGTCCGTCGGCTCTGGCTGATGTAACCGACCGTCAGTCTATTGAAATGGTGGTTCGCCAGTTTAAGGTGGATGCCATTTATAATCTGGCAGCCTTGTTGTCTGTTGTGGCTGAAAGCCGTCCGGCAATGGCTTGGAAAATAGGCATTGACGGTTTGTGGAATGTGTTGGAAGTGGCACGTGAATATGGATGCTCGGTGTTTACACCAAGTTCTATTGGCTCTTTTGGAGAATCCACTCCTCATGTAAAGACTCCGCAGGATACAGTACAGCGTCCGCGTACGATGTATGGGGTAACTAAGGTTACTAACAGAGTTGCTCAGTGACTATTACTATACTAAATATGGAGTAGATACACGTGCTGTTCGTTTCCCCGGTATTATTTCTAACGTGACCCCTCCGGGTGGTGGCACTACCGATTATGCCGTAGATATCTACTATGCAGCTGTGAAAGGGGAAAAGTTTATTTGTCCGATCAAAGAAGGTACACTGATGGATATGATGTATATGCCTGATGCCTTGAACGCTGCTATTTCTCTGATGGAAGCCAATCCTGACAGACTGAAGCACCGGAATGCGTTTAATGTTGCTTCCATGAGTTTCTCTCCGGAGGTGATCTATGCTGAGATAAAAAAACATGTGCCTGATTTTAAGATGGAGTATAAGGTCGATCCATTGAAACAAGCTATTGCTGATAGTTGGCCAGACTCATTGGATGATACTTGTGCTCGTGAAGAATGGGACTGGAAACCTCAATATGATCTTGCGTCCATGACAGTGGATATGCTTGAAAAATTGAGAATTAAATTAAACCGATGACCTTACGAAAGGGCCGATTGTTCATGAAGAGAATTCTGTGTAGTGGCGGATTGCTGATATTGCTCGCGGCTTGTACGCCCAATAAAATGAAGATAAATCCTTTGGATGGTCAGACCGATTCAGAAGATTCGGCTGCTTATGTGCAGGCGGCTGAATCTATGGATAGTATGTGGGAAGAGAATACTTTTTCTGTGCCAACCGGTGTAGAACAGTTTGATGACTTCATTTTTAATTTTGCATCCGATCCTGTTTTGCAACGGCAGCGTACGGAATTTCCGTTACCATATTATACAATGGATAATGAAGTGCAGAAAATTTCGGAAAAGGAGTGGAAGCATGATAATCTCTTCACGAAACAGAATTTTTATACATTGTTGTTCGATCGGGAAAAAGAAATGGATGTGGTTGGAGACACGTCTCAAGTCTCTGTACAGGTGGAATGGATTTTTCTGAAAACACATCAGTTGAAAAGTTACTGTTTTGAACGGAAGCAGGGTGTTTGGATGTTGGTTGCTGTTCATACACGTCCCATTGCGAAGGGTATTAACGATAACTTTGTTGAGTTTTATACACGTTTTGCAAATGATAGTGTTTATCAGTTGAAGCATGTGCGCAATCCGTTGCAGTTTGTTACTATTGATCCAGACGATGAGTTCTCTATTTTGGAGACTACCTTGGATGCCAATCAGTGGATGGCTTTCCGTCCGGTATTGCCTACAGATAAACTTTCCAACATAAACTATGGGCAGAAAAATGAGGATCTATCTCACTCTAAAATTCTGAAAGTTAATGGAATAGGTAATGGGTATTCGAATATCTTTTATTTTCGGAAACGAAAGGGGAGTGGGAATTATATAAGTATGAAGATACAAGTATTTAGATATGGCTGTAGTAGATAATAGAATGATTCCCAATACTTTTGGTTTGTCTGTCAAGGCTGATCAGTGGTTTGAATATGCATCGGTAGACGAATTGATCGATTTCATTCGGCAGGGTGGTTTGAAAAGACCTTATCTGCATGTAGGGTCGGGTAGCAATTTGTTGTTTTTAGATGATTATCATGGGCTGGTATTACATTCTGCTATTGGTGGAGTAGAGCGAGTCTATGAGGATGAAGAGCGGGTATGTTTGCGTGTAGGAGCTGGTTTGCTTTGGGATGACTTTGTGGCTTATTGTGTGGAACATAGTTATTATGGTGTTGAGAATTTGTCTCTAATTCCCGGTGAGGTAGGTGCTGCTGCTGTTCAAAATATTGGTGCATATGGTGTGGAAGTAAAAGATCGGGTGGTATGTGTAGATACAGTGGATGATGCTGGCAACTGTCGGACTTTTACCATGGAGGATTGTGCGTATGCTTATCGTGAAAGTGTCTTCAAACACCCTGATATGAAATCGGTTTTCATTACACATGTCACTTTGTCGTTGAGTAAGCAGGAAAGCTATAAATTGGACTATGGAGCTATCCGTACAGAAATAGCTAAATACCCACGACTAGACTTATCTACTGTGCGGAAGGTGATTATTGAGATACGTCGTAGTAAACTGCCTGATCCGAAAGTATTGGGTAATGCCGGAAGCTTTTTTATGAATCCTTTGGTGCCTCGAGATCAGTTTGAAACTTTGTTGCAGCAATATCCGCAGATGCCGCATTATTCAGCCGGAGGTGATTATGTGAAAATACCTGCCGGCTGGCTGATAGAGCAATGCGGATGGAAAGGTAAGTCATTGGGATTAGCTGCAGTGCATGACAAGCAAGCTTTGGTGCTGGTCAATCGAGGAGGAGCTACGGGAAAAGATATTGTAGCTTTGAGCGATACTGTTCGATTGGCTGTAAGACAGAAATTCGGCATTGTAATTTCTCCTGAAGTGAATTTTATTGAATAAACTCTTGCCGGACTATAAATTATCAAATTATTTAAACAGCATGAAGCCATGAGGATAAGGATACTGGGAAGTGGAACTTCTACCGGAGTACCGGAAGTGGGCTGTCAATGTGAAGTTTGTCAGTCGGCAGATGTGCGTGATCGGCGGTTGAGGGCATCGGCTTGGGTGGAAACGGAGGATGCTCATATATTGCTGGATTGCGGTCCGGATTTCCGGGAACAAATGTTGCAGATGGGTGGCTTTGATAAGCTGGATGGTGTGTTGTTGACTCATGAACATTATGATCATGTGGGAGGGCTTGATGATTTACGGCCGTTTTGCCGTGAGGAGGAAATTCCGATCTTTGCAGATGCTTATACGGCTGAGCATTTGCGGCAACGTCTGCCATATTGTTTTGTAGAACATAAGTATCCGGGTGTTCCTAGAATTCGTTTGGAAGTGGTTGAGGCTGGTCAGCCTTTTCAAATTCAGCAGACTGAAATCATGCCCGTGTGTGTGATGCATGGTAAGTTGCCTATCCTGGGATACCGAATAGGGCATTGTTTAGGGTATGTGACAGACATGCTCACTATGCCTGATACTTCTTATGATTTATTGCAAGGAGTGGATGTGCTGGTGATGAATGCACTTCGAATCCAACCTCATCAAACTCATCAGTGCATAGATGAGGCCATTCGTGCGGCTAAACGTATTGGGGCAGCTCGAACTTTTTTTATCATATGAGTCATCATGCCGGATTGCATGCTCACTTAGAAAAACAGTTGCCTGAGCATATTCATTTAGCCTATGATGGTTTGGAGATAGAAGTTCGTAAATAATCGATTTGATATAAGAAAAAAATTTAATTCTTATTTGCATTATTTGATAATAATGTTTATTTTTGCCAAAACAATATAAAAATAGCTATGTCTCTTCGCTCCTTTATACGAATGTCAGTCATCGTATCTGTTGTGATGCTTTGTGCGGCTTTTGCAGTATATTCCTATCTTAGGCTTCATGCAGCAGATAGGGCGAAGGATTTTAACCTATACACTTTAGTTCCTCAAGATGTGATGGCAGTTGTTGAAACTGATCGTATGGCAGATTTGATTGATGAAATCAATGCGATGCAATGCAGTAAAGACCGCCATTTTTTGTATGTTTCGGAACTGTTTGCTTATCTGAAAAATTATTTGACTTCATGGGTGGACGATGCTCCACATGGACTGAGTATGCAAATGAATAAGATGCTGATCAGTTTTCATAAACCGGACAATCCAATGAACCAAGTGCTTTATTGTGCTTTAGGTACGGAAGATGCAAGCATCATAAAAGCTTTTATAAAAAAATACGCTTCAAGTTCTTTTCCTCCAAAGGTGTTTGATTATGAGGGCGAATCCATTTATATTTATCCCTTGAGTGACGGCCGTTTTCTGGCTGTGTATTTTACTTCCGATTTTTTGGTAGTCAGTTTTCAGAAGAGGCTGGTAGAGCAAGTGATAGAAGCTTATCATTCCGGAACTTCGTTGATGTCCAGACCTACTTTTGAGGCATTGTATGCAAGCAATCATGCACATTCGTCTGCTACAGTGTATCTGCGTATGGGTTCTGTTGATATGGGTAAAGATGCCGACAGTACGCGCGTATCGGCTTCTTTAGGAAGTTGGGCGGAATTTGATTTAAAATTTGATGAAAACGCCATTTATTGTACAGGCATGAGCCACGGTTCGGATACGACTCTGACTTTTATCAATGCATTGCGCAAGCAGCAACCTATTGAGGAGTTTTCCGGTCATCAGTTGCCGGCATCTACGTTTTTCTATAACTGTTGGTCGTTTTCGGATAAATCATCCATTTTTGCTTTTACCTCCAAACAGGAATATGCTAAGACCGTTTATTCAGATTATATAAAAGAGCGAGATCGTGAGTGGGAAGAGTTCTTGGAAACGTATGGCGGTGACCAAGTGATTTCCTGCTTGTTTTTACCGAAAGACTCCACCGATTTAAATCCGTGTGCAGTGATGAGCGTGTCCATGAAAAATGTTCAAATGGCTGAATCTCGTTTGCGTACCTTGTTGTATGCTACTCCATCTGAACCCGATGCGCCGCGTGCGCCGCGGGCTGTGAAAGCCTATTCGCTCTATCCGCGTGCACGTGCATATCGCCAGTATTTGTTGCCACGAAACACATTGCTTACACAACTGACAGGTATCACTCAATCTGCGTTTTATACCTATGCCTGTTTTTATAAAGGAGAGTTGTTGCTGGCACCTGATGCCCGTAGTATTTCTGCTTATATTGATACTTTGGAATCGGGTGAGATTTTGGAAGGTATGCCAGGGTATGAGGAAGGAGCAGGCAGTTTGTCACCCGTTTATAATTATGTGATGATGGCTAATATGGGTATCTTGTCTGCACAACCGGAATCGTACGTGAGGTTGATGCCTAATTTCTTTTTCCGCCATGCTGATTTTTTCAAGCATTTTTTAGTATCAATACAATTTAGTTGTACCGATAAGGTGGTCTATCCGAATATTGTACTTCTTTATAAATAGAAAAGACTATTTATGCGCATAAAAAAATCACCTTTAACCGATTGGGAGAAGGTGATTTTTTTTATGTTCTTTTTAGAAAGGAAGGTCATCTTTAGCATCTCCTGAAAGAAAGTCAGGAGCCGCGGGAGTTGGCGGTACTGGTGCGCCCATGGTTTGAGTTGCATTTACCGGATTGGCAGCTAAAGCAGGTTCTACCTTCCAAGCCCGGATGCGGTTGAACCAACGATCTTGCCATGGATTGGCATCAATGTCAAACGATACCTTTAATTCTTGACCAACCTGGATGTTGAATGCTTCAATTTTGTCAGCGCCAAAAACTTCGAAACACATTCTACGTGGATATTGAGAATTGGTGCTGTCTTCAATAACGAATTCTTGCACCTTCCATTCATTTCCAGTTCTGTTAGAAACTCCACTTTTAGCGGGGAGTACGGCGATAATCTTTCCTGTAAATTCCATAAATTTTGTTTTAAAAGTTGCGGCGAAGTTACAATTTTTTAGGAATATTCCATGAACAATCCGTCTTTTTTCTTTCTTTATTTCTTTGCTGTCGGAAATTCTTTTGTTAACTTTGTCCGATGGTTTGCAATGAATTAAACCGTTGCAAAAGAAGCAGGTAACCATCTGTTTAAATCGTTGATAAAATAAAAATCTAAAATAAATGAATTATGAAATTTGTCGTATCAAGTACAGTTCTTTTTAGTCATCTCCAGGCAGTTAGTCGTGTCATTAATTCGAAAAATGCATTGCCTATTCTGGATTGTTTTCTGTTTGATTTGCAGGATGGAACGTTGTCGGTCACAGTTTCGGATAGTGAAACTATCATGATAACGTCTGTTGAGCTAAACGATAGTAATGAAGACGGACGCTTTGCTGTGATTGCAAAAACATTGCTTGATGCGTTGAAGGAAATACCAGAGCAACCATTGACCTTTGAGGTGAATATGGATTCTTTGGAGATTACCGTACAATATCAAAATGGTAAGTATAGCCTGGTGGGACAAAATCCGGATGAATTCCCACAGACAGCGATGTTGGGCGAAAATGCCGTTCGTATAGAAATGGATGCACAGGTGTTGCTGAATGGCATTAACTGTACTGCTTTTGCTACTGCTGATGATGAACTTCGACCGGTGATGAACGGAGTTTATTTTGACATTACTACAGAGGACATCACGATGGTGGCATCGGATGGACATAAACTGGTGCGTTGCAAGACTTTGGCATCCAAGGGAAGTGAACGTGCAGCATTCATTTTGCCGAAGAAACCGACTTCTTTATTGAAAAATCTCCTTCCAAAAGAGCAGGGAATGGTGCTCGTGGAATTTGATGAGCGAAATGCTGTGTTCACATTGGAAAATTATCGCATGGTTTGTCGTTTGATTGAAGGTCGATACCCTAATTATAATTCTGTTATTCCGCAGAATAATCCTTATCGGGTGACAGTCGATCGTCAGTTGATGATTGGTGCTTTGCGTCGTGTTTCCATCTTTTCATCTCAGGCGAGCAGTTTAATCAAATTGCGTTTGCAGGACAATCAGATTCTCATCTCTGCTCAGGATATTGACTTTTCAACTTCGGCTGAAGAAAGTCTGGTTTGCCAATATGACGGCAATCCCATGAGCATCGGTTTTAAATCGACTTTCCTGATTGATATTTTGAATAACATTTCTGCAGACGAAGTTGTGATTGAATTGGCTGATCCTTCGCGTGCAGGGGTGATTGTGCCGGCTGACCAGAAAGAAGACGAGGATTTGCTGATGTTGCTCATGCCCATGATGCTGAATGATTAAGAATAAGTGTGGTTGACCGAACGATTATTATACATTAAATATCATGAAATTAAATTTGAAAAATCCGATTGTATTCTTTGATTTGGAAACAACCGGAACCAATATAAATACAGATCGAATTGTTGAAATCTGTTATCTTAAAGTCCATCCGAACGGTAATGAAGAAGCCAAAACACTCCGCATCAATCCGGAAATGCATATTCCGGAAAGTGCGTCTGCAGTGCATGGCATTTTCGATGAAGATGTAGCTAATTGTCCTAAATTCAAGGAAGTGGCACGGTCGGTAGCCAATGATATCGAAGGCTGTGATTTGGCCGGATTTAATTCAAACCGTTTTGATATACCGGTATTGGCAGAAGAATTTCTTCGGGCAGGAGTCGATATAGACTTGAGCCGTAGAAAATTTGTGGATGTGCAAGTGATTTATCATAAATTGGAACAGCGCACCTTGTCGGCTGCCTATAAGTTCTATTGCGGAAAGAATCTGGAAGATGCTCATACGGCAGAGGCGGATACCCGTGCTACCTATGAAGTATTGAAAGCACAGTTGGACCGTTATCCGGAAACACTGGAAAATGACATCGCTTTTTTGGCGGATTATTCTAGTTTCACAAAAAATGTCGATTTTGCAGGTAGAATGGTATATGATGAAAAAGGAGTGGAAATTTTCAATTTCGGCAAGTACAAAGGTCAGTCGGTATCGGAGATACTGAAGCAAGATCCCGGTTATTACAGCTGGATTATGAACAGTGACTTTACGCTGAATACCAAAGCAATGTTGACTAAAATCCGTTTGCGTGAATTGACTCAAAAAGTATGAAGACAGCTGTACTGAAAGGGAAAAAAATAGTATTGGGAATTACGGGTAGCATAGCTGCTTACAAAGCTTGTTTGCTGATTCGTGGACTGGTAAAGAAGGGTGCTGAAGTTCAGGTGGTTATAACACCGGCTGGAAAGGAGTTTATTACTCCTTTAACGCTTTCCACATTGACTCACAAGCCGGTGATCAGTGAATTCTTCGACCGTAGAGATGGATCCTGGCATAGTCATGTGGATTTAGGGTTGTGGGCCGATGTTATGCTGATAGCACCGGCATCCGCTTCTACCATTGGTAAAATGGCACATGGCATAGCCGATAATATGCTGATTACCACTTATCTATCAGCCAAATCACCGGTTTTTGTGGCACCGGCCATGGATTTGGATATGTATGCTCACCCTTCTACGCAACATAATTTGGACATTCTTCGTTCATATGGTAATCACATCATCGAACCGGCTACCGGTGAGTTGGCCAGTCAGCTCACGGGTAAGGGTCGTATGGAAGAGCCTGATGAAATTATTCGTCAGTTGGAAGTCTTTTTTGCCGGACAAGATGGAGATTTGCTGCATAAAAAGATTCTGATTACAGCAGGACCTACCTTTGAAAAAATAGATCCTGTGCGCTTTATCGGAAATTATTCTTCAGGGAAGATGGGCTTTGCGTTGGCCGATGAATGTGCTGCCCGCGGAGCGGATGTAACCTTGGTGACGGGGCCTGTGCAATTGCAGACGCATTATCCTGTGAATCGGCGCAATGTGGAGAGTGCAGCACAGATGCTTGAAGAAGTAGAAACGGCTTTTGCTGAGACAGATGCCATTATTCTGTCGGCAGCGGTAGCCGATTATACACCGTCGGTGGTGGTAGAGGAGAAAATCAAACGCGAAAAAACCGGATCTATGACGCTTGATTTAAAACCTACGCAAGACATTGCAGCTAAAATAGGGCAGATGAATCTAGCACAGGCATGTCCGAAAATATTGGTGGGATTTGCTTTGGAAACTCACAATGAACTGGCTAATGCACAAGGTAAACTGGAACGGAAGAATTTAGATTTTATCGTACTGAATTCTTTGAATGATCCAGGAGCCGGATTCCGTTGTGATACGAATAAAATCAGTATAATCGACCGGAGTGGAAAGCAAGATTTTCCATTGAAATCCAAAGCTGAAGTGGCAGCAGATATTGTAGATCATTTGGTTGAAGTGATGAAAGGAAAGTAAGCTCATGTTACGATCGCTATACATACAAAACTATGCTTTGATTGAAAAGCTGGATATCAATTTTGAAAATGGCTTTTCGGTAATTACCGGTGAAACCGGAGCCGGAAAATCAATCATTCTGGGAGCCATCGGACTTTTGTTGGGTCAGCGTGCTGATGTAAAGGCTATTCGCCGGGGGGCTTCAAAGTGTATCATTGAGGCTCGTTTTGACATACGTTCTTACGGAATGAAGCCTTTTTTTGATGAGGCTGAACTGGATTATGAGGAGGAATGCATTCTTCGGAGGGAAGTCTATGCATCCGGTAAGAGCCGGGCATTTATCAATGATACGCCTGCGCAACTGGTGCAGATGCGCGAATTGGGTGAGATGTTGATTGATGTACATTCCCAGCATCAGAATCTGTTATTGAATAAGGAAGGGTTTCAGCTGAATGTTCTTGACATCTTGGCGCATGACGATGCCGAACTGGATACTTATACACAGCTGTTTCATCAATGGAAGGAAAAGCAGCGGGAGCTAGAGTTGTTGATTGCACAAGCCGAGCGCGATCGTTCCGATGAAGATTACATTCGTTTTCAATTGGAACAATTCCGGGAAGCAGCCTTGCAGTCGGGCGAGCAGGAAGATCTGGAACATGAAGCCGAGACATTGGCGCATGCAGAAGATATTAAAGCCGGATTATATCGCTCAGAGCAGGCATTGGCTGCCGATGAAGGAAGTGTCTTGCCTTTGTTGAAAGATTGCTTGTCTACGATGCGTTCGGTGCAGCATGTATATGCACCGGCGGCTGAATTGGTCGAACGTTTGGAAAGTGTATATATCGAACTGAAAGATTTGTCGCAGGAAATTACTTCGCAAGAGGAAAAAGTGGAGTTCAATCCGAGTCGCCTGGAGGAAGTGAATGATCGTTTGAATATCATTTATACTTTGCAGCAGAAACATCATGTGGCAACGGTTGACGAACTGCTGGCTTTGGAGCAGGAATATGCCTTGAAGCTTTCACAGATTACCTCGTCAGACGATCAGATAGAGGAATTGAAACAGACCTGTCAGCAGCTCTTCAGTCAGGTTCTGCAGCAAGCAGCCGTTTTGACACAACTGCGCGAAAAGGCAGCACAGCTGGTAGAAGAGCAAATGTCTGCCCGACTGGTTCCACTGGGCATGCCGAATGTGCGGTTCCAAGTGGAATTAGGTAAACGGAAGGAACCCGGATTGCATGGTTTGGATACGGTGAATTTCTTGTTTTCAGCCAATAAAAACGGTACGCTCCAGCAAGTATCTTCTGTGGCATCAGGAGGTGAAATTGCCCGTGTGATGCTTTCCATCAAAGCGATGATTGCGGGTGCCGTCAAATTGCCCACCATTGTCTTTGATGAAATAGATACCGGAGTGTCGGGTGAAATAGCCGACCGGATGGCAGATATCATGCAGGAAATGGGCGAGAGCAACCGGCAGGTGATTAGTATTACGCACCTTCCGCAGATAGCTGCTCGCGGACTTGCACATTACAAGGTTTACAAACAAGACAATGAAACCGAAACCAACAGTCACATCCGTCGGCTCACGCAAGAAGAGCGTGTGGAGGAATTGGCTCATATGTTGAGCGGTGCCACACTGACAGAGGCTGCTTTGAATAATGCCAGAGCCTTGTTGGATTATAAAACGAAAAAGAACTAATTACTAAATACGATTGACGCATGATAGATAAAAGCGAAATGATATTCGGTGTGCGTGCTGTGATTGAGGCCATTCAAGCAGGAAAGGACATTGATAAAATTTTAATTAAGAAAGATATTCAAAGTGATTTGTCAAAGGAACTGTTTACGGTGCTCAAAGGCAAACTGATACCTGTGCAGCGCGTTCCTGTGGAACGGTTGAACCGGATTACCAAGAAGAATCATCAAGGGGTAGTGGCTTTTATGTCTGCCGTTACCTATCAAAAGGTGGAAGACCTCGTACCTTTTCTGTTTGAACAGGGCAAGAATCCGCTTTTTGTGATGCTGGATGGAGTTACGGATGTGCGCAATTTCGGAGCCATAGCCCGTACTTGTGAATGTGCAGCTGTGGATGCCATTATTATTCCTGCCAAAAACAGTGTGACGGTCAATGCCGATGCCGTGAAAACTTCTGCCGGTGCCTTGCATACGTTGCCGGTGTGCAGGGAGCAAAATCTGAAAGAAACGTTGGATTTCTTAAAGCAAAGCGGATTCCATGTGGTGGCTGCCACTGAAAAAGGCGATTACGACTATACGAAAGCTGATTACACAGGACCTATGTGTATCATTATGGGAGCTGAAGATAAAGGGGTATCGTACGATCATCTGGCTTTGTGTGATGAATGGGTAAAGATTCCGATGCTCGGTACCATCGAGTCATTGAATGTGTCTGTGGCTGCAGGTATCTTGATTTATGAAGCGGTGAAACAACGAATTAAATAAATTGCATATGAAGAAATTAATTATAGGGATGCTTTTCTGTACCGTGGGCTTTTGGAGTGCACCGGCGCAGAATCCTAAATGGGTGGATAAAGCGAAAAGAGCTGTGTTTTCTATTATTACATACGATGCACAGGATAAAATTCTGAACACGGGAAATGGCTTCTTTATATCAGACGATGGGGTCGCTTTGTCTGATTATTCTTTGTTTAAGGGGGCACATAAGGCTGTGGTCTTGACTTCGGCTGGCAAGCAAATGACGGTCGATGCTATACTGGGTGCCAATGAGCTGTACGATGTGATTCGTTTTCGTGTGGCTACTGACGGAAAAAAAGTGGATGCTTTGAAAGTAGCGCAAAATTCGCCTTCTGCTAATGTCGGCTTTTATCTGTTGCCGTACTCCACCCGGAAAGATCGTTCTTTTATGAATGGTACCATCAAGCAGGTCGATCCGGTGGCAGACAATTATCAGTATTATACGTTGAATCTGCATCTACAAGATAAAATGGTCAGTTGTCCGGTGGTGACAGCCGAAGGGGATGTGTTCGGACTGGCGCAAAAATCCTCCGGACAGGATACGGCTACCATCTGTTATGCAGTGGATGCCCGATTTGCTCAGCAGCAACACATCTCGGCGCTTTCTTACAATGATGGTTCCTTGCGCAGTATTGGCATCAAAAAGGCATTGCCAGATACCGAAGAGCAGGCTTTGGTGTTTCTTTACATGGTTGCTTCTCAGGTCACTCCCGAAGTCTACGGCGGTTTACTGGAAGATTTCATTCAGCAATATCCCACAAGTGCTGACGGATATTTGCGAAGAGCTACGCACAAATTGTCACAAGCTACCGATGAAAATGGCATGAAGGCTGTTGTCCGGGATTTAGATCAGGCATTGGCTGTGAGTAAGAAGAAAGATGATGTGTATTATAATCGCGCAAAGATGATTTATTCTTATTTGCTTGCCAAGCCGGACAATACATTCAAGGCTTGGACTTTTGACGGGGCACTCGAAGAAATAGGGAAGGCCATTGCGATGAATCCGCTTCCCATTTATTATCAGTTAGATGGAGATATCCGTTTTGCCAAACAAGATTATGCAGGCGCATTGGCTAGCTACGAACGTTTGAATCAGACCAATTTGAAATCGGCAGCCAACTTTTTCAGCATAGTACGTACCAAGGAAATGCTGAAGGCTCCTCAAGAAGAGGTGCTGGCACTCATGGACAGTTGCCTGGCTCAGTTCACTAAGCCTTATACCGATGCGGCAGCTCCCTATTTGCTGGAACGCGCTCAGCGTCGCGTGAATGGGGGCAAAGCCCGTTTGGCAGTGCTCGATTATGATGACTATTTTAAAGCGGTCAACGGAAAGGTGAACGATGCGTATTATTATTATCATGAACAGGCCGCCTTGCAGGCAAAACAATTCCAGCGTGCTTTGAACGATATGGCAAAGGCCATCGAATTGGCTCCCAAGGAGCTGACCTATCGTGCAGAGTTGGCTGTGCTCAATCTGCGGGTAGGTAGAAATGAAGAGGCTTTGAAAGTTCTGAATGAAGCCTTGGCCATCGATCCCAACTATGCCGAAGCCTATCGTTTAAAGGGAGTGGTATATATTCAGTTGAAGCAGTCGCAAAAGGCTTGCTCCTGTTTTGCCAAGGCGAAGAAAATGGGAGATGAGCATGTGGATGAACTCATCCGGAAACATTGTAAATAAATTTATTAATTTCAAATAAGAAATAGCTAGTTATGAAAAAAGTAATTTGTAGTGCTAAAGCTCCGGGTGCGATAGGTCCGTACAGTCAAGCTATCGAAGCGAATGGAATGGTATTTGTGTCTGGTCAGTTGCCGATTGATGCAGCTACCGGTGTCATGGCTGAAGGTGCAGAAGCTCAAGCCCGCCAGTCCTTAGAAAATGTAAAACACATTCTGGAAGAGGCAGGTTTGAACATGAGCCACATCGTTAAAACTACCGTTTTCCTGGCAGACATGTCTTTATTTGCTGATATGAACAAAGTATATGCCACTTATTTCGAAGGCGATTTCCCTGCCCGTTCTGCCGTTGCAGTGAAAGCCCTTCCGAAAGGTGCTTTAGTGGAGATTGAGTGCATCGCGGTGCGCTAACAAATCCGCTACAATAAAGCTACTGCCTCCCACGAAGATAAAGTCTTCCGGGAGGCTTTTTTCTTGTGCTGCGCGGAAAGCTTCCGGTACGTTCGGGTAGCAGTTGCCTTGCAGTCCCTGTTCGGCTGCTAGTTGGGCCAACTCGCCTTCCGGCAGGGCACGTTTTACGCTGGCTTTGGTAAAATAATAGGTAGCATCCTTGGGAAGCAGGCTCAACACTCCGCTCACGTCTTTATCATTGACCATACCTATGACGATGTGCAGCTTGCGGTAACTCTGCTGTTTCAGCTGTTCCACGATATATTGGATACCTCCTACGTTATGTCCTGTATCACAAATCACGGTGGGTGCTGTTTGCAGTTTTTGCCAGCGTCCCATCAGTCCGGTCAGCTCGCACACCCGGGCAAATCCTTGGCGCACCGATTGTTCGTCGATTCTGTATCCGGCCTCTTTTAGCAGCGGCAGTGCAGTGAGGATGGTCCGTTTGTTCTTTTGCTGATACAGTCCTTTCAGTTCAAATTCAACACCCGCATAGTCTTCCCGGTCGTTTTCTTCTGCCCAATAGATGGGAGCATTCACCTCATGGGCTTTGGCTTGAAACACCGTTCGCGTCTCAGGCGTCGTCTCTCCGATAACCACAGGAATATGTGCTTTGATGATTCCTGCTTTTTCGGTTGCAATCCGGGCAAGGGTATGCCCTAAGAACTGTACATGGTCCAGGCTGATGTTGGTGATGATGCACAAGTCGGGGGTAATGATGTTCGTGCAGTCCAATCTTCCGCCCAGACCCACTTCAATCACAGCCACATCCACCTTCTGCTTCTCAAAATAGTGGAAAGCCAGCGCAGTGGTCAATTCAAAGAAAGAAGGGTGAAGCGGTTCGAAAAAATCCCGTTCTTCATCCACGAAACGTATCACCTCTTCTTCGGAAATGGGTGTTCCATTGATTCGGATGCGCTCACGGAAGTCCACGAGGTGGGGTGAAGTATAGAGTCCTACCCGATATCCGGCACTCTGCAGAATGGCTGCTAAGGTGTGCGAGCACGAGCCTTTGCCGTTGGTTCCTGCCACATGAATGGTGCGAAAAGAATGGTGCGGATGGTGAAAATGCTCATCCAGCAGCAAGGTGTTTTCCAATCCTTCTTTGTATGCTTTTCCGCCCACTTGCTGAAACATGGGGACGCTGTTATATAAGTACGATAAAGTGTTCTGATAATCCATCTTTTGTAATATTTAACAAGAAAATACCGCTTTCTCTTGAGTTAATTTGTTATATTTCGTCCAACGAAAATAGTAAAAGGCATTTTCGGCCTCTCCCTATTTTTGTGACAACAAAGATATTAACTATTTAAATGTAATGCGTATGGGAGCCAAGAAAAATTTTGTGATTGATACGAATGTGATCCTTCACGATTATAATTGTCTGAAGAATTTTCAGGAAAATGATATTTATCTTCCCATTGTAGTGCTGGAGGAACTGGATAAGTTCAAAAAGGGGAATGAGCAGATTAACTATAATGCCCGTGAGTTTGTACGCGAACTGGATACGGTGACCGACGACAATCTGTTTACCAAGGGAGCTCCTTTGGGTGAAGGCTTGGGCAGACTGTTTGTCGTTACAGGGACTGTCGAGGCTCCCAAGGTGCATGAATCATTTCCTACCCGGATTCCCGACCATCAGATATTGGCTGTTACCGAGAGCCTGACTATGCAGAATCCCGGAATGAAAACCATTCTGGTGACGAAAGATGTGAACTTGCGGATGAAGGCGCGCTCCATAGGCTTGCTTTGCGAGGACTATATTACGGACAAAGTGCTGAATATTGATATCTTTGAGAAGAATAACGAAGTGTTTGAGGGCATTGACCCGGCTGTGATAGACCGTATCTATTCTTCGCGCGAGGGAGTGGATATCGATGAGTTTGATTTTAAGGATGCGGTTCATCCCAATGACTGCTTTGTGTTGAAAAGCGACCGCAACAGTGTGTTAGCGCGGTACAATCCTTTCACACATACCGTGAACCGTGTGCATAAGACCAAAAACTATGGCATTGAACCGCGCAATGCCGAGCAGAGTTTTGCGTTTGAAGTGCTGAACGACCCGAATGTAAAACTTATCGCATTGACGGGTAAGGCAGGTACCGGTAAGACGTTGCTGGCTTTGGCTGCGGCATTAGGCAATATGAATGACTATAAGCAGATTTTGCTGGCTCGTCCCATTGTGGCTTTGTCCAATAAGGACTTAGGCTTTTTGCCGGGTGATGCCAATGAAAAAGTGGCACCTTATATGCAGCCTTTGTTCGACAATCTGAATGTCATCAAGCGTCAGTTCTCACCTACCTCCACCGAATTGAAGCGCCTGGAGGATATGCAAAAGAGCGAGCAACTGGTTATTGAAGCTTTGGCCTTTATCCGCGGTCGCAGTTTGAGCGAGACTTACTGTATCATTGATGAGGCCCAGAACCTTACGCCGCATGAAATCAAGACCATTATCACTCGTGCCGGCGAGGGAACCAAGATGGTGTTTACGGGCGATATCCAGCAGATTGACCAGCCCTATCTGGACAGTCAGTCCAATGGCCTTGTCTATATGATTGACCGCATGCGTGATCAACATCTGTTCGCTCACATCAACTTGGTGAAAGGTGAGCGTAGCGAGTTGAGCGAGTTGGCTAGCAACCTGATGTAAATACATACAAACATAAGAAGGAAAGGGGGTGTATTTGGGCAAAAAAGCTCGGGTACACTCCTTTTTTATGATTTATTCTCATATTACTATTATATTTTTCATAAGTATGTTTAATAACTTTATATAAATGTAATGTATATATGCTGATTTATTACTATCTTTGCATCATTAAAACAAAAATAATCATTTATTAACACTAAGTTTTAACAAAAGACTGACTTATGAGAAAACATCTAATTCAATTCCTGTTAGTGGCTGTGCTGTCGGCCTTCAGCGCCGTGGCATTTGCTCAGACAACAGTGAAAGGTCAGCTTGTCGATGCAGAGACAGGTGAACCTTTGGTGGGTGCCGCCGTTTTGGTAGAGGGTACCTCACAGGGTACAGTGACCGATATTGACGGTTACTTCACGCAGCAAGCCAAGGTCGGCGCCAACTTGCTGTTCAAATATGTAGGTTACAAAGATTTGAAGAAGCAGGTGCCTTCTAAGGGGGGGAATGTTAATTGGGGCATTATCAAGATGCATCCGGATGCTGTGATGTTGAATGATGTCGTGATTACTTCTTCGGTGGCTGTAGCTCGTAAGACACCGGTTGCGCTTTCTTCTGTGGATCCTGTTTTTATCGAGGAAAAACTTGGAACACAGGAGTTCCCCGAAATCTTGAAATCAACTCCGGGTGTGCATGCTAACAAACAAGGAGGTGGATTCGGTGATTCAGAAATCTATATGCGTGGCTTTGGTCAGGAAAATGTGGCTGTGATGGTCAACGGTGTGCCTGTAAATGATATGGAATGGGGCGGTGTCTATTGGAGTAATTGGGCTGGCCTTTCTGATGTGACTCGTTCCATGCAGACACAACGCGGCTTGGGTGCCAGTAAGGTGTCAGCTCCTTCAGTGGGTGGTACCATCAATATTGTTACTAAGGGCCTGGAATCCAAAAAAGGTGGTAGCGTGGCCTATTCTATGGGTAACGATGGTATGAACAAGATTCAGTTCAGTCTTTCTACCGGTTTGACGAAGAATGGTTGGGCATTGACTATCCTGGGTGCTAAGCAATGGGGCGACGGCTATGTTCAGGGTACAGGCTTTGAAGGCTATAACTACTTTGTAAACGTGGCTAAGCGCATCAACGATAATCATCAGATTCAATTCATGGCTACAGGTGCTCCCCAACGTCACGACCAACGTGATAGAGGCGAAGGTCTTACTATGGCTGATTGGAAAAAAAGCAAGGAAGTGTATGGAGTGGATAATTATAAATATAATCCGGCTTTCGGTTATCGTAAAAATGGAGAAGCTTACGTAGGTAATTATAACTTTTATCATAAGCCTCAAATCAGTTTGAATCATAACTGGGAAATCGATCGCAAGTCTTCTCTGTCTACTTCTGTTTATGTGTCTATCGGTCGTGGTGGCGGTAGCAGTGGCCAGGGAAACAATGCTTTTTCTCCTTATAGCTATAGGGATTGGAAGGGCGCCGATAAGGGTAAGTTGAATACCACATTCCGTCGTCCGGACGGTACGTTCGATTATGCTGCCATTGAAGATTACAATGCGAACAGCGAATATGGTTCGGCCATGGTGATGTCTGAATCAAAGAACGAACATTTGTGGTATGGTTTGCTTTCTACGTATACTACTAAGATAGGAAAGAATTTTGATTTCTACGGAGGTGTAGATTTCCGTTATTACAAGGGTACACATACTAACGAGATTTCCGATTTGTTTGGCGGTGCATATTATATGGATAATGCTGATCGTGCGAACGTGAAGCCTGAAAATAATATTGCCGCTGCCGATCAAATGTGGAAATATGAAAAGCTGAAAGTGGGCGATGTAGTGTATCGTGATTACGATGGTCATGTGTTGCAGGAGGGCGGCTTTTTCCAACTGGAATACAACAGAGATAAACTGTCTGCTTTCGTAGCCGGTTCTCTTTCTAATACTACTTATTGGCGTGTAGACCGCTTCTATTATGACAAGGAGCACGAAAAATCAAAAAAAGTGAACTTCTTGGGCTTTACTGCCAAGGGTGGTGCCAACTATAACTTGACAGAAAATCATAACGTGTTCTTCAATACCGGCTTTATCAGTCGTGCTCCTAAATTTTCTTACGGTGCCTTTATGCAAGCTACCAGTAGCAATGCCATTAATCCGGATGCCGTGAACGAAAAGATTTTCTCTGCAGAATTAGGTTACGGTTATCGTAGCCGTATGCTGACAGCCAATCTGAACCTCTATTACACCAAGTGGATGGATAAAACCATGACCAGCGGTACGGATTTGGGTTATACACGTGCCAACATCAACATGTCGGGTGTAGATGCTATCCACATGGGAGCTGAGTTGGACGTGAAGTTCAGACCTTTCCGCTGGATGGAACTGACCGGTATGTTTTCTTACGGTGACTGGAAATGGGCCAGCAATGCCAAGGGATATTTCTTTTCCGAACAGGGCGGTTTCCCCTTGGATGCAAAAGGTAATGTGACCGAGCTGATGGGCCCCGACCATGCTTGGGCTACCATCAATATGGACGGTGTACGTGTGGGTGGCTCTGCACAGACTACAGCTGCCCTCGGTTTGAATGTGAACGTAAATAAGGATATTCGTATCGGCGCAGACTGGACTTACTATGGCCGTAATTATTCCTACTATGCAGTAGACGGTTCTTTGCTGAAAGTAAACAAGGAAAATACCTTGGATAAGCCTTGGAGAATTCCGGCTGCCAGCATGGTGGATGTGAATGCTTCTTGGAAATTCAGCTTTGCAGGTCTGAAGGCTACCTTGTCAGGTAACGTAAACAATTTGTTGAATTATCAGTATATCAGCAAGGCATGGAATCCGAAAGGTGAAGTAGCTACCGATGAAAATGTATATGTGTTCTATAATTTAGGACGTACCTATTCAGTTCGCCTGAGAATTAATTTCTAATCACATTGAGTTTTAAAAATGAGAAGTATGAAAAAACATATGATGGCATCGTTGGCCATGTTGGCTTTGCTGGCGGCTTGTAACGATGAATACAATGATAAATTTGACATTCTGAATGAAATTCTGGATGTGAAGAATATCACCATGACGCTTGAAGAGAAGGATTACGCAAGTATTTCCGGGAATTCTGCTAATATGGAATTGGCTCTGGCCAAGGATCCGGAAGGAAAAACTGGATTGGCTGCCTTGAATGTAATAGGAGAAAAACACTATTTTACAGAAGATGCACCTGCTGATGAGTATTTACCTGCTTTCTTGGAGGAAAAATACCCGAATGCCGACTTAAGGTCAAAGTTTACAGTCACTTATAAACAGTATCAGGCACCGGCTGCTTACCTGAATGATTTTTCGAAAATATCTGGTTATACCTTGTCATCGGCCGATTATGAATCGGTATGGGGAGATAGAGTACAAGCGTCTTTCTTGTCTCCTTCTACCTTGGGCAAAATTTCTGCTATTCTGGCGGCGAATGTGAAAGGTGCAGCCGAGGGAGATATGGTAGCGGTGGAATACGCTTATTCTGAAACGGAACCCAGCATAGGTGGCGGTTCAGAACAGATGGTGTATAAGGAAGTGACTTCCGTTGATGCGGAAGGCGGTAATTATGTGTTTCTGGCTCCGCAAAAGGATGGTAAACTGATTCCTTTTGGCCGGTTGAAAGATGAATCAAAGTCCTATGGTTATATGACCGGAGAACCTGTAACTGTGACCGATGGAATTATTACAGAGGATGTAAAGGAACATGTTATTAAATTAACGCCGGCTGATAAGGTGGGATATAAGATGCAGCGTATAGCTGATGAAAAATTCATCTATCTAAAAGGTACATTTAACAGTTTTAATCTGAATGCTTCT
>AMCI01006242.1_pt1 | contig 24063 bp, 17 predicted proteins | sample 419838 | NCBI WGS metagenome assembly AMCI01 (sample SAMN01090643, study PRJNA158313) | gut metagenome
AATATGCGATATATTTTAACTAATAATTTTTTGTATACGTCGTGATTTATTTAAGTAATAGGACATTTTAACAAATGAATGTTTCGAAAGAGTATTGTACGATATTTTATTTGTTGCCTAAATAGGTGATAGCAGCTATGGCTTGAAAAAATAGCATAAAAGAAGCGCTTTCGTTCCGTTATGCCGATAAAATTCTTTAAGTTTGCACAAATGTAACGACACTCCTATTCATGAAAAAGAAATATATTCGCTGGACGTTGGGAGCTGCGCTGTCGCCGTTCCTCTTGTTTCTGTTCTTGTGTATCCTGATTTATCTACCGCCGGTACAGCACTTCCTGGTCCGCCAGGCTACCGTTTACGCTTCGGAGGCTACCGGTATGCACATTCATGTGGGCCGTGTTTCGCTGTCGTTTCCGCTCGATTTGGTGCTGAACGATGTCGAGGCGGCTTCGGGCGGTCGCGACACGCTGCTCAGCGTGCGTCGCTTGCAGGTGAATGTGCAATTGTTGCCCTTGCTCGAGAAGCAAGTCGAGGTGGATGGCGTGTGGTTGAAGGGAGCTACGGTGAATACCCGTGACCTGATTCATGGACTGGAACTGAAGGGGACGTTGGGTGAACTCTTCCTCGAAAGTCACGGTGTGGACCTCGATCCGGAGACTGCTATATTAAATAAGGTGAAGCTGAAGGATACCGACCTTTCCCTTTGTCTGAGTGATACGACGGCGGCCGATACGACGGCACGCGATACGACCTATTGGAAAATCCTTTTGCAGGAAATCGACCTGCAGCAGGTGTCGTTGGCGTTGCAGTTGCCGCACGACAGCCTGACGCTGTCTACCCGTTTGGGGCGGGCTTCGCTGCGCGATGGGCGCATAGACCTGCACCGGTCAGCCTATTCGGTGGCTTCTTTCCAGGTGGAAGACGGACAGGTGAGTTACGATAGCGGCCGACCGCTGACTGCCCTGTCGGCAGATAGTTTGCCGAAGGGATTCGACCCCTCGCACCTGGCCTTGTCGGGCATCGGCATCCGTTTGGATTCGTTGCACTACGAGGGAAGGGACATGAAAGCACGGATCCGCCAGCTGGTGCTGAAGGAGCGCTCGGGCCTGGAGGTGGTGGCTACTCAAGGTAGCCTTCGCTCGGATGCCCAGCGTCTGCAAGTGCCTTCGTTGCGGGTGGAAACGGCCGATTCGTACCTGGAACTGCAGGCAGCCTTGGATTGGGCAGCCTTGGATGGAAAGCCGCAGGGAGGTGTGTCGGCACGCCTGATGGCTGATATCGGCAAGGAGGATGTATTCCGCTTTCTGGGTTCGGATGACCCGAAGGCGATGGCCGCTTATCCAGCCGAACCGCTACGCATCCGTACGGGCGTAGATGGCGATTTGAAACGACTGAAACTGAATACATTGGTAGCCGAACTGCCGGGAGCTCTTGAACTCTATGCCCAGGGCGAGTTGACTCATCTGACCGATACGTCGAAACGGGGTGGAGACCTTACCCTCGAAGCGGAAGCTTTGAACCTGAAATTCCTGCCAGCTTTGTCGGGGGGCTTTACCATCCCTTCAGGCACGCGCCTGGAAGGACAATGTACGGTGGCCGGTTCGCGCGTGGGGGCCGATTTATTGCTGAGGCAGCCCCAAGCCCAGGCAGTGGTGCCGACGGATACAGTGCCGCTGACCGTACATGCCGATACCATTTCTCTGGCCGATGATTTCCGTATGGAACGTGCGGCTCGCATTTATGCCCAGTATGATGGGGCGAACGACCGTTATCAGGCTGATTTGGCTATCAATCGACTGGATTTGCATCAATTCCTTCCTGCCGATTCCTTGTATGGCTTGACTACCCGCATGAAGATAAACGGACAGGGTTTCGACATTTTCTCACCTCACACCCGCGTGCATGCGGAAGGAACACTCGACCGTTTTCAATATGGGCGTCGGGTGTTGACTGGGGTATCGCTACAAGCCAAACTGGAGCAGTCGCGCTTGCAGGCTACCTTGGGCGTGAAGAACTGGATGGTGGACCTTACCACCCGGGTGGAAGGAATGTTGAAAAAGCACGACCAGCAAGTGGATGTGAAGATGGACATTGCCCGAATGGACTGGCAGGCAATGCGGATCACCAACCAGCGTTTGCAGACTTCCCAGCAACTGGGTGTCCGGTTCCATTCGGACGGAAAGCAAAGTATGGCCTTGGAGGCCGAGATGACCAATGCCACCTTGGTGACAGCCAAGCGTACGACGCATCCCAAAGACTTGTATGCCGGTTTCCGTACTTCGTCCGACTCGACCCAAGCCTATTTGCGGGCGGGCGACTTGTCGCTCAATCTCGACGGGGAGGGGCCGTTGGAGCACTTGACCCGACGGGCCGACTTGCTGACACAGCAATTGATGAAGCAATGGGAAAGCAAGCGCATCGTACAGGAAGAGTTGCGTGAATTCTTCCCTGGTTTCTGTCTGCGGGTGGTCTCGGGCCCCGACAATCCGGTGGCCAATTATCTCTCGCTGGCGGGAGTGACCTATCAGCGTTTGTTCATGGACCTGGATTCTTCGCCTCTCGAGGGCTTGAATGGCGAGGCTTTCCTGTACGGACTCCGTACCGACAGCCTCTTGCTCGATACCATCTTCCTGGATATACAGCAGGAACCCACCAGTCTCAGTCTGTTGGGGGGAGTGGTGAATGGCCCCAAACGTGGACAGGAGGCGTTTGATGTGACTTTGGAAGGACAGGTGGGCGACAGTCAGGCCCAGTTGCTGGTGCAGTATCTCAATGCCCGCAAAGAGCAGGGTGTATACATGGGGCTGATGGCCGAATTGCAGGAAAAGGGCATCCGGATGCGGATGTTTCCCGAACATCCGACTTTCGTCTATCGTCCGTTTACGGTGAATCCGGACAATTACATCTTCTGGACCGACCAGGGGCGGATCTATGCCGACCTGCATGTGCACGATGAACAAGGTTCGGGACTGCGACTCTATACGAATCTGACCGATACGCTTTACCGCCAGGATATCAGTGCGGAACTGTCGCGTATCAATCTGCAGGAATTTCGCCGTATCATGCCGTACTTACCCGACATGGAAGGATGGTTGGGTGCCGAAGTGCATTACGTGGATATGGGAAAATCGATGATGTTGAGCAGTGACTGGCGATTGGATGAATTCAAGTACGAAGGTACCTCGCTCGGCAACTGGGAATGCGGGGGAGTCTATTTGCCCGGTGAGGAAAAGGACCACCACCTGGATGCCTATGTCCGGCATAACGGTCATGAAGTGGCTCATCTGGGGGGCATCTACCTGCCGCCTACCACCGAGGAAGGTACGGGTAGTTTGAGTGGCGAGATGGCTTTCCAGCACTTCCCGCTGGATGTGTTGAATCCGTTTGTGCCCGGCCGTACCCTGGAACTGGGGGGAGATATCGACGGGGCGCTCTCGGTGAAGGGAGACCCGAGCCAGCCGTTGATGAACGGCCAGTTGGCGCTCGACTCGGTCTCTATCTTCCTGCCCGAACTGTCGACGACGCTCCGGTTCGACAACCGGCCGGTGCCGGTGACCGACAGTCGCCTGCAGTTCCGGAACTATGAAATCTTTACGAAGGGAAAGAATCCATTTACGGTGAATGGCGAGGTGGACTTGGCTGATTTGTCGCGTATGCGTATGAATCTGGACATGCAGGCCGAGAACTTCGAACTGGTCAATGCACCGCATACCAAACGGGCGGTGGTGTATGGCAAGCTGTATGTGGATTTCCAGGCCAACCTGCGCGGGCCGGTCGACGAACTGGTGATGCGGGGCAATATGAACGTGCTGGGCAAGACGGATGTGACCTATGTACTGAAGGATTCGCCGCTGACGGTGAATGATCGTTTGGGCGATATGGTGCAGTTCGTCAACTTCAACGATACGGTGGCGGTAGAAGATGTCGCTGTGCAGCCCCTGTCGTTGGGCGGTATGGATGTTGCGATGACCCTGCATATCGATCAGGCGGTGCAAGCCCGGGTGGATTTGGTGGCCGATGGCTCGAATTACATGCTGCTGGAAGGAGGAGGCGACCTGTCGTTCCAGTATACGCCTCGGGGGGATATGCTGCTAACCGGACGCTATTCGTTAATCAGCGGCGATTTGAAGTATGAAATACCGATTATTCCCCTGAAGACGTTCAGTATCCGCAATGGCAGTTACGTGGAATGGACCGGTAACGTGATGAATCCTCGTTTGAACATCCTGGCCACTGAACGGGTACGTGCTTCGGTAGGGGAAGAGGGCAAGGCACCGCGCAACGTCAGCTTTGATGTGGGTATTGCCTTGGATCAGACCCTGGAGAATCTGGGGCTGGCCTTTACTTTGTCGGCTCCCGAAGATGCTTCGGTACAGGACCAGTTGAACGCGATGAGCAAGGAAGAGCGGGGCAAGTTGGCCGTGACGATGTTGGTGACGGGCATGTATATGGCCGAAGGAAACGCGTCGGGTGGATTCAACGTGAACAATGCCTTGAACTCGTTCCTGCAGAACGAAATCTCGAACATTGCCGGTAAGGCGGTCGATATCAATGTCGGTATGGAAACGGTGGACAATGCTGAAAGCGGGGGCAAGCGCACCGATTACAACTTCCAGTTTGCCAAGCGATTCTGGAACAACCGTTTCCGCATTGTCATTGGCGGCAAGGTGTCGACCGGCAATACGGCTCAGCAGGACGAAACGTTTATCGATAACGTGTCGGTGGAATACCGGCTCGACAACAGTGGTACGCGGTATGTCAAGGTGTTCCACGACAAGAACTATGAAAGTGTGCTCGAAGGAGAAGTCATAGAAACCGGAGTCGGTATCGTGCTCCGTAAAAAGATGACCCACTTGGGCGAGTTGTTTATTTTTAAATCGAAAAAGAAGAAAAAAGGGACGGAAGAATGAAAAGAAACAGTCTGAAATATGCGATGCAACTGGTGGTGTGTTTCACCCTATGGTGGGGGGTAACGGGATGCTCGACCACGAAAAACCTGCCGGCCGACGAGACGCTGTACGTCGGTGTGAAAAAGATGGAGGTGGAGAATGAGGATCAAACGCCGGCGGGCCTGTTGGCGTTGGAAGAAGTGGAAGCGGCTTTGTCGTTTCCTCCCAACAATGCGATTTTGGGTAGCAACTCGCTCCGCTTTCCGCTTCCTTTCGGTTTGTGGATGTACAATGACCTGGTGAAATACCAGGAGAAGAAGGGGTTGGGCAACTGGCTGTTCCGTAAATTGGCGTCGACTCCGGTGCTGATGTCAAAGGTGAATCCCGAAATCCGAGCCAAGGTAGCGACCAACCTGCTGCGTGATTATGGTTTCTTCAACGGTCAGGTATCCTACCGGATCGATACGCTGAAGAATCCTCGCAAGACGCAAGTGAGTTATCACATTGATATGGCGAATCCGTACTACTTGGACTCCATTATGTACCTGCGCTTCCCGGCTCGGGCCGACAGTTTGATCCGGGCCCGTTACGACCAGCGCTTGTTGCACAAGGGCGACAATTTCAGTGTGCTGGCTCTGGAAGCCGAACGTCAGCGTCTCAGTACGCTGTTCCGCAACCAAGGATATTATTTCTTCCGTCCCGATTTCATCACTTTTCGGGCCGATACCCTGCGGAAGTCGGGTTGGGTCAGTCTGCAGGTGGTACCCCGAACAGGCATCCCGGCTGATGCCAAGAAGCAATACCGGATAGGCCGTACATCGGTCTACCTGACCGGTTACAAAGGAGAACAACCCACCGATTCTTTGGTGTTTCCGGGGCTGACCCTGCATTATAGCGGCAAGAAGCCGGGTGTGCGCCCCCAAGTTTTGGCCCGTCGTTTCTTCTTCCAGGAAGGACAGCTTTATTCCCAGGCACGGCAGACTTATACGCAAGAAGCCATGGCGCGGTTGGGCATTTTCAAGTTTGCCGAGTTCCGTCATACGCCACGCAGCACGTCACCCGATTGTGATACGTTGGATGTGCGGATGAATGCGGCTTTTGACTTGCCTTATGACGGGGAGTTCGAATTCAATGTCACGACGAAGAGCACCGACCAGACAGGACCGGGAGCTATCTTCAGTTTGTCGCGCAAGAATTTCATGCGCCGGGCAGCTACCTTGTCGTTCCAATTGAAAGGATCGTACGAATGGCAGACCAACGAAGTGGCCGATGGCAGCAGTTCGAAACTGAATTCGTATGAAATCGGTGCGTCGTTCGGATTGGAATTCCCTCGGTTGATTCTTCCTTGGAAGAACGAACGTTTGCAGCGCTCCCGCTTCCCGCAGCATACCACTTTCAAGTTGTATGTGAACCAGCTGAACCGTGCGCGTTTCTTCAAAATGCTGTCGTTTGGAGGGGTTTATTCGTACGACTTTCAACCCAACCTGCGTTGGAAACATACGGTGACTCCTTTCCGCTTGTCGTTCAATACCTTGCAGCATACTACCACTCGTTTCGATTCCATTATTGCAACAAACCCCAGTCTGGCCATCAGTTTGGGAAATCAGTTCATTCCCGCTATGGACTATACTTTCACTTACGACAATGCTTGGATGAAGCCTCGCCATCACCTGTGGTGGGAAACTTCGTTCACTTCGGCCGGCAACGTGACTTCGTTGTTGTATGCAGCCTTCGGAAAAGGGGTGAAGGAGAAGAACAAGAAATTGCTGAACAGTCCGTATGCACAGTTCCTGAAAATGACTTCCGAGGTGCGTTGCCTGTTCAAGGTAGGTGAAAAGCAGCACGTGGCCACCCGTTTGATGGGCGGGATTCTGTATGCGTACGGCAATCAGACCGTGGCACCCTATAGTGAACAGTTCTATATCGGTGGAGCCAATAGCATCCGCGCCTTTACGGTGCGCTCCATCGGTCCCGGTACGTACCGTCCGACCGACAAGCAGTATGGTTACCTGGACGAAACCGGCGACATCAAGCTGGAGGCCAATGTGGAATACCGCTTCCCTGTGTTGGGCGACCTGTATGGGGCTGCTTTCCTGGATGCCGGCAATGTGTGGCTGTTGCGTAAGCAGACCAACGAACAAGGCGAGAATATCCGTCCGGGCGGTGAGCTGACTTTGCGTAATTTCGGTAAAAGCATTGCGCTGGGTACCGGGTTCGGTTTGCGTTACGATTTGACCTTCCTGGTTATCCGTTGCGATTTGGGAATTGCCCTGCATGCTCCTTACGACACCGGTAAGCGCGGATATTACAATATTCCGAAATTCTCGGACGGGCTGGGCTTCCATTTTGCCATCGGCTATCCGTTCTAAACCGGAAAGTTCGCTCAATCGGGTAAAATAAAAGGCTGCAAAGAGAGGGGGATTAGGATAATTTCGTATCTTTGTTGCATTGATTACTCATTTTAAACATATTAAGACTATGAAACCAACTTTATTCTTACTGGCAGCCGGTATGGGTAGCCGTTACGGAGGCTTGAAACAATTGGACGGACTGGGCCCGAATGGAGAAACGATCATGGATTATTCTATCCACGATGCCATCGAAGCAGGCTTCGGTAAGCTTGTCTTTGTTATCCGCAAAGACTTTGAACAGGATTTCCGCGAAAAGATCATCTCTAAATACGAAGGACACATTCCTTGCGAACTGGTGTTCCAGGCTCTGGACAATCTGCCCGAAGGCTTTACTTGCCCGGCTGAACGTACGAAACCTTGGGGTACAAACCACGCTGTCATGATGGGTGCTGACGTTATCAAGGAACCGTTTGCTGTCATCAACTGTGACGACTTCTATGGTCGTGACTCTTTCCAGGTGATGGGTAAGTTCCTGGCTAACCTGCCTGAAGGTTCGAAGAATACGTACGCGATGGTTGGTTTCCGTGTAGGCAACACCCTGAGCGAAAGCGGTACGGTATCTCGTGGTATCTGCGGTACCAACGAAAATCACCTGTTGACTTCTGTCGTAGAACGTACGAAGATTCAGCGTATTGACGGTGAAGTGAAATATATCGACGACAACGGCGAATGGACAGCTACTCCCGATACGACTCCGGTGAGCATGAACTTCTGGGGCTTCACTCCCGACTACTTCGCTTACAGCCAGGAATTCTTCAAGGGCTTCTTGAGCGATCCGAAGAATATGGAAAACCTGAAGAGCGAATTCTTCATTCCTTTGATGGTAGATAAGTTGATCAACGACGGTACAGCTACTGTAGAGGTACTGGATACTACCAGCAAGTGGTTTGGTGTGACTTATCCCGAAGACCGTCAAAGTGTAGTGGATAAGATTCAGGCATTGGTAGACGCTGGCGAATATCCCGCTAAGCTGTTCTAATCATTGAGAGACGAACCTCCCTCCCCAATAAATCGGCGTTTCCTGCAAGCTAGCGGGAAACGCCGTTATTTTTTGGGGGCTTCTTCGGTATCTGAAGGTATCTGATACAGAAAGTTTATAAAGCTTTGTATTCGCTGGGGGATAGTTGGGTATGATGCTTGAAATACTTGCCGAAAAACGACGGGTTGGAAAAGTTCAGGAAATAGGCTACTTCCTGAATGGATAATTCGGAGTATTTCAGTAGGGTCTTCGCTTCCAGAATGACGTATTCGTCAATCCATTCGCCGGCAGTTTTTCCACTGACTTTCTTGACGACCGACGAGAAGTGTTTGGGACTGAGGAAGAGTTGTTGGGCATAGAAGTCGACACGGCGTTCCTGCCGGTGATGTTGCCTTAGCAGGTTGATGAAATCCTTGAACAGCACTTCTTCTCGTTTGGGAGCGGGGGGATGTGGCAGCAGCTGTTCGGGTTGATGTCCACGGAGAATGGACCCCAATTTATAGAGGTATGCCCCCATAAGCCGTTGAACCACATCGTTGCGGAAATAGTCGTCCGAGTCCACAGCTTCTTCAATCAATGTGTAAAAGGAAGTCAGTTCACTCACTTCTTCAGCACTCAGATGGAAGATGGGTTGCTGTTTCTGTGAAATATAGAAAGGCATCAGACTGTTGAGGTCGATATACATCTCTTTCAGGTAACTGGAGGAAATGAGAAAGGTCAGTGCCTGGTGCACCCCGGGAAAAGGGCGGGAGTCGATGATGTCGCCAGGTGCGCAGATGGTAAGGTCGTTTTCTTCTACATCATATTCGTGAAGGTTGATGCTGAGATGCGCTTTCCCCTGTAGTCGGACAGCCAGGATGATGCCGTCCAACCGTAGTGGGAAATGAAAAGTGGGAGCGGTTTCGGGGGTCACCCGGTGTTCGTTGCGGTCCATTACAAAATTCATTCCGATACCTTTCATTCCCGGATTGATTTCACGGATGCGTTGGATGGAGATGTTGCCTATTTCGTTCTTCATAAATGTCTGATAAATGTTCTATTGTGCGTATTTTCTTCCAAATGTAACGAGTAATTCCGTAGTTTCCGTTCTTTTTGGCAGATAATATTCTTTTTTAAACGTCTTTGACGGATGAGGCTTTGGACGGAGCTATCTGGCAGGATTTCTTAATTCTTTTTAAAAGGCTTCGTTTGGCAGGCTCTTTGTATGGATTTACGTGTATATTTACCCCGTTGAAGGTGCTTCAACGATAGCGTATAGCGTAACAAACCAAAGAAATAAAGCCAAATTAAACGAAAATTAGTATGTCGATGTATTGGATATTGTTTATCGGAATTGCGATTCTGAGTTATGTGGTGCAGGCTAGTCTGCAGAGTAAGTTTAAAAAGTATTCGAAAATGCCGTTAGCCAACGGAATGACCGGTCGGGATGTGGCGGAAAAGATGCTGCGTGACAATGGTATTTACGATGTGCGTGTGACGAGCACTCCAGGTATGTTGACCGACCATTACAACCCTGCCAACAAGACTGTCAACCTGAGTGAAGGGGTATATGGCAGCAACAGTGTGGCTGCAGCAGCTGTCGCTGCCCACGAATGTGGCCATGCCGTACAGCATGCCCGTGCGTATGCACCGTTGAAGATGCGCTCGGCCTTGGTGCCCATTGTGCAGTTCTCGTCTTCCATCATGACTTGGGTTTTGCTGGCCGGTATTCTGATGGTGAACTCATTCCCTCAGTTGTTGTTGGCGGGTATCTGCCTGTTTGCAATGACGACGTTGTTCAGTTTGATCACTTTGCCGGTGGAAATCAATGCCAGCCAGCGTGCGTTGGTATGGTTGAGCAGTGCTGGAATCACGAATGCCTATAATCACCGGGCAGCAGAGGATGCTCTGCGTTCAGCTGCCTATACGTATATTGTTGCTGCGCTCAGCTCGTTGGCTACATTGATTTATTACATTATGATTTATACCGGACGTCGGGAATAATACCGATATTTCCGGGTGAAAATACGTTCGGTTCGCCTAGCCTTTCTGCCTTTACGCAGGCAGAAAGGCTTTTTTTTATGCCCAAATGAGGTGGGATGCGGGATTATATGTACTTTTGCCCCTTCATTGAAATGAAACTAGATAGAACGTAAAAAGATTGTAGATTTAGAATGATGAAAAAGCTGAGTAGAAACGCAATTATCGGTTATCCGGCCGGTATTATTACCGGTGCGACTTATGGATTGAACCCTTTGTTTGCAGTCCCTTTGATGCGGGAAGGTGCCTCTATCGAGTCCATCCTGTTCTTCCGTTATGGCATTGCTGTCTTGTTGTTGGGGGCTTTTCTTTGGATTACCAAGCAAAGTTTCAAGGTGACGGCCAAGCAGGCGGGCGTCCTGCTTTCGTTGGGGTTGTTGTATACGGCCAGCAGTACCTTCCTGTTTGCGGCCTATGATTACATTGCTTCGGGATTGGCGACAACCTTGATTTTCTTGTATCCGGTGCTGGTGGCCCTCATTATGGTCTTTCTTCGGGTGGTGCCTTCATGGCAGGTATGGTTGTCCATCATCATCACTTTTGTGGGAGTGGTCATCATGACGCAAGGCGATGATTCGCAGGCAGTGAACCCGCTGGGAGTAATTCTTTCCTTGGCCTCGGCCACGGTTTATGCGCTCTTCATTGTTATCATCAACCGGAGCCAGACCATCAAGACCATATCGAACAGCTTGCTGACCTTCTATGCTTTGTTGGTGGGAGCGGTCCTGTTCCTGGGCAAGATTTTTTCTTCCGATTCGGGCATTACGACGGGCATCGAGGGAGGAATGGCTTGGATGAATCTGGTAGGATTGGCTATTCTGCCAACCATCGTATCGACGGCCACATTGGCGGTGGCTACGCGGAATATCGGGGCGACGAAGGCTTCTGTGTTGGGGGTATTCGAACCTATTACCGCTATTTTGGTGGGTACAATGGTCTTTGGTGAACCGCTTACCTGGAACATTGTGCTGGGTATTTCGCTCTCGGTAGTGGCGGTGACTTTCATGATTCTGACGACGCGCCGATAGCGACAGTATCTGCTGTTTCGTTGGTGCTCAGCACTTAACGAGTAGAACAGCCGTCGGGGAAATTCGCCGATTCCTGACTGATTCGGTTGATTGTTTCCTTATTTTATTGTACTTTTGTGCCTCAAAAACGTATTAAATCAGAAGAATATGGCAGCAAAACCAGGTATTCCCAAAGGAACCAGAGATTTTTCGCCGGTGGAAATGGCGAAACGTAACTATATATTCAATACCATCCGCGAAGTGTTCCATCTGTTCGGTTATCAGCAGATTGAAACTCCGTCGATGGAGAACTTGTCGACCCTGATGGGTAAGTATGGCGACGAAGGCGACAAACTGTTGTTCAAGATCCAGAACTCGGGCGACTATTTCTCGGGCTTGACCGACGAGGAATTGCTGAGCCGCAACGCGCCGAAACTGGCTTGCAAATTCTGCGAAAAGGGTTTGCGTTATGACTTGACGGTGCCGTTCGCCCGTTACGTGGTGATGCACCGTGACGAAATCAGCTTCCCCTTCAAGCGTTACCAGATTCAGCCGGTATGGCGTGCCGATCGTCCGCAGAAGGGGCGTTATCGTGAATTCTACCAGTGTGATGCCGACGTGGTGGGCAGCAACTCGCTGCTGAATGAGGTGGAACTGGTGCAGATGATCGACCAGGTGTTCCAGAAGTTTGGCGTGCGTGTATCCATCAAGGTGAATAACCGCAAGATCCTGACCGGTATCGCCGAAATCATCGGGGAAGCCGACAAGATTGTGGACATTACCGTAGCCATCGACAAGTTGGACAAGATTGGCCTGGACAATGTGAATGCCGAACTGGCTTCAAAGGGGATTCCGCAGGAAGCCATCGACAAGCTGCAGCCCATCATCCTGTTGAGCGGTAGCAACGAAGAGAAGCTGGAAACGCTGAAGAAGGTGCTGGCGGCGAGTGAAACAGGTTTGAAAGGGGTGGAAGAAAGCGAATTCATCCTGAAGACGGTAGCTGCCCTGGGCGTACAGAGCGAAGTGGAACTGGACTTGACCTTGGCGCGTGGTTTGAACTACTACACGGGTGCCATCTTCGAAGTGAAGGCACTGGATGTGCAGATTGGTAGCATCAGCGGTGGCGGTCGTTACGACAACCTGACCGGTGTGTTCGGTATGAGCGGCATGTCGGGCGTGGGTATCTCGTTCGGTGCCGACCGTATCTTCGACGTTCTGAACCAGTTGGATTTGTATCCGAAGGAAGCGGTGAACGGTACGCAGGTGCTGTTCGTGAACTTCGGTGAAGCGGAAGCGGCTTATTGCTTGCCGGTTTTGGCCAAGGTGCGTGCCGCCGGTATCCGTGCGGAAATCTATCCCGATTGCGCCAAGATGAAGAAACAGATGGGTTATGCCAACGACAAGCAGATTCCGTTTGTGGCCATCGTGGGTGAAAATGAAATGAAGGAATGTAAACTGACCCTGAAGAACATGACCACAGGCGAACAGTGTCTGGTGACTCCGGATGAGTTGCTGGCAGCTGTTCAAGGTTGATGGGTTTGATGGGTGGATGACAAATCCGCCACAACATATATTATAATAAAGGTGTCCTGCCTCTCGCATCATTTGGATGTAGGAGGCAGGACACCTTATATTATATAGGTAGGTTAGTGTCAGTACACAATCTTGTCGAGGATGCCGCTCAGGTGAGCAATGGTGATGCCGTAGTTGGTGATGGGCACGCGTTGCTGCTGGCAGCTCTCCAGACGATTTAGGACGTACTTGCGGTTGAACATGCAGGCACCGCAGTGAATCACCAGGTCGTAGCTACTCAGGTCGGTCGGGAAGTCGGAACCGGCTACCCAGTCGATGTGCAGCGATTCGCCGATGCGTTTCCGCAGCAGGCGGGGAATCTTCACCCGACCGATGTCCTCGGTGAGCGGGGCATGGGCACAGGCTTCGGCGATGAGCACGCGCGACTGCGGGGTGAGGCTGTCGATGGCGGCAGCTCCTTCCACAAAAGCGCGGATGTCGCCCTTGTAGCCGGCCATGAGGACCGAGAACGAGGTGAGCAGACTTTCGGCAGGCTTCTGCTGATAGACGATGGGGAACACCTGCGAATCGGTGATGATGAGCTGGGGCGGACAAGCCAACGAAGCCAGCATCGCTCCCATCTGGTCGGTGGTGCAGCACACCGGCAGGCAGCGCTTGTCGAGCAGCTCGCGCAGGGTCTGCACCTGTGGCAGGATGAGGCGTCCTTTCGGGGCTTGGATGTCTTGGGGCATCACGAGCATCACTACATCGCCTTCGCGGACCAGCGAACCGGTCAGACTTTGTTGACCGAAGTCTTCGGGCAGTTTCTCGAGCAGGGCCAGGCGGATGGCTTCCAATCCGATGCGTTCACGGGCGCTGACCGGCAGGACGGGTTGTCCGCAGGCTTCGGTCAGTTCGCGGACCAGCCGGTCGGCCTCCGGTCGGGCATCGACCTTGTTGAGCAGCAGGATGACCGGGATTTGTTTGGCTTTCAGCTGTTCCATCCATTGGCGTTCGTCGCGGCCATCGCCCGGTTCGCACAACAGCAGGGCCATGTCGGTCCGCTCCAGGGTTTGCAGGGTCCGCTGCACCCGCATTTCGCCCAGGGTGCCTTCGTCGTCAAAGCCCGGGGTGTCGATGAAGACACAGGGTCCCAAGCCATGCACTTCCATGGCTTTGCTCACGGGGTCGGTCGTGGTGCCGGGAATATCCGAAACCAAGGCGGTTTCCTGTCCGGTCAGGGCATTGACCAGCGAGGATTTTCCGCTGTTGCGTCGGCCAAAAAGAGCAATGTGCAGGCGGTTGGCCGAGGGGGTATTTTGTAGGCTCATACTTGGGCAGATTTAGAACCGAAAATCGCGTTTGCCTTCCTCGATTTCTTTCAGTCGGCGGGTGGCAATCTCCTTGATTTTCGGATTGGGGATGTACGACAGTTGCTGTTCGATGAGGCGCATGCCTTTCTCGCGGGTTTCGGGTGAGGCATAGTCCTGCAGGTATTCCTTCAGGGTCATCAGGGCATTGGGTGCGCAGCAGTTGGCTATCTGTCCCGACTTCACCAGCGACATGAAGCGGTCGCCGGTACGTCCTTCGCGGTAGCAGGCGGTGCAGAAGCTGGGGATGTGTCCCAGGTCGAGCAGCCAGCTGACGATTTCATCGAGGGTACGCGTGTCGCTGATGTCGAACTGAGCCGAGCTTTCTTCCGGTATTTCGGGATGGGCATAGCCGCCGACGCTGGTGCGCGAGCCGCCACTGATTTGCGAAATACCCAGCTCGAGTACCTTGCGGCGGGTTGCGGCCGATTCACGGGTCGAGATGATCATGCCGGTATAAGGTACGGCAATGCGGAGGACAGCCACGATGCGGCAGAAGATTTCGTCCGAAATGGCATCGGGGAAATCCTGGGTCTCGATGTCGTCGGCGGGACAGATGCGCGGCACGCTCAGGGTGTGCGGACCCACGCCGAAAGTTGCTTCCAGGTGTTCGGCATGCATCAGCAGTCCCACGAAATCGTAACGGTACGTATTCAGTCCGAACAGGACGCCCAGTCCCACATCGTCGATGCCGCCTTCCATGGCGCGGTCCATCGCTTCGGTGTGGTAGGCATATTTGCTCTTCGGTCCTGTGGGGTGCAGGGCTTCGTAGTTCTCCTTGTGGTAGGTTTCCTGGAACAGGATGTAGGTGCCGATGCCTGCCTCCTTCAAGCGGCGGTAGTTTTCCACCGTCGTAGCGGCGATGTTCACATTCACGCGGCGGATGGCGCCGTTCTTGTGCTGGATGCTATAGATGGTGCGGATGGATTCCAGGATGTACTCGATGGGGTTGCGCAAGGGGTCTTCACCGGCTTCGAGGGCCAGTCGTTTGTGTCCCATGTCCTGCAAGGCAATCACTTCCTGGCGGATTTCTTCCTGCGTGAGTTTCTTGCGGGGGATGTGCTTGTTCTTCAGGTGGTACGGGCAGTACACACAGCCGTTTACGCAATAGTTGGACAGGTACAGGGGGGCAAACATCACGATGCGGTTGCCGTAAAATTTCTGCTTGATGTCGCGGGCCAGTTGGAAGATGCGTTCCAGCAAGTCGGGTTGGTCGCATTCCAGCAGCAGGGCCGCTTCACGGTGTGTAAGTCCCTTGCATTGGGCCGCTTTGTCGATGAGCGCTTCGATGAGCGCGCGGTCGTCCTTGTGAGTGCGGGCATAGTCCAGTGTGTCCAGGATTTCCTGGTGGTCGATGAACTCTTCTGCTATTTTAGAATTGACTTGATACATATCTATCTAGGTTTAGTGAATTCGTTGTTTATTTCATTCGGGCCGAGAGTTGGCTGATGTAGTCCGGTAGTCGACTGGTTCGGTCCGGTAGTCGCCCCGGTCGGTCGAGATGCGGTAGCCGATGCGTTCCAGTTGGCGGGCCAGCAATTGCAGTCCTTCGGCGGCTTCGCTTCCGAAAGCCGCTTTATGGTCGTACAAGGCATACTTGCTTCGTTCGCCGCTGGGCGAGAGGTTGGGCATCACCACATTGGCACCAGCCAGGATGCCTCGTTCCCGTCCGTCGGGGGTCAGGCTGGCCAGGGCAGTCGTGGCCGGGATGAGGGCCGTGGGATGCATCAGCCGGAAGATGGAAAGGAGTTTCAGGGTCAGTTCCAGACTGCCGGCCGGTTCGTGGGCAAAGGGGGTGGCATGGTGGGGCAGGAAAGGACCGATGCCGATCATCTCGGGGCGGAAGGACTCGATGAAGAGGAGGTCTTCCACCAGGTGGTCGAGGGTTTGTCCCGGACTGCCGACCATGATGCCGGTTCCCGTCTGGTAGCCGATGTCCTTCAGGTCCTGCAGGCATTGCCGGCGATGGAGGGGGGACATTTCCGCCGGATGGAGGTGGCGGTAATGGGCTTCGTTGAACGTTTCGTGACGGAGCAGGTACCGGTTGGCTCCCGCCCGGAAGAAGCGTTCGTAGGCTTCGCAGCTTTTTTCACCCAGCGAGAGGGTGATGGCACAGTCGGGAAACTCTTGTCGGATGACAGCCACGGTCTGTTCCACCCAGTCGTCTGTCTGTACCGGGTCTTCGCCCCCTTGCAGGACAAAGGTGCGGAAGCCGAGGACGTAGCCCTGGCGGCAGCAGTCCAGGATGGTGTCACGGCTCAAGCCGTAGCGTGCCACCGAAGGATTGCCTTTCCGGATACCGCAGTACAGGCAGTTGTTCCGGCATCGGTTCCCGATTTCGATCAGTCCGCGGATATAGATTTCCGGACCGAAGTGGGCCAGGGCGGTACGGTGGGCCTCCTGTTGCAGGTAAGTTGTCGTTTCCGCGTCGTCAGCCTGCAGCAAGGTCCTGTAGTCCTCACCGCTCAGTCGGTGTTCGTTTCGGAGTTGGTCGATCAGTTGTTTCATGGGGAATGGGGCTGGATGGAGGATTCAGTGAAGAAAGCCTCATTCTCGGACGCGGAGGTCTGGGAATGAGGCTGCTTCCAGGAAAATTCTGATTAATAGGTTTCTTTCTTCTTGGCCAATGCCTGTACCAGTTGGCGCTTGCCGTTGTTGCCGCTGTGGGTACTCGGACCCGTGATACAGCCGCCTTCGCAGGCCATGACTTCGATGAACTGGCCCGGAGCCTTGCCCGATTTGGCGTAGGCACGCAGCGAACCGATGTTCTTCTTGTTCAGGTCGGATACCTGGATGGCATTGATGCCGTCGGCTTCCATCTTCAGGAAGGCCTTCACGGCTCCCATCACACCACCTGCCTGGGCAAAGCCGTGTGCTTCGCGTACCGACGAGAATTCCATGGCGTAAGGCTGAACGATTTCGAGGTTGATTTCGAGGGCATCGAGTACCGAACCGATTTCTTCGAACGTCATTACATAGTCCACGGCTTCGTCACGCTGGGCTTCCTTGCGCTTGGCCACACATGGGCCGACGAAAACCACCTTCGCATCGGGGTATTTTGCCTTGGCGATGCGGGCTGTATAATACATCGGTGAACCGGTGCTTGACACATAGGGTTTCATGTCGGGGATGTACTTGTTCACCAGCTCGATGTACGACGGACAGCAGGAAGTGGTCATGAACTTCTGGCCTTCTTCCAGCTTTTCAATCAGTTCGTGCGCTTCGTGTTCCACGGTTTCCATGGCACCCTGTGCCACTTCAATCACGTCGGTGAAACCTACCTGCTTCAAGGCACCGTACACCTGCTCGATGGTAGTGTTGAACTGTCCCAGGATGGAGGGAGCCACGATGGCTACCACCTTTTCACCCTTGCGGATCTGCTGCAGCACGTCGAAGGTCTGCGAGATTTCGAAGATGGCACCGAAGGGGCAGGCGTTCATACACTTGCCGCAATAGATACACTTGCTTTCGTCGATGTGCTCGATGCCGTGTTCGTCCTTGCTGATGGCCTTCACCGGACAAGAGTCTTCGCAAGGTACCGGGATATAGACGATGGCATGGTACGGACAACTCTTGTGACAGATACCACAGCTGATACAGGTGTCGTGGTCAATCCAAGCCTTGCCGCTGTCGGCATGTACATGGATGGCCCCCTTCGGACAGTTGTACTGGCAGCTACGGGCTGTACAGCCACGGCACAGGTCAGTGATTTCGTAGTTCACCTGCACGCAAGCCGAGCATGCTTCGTCAATCACGCACATGATGCTGTCTTTCGGCTGGCCGTTTTCGGCGCGGTCCATGGCACGCTGTGCGTATGCTGACAAAGGTGTCAGTTCGTCGGTTTCGTCGCTCATGTCCAGTCCCAGCAGAGGGAGTGACTTGTATTTCCACACGGCACGTTCCTTGTGCACGCAGCAACGTCCGGCATGCTTGGAGCGGCGGGGGCTAAGCTCCAGCGGCAGACGGTCTATCTTGTCAGTTGTCAGTTCTCCGGTCTTCCACAATTTTACCAGTTCGGTAAGCAACTTGTGGCGGACAATCATAATGTTGTTCGTAAATGCCATATTCAGTATCGTATAAGGAGTTAGTTATTAGTGGTGCAAAGATAGTGAACTGTTCGCATTTCTTCCCTATGACTCTTCCGGAATTTATGGAAAGAACCGGTTTTGTCAGCTATGGGCACAGCTGGAGTGTCAAATTGGCAGTTTTCTGTTGCTGGAAAGCAGAGGTCGGCGGGTATTTCCCCCTTATTTCGGAGGTGCTTGGATTTTATCGTCTTTGTGGCCTACCTTTGGCACGCTTTTCGCAAGTTCTTAAACGTCCTTCGGAACGGAAGGATTTAGATAATTGATAAGTATAACATTAAAATATAGAAACTATGAACATTCAACCGTTAGCAGACAGAGTATTGATTCTTCCTGCACCTGCAGAAGAAAAGACAATCGGTGGTATCATCATTCCCGACACAGCCAAGGAAAAACCCTTGCAGGGTGAAGTGATTGCCGTTGGCAATGGCACCAAAGACGAAGAAATGGTGTTGAAGGTAGGCGACCAGGTATTGTATGGCAAATACTCGGGCACTGAATTGGAATTTGAAGGTAAGAAATACCTGATGATGCGTCAGAGCGATGTGCTGGCTGTCTTGAGATAAAGCAAATCATCAAACGAATGTTGAACTTTTAAAAAAACAGAATGTATTATGGCTAAAGATATTAAATTCAATATGGATGCCCGCGAACAGTTGAAGCAGGGCGTAGACGAATTGGCAAATGCAGTGAAGGTAACCCTGGGCCCGAAAGGTCGCAACGTGATTATCGAAAAGAAATTCGGTGCTCCCCACATTACCAAGGATGGTGTGACCGTGGCTAAGGAAGTGGAACTGGCTGATCCGTTCCAGAATACCGGTGCACAGCTTGTGAAATCGGTTGCTTCGAAGACAGGTGACGATGCCGGTGACGGTACGACTACCGCTACGGTTTTGGCACAGGCTATCGTGGGCGTAGGTTTGAAGAACGTGACTGCCGGTGCCAATCCGATGGACCTGAAGCGCGGTATGGACAAGGCGGTTGCCAAGGTAGTGGAATCCATCAAGTCACAGGCTGAAACGGTAGGCGACAACTACGACAAGATTGAACAAGTAGCTACTGTATCGGCCAACAACGACCCGGTTATCGGTAAGCTGATTGCCGATGCCATGCGCAAGGTTTCCAAGGACGGTGTCATTACCATCGAAGAAGCCAAGGGTACGGACACAACCATCGGTGTGGTAGAAGGTATGCAGTTCGATCGTGGTTATCTGTCGGCTTACTTCGTAACCGATACAGAAAAGATGGAATGCGTGATGGAACATCCGTATATCCTGGTTTACGACAAGAAGATTTCGAATCTGAAGGATTTCTTGCCTATCCTGGAACCGGCTGTACAGAGCGGTCGTCCGTTGCTGGTGATTGCTGAAGATGTAGATAGCGAAGCGTTGACTACATTGGTAGTGAACCGTCTGCGTTCTCAGTTGAAGATTTGTGCCGTGAAGGCTCCGGGCTTCGGTGACCGTCGTAAGGCTATGTTGGAAGATATCGCTATCCTGACAGGTGGTGTGGTAATCAGCGAAGAAAAGGGTCTGAAACTGGAACAGGCTACCATCGAAATGTTGGGTACTTGTGACAAGGTCACTGTATCGAAGGACAACACGACCATCGTGAACGGTGCCGGTGACAAGGAAAATATCCAGGAACGTATCAACCAGATCAAGGCTGAAATCAAGAATACGACTTCGGATTACGACAAGGAAAAGCTGCAGGAACGTCTGGCTAAGCTGTCGGGTGGTGTAGCTGTACTGTACGTAGGTGCTGCCAGCGAAGTGGAAATGAAGGAAAAGAAAGACCGTGTAGATGATGCCCTGTGTGCAACCCGTGCCGCTATCGAAGAAGGTATCGTACCGGGCGGTGGTGTGACTTACATCCGTGCATCGGAAGTGCTGGAAGGCATGAAGGGTGACAACGAGGATGAAACAACCGGTATCGAAATCATCAAGCGTGCCATCGAAGAACCGTTGCGTCAGATTGTGGCTAACGCCGGTAAGGAAGGTGCAGTGGTTGTACAGAAAGTACGTGAAGGTCAGGGTGACTTCGGTTACAATGCCCGTACGGATGTGTACGAAAACCTGCATGCAGCTGGTGTAGTCGATCCTGCCAAGGTAACTCGTGTAGCACTGGAAAATGCCGCTTCTATCGCCGGTATGTTCCTGACAACAGAATGTGTTATTGTAGAAAAGAAGGAAGACAAGCCTGAAATGCCGATGGCTGCTCCCGGAATGGGTGGCATGGGCGGCATGATGTAATTTGATTCGTCCTCATCAATAATAGAACTTTAGGCTCCCTGTTCGCCGTCATGCGGACAGGGAGTTTTTTTTCGACAGAATTGTCGAAGTGTGTTGTTATGGAGGAAAATCATTATCTTTGTGGAGTTTAACTAAAAAATAAAACATTTATGGGATTTATTATTTGGATTATCGGTCTTTTTCTGACAGTGAAGGCTGCTTTGGAAATTTGGAATACTCCTGGTGATAGTGCCAAGAAACTTTTGCTGGTTGTTCTGTTGTTGCTTACTAGCTGGTTGGGCTTGGTTTTCTATTATTTCTTTGCCAAGAATAAGATAGCCGAATGGGTGCGATAAGTCTTTAGGTATTTGAATGTAAAAGAGAGAATCTATGAAAGAACAGATTCTCTCTTTTTTGTAATTTTCCGTTGGGCGAAAGTGTTTTGCGGAAGGTGCACGTTGAAATGCCCTGTGCAGGTGCAAGTCAGTGGTCGTCTCACTCTTCTGGATGTGTGAAAAGTCTTTGTATTTTAATGGAGTTGTCGTTCGTTTGTCATCTGTAACGTGTTCTTTTGTGGTGTCTTAAATACTAGAAGATGACGAATAGAAAATATTATCCAACGATTGTCCTTTCGGACATTCACTTGGGGTCGGAACATTCCCGTACCGAAGAGGTTACTCGCTTTTTGCAGCAAGTGGATTGCGACCGGTTGATTTTAAATGGTGATATCATTGATGGTTGGCAACTGCGTAAGTCAAGAAAACGCTGGAAGCAGCAACACACAGATTTTTTTAAGGTGTTGATGAAAATGATGGAAAAACAAGGTACAGAAATTATCTATGTAGTGGGCAATCATGACGATTTTCTCGACAGCTTGGCTCCGTTCCATTTTTCCAATATCCAACTTGTCAAAGAATATGTCCTGACCTCACGTAGCGGACGGCGTTATTTCGTAACGCATGGCGATTTGTTTGATAGCATCACGACCCATATGCGTTGGTTGGCCCATTGGGGCGATGTAGGTTATACGTGTCTGCTTTGGTTGAATAAATGGTACAACCGCCGACGTGAACAGCAAGGAAAACCTTACTATTCGCTTTCGCAACGAGTGAAGCATCGGGTCAAGCACGCCGTTTCTTACATCTCGTTGTTTGAGCAGGAATTGGTGAGATTGGTAGAAACGAGACACTTGGATGGCATTATCTGCGGTCATATTCATCAAGCGGCCAATACGTGGTATGGGAACGTGCACTACCTGAATTCGGGCGATTGGGTGGAGAGTCTGACGGCTTTAGTAGAGGATGAGGATGGTGAATGGGAGGTCCTTTCTTATGGGGGAGTATCTCTTTATGCGGAGGCTGTATGAGAATTCTGTTTGTTATTCAAGGTGAGGGTAGAGGACATTTGACTCAAGCGATATCGTTGCGCCAGAAATTAGAGGGTGAGGGACATCAAGTGGTGGCCGCTTTGGTCGGAAAGAGCCCGGCGCGACGTTTACCCGATTTCTTTTTGCGTAAAATGGAGGTGCCGATTCATCCTTTTGAGAGCCCAAATTTTTTACCGACGGCGCAAAACAAGCAGGTGCATTTGTTGCGTAGTATCGGCTATAACCTCTGCCGTTGTTGGAAGTATGTGCGCAGTATGCGTTTCATTGCACGGATGATTCAAGATACGCAGGCTGATGTAGTGGTCAACTTTTATGAACTGCTGACAGGTTTTACGTACGCGCTCTATCGTCCGAAGGCGGTAATGGTTTGTGTGGCGCATCAATACCTGTTTTTGCATCCCGACTTTCGTTTTCCGCCGGGACATGTGTTATCTTTGGCTTCTTTGCGTTTCTTTACCCGTCTAACGGCAATAGGGGCCACCAAGAAACTGGCCTTGTCGTTCCGGAAGATGCCCGAGGTAGATTGTGAGGGGTTGGTTGTAGTGCCTCCTTTGTTACGCCAGGAGGTACTTGAGCAGGTTTCAACTCGAGGAGATTACTTGCATGGCTATCTGTTGAACAGTGGCTTTGCGGAAGAAATTCGGGAGTGGCATGATCGTCATCCTGAGGTAGGGCTGCATTTCTTTTGGGATAAACGTGGGGTTTCGTCTGAAGTGCGGATGGATGATACGCTTTCTTTCCATGCATTGGATGACCGCTTGTTTGTAAGGTATATGGCCGGGTCGAAAGCCTATGCAACCACGGCTGGCTTTGAGTCCGTGTGTGAGGCGATGTTTTTGGATAAGCCTGTGCTGATGGTTCCTACCCATATTGAGCAGGTATGCAATGCATATGATGCTTCGCTTTCCGGAGCAGGGGCAGTATCGGAAGGGTTTGATTTGGATCGGCTTCTTTCGCTAGCTGAACATCCGGTATCGCATGTGGCTTTCCGGCATTGGGTGCGGCAAGCCGATTGGTTGATTTTACGGGAGTTTCGAGAAGGCCTTTTTACGCATGGATTGTGTACAGCCGGAACATTGGCAGAACGTTGTATGATATGAAAAAAAAGAGATGAATACGTTTGCTTTGTATTCATCTCTTTTTGTAGTGAGCCTCTTGTCGGATTCGAACCAACGACCCCGAGATTACAAATCACGTGCTCTGGCCAACTGAGCTAAAGAGGCGTTATTTCTTGTTTGCGGGTGCAAAGGTAGCGCTTTCATTTGAATTATCCAAATTTTTGGATGATTTTTTTTGATTTTGATAACGAAAGGATAGATTGACTGAAATGAATAGGTTAAAAAGGAGTGAATGAAGACGATTGGTTGTTTTTTTTCCTAAATTTGGGAGGACTTCATTTTTAAATGTTACAGCAATGATTGACGAAATTTTAGCATTCAACCGTGAATTTGTGGCCAACAATGGCTTCGAGAAGTATATTACCAATAAGTATCCTGATAAGAAAATTGCCATTCTTTCGTGCATGGATACCCGACTTACAGAGTTGTTGCCGGCTGCGCTGGGACTGAAGAATGGTGATGTGAAGATGATCAAGAATGCCGGTGGGGTGATTTCACATCCTTTTGGCAGTGTGATTCGCAGCCTGATGGTGGCTATTTATGAACTGGGGGTTGAGGAGGTGATGGTCATTGCGCATTCCGACTGTGGGGCATGCCACATGAATCATGAGGAAATGATCGAACATATGAAGCGCCGGGGCATCAAGCAGGAGACCATTGACATGATCCGTTATTGTGGGGTGGATTTTGCTTCTTGGCTGGATGGATTCGAGGATACGGAAAAGTCGGTACGCGGCACTGTGCAGGCTATTCTGTCGCATCCGCTCATCCCGCATGACATTACCGTAAGTGGCTTCATCATCAATTCGGTGACTGGAGAACTTACACGTGTGGAATAATTCTTCGAGTGGTTTAAAAACAGAGAATCCCCGAAATCTTTCGATTTCGAGGATTTTTCCAGTCGGGGTGACTGGATTCGAACCAGCGACCACACGCCCCCCAGACGCGTACTCTAACCGGGCTGAGCTACACCCCGCTTTTGTTTTGCGGTGGCAAAGGTACGGCTTTTTTTTATATCTGCCAAATTTTATTGCCATTCTCTTTGTAGAATTTAC
>AMCI01006349.1_pt1 | contig 24063 bp, 19 predicted proteins | sample 419838 | NCBI WGS metagenome assembly AMCI01 (sample SAMN01090643, study PRJNA158313) | gut metagenome
TGAAAAAGATGTTTCGTGTAATGATGGTCGTTGCTTGCCTGTTTTTGGCAGTGCCGACTTATGCCCAGTTGCACTTGGGTGTAAAGGGTGGTTTGAACGTTTCCAAAATCAGTTTTTCTGAGTCTGGACGGAAGGGAGAGAACAAGACCGGTTGGTTTATCGGTCCGATGGCTGAATTTACTTTGCCTGTCATTGGAATCGGCATAGATGCAGCGGCTTTGTATTCACAGACCGATTTGGCCGCTAAAGGGTTGGATACCGATGCTACGTTGAAGACTTTTGAAATCCCTGTGAATTTGAAATGGTCTTTTGGCTTGGGAAGAATGTTGGGTATCTATGTAGCTGCCGGTCCACAGTTTGGTTTCAACATTGGTAACAAGAAGAGTTTCATGCATTATGACTTGAAGAAGAACAACACGACATTCAATGTGGGGGCAGGTGTGAAGCTGATTCGCCATCTGCAATTGGGTGTGAACTATAACTTCGCCTTAAACAGTACCGGTACAGTGACTGTTCCGATGAATGCGGGTGATGAAGAGGTAATCAAGATCAAGAACAACACTTGGCAGGTTTCCCTGGCTTATCTGTTCTAGGTCTGAGTTTACTCTGTATAATATAAAATAAAGGAAGGGAGTATTCCGAAGGGAATACTTCCTTTTTTTGTACCTTTGCCGTATGAACAAGTTTGTCGATGTCATTGTACCGTTGCCGATAGCCAACCTTTACACCTATTCGCTCCCGACCGAATTCGAAGATCGGGTGAAGAAGGGGTGTCGGGTAGTGGTGCCGTTCGGTCGGAAGAAATTCTATACCGCCATTGTGGTCAGGGTGCATATGGCTTCCCCCGAAGGGTATGAAACGAAACCGATTTCGGAGGTACTCGATGAGGCTCCGGTGGTGCTGCCGGACCAGTTGGATTTTTGGCAGTGGTTGGCAGATTATTACCTTTGCACGTTGGGTGATGTCTACAAGGCGGCCTTGCCATCGGGTATGAAGCTGGAAAGTGAAACGCTGGTGGAATATCATCCCGATTTTGAGGCGGAAGTTCCTCTTTCCGAAAAAGAGCAACAGTTGCTCGATCTCCTGAGTCGGGACCCGGAGCAGTGCATCACGCAATTGGCGAAAGCCAGTGGGCAAAAGAATCTGCTGCCGGTCGTGAAGTCGCTGCTCGAGAAAGGGGCGATTGGCGTGAAAGAGGAGTTGAAGCGCAGCTACAAGCCTCGGCGGGAAGCCCGCGTGCGATTGACTGAAGCTTATGGCGACGAGACTTCGTTGCAACAGCTGTTCGACCGGCTTTCTCGGGCTCCGAAACAGTTGGCTGTGCTGATGAAGTATGTAGAACTGTCGGGATGGATGGGGCGGCATACTTCCTGGAAGGAAGTGTCCAAGAAGGTATTGCTGGAGCGGACCGGCTGTTCGGCTGCTGTCTTCAACGGCTTGGTGGAAAAAGGAGTCTTTGAGGTTTATCAGCAGGAAATCGGTCGTTTGGATCGTCAGGTGCTGCGCCCCGGAGATATGCATCCGTTGAATGAGGCGCAGCAGCGGGCTTACCGGAGTATCCGAGAGGCTTTCGTTGAAAAAAACGTTTGCCTGTTGCATGGAGTGACTTCCAGCGGGAAGACCGAAATTTACATTCATCTGATTCAAGCGGCGTTGCTGCAAGGCAAACAGGTGCTGTATCTGTTGCCCGAAATTGCGTTGACCACACAGATTACGGAGCGATTGAAGCGGGTGTTCGGCCATCGGCTGGGCATCTACCACTCCAAGTTCCCCGATGCCGAACGGGTAGAAATCTGGCAGAAGCAGTTGAGCGAACAGCCTTACGAGGTTATCTTGGGGGTGCGTTCATCCATTTTCCTGCCTTTTCAGCGCTTGGGTTTGGTCATCGTGGATGAGGAACACGAGAATACGTACAAGCAGCAGGACCCGGCTCCCCGCTATCATGCCCGCAGTGCGGCTATTGTGCTGGCGGCGCGTATGCAGGCCAAGGTGTTGTTGGGTACGGCCACGCCTAGTCTCGAGAGCTACTTTAATGCGACGACGGGCAAGTATGCCTTGGTTGAATTGAAGGAACGTTATCAGGACATCCGTTTGCCGCAGATTGATTTGGTAGACATCCAGGAGCTGGCACGGCAGCGGCGTATGCAGGGGCCGTTTTCGCCCGAACTGGTGATGCGTATCCGCCAGGCTTTGGACCGGAAGGAGCAGGTTATCCTGTTCCAGAATCGGCGGGGATTTGCACCGATGATGGAATGCCATACGTGCGGTTGGGTGCCGAAGTGCCAGAACTGTGACGTGAGTCTGACCTACCACAAGGGATTGCGTCAACTTACTTGCCATTATTGCGGCTATACTTATCCCGTGCCGCGTTCGTGTCCAGCCTGTGGGGGCGTGGAACTGGTGAACCGTGGTTTCGGTACCGAGCGCATCGAGGACGATATCCAACTGCTGTTTCCCGAAGCGAAGGTAGCCCGTATGGACTTGGACACCACTCGTAGCCGTTCGGCTTATGAGAAGATTATCGACGATTTCCAGCAGGGACGTACGGATATCTTGATTGGTACACAGATGGTGTCGAAGGGGCTCGACTTCGACCGGGTCAGTGTGGTGGGTATCTTGAATGCCGATACCATGCTCAACTTCCCCGATTTCCGCAGCCATGAGCGGGCTTTTCAATTGATGGCACAGGTGGCCGGTCGGGCCGGACGCAAGAACCGGCAGGGGCTGGTGGTACTGCAGACGAAGTCGCCCGAACTGCCTGTCATCCATCAGGTGATGCAGAACGACTTCGAACAGATGTATTTCGATCAGTTGGCCGAGCGTCAGGTGTTCCGCTATCCGCCTTACTACCGGTTGATTTATGTCTTTCTGAAGCATCGCAAGGAGGAGGTGTTGGAGCAGGCCGCACAAGTGATGGCCAGTCAACTGCGAAGTGGTTTGGGCGAACGGGTGCTAGGGCCTGACAAGCCCCCCGTGGCCCGTATCCAGACTTTGTTCATCCGCAAGATGATGGTGAAGGTGGAGCAGGAAGCTTCCATGGCCAAGGTACGTGCCTACCTGAAGGCGGTGCAGCGTGCCGTGCTGGAAGATGAACGCTTCCGTTCTTTGCTGGTGTATTATGATGTAGACCCGATGTAATTTGGTGAGGTTATGATGAAGATAGAATTAGATGTACATACCCATACGGTGGCCAGTGGCCATGCGTTCAGTACCTTGCAGGAGATGGCCCAGGCTGCTGCAGACAAAGGGTTGAAACTTTTGGGCATTACGGAGCATTCTCCGGGTATTCCCGGTACGTGCAATCCCATTTATTTCCGCAACCTGCATGTGGTGCCTCGCCGGATGTACGGCATTGAGCTTCTGTTGGGGGCTGAAATCAATATTCTCGATACCCGGGGAACCCTTGATCTGGAGGAGGATTATCTGAAGCGGTTGGACTTGCGCATAGCGGGCATCCATTCGTTGTGCTATGAACCGGGTACCCGTGAAGAGAATACGTACGGGATGGTGCAGGCTGTTCGGAATCCTTACGTTCATATCATCAGTCATCCGGCCGACGGAACCGCTCAGCTCGATTTTGAGCCGATTGTACAAGCGGCCAAGGAAGCGCACACCTTGTTGGAAATCAATAACAGTTCGTTGCGTCCGACGCGTAACAAACCCGAAGCAAGGGCCCATAACCTGACGCTTCTACGGCTGTGCAAGCAGTATGAGGTACCCGTCATCCTAGGTAGCGATGCGCATATCTCTTTTGATATTGCTACGTATGACTATGCGTTGGCGCTGCTGCAGGAAACGGAGTTCCCCGAGGCGCTGGTGATGAACCGGGATGTGCGGCAGTTCAAGGCTTACTTGGGGCTGGACCGAGTGTAGCCGCTCTGTAATGGAACGAGATACCAGTATTTTAGGGATATCATTCATTTTTACAATCACGCTATGACACGTATTTTATTTGTTTGTTTGGGCAATATTTGCCGTTCGTCTTCAGCGGAGGAAGTCATGCGTACGCTCTTGAAGCAGCGCGGACTGGAACGTCGCATCGAGGTTGATTCGGCTGGAATCCTGAGTGTTCATCAAGGCGAATTGCCTGACAGCCGGATGCGTCGCCATGCAGCCCGGCGCGGTTATCAGTTGACACATCGTTCGCGCCCCGTTTGTACGGAGGACTTTTTCACTTTCGATTGGATTATAGGCATGGACGACCGTAACCTGTCCGACTTGCAGGAACGGGCTCCGAGTCTGGAGACGGAACGGAAAATTCATCGCATGGCCGACTATTGTCGTACCCTGCAGGTCGATTATGTGCCCGACCCTTATTATGGAGGAGCCGAAGGCTTCGAACGGGTACTCGATATTCTGGAAGATGCCTGTGAAGGCTTGCTGGAAGCTGTGTTGGCTGCTGAAGAAACGGCTTAGGATTCATGCCAAGGAACTCCCGTCCTGTCAACTCCTGGAGGCGGTTTTCCGCGAACCTCTCTTTTCAAAGACCAATCCCCCTGTCACTCGTCCAAGCGGTAGGGGGATTGGTTTTTGAAAAGGGAAATACCCTCATCTGGCTTCTTTACGAAAGCGGGCTGAAAGGGCTTACTTTTTCAGTTCGGGATAACTGATACGGGTGTGGTACATCGTCTTCAGTTTTTCCTTGAACAAGCTTTTTACCATATCGATATCCTTGAAGGTAATGGGACATTTCTTGAAATACCCTTCTGCTACCTGGGTGTCGATAATCTTGTCGACCAGGGTGCTGATGCTTTCTTCGGTATATTCCGGCAGGCTGCGGGAAGCAGCTTCCACCGAGTCGGCCATCATCAGCACGGCTTGTTCCTTGGTGAAGGGATTGGGACCGGGATAACGGAACTTGTCGGGGTCGACTTCTTCGTCGGGATGTTCGTTTTTGTACGAGATGTAGAAATACTTGGTCAGTCCCTCACCGTGGTGGGTACAGATGAAATCGCGGATAACCTTCGGCAAGTTGTGCTTTTCGGCCAGTTTCAAGCCGTCGGTCACATGGCTGATGATGACCTGAGCACTCTGTTCATAACTCAAGCTCTTGTGAGGATTCACACCCGACTGGTTCTCGGTGAAGAAGGCGGGATTGACCATCTTGCCGATGTCGTGGTACAAGGCGCCTGTACGTACCAACTGGCTCTTGCCGCCGATATGGTTGGCAGCAGCTGCTGCCAGGTTGGCCATCTGCAGGGAGTGTTGGAAAGTGCCCGGAGCCACTTCCGACATTTCACGCAACAGGCTGTTGTTGATGTTCGACAATTCCACCAGGGTTACGTCCGACGTGAAACCAAAAGTCTTTTCGAGCACGAAGAGCAAAGGGTAGGTAAAAAGCAGCAGGATGCCGTTGATCATGAAATAAATGTACATGCGGGTGTTGAGCTTTGTCAAGTCGTCCTCGTGAATCAGCTCGAAGGCAAAATAGAGGAGGGCATAGCTGACAAAGATGACCAGGGCTGTGCGCAGCAGCTGTGACCGTTGCGACAATTCGCGTAGGCAATAGATGGCTACCATGCCGGCAACGACCTGCAATAGGATGAATTCATGCGGATAGCGCAATGTGATGGAACAAAGCAGGATAATGGTTACGTGAGCCATGAAGGCCGTGCGTGAATCGAGGAAGATACGTACGATGATGGGCGCCATGGCAAAGGGCACGATGTAGATGCTGGTCAGGTTGTTGGCTACGATGAGTGCCGAGATGACCGGAAAGAAGACAATGAGCAGAAAGAGTAGCAACAGGCTGCCCTTGTGTTGGTAGTAGTCTTTGCGGAACAGTTCCAGGTAAATCATGAAGCAGCACAGGAAGATGCTCACGTAGAGCCATTGCCCGGCGAGGGTAAGCCGACGTTCCTGGACCGAATCACTGCGTTTGGCCCATTCCTTCCGGAGCGATTCCAGGATATTGTAGGTCCGTTCGTCTACAATCTCTCCCCGGTCAATGATCTTCTGTCCGTTCAGCACAAAGCCGCTGGCCCACGATACGTTCGAGAGCAAGTCCTCGCGAGCAGTCTTCGATTTCTCTGCGTCATAGACGAGGTTGGGCTGCAAGTAGTTGTTCAGGTTGCATTGTTGCAGTACTTTCTTGTTGTAGCGGAGGGTATCGGCATTGAGCAGCCGTTCATAGGCTCCCTTCACGCTGTAGCATTGTGTCAAAGGCCGGCTGATGGCCAGATTCTTTTCGACCAGCAGCAGGGAGTGTACGCTATCGGCCTCGATGTGTTCCAGGTCGGTACCGCTCAGGATGCCGTCTTCGTAGATGGAACGGAGGGTACGTTCAATGTGGCGCATGTAGTCGGGGCCGGGGAGGGCATGGCTCAAGTGGCGTTGGTAGTCTTCCTTCAGTCGGGCCAGCATCTGCTTTTCGACGGTGGGGTCCATTTGAAAATAAGGCTGGTAATCTGCCAGAAGGCTGTCCTGTTCGCGCTTTACCTGGGCTTCGTTCTTGTAGATGGGAAAGTCGAACGAGGCTTGTAGCAAACCATACTTCCAAGGTTTGTTGCTGTCAAACTGATAACTGAACTTTCCCTCTTTGGGAAGAAAATAGACGATGACCGAAACAGTGGCCAGAAAAATCAGTGCTTTGTAAATCCAATCCTTATAGGAAATCCGTTGACCGGGGTTGAAACTTCTCATACTCGTACAATTTTGCGCGCAAAATACAAAAAAATCGGGAAATTTAGCGTACTTTTGCACCGTATTTTAGATAAAACAACCATGTCAGAAAGAAAAGTAAGAGTTCGTTTCGCTCCCAGTCCTACGGGAGCCTTGCATATCGGCGGTGTGCGCACAGCCTTGTATAACTATCTGTTTGCCCGTCAGCATGGCGGTGATTTGATTTTCCGTATCGAGGATACGGACTCGAACCGCTTTGTGCCGGGTGCTGAAGAATACATCATCGAGTCGTTCAAATGGTTGGGTATCCAGTTCGACGAAGGCGTAAGCTTCGGAGGTAACTACGGTCCCTACCGCCAGTCGGAACGTCGCGACATCTATAAGAAATATGTGCAGGTACTGCTCGACAGCGGGAAGGCGTACATCGCTTTCGATACACCGGAAGAATTGGATGCCAAGCGCAAGGAAGTGGCCAACTTCCAGTATGATGCATCTACCCGCCTGGGTATGCGCAACTCGCTGACGCTTCCGAAGGAAGAAGTGGATGCCTTGATTGCAGCCGGTCAGCAGTATGTGGTTCGCTTCAAGATTGAACCCAACGAAGATGTGCATGTACACGACCTGATTCGGGGCGAGGTAGTCATCAACTCGTCTATCCTGGACGATAAAGTATTGTATAAGTCGGCCGATGAACTGCCTACTTATCACTTGGCGAACATCGTGGACGACCACTTGATGGAAGTGTCTCACGTGATTCGTGGCGAAGAATGGTTGCCGTCGGCTCCGTTGCACGTGTTGCTGTACCGGGCATTCGGCTGGGCCGATACGATGCCCGAATTTGCCCACCTGCCGCTGCTGCTGAAACCGGATGGAAACGGCAAGCTGAGCAAGCGTGATGGCGACCGCCTGGGCTTCCCGGTGTTCCCCTTGGAATGGCACGACCCCAAGACCGGTGAAGTATCGTCTGGCTACCGCGAATCAGGCTATCTGCCCGAAGCGGTCATCAACTTCCTGGCACTGCTGGGTTGGAATCCGGGCAACGACCAGGAACTGATGTCGCTCGACGAACTGGTACAGTTGTTCGACCTGCACCGCTGCAGCAAGGCCGGTGCGAAGTTCGACTTCGAAAAGGGCAAATGGTTCAACCATGAATATATCCTGAAGAAAAGCAACGAAGAAGTGGCCGAATTGTTTATGCCGATTCTGCAGCAGCACGGCGTGGAAGCTCCGATGGACCAGGTAGTGACCGTTGTCGGACTGATGAAGGACCGTGTGAGTTTCATCAAGGACCTGTGGGATACCTGCAAGTTCTTCTTCGTGGCACCGACCGAATACGACGAAAAGACCCGCAAGAAACGTTGGAAAGAAGACTCGGCAGCTCGCATGCTCGAACTGGCCGACGTATTGGAAGCCATCGACGACTTCTCGGTAGCCAACCAGGAAGCGGTGGTGATGAAATGGATTGAAGACAAGGGTTATCACTTGGGCAACATCATGAACGCGTTCCGTCTGACGCTCGTGGGCGAAGGCAAGGGACCGCACATGTTCGACATTTCGGGCGTGCTGGGTAAGGAAGAAACCTTGCGTCGTATCCGTCGCGCGGTGGAAGTGCTCCAATAAACCTGGGTGACTATGCTATACAACTTGGTCATCTATCTGTACCTGTTCGGGGTGAAACTGGCAGCCTTGTTCAGCGAGAAACCTGCCTTGATGGTCAAAGGCCATCGGCAGGTATTCGACTTGCTGCGCGACCACATAGACCGGCAGGCAAAGTACATCTGGTTTCATGCGGCTTCACTGGGCGAGTTTGAACAGGGACGTCCGTTGATTGAACGGATTCGTCGCGAACATCCCGAGTACAAGATCCTGCAGACGTTTTTCTCGCCCTCGGGTTACGAGGTGCGGAAGAACTACCAGGGAGCCGACCTGGTGTGCTATTTGCCGTTCGATACGCCGCGCAATGTGCGCCGTTTCCTCGATTTGGCACAACCGGTCATGGCTTTCTTTGTGAAGTATGAGTTTTGGCAGAACTACCTGAACGAGCTGCACCGTCGGCATATTCCGACCTACAGCGTGTCGTCCATCTTCCGTCCCAACCAGGTGTTTTTCCGTTGGTATGGAAGGAGCTACCGCCAGGTGCTTCATACGTTTGCCCATCTCTTTGTGCAGAACGAAGAATCCTTGCGCCTGTTGCAAAGCATTGGTGTCCGTCAGGCGAGTATTGTCGGCGACACCCGTTTTGAACGGGTGCTCGACATTTGTCGCCAGGCCAAACAACTTCCTTTGGTGGAACGTTTTAAAGGGGATTCGCTGACTTTGGTGGCCGGCAGTTCGTGGGGCCCCGATGAGGATATCTTCATCGACTATTTCAACGCACATCCTGAACTGAAGCTGGTCATTGCACCGCATGTGGTCAATGATACCCATCTGAAGGAAATTATAAGTAAGGTGAAACGTCCGTGCCTCCGTTATACGGAAGCGACGGAAGCCAACGTGGCACAAGCCGATTGCCTGATTATAGACTGCTACGGATTGCTGTCGTCTATCTACCGCTACGGAGAGATTTCGTACGTGGGGGGTGGCTTCGGGGTCGGTATCCATAACGTGCTGGAAGCTGCAGTCTATGGCATCCCCGTGTTCTTCGGACCGAACAACAAGAAGTTCCAGGAAGCTCAGCAGCTGTTGCAGTGTCGCGGGGCGTTCGAAATCGCCGGAGCCGACGATTTCAATCGGCAGATGGACCGCTTTCTTACCGATGAGGCCGCTTTGCAGCAGGCCGGACAGGCTGCAGGCAACTATGTGAGCAGTCACGCCGGTGCCTTGGAGAAAATCATGAAGCACCTGTCGCTGTAAGGCGCAGGCGTGTTTCGAGAGCAATGAATCAGAATCTGTAAAACGAAATGATAGACATCGAATATTACACCTCGGAAGCCGTCACCTTGTTGAACTTGTTGATCGGTATTCCTTCGGTCAGCCGCGAAGAAGAGGATGTGGCCGACTTCCTGCAGAACTACATTGAGGAAAGCGGTATCATGACTCACCGTTCGGGCAACAACATCTGGTGCATCAGTCCCAGTTTTGATCCGAACAAGCCGACCCTCCTGCTCAATTCGCACATCGACACGGTAAAGCCCGTCAACGGTTGGCGCAAGCATCCCTATACGCCTAAATGCGAAGAGGGAAAACTGTACGGCTTGGGCAGCAATGATGCCGGAGCCAGTGTGGTATCTCTTTTTCAGGTATACCGGCATCTGTCGCAGACCGAGCAGGCCTATAACCTGATTTTCCTGGCTTCGTGTGAGGAGGAAGTGTCGGGCAAGAATGGCATCGAGAGTGTGTTGCCTCAGTTGCCGCCCATAGCCTTGGGCATTGTGGGCGAGCCTACCGAGATGCAGCCGGCCATTGCCGAAAAGGGGCTGATGGTGCTGGATGTGGTGGCGCACGGGAAAGCCGGTCATGCAGCCCGCAACGAAGGGGCGAATGCCATTTACCAGGCACTCGACGATATCCGTTGGTTCCGCGATTACCGTTTCCCGAAGGAGTCTTCCTTGTTGGGACCGGTAAAGATGACTGTGACGCAGGTGAATGCCGGAACACAGCACAATGTGGTGCCCGATACTTGTACGATGGTGGTGGATATCCGCAGCAACGAGTGTTATTCGAACGAAGAATTGTACGAGGAAATCTGTCGGCATATCCAGAGTGAGGCGACGGCCCGCTCGTTCCGCCTCAATTCGTCGCACATCGATATCGGACATCCGCTGATAGCTCGGGCTGTCAGTCTGGGTCGGGTTCCTTTCGGTTCGCCCACGTTGTCCGACCAGGCATTGATGAAGTTTCCTTCGGTCAAGATGGGGCCGGGCCATTCGTCCCGTTCCCATACGGCCGATGAATATGTGATGGTTTCGGAAATTGAGGAAGCCATCCGGCTGTATATCGAACTGTTGGACGGATTGGTGTTGTAGGCCGCTCTGTCTGTCGGGTTGGATTTGCATTTTTAGCATTCAGTGATTGCCGGTTCCTTGAGGTTGTTCCTTGAGGAGCCGGTTTCTTTATTCTTTAGACCCTCCGAAATAGGTTGAATATCAGTATTCTAATTCGTTTTTGTTTTGTTTGGTTTAGTGTATCACTTAGGTGATGAAGTTTCCTCACTAGGGTGAAACAGTTGTATCACCTTAGTGATACAACTTCCTCACCTAGGTGATACACCTTTCTCATCGGAATGAATTCCCCTTTACGTAGGGTTGTTGGACTGAATAGAAGGTTGTGTGCTTCTTTGCTTCCGGCCATGAAAGGGTAGATATGTGTAGCCATTCCTTGCTTTCTGTGTTATCTTCCTTTTATCTTAGCAGTTAGCGGTTTGGTAGTTAATGGCGCAACTATTCATTCGGCCGTTTTTCTTGTAACTCTTTGATTCGTTGATGAAATTAATGCCTTCCGATAGTGGATAATTCCAAATTAAACCATAACTTTGTACTTAAATCTTAAAAAAGAAAACAATGAGTAGTTCTCAATTATCTGTCCTGATTCAACAGCAGGCTGCGAAATATGGTGACCGGGTGGCCCTGCGTTACCGTGATTATCAGACCGAAGCGTGGAATCCCGTGTCGTGGAACCAGTTTGCAGAGACCGTAAAGACGGTGTCGAATGCCTTGATTGAACTCGGGGTAGGGATACAGGAAAACATTGCAGTGTTCTCGCAGAACAAGCCCGAATGTCTGTATGTCGACTTCGGTGCCTTTGGGGTGCGGGCTGTGACCATTCCTTTTTATGCCACCAGTTCGGAAGCCCAGGTTCATTATATGATCAACGATGCCGATATCCGCTTTTTGTTCGTAGGTGAACAGTTGCAGTATGATGTGGCTTTCCGTGTCATGTCGCTGGGAGCCCAGATTCGGCAGATTGTCATCTTCGACCGCGACGTACAGCGCGACGACCGCGATCATACTTCCATTTATTTCGACGAGTTCCTGAAATTGGGTGAAGGACATCCGCATCAGGCCGAAGTGGATGCACGTACGGCTGCATCGGGCGACGGTGATTTGGCGAACATTCTGTATACGAGCGGTACGACGGGAGAAAGCAAGGGGGTGATGCTGCATCACTCGTGCTACGAGGCAGCGATTGTGGCGCATAACCAGCATTTTCCGCAACTGACCGATCAGGAAGTGGTGTTGAACTTCCTGCCTTTTACCCATGTGTTCGAACGGGCTTGGAGTTACTGGTGTCTCACTTTGGGATGTACGCTGTGCATCAACCTGCGTCCGGCTGATATCCAGAAGACCATCAAGGAAATCCGTCCTACGGCCATGTGTAGTGTGCCGCGTTTCTGGGAGAAGGTCTATGCCGGCGTACAGGAAAAAATCAATGAAACGACCGGCTTGAAGAAGGTCATGATGTTGGATGCCCTGAAGGTGGGCCGCGAGCATAACATCGAGTATGTGTGCAAGGGCTTGACACCGCCGACCATGCTCCACATGAAATACAAGTTTTACGAAAAGACGATTTTCAGTCTGCTGAAGAAGACCATCGGTATCGAGAACGGTCGCTTCTTCCCGACAGCAGGGGCAGCCATTCCGCCGGCTGTGCAGGAATTTGTCCTGTCGGTGGGCATCAATATGGTGGCTGGCTACGGACTGACCGAATCGACGGCTACGGTTTCGTGTGAGAATGACTTTGACCATGTGGTGGGTTCTGTGGGACGGGTGATGCCGCATGTAGAGGTGCGCATCGATCCCGAGAACAACGAAGTGCTGTTGCGGGGCGAAGGGATTACGCACGGTTATTACCGCAAGGAAGCGGCTACGCAGGCAGCCTTCACCGACGACGGTTGGTTCCGTACGGGCGATGCCGGTTACCTGAAGGACGGTTACCTGTTCCTGACTGAACGCATCAAGGACTTGTTCAAGACGTCGAACGGGAAATACATTGCTCCTCAGGCTATTGAGGCAAAATTGGTGGTGGACCGTTACATCGACCAGATTTCCATCATTGCCGATGAACGCAAGTTTGTGTCGGCGCTCATCATTCCGGAATACAAGTTGGTGAAGGAATATGCAGCCAAGAAGGGAATTGCCTACAGCAGCATGGAAGAGCTGTTGCAGCATCCGGCCATCATGGAACTGTTCAAGGAACGTATCGATACCCTGCAGCAACAGTTTGCCCACTACGAGCAAATCAAGCGCTTTACCTTGTTGCCCCATCCGTTCAGCATGGAGCGCGGCGAGCTGACCAATACGCTGAAGGTGAAACGAAACGTGCTGGCCAAGAATTACGCAGCCGAAATTGCCAAGATGTACGAAGATTAATGCGGCCTTTGTGGCCGGCTGTTCCACTATAGGGGATGTATCCGAGGGGATGCATCCCTTTTTTTACGGAGAGAATCGGCGGACACGGCTGCAGCTAGCCTGCATTTTTCTTTGAAGATGCCGAGATTTCCACTATCTTTGCACGCGATATCGCAATAAAAAGATAAAGCAAAAATCCTCAAGATGATAACAATAGAGCAACTGAAAGACGTAAAGGAACGTACAGCCGCTTTGGAGCGCTACCTGGACATCGAGAACAAAGTGATTCAGGTGGAGGAAGAGCAGCTGCGTACACAAGCCCCGGGCTTCTGGGACGACGCCAAGAAGGCGGAAGCACAAATGAAGAAGGTGAAGGACCTGCAGAAGTGGATTGACGGTTACCGCGAGGTAAAGACGTTGGCCGATGAACTGGAACTGGCCTTCGACTTTTACAAGGACGAACTGGTGACCGAAGAGGAAGTGGATGCGGCGTATGCCAAGGCCATGGAACAGGTGGAAGCCTTGGAACTGAAGAACATGCTGCGCCAGGAAGCCGACCAGATGGATTGTGTGTTGAAAATCAACTCGGGTGCCGGCGGTACCGAAAGCCAGGACTGGTCGTCGATGCTGATGCGTATGTACATGCGTTGGGGCGAAACGAACGGCTACAAGGTGTCGATTGCCAACTTGCAGGAAGGGGATGAAGCGGGTATCAAGACCGTGACCATGAATATCGAGGGCAGTTTTGCCTACGGTTACCTGAAAGGGGAAAACGGTGTGCACCGTCTGGTGCGTGTGTCGCCCTACAATGCGCAGGGAAAGCGCATGACTTCGTTTGCGTCGGTGTTCGTTACACCGTTGGTGGACGACAGTATCGAGGTGAACATCGAGCCGGCCCGTATGTCGTGGGATACTTTCCGTTCGGGAGGTGCCGGTGGTCAGAACGTGAACAAGGTGGAATCGGGCGTGCGTCTGCGTTACCAGTACAAGGACCCGTACACCGGTGAGGAAGAAGAAATCCTGATCGAAAACACCGAAACACGCGACCAGCCGAAGAACAAGGAAAATGCGCTGCGCCAGTTGCGCTCTATCTTGTATGACAAGGAACTGCAGCACCGCATGGAAGAACAGGCCAAGGTGGAAGCCGGCAAGAAGAAAATCGAATGGGGATCGCAGATCCGTAGCTACGTGTTCGATGACCGCCGTGTGAAGGACCACCGCACGAACTTCCAGACATCGGATGTGAACGGGGTGATGGATGGTAAGATTGATGGTTTCATCAAGGCTTATCTGATGGAATTCTCGGGTAACGAAAACTAATCTTTTTCCGGAAAAGAAGCGGTCCTGCTGATAAAAAGTGGGTTTCTGACGATTTTATTTGTTTTCTGAAAGAAACTTTGTACTTTTGGTGTTCACTAGGGGAGATGCCCTCTGCATGGTGTCCCCTGGATGAACGTTGAACCTTAAAACAAAATAGGACTTATGGGAAAGAACAAGAAAGCTTCTTACACGAAGAAGGAAGAAGAAAAAGCAGACAAAATCGTGAAGGGTTTGTTTATCGGGCTGATTGTACTGGCCCTGATCAGTATGGTGGGTTATGCACTCTATACTTGATGAACCGGCACGAAAGAAATAGGGAAGTCCCCGCGAGGCAACTTGCGCGGGACTTTTGTTTTTTTTCATCTGGAGAATGGACAATATATATATAAAGGTATGGCACAAGAAATCGAACGAAAATTTTTGGTCAAGGGAACGAGTTATCGCGACGAGGCTTTTGCACAGAGCCGCATCGTGCAGGGGTATATCTGCAGTGCCCGGGGACGGACCGTGCGGGTGCGTATTCGGGATACGAAGGGCTACCTCACCATCAAAGGTCCTTCGGATGCAGCGGGCATGAGCCGTTATGAATGGGAAAAGGAAATTCCGTTGTCCGAGGCGGAGGAATTGATGAAGCTGTGTGAACCCGGTGCAGTGGACAAGACCCGCTATTTGGTGCGGAGTGGAAAGCATGTCTTCGAGGTGGACGAGTTCTATGGTGACAACGAGGGGCTGGTGATGGCGGAAGTGGAACTGGCAGCCGAGGATGAGGCTTTTGTGGTGCCCGGTTTCATCGGTGAGGAAGTGACCGGTGACGTTCGTTACTACAATTCGTTTCTGACGAAGCATCCCTACAAGGCATGGAACAGATGATGTTGTGGGCGATTGTGTCCAACCATTCTGCCAGGAAATAGCGGAAGAAGGGGTGTCGACCACCTGTTAACTGTTAACAAAGGGGGTATAAACTGTTAGATGGCAGTTTGTACCCCCTTTGTTGTGAGTTTCCCCCCAGCCGGTCTCGCTGGAAGTGGCTAATATTGCCGCAGACAATGAAACAGGAAATAATCACTAAAAACAAAAAAACAGTATGAAGACAGTCGACTTTACACAGCATCTGCTGGGCCTGCAGCCCGAACTGTTCCGGTTTGCTTTCAAGCTGACCGCCGATCGGGAAGAGGCGAATGACTTGTTGCAGGAAACTTCGCTGAAAGCGTTGGACAATGAAGAGAAATTTGCACCCGACACGAACTTTAAAGGATGGATGTACACCATCATGCGCAATATATTTATCAATAACTATCGAAAGATTGTCCGCGACCAGACTTTCGTGGACCAGACTGACAACCTATTCTATTTAAACTTGTCGCAGGACTCGGGGTTTGATTCCACCGAAGGTGCCTACGACTTAAAGGAAATCCATCGCATCGTGAATGCACTGCCCAAGGATTATCGGGTCCCCTTCGCTATGTATGTCTCGGGCTTCAAGTATCGGGAAATTGCGGAGAAACTGGCCCTTCCTCTGGGCACGGTCAAGAGTCGCATCTTTTTCACTCGTCAGCGGTTGCAGAGCGATCTGAAGGATTTCCGCTAAGTTGACTCTCTATCTTTATTATATAACTTTGACTTTTTATCAGTGCGCCGATTGTTCGTGAGGAATCATCGGCGCTTCTCTTTTTCTTTTTCTTTTTCTCGCCGTATCATCCACGGGCGGATCAGGTAATAACCTATCAGGGCTGCCAAGGTGACTCCTGTACTGTTGGCCAGGAAGTCGAGCCATTCTCCGCTTCGGTTTTCCGTAGCATAGGCTTGCAGCAGTTCGATGATGCCGCTCATGATGATCGGGGCCAGGATGCCGCCAAAGAGCATGTGGCTCCAATGAACGGTGGAATGGTGGTTGCGCAAGTATTCCCACCAGAGAACCAAACAGAGCCCGCCATACATGCACAGGTGGGCTACTTTGTCTATGTTCGAAATCTCGCTCATGCTTGTCTGAGGAGGGTTGAACAGCGACAGATAAAAGATAAGTCCAATGATACTTAAAGATAAAGGGTATTTCCTAAAATAATACAACATGGTTAAAAAGCTTTTTGTTTGAAGCGAAAGTACGATAAATTTCTTACTTTTGCGGCTTCACTGAAATGTTTTTATATTAATTTGAAAGATTTTATGCATAAAGGCGAAAGAGCAAGTTTTGGAAGTAAAATGGGGGCTATCCTGGCAGCAGCCGGGTCGGCCGTAGGTCTCGGTAATATCTGGCGTTTCCCGTACGAAACGGGTAATCATGGGGGAGCTGCGTTCATTCTGATTTATTTGGGATGTGTATTGATGTTGGGCATGCCGGTCATGATTGCCGAGTTTACGGTAGGCCGTCATGCCAAGGCCAGTACCGGTCGGGCCTATCGGGTGTTGGCTCCGGGTACCTCATGGAAATGGGTCGGTTACCTGGGCGTGATGGCGGGTTTCCTGATTTTGGGTTATTATTCGGTGGTGGCCGGTTGGACGTTGGAGTACATTCTTTCGGCCGGTTGCAACGATTTTGCCGGCCAATCGCCGCAGGATTTCATGGCGGCTTTCCAGTCCTTTTCGCAGGACCCTATCCGTCCGCTTCTTTGGTTGACTTGCTTTCTGTTGGCTACACATTTCATCATTGTGAAAGGGGTGAAGGATGGCATTGAACGTTCTTCGAAGGTCATGATGCCCGTGCTGTTTGTCTTGATACTGGTGCTCGTAGGCTGTTCGCTGTCGTTGCCGAATGCCGAACGGGGTGTGGAGTTTCTGTTGAAGCCCGATTTCAGCAAACTGACCCCGGATGCGTTTCTGGGGGCAATGGGGCAGGCTTTCTTTTCGTTGAGCTTGGGGATGGGTTGCCTGTCGACCTATGCTTCTTATTTCGGTAAAGATGCCAAACTGGGGCAGACGGCTTTGAGTGTGGGTTCCATTGATACTTTCGTGGCGGTGTTGGCCGGTCTGATTATCTTCCCGGCAGCTTTCTCGGTGGGCATCCAGCCCGATGCGGGTCCTTCGCTCATCTTCATCACTTTGCCCAATGTATTTCAGCAGGCTTTCAGTGGTTGGCCGATTCTGGCTTATCTTTTTTCGGTGATGTTCTACGTGTTGCTGGCTTTGGCAGCCTTGACCTCGACCATTTCATTGCACGAGGTGGTGACGGCTTTCCTGCACGAGGAGTGGGGAATGACCCGTGGACGGGCAGCCCGGTTAGTGACTGCCGGCTGTCTGTTGATTGGGGTGCTGTCTTCCCTTTCCTTGGGCATATTGCAGCATTTTACGGTCTTCCAGTTAGGATTTTTCGACCTGCTCGATTACGTGACCGCGAAAATCATGTTGCCGGTAGGAGGGGTCTTGGTCTGTCTTTTTGTGGGTTGGCACCTGAAGCGCTCGGTATCGTACGAGGAGCTGACCAATGGCGGTACCTTGAAGTCGGGATTCTTCAACCTCTACTTCTTCCTGTTGCGCTATGTGGTGCCGTTGGCCATTGTGCTGATCTTTATCAATGAACTGGGGCTGTTGTAAGCCTCGGTTCGTTTCGGACAATCGTACATACGAGGGAATATGTGGCTGGATTTCTTCTATTTTTCGAAAAGTGAGCGGAGAGCGATTTGGGTGCTGTTGGCCGGATTGCTGATTTGGGTGTTCTTGGTGATTTTTACTCCTTCTTCCGAGGAGGTGCCTCCACCGACCGAAGCCGAGGTGGCCGAGATCCAGATGTTTTTGCAGCAGGTGCAGCGGGTGGAAGCCGAGAAGGAACGGAGGTTTGCCGAACGGCGTTATCCGAAGCGGGAGAAGCGGGCGGTGGTGTTGGCACCGTTCGATCCGAATGAGGCCGATTCAGCTACGCTGTTGAGTTTGGGCTTGCCGCCTTTTCTGGCTCATCATATCCTGAAGTACCGACAGGCGGGAGGTGTTTTTCGCCGGCCGGGCGATTTGGCGCGTATCTATGGACTGTCGGATACGCTCTATCGGCAGCTGGAACCTTTTATCACCATTGGTGAGGCTTATCAGCCGAAGCGGGATACGGCGCAGTGGCTGCGCGACCGCAGGGCCAAGCGGGACTCGGTGAAGGTGTTCAAATATCCGGAAGGAACAAAAGTCGACCTGAATCGGGCCGACACCACAGAGCTGCAGCAGGTGCCGGGTATCGGCAGTGGCATTGCCCGCATGATTGTGGCCTATCGCAACCGTTTGGGCGGATTCTATACGGTGGACCAGCTGAAGGAAATCGAGTATGTGGAGGACGGATTGCTGAAATGGTTCACGGTGACGACCGACAGCATCCGTCGTATTCCGGTGAACCGGGCCGGTCTCGACCGCTTGCGGAATCATCCTTATCTGAATTTTTATCAGGCAAAGGTCATCGTGGAATACCGGCGGAAGCGGGGAAAACTAACAAGTCTTTCCCAGCTCTCCTTGTACGAGGAGTTTACCGAGAAAGACTTGCAGCGATTGTCGCACTATCTGTCTTTTGAATAGTCGCTTTTATTCTTCCAGGTAGCCGGCAGCCTTGGCGATGCGTACGGGGATTTCCGTATTGTCGATGCGGCCCTGGAAGCGTTCCGCTCCGGCTCCGATGGCAAAGACGGGTACATAACCACCCGAGTGACCGCCGCTGGTCCAACCCACGAGGGCGATGTCGTTCAGGATGCGCTTGGCTTCAGCAGCCAGCGGTTCGTCCTGCTGGTATTCGCTTTGGGTCAGTTCGATGGCTTTTCCACTGAAAGATTCGTCGTAGACTTTCTTCAGTCGGGCTTCCTGCTTTTCGTTCAAGGGTACGCTGTCCCAGAAGCCGAAATGGTCTTTCAGTGACTGCTTGATCACTTCCCAAGACACCTGGTTCTTGTATTTCTTGCGCAATCCGTTGATGATTTTCGTATAGCCGCTTTCGCTTACTTTCTGGGCTTTCAGGGCTTGCAGGTTCAAGGTGTAGGGGCCTTTCCCCAAGACAATACCTCCCGTTTCGTGGTCGGCTGTCACGACAATCAAGGTTTCGTCGGGATGTTGTTCGTAAAATTCATAGGCCACCTGGATGGCTTGGTCCATATCCATCACTTCGTGGAACACGGTGGCAGCGTCGTTGCTGTGGCAGGCCCAGTCAATCTTGCCGCCTTCCACCATCAGAAAGAAACCCTTGTCCAGGTCCTTCGACAGGAAGTGGATGCCGGCCCGGGTGATTTCGGCCAGGGTCATATCGCCTTTCTGGCGATCGATGGCATAGGGGATGGAACTCTTGTCTGTGGCCTTTTCGGGTTGCAGCAGGATGAGGCGGTCGGCCTTGCGGGCTTTCTTCTGGTAATCCTTGTAGCCGCGGGCCACTGCATAACCGGCTTGGTTGGCCAGTGTATAGAGGCTGGTTGCCTGACCTTGGCTGCCTTTTTCGTCGGTGGGGTCCAAAAAGTCTGAACCGGCATAGAAGTCGAACTGTGCCTGAATCAGGTCTTTTCCAATGGCGTAGTAGCTGCTACGTTGTCCTTGGTGAGCGTAGAAAGCAGCCGGTGTGGCATGGTCTACACTGACGCTGGTACTGACGCCCACGCGGTGTCCTTTTTCCTTGGCCCAGGCCGCAACACTGTTGATGGAGGTGGTCAGGTCCTTTTTTACGCCCAACGCACCGTTTTTGGTCTTGTTGCCGGTGGCCAGAGCAGTACCGGCTGCGGCCGAGTCGGTCACACCGTTGGTAGCCGAGAAGGTAGTGGCTGTCGTAGCGTAGGGGAACTGGGTAAACAGCAGGGGAGATACGCCGATGTTGCCTTCCAGTTCGGCCCGGTACATTTCCGTACCCAACACTTGGTTCACGCCCATTCCATCGCCGATGAAATAGAATACATACTTGGCTTGTTGTGCTTGCACCCAGCAGATGGACAGCAGCACTAACGAAAGAATCAGGGATAACTTTTTCATAGGTATATTGTTATTGAGTTTTTTGATCTTGGGAACAAACTTACAAAAAAAAGTGGTTGGTTGCATGGAAAGTTGTTGCTTTAACTTTACATACAGGTACAGAAGTTTGGTTTTGTGGTTGGAAAGTAGGTGATTATTTCATCGGGATGACTTTTTTCGCGGCAATAGCTTTATCTTTGTACTCCAGGAGGAGGGGTGGCATGTTGTCTGCCCGCTATCCTGGTGAATAGGAAAACATAAGTAGAAAATCATAATAGAAAGCTTGATGTCATTGATTAAAAGAATGAGTCTGTACCATTGGATTCAACGTTGGTTGACGAGCCGATGGATACATTACTTTGTGTTGGGTTGCATCACGGTGTCCATTGCAGCTGTCATTGCCAGTTCGTTTCAGGAGATGGCTGCCTATCGGGTGCATTGTTTTGCCATTACCTATGTGTCGTCGTTTGTGTTCCTGGTGGAATATGCGGCGCGTATCCTTTCTGCTCCGGCGGTGTATCCCGATCGCTCGCTGGTCCAGGCCCGTCTGCATTACCTTTTTTCTTTTTACGGCTTTGTCGATTTCGTGGCCATCCTTCCTTGTGTGCTGTCCTATTGTTATTGGGATACTTCGGCTGTCCATCTGATTATTTTGCCCTATATTTTCATTATTTTCAAGCTGATCCGGTATTCCAAGTCGTTCCGCCTCATTGGACATGCCTTGGCTTCGGTCAAGGATGAACTGGTCACTGCCTATACGGCCTGTTTTATTATGGTTTGTTTTTCGGCCATACTGATGTACTACATCGAACGGGATGCCCAACCGGAAGTATTCCAGAATATCGGTGACAGTTTCTGGTGGGCTATTGTAGCCTTCACTACCGTGGGGTATGGCGACATTTATCCCATTACTCCTTTGGGCAAGCTGTTGAGTTGTATCATCAGTCTGATTGGGATAGCCATGATTGCTATTCCGACCGGTATCATCAGTTCGTCGTTCATCAATATCATTCAGAAGCGGGAACGGGAAGCGGAAAACGGACCGCATACGCCCGGTAGTTCTCCACCGGAAAACGGGTAAGTCTGTTTGTCTGTTTCCCGATATTTTTTATCTTTGCGTATCAGGATCTAATAACAAGAAAGGAAAATACGATGAAGAGAACAAGCCAAATGAAGAGAAGTCTGCTCTGGGGGTTTGCGCTGGGGCTGACGGTGGCCACCCTTGGTTGCGCTCCGCAGCGTCCCGCGGAGAAGACGGAAACGGTTCCGGCCGACCGGAATGAAGTGATTGAAACCATCCGTTCGCGTCGGAGCATTCGCCAGTACGAGGCTCGGGCGGTGAATCGCGACACGATGCAGTTGATTCTGGATTGCGGTATCCAGGCACCGAACGGCATGAACAAGCAGTCGTGGGAGGTGCGTGTGGTGGACCAACCCGATTTCATTGACGGTATCACGGCCGTGTACAAGCAGGCGCATCCCGAGGTGGTGAAAGACCCGAAATTCAAGAACATGTTCCGCAATGCACCAACAGTGGTATTCATTGCGCATGACCCAGGTTATGACTGTTCGCAGATTGATTGTGGATTGTTGGGTGAAAACATGATTCTTTCGGCATGGTCGATGGGCATAGGTTCCTGTTGTCTGGGAAGTCCGACTCGTTTCATGAAGACGCATCCCGATGCGGCTCCTTACCTGCAGCGCTTAGGTTTCAGTGAAGGGTATGAACTGCTTTATTGCATTGCCTTTGGTTATCCCGATGAGGCGCCGGCTGCGAAACCCCGACTGAAAGAAAAGGTACGTTTCGTGGAATAGCCGTTTTTGAAAGAGGGATGGCTGCGGAAAGGGAAATGTAGCATCAAAAAAAACTCCGAAATGTTTCAGAATGAATCATTTCGGAGTTTTTTGTGGTGCCACCAGGAATTGTAACTTTTAAGCTATAACCCTGGTAATCAACACCTCATATCTTTTGAATCGTGGAAGAACCACTGAATCAGCCATAGGCTATCATTCACCAATTTACAATCGTTTGCATAATCATCTCAATGACTATGCAAAGTTAATCAATCGCTTTGATTTTTGCAAGCAAAAGAATCATTATCCTTTTGCCGGCAGTTCAGCAGATATGCAAGCTGTTTTTCCATATCGTTTAAAGCAATGGTGTCATATATAAGGGCAGGTACACAATGCCTTCTTCTTCCTTCACGTCCTTGTCGTGAAGGACATAGGGTGTGGCCAGCTGGGGACCGTACTTGGCTATGCACTTTCTCAATGAAGTCAGCGTATAGCGTTTTCCCGATTTTACCTCTATGGGGGATATGTTGTGCCGACTGGTCGTGACAGGCTTGGCTGTCAGAAAATCGATTTCCATACGGTCATCTGCCGATGTCCGGGAACTGCTGCTGAAGAAATAGAGCCTGTGTCCCGCTGTTCGGAGCATCTGTGCCACGATATTTTCAACCAGCATCCCTTCGTTCACTTCCAGCTTGTCGAACATCAATTTCCGGTAAAGGTCCGCACTTACAATCCCCCGTTCATCAAAGGCATGGCTGATGAGCAGTCCGGTATCACCCATGTAACACTTCAGCGTTGTACGTTCTTCATTCAATTTCAACCCGATACTCGGCTCTGTCGAATTATAGCAGCAGTTGATGATCTTGGCATCACTCAGCCAGAAGAAAGCCTGCGAATAATCCCGCATGCGGGCTTCGCTCTGCAGTGCAGACAGGAGAAACTTCTTTTCATGCTTTTGCAGTTGCCCCGGAATTTCCTCAAAGATGGCGGCAACCTTGGTTTCCTGGTTGTCCGCATATTTGCGGATGTCATTGCGGTAAAGAGCCAATATGTCTCGTTTCACCTCATCTACCTTATCAAAATCCCGTGTTTCCACATATTTGGAAACGGCCTGCGGCATCCCCCCGACAATCAGATATTGCCGGAAATAATCCATGGCCCGGCGGTGGAAAGTGCCCATAGGATGTCGTCTTTCAAACTGCATCCGGATATAAGGCATCAGCATTTCGTCATCCATGGCCCACAGGAACTCCTCAAAATCCATCGGGAACATTTCGATGGCATGCTCCTCCGATGGCAGCATGATGTCCTTTACATTCTTCTTGATGGAGATAAGGGAACCGGTCTCTATATAGTCATACCGCCTGTCGGCTACCAGATGCTTGATGGCAGCACGTGCACGGGGGCAGAACTGCACTTCATCGAATATGATCAGGGAGACTGCTTCCCCGTCCGGCGTTTGCCGTGGGGTAAGTCTCTGCTTGAAATATAGCTCCAGGTTCATGAAAAGCATGTCAAGGTCATCCATATAGAGATTGAAGAATTCCATCACCTGAGGATTCACCTTGCTGAAGTCCACCAGGATATAGGATGTATATTCCTTGCGTGCAAACTCTTCAACGATGTAGCTTTTTCCGATACGTCTGGCACCCTCTATCAGAAGGGCTGTATCACCTTTGTGGTTCTGCTTCCAATCCAGCAGTCTGTCGTATATCTTTCTTTTCATAATTCACGTATTCAAGATTAATGTTTTACACATATTGCACAAATTCAAGATTAATATATCTGCAAATATACACATTTTCTGCAGAAAAGCAGCACGAATTGTATAAGAGTCAAGAAACAGACACGGAAAGATACGTAGGGTTGGCAGTTTGGTCTATGCAGAGCTGAGGGAGCTGAAATCCCTGTCTTATTTCTGAAACTGCATGAAGCAGGCACTGTTTAATGGTGAAGTACGAATATTTTCACTGTTTCGTTATGGTATCGGAGAATATAAGGATAGCCGCCTATTCTGAAATAGCTATGCGTCACGTCGGTCGCAGTTTATCCCTGTAATCATTCAACTATCCCTCCGGATGTTTGACGCTGCTATTCTTTTTCGAGAGTAATTTTCATGGCGAAGCCATAAGCGAAAATTCTACCCGAAAAG
>AMCI01006564.1_pt1 | contig 23931 bp, 13 predicted proteins | sample 419838 | NCBI WGS metagenome assembly AMCI01 (sample SAMN01090643, study PRJNA158313) | gut metagenome
TCGGGCACCATTCCCAAATCTTCTCCACAGACCAGCATAGAAGTAGATTGAGTAAGTACCGGCAACTTCTTCATAGCTTCTTCATACCAGAACTGATTGTGTCGCTGATAAAAATAGTGGTTATAAAGCTTGTTGAAAGCTTCCTTTTCCTGCGCATTCAGACGCTGATAGATAAAATCATTTTGTACAGATATGCGCGGATGATAAAGTTCGGGGTTCTTGCGATCTTTTACAAACAGCACGTTACTAATCAAGGAATAAATGCCTTCCTTCATATCCAGACTCTCCTGATCGGTCTTGCCTTCGAAGAAAGCCTCCACCTTGCGCTGAGTATCGAATTCGGGTTTCATCCGGTAAATGTCATGATGCACATGCTCCACAAAACGTTCCTTCACTTCCCGACTTTTCTCTCCAAACATCACATCGAGCATGTAATCGTTAATAAATGGCTCCGTCATGAACGCTTTCTGGAAATTCAGGCCAAAACTCCGGATTTCATCTTCACTCATCGGAAGAGCCGGCACAAACTGCCCTAATAAGCCATGCACCGAATGACTCGGAATTTCCCAGATGCGGAAGAAGCCCAAGATATGGTCTATACGGTAAGCCGTGAAATATTCCGACATCTTGGCAAAGCGTCTTCTCCACCATTGATAATTGTCCTTTTCCATCACATCCCAATTATACGTAGGAAATCCCCAATTCTGCCCTTTGGTAGAAAAAGCATCCGGAGGAGCACCCGCCTGACCGTTCATATTGAAGTAATGAGGCTCTACCCACGCTTCCACACTGCCACGGCTGATGCCGATAGGAATGTCTCCTTTTAAGATCACCCCCTTACTGCGTGCATGATTGGCTGCCTGCAACAACTGCACATGCAACACATACTGCAGGAAATAGTAGAATTCCACTTCAGAAAGTACTTCCGGCTTTCTGCAAAGTTCTTCAGCCTCTTCCGGATGGTAGATTCGATAAGCAGGCCATTGGCTAAAGTCGGGTGTACCATACAAATCCCTCAGGTAGCTAAACAAAGCATAAGGTTTCAGCCACTCTTCATTCTTCCGGAAGAAAACAGTAAACTCGTCTGACGACAACATCTGTTTACCTTCCTGCTTGAAGATGTCTTTGAGCAAAGCACGTTTTACGGTATTGACCCGTTCGTAGTCTATTTGTGCCAATGCATTCAGTTCTTTTCTTTCAGCCTCATATTCTGCAGCTTTGTCTTCATCCTTCAAGGCCGGAAGTTGCCGAACATCGATATACATCGGATGAAAAGCATAAATTGAAATACTGTTATAAGGGTATGAATCCTGCCACGTATGGGTAATGGTAGTATCATTGATCGGCAAAATCTGTACAGCACGCTGATGCGTATAAACTGCCCAATCAATATAACTTTTCAAATCACCGAAATCTCCTACACCGAACCCTCTTTCAGAGCGCAAAGAGAAAACAGGTATGGCACTACCGGCTATTTTCTTTTCGGAACGGCTGAAAAGCACCTCCGTTTCTGTGGTGAAATACATTTCCCCCTGCTCCAGCGGACGAATGCTACACCAACGGTTTCCTCCGACTTCCCATTCAACCCTACCTCCGGATGGCTCATCCACAGCTATAAATTTATATTCAAAAGGCAAAGAAAGTGAAGAAGCATCCATACAGGCCGACCAGACATGAGGAGCAATCTCTTGCATACGAAGAGCACGAGAAGGATCCCAGTTGCCCAACGCCTCGCAACTGCCTGCAACAGCCAATACCTTTCCCTGCCGATGAAGTCCCGGACAGAGTGCCCTGAAAGCAAGGCCACAGGTAGCCGTATCGGGAAGGTTTGACGGAAGTTCCGAATGCACAGCGGCATTGAAAGCGGTACTATACCGGTAATTATCAGCCGGCAGTTCTCGCCAACTGTCATCTAAGATAACATGGGTGGTCTCTGAAAGGGCGCACGTAAAGAGATGCGGAATCGCTCCGAATTCTTTTTTCACGCACTTTCCTTCTCGAAATACGCCATAACAATAGCTTATCGGCTCGCAGGTAGCAGGAAAATCGAATGAAAATGTTCCTTGCCATTCATTCCCATCACGGGTAGCCAAGGGCCTTGCGTGTTCTTCATCCTGATTCAGGATAACGCGCAGATCCTCTCCCCAACGCGTGTGGTACATGATACGAAATGTCAGTTTCATATTCTTCTTTTAGGTATTAGTTTTAGATATTGTATAAATAGCGACTGTAACGACGAAGCGTATCGTTACAGTCGCTATGAGGAAATAAATAACGGATATCCGATTATTCTTTAATCAATTTTGCATGGTACTTGCCTGCTGTTTCAAGATACAGTTTCACCGTGAAAGTGCCTCCTTCGGCAACACGGATATTACCGGCATTGTAAATCAGATTATCCAAAGAACCGCCAAAATTAGCTAAATCCCAAGTACCTACACTACGGAACTTGATTTCCTTACCGGCAGTCAAGACCACGCCTTGAGCCTTCCAACACTTTTCAGAATCATCATAGTTCATCGGAGTATCGGCATTCCAGCCACCCGGCTGACCATCACCGATGATACCCATCTGTTCGAAGGATTGTAACTGATAGGTCAAGTTGGCTAAATCCACACTCACCCAATAGAAACCCTCCTGCGGGGCCTGAATATTTCCTGAGCCTCCATCATTGATTAATATACCTTCATCATTATTTGCATTGAGTCCCCAGTTACCAGAACCATTCCAATCGTTTAGATTAGAACGGAGTTTAAAACCACCTTTCAAACTTAAAGCAGCATGATAAACGCCATCCATCTGGGGGCTGTGAAGTGCATATCCCTGTCCCCAGTTATTGTTATCGCCCACTTCATAGATATATTCGGCAAAATTAAGTTTCTCCAGTTTATAGGTGTACTCCATCATGTTCAAGGTCATCTTGATGAACTTGGCATCTCCGTCGACTACTACTTTCCAAGAACCATCATTACCCAACACAGAACGACGATTCAGTGAGCCTTCCATGCCGTTTTCACCATTGCCTTCGGCACAACCGAACACCAATGACCAATCATTGGCCTCAACAGCTTTATCATCGGAAACAGCAAACCAAGTTTCACCATCTTGAACAGCGAATACGATACTAAAGATAGGATCCTCGTAGACATCCTTACCGCTATGACTAAAAGGCATAGACACTTCGGTGGGTTCCCATTTACTGGGCGCACCAATCAAGTAGTAGTGCTGAGAAATCTGAGGAGCTTTCGGCGTAGCCTTAATAATGAATGAAGCAGCAGTCAAGAGAGTAGCCTGACCACCCTGCATCATATCTGCATAAAGCACAGCATTCATAGAACGTTCTACCGGACGTTTGCCAAAGAATTCTTCAACAGCAGCCTGCAAATCTTTTGCAGCTACAGTACCTTCAGAAGTAGCCTGAATAGTAACTTTAGCCTGTTCTGCGGCTGGAGTGTCACCTCCGTCTGCAACAGACGGAGTGACTTCCAAACGATAATTTGCAATAACCACACCTTCCGGTAAATCTGTAGGAAGTTGTGGATTAAACACTACCACATCCTCTCCGGCATTCGCTAAATCAATTGATTCAACTGCAGTAGCAGAAAATCCGGGAATGGTGACAGACTCTTCTTGGGGCCAGGCCTGCGGAGCCGCTACATCATCGAAATCCTCGTCACAAGCCGTGAAAGAGAAGGCAGCCCCCAGCAACAAAGTATATAAAAAATGCTTTTTCATAATGAATTCTAATTTAAAATGACACATCATTCAATTTTACCTGTATCGTTAGAGAAATTCAGATACACTTTCTGACCGGCACCGGCTGTAATACGGTCTTGGTCATTACCTGTACCACGATATTTAATTTTACCGTCGAATACCATGAATTCAGATTTCCACCAATCTGTTTCCGGAATCTTCACATGAATACGCACTCCATCTTTTGCATCGGCGGCAGCGGCAAATGCCGGAGAAACAAATTCACCGTCGGCTGTAGACGGTACCTGGAATTTCCAATCGGGCATACATTCATCCCATTTTCCACCAGTAGCAGGACCGATCAGATAAACATTCGGCTCTTTGATATCTACTGTATAGTTGATGTTACGACCTTCTACTACCCCCTTGATAATGACCAGATACCAGCCTGAATTAGCCACTTTGATATTTGCTCCTTCAGCATCACCAGAAATACCTGCACCTGCATTATCCTGGATAGTACATTGTCCGTATCCCTTTTCTTGGCCATTCCAAGAAGTATCTGAATTAAACTTGAATTCCTCCAGCAGATAAACCACTCTCCACCATGTGCCTGGAGCACTATGTACCGGAACAAATGCCAAAGAGTTTTCCCACTGCCAGTTATTTCCTTTACCATTGATATACAATGTTTCGGGCAAAGTAACCGGAGGCAATGCAAAATGCAGACGTACATGCGGCAACTCAACTACATTGGATTGGATTTCTCCCAACACATTTCCATATTGGTCCTTACCCAAAGAAGCCTTCAAACGGATGTATAAAGCAGTTTCCAAAGGAAATGCATCTTCCTCCACGCCTTCCTTCAACTTCAAAGTAGTAGCGGCTACCGCCAATTCTTCCGCCATGACATTCATCTTGGCAGACGTATAAGTAGAAGGGAGCGTTTCAAATTCCTCAAAATTTTCTGTTAATGCCACATCTACAGCATAGGTAACCGAAGCGGTATAACCATAATCTGGCTGAGAGCAAGTCAGTTCCAAAGTAGTAGAATGTTCCAGATCATATACGCCACTGGCATAAGCCGGTGTATTGAGCACAAAAGTTGTGGGCTTTTGCAAGGTGGGATTATCGTCTCTGTCGGAATCACAAGCCGTGAAGAACAATCCTCCCAACAACAAAGAAGCTGCTATAAAATATTTTTTCATTGTAGTACTAAATTACGGATTAATAACCAGGATTCTGTTGCAGATTTTCATTCGCATTCAAATCGGTATCAGGAATGGCAAAGATATTCAAGTGAGGAGAGAAAGTAGTACCGTCATAGGCCCCACCTTTCCACTGCCATAAATAGGAACCGCCATTGAATTTGCCATGACGGATCAAATCAATACGACGGCGTCCTTCAAAATAGAATTCACGACTCCATTCATCCAAAATAAAATCTAAAGAATAAGTAGGCTGTTTAGGAGCATGAGCACGGTCGCGGATTTCATCAATAGCCCTCTTGGCATTAGCCAGGTTATTAGCAGCACCTAAACGGGTTTCAGCTTCCGCATAAGTCAACCAAGCCTCAGCAGCACGCATCAGGAAGAAATCAGAATCATTAAACTTAGCATCTGTAGTAGCACCGCCATCTGAACGCCAGTTGTTAAACTTACCTACAGAGAAGCCATGTTTAAATTCACTGACTTTCTCTACATTGTACTTCCGGTCCTTACTCCACAGCAAAGCACGATCATCACCAGCTTTTTGAACCATGCCCTTTATATCTAGTTCAAGGAGCTGATCTTCAGATGTGTTCGGGAAGAATTTTTTTACAAAATCCGGACGGCAACGATTACCAGCCCAAGGATTGTCTGATGAGTTGAAAGAAGTACCACCATAAGTCAACATATCATCTTTAATAGTAGACTGCATCAGGAAGAAGAAACAGCCGTATGCAGCAGTCTGGTTACCAGTCTGAATTAAGGGTAAAATAGCCTCTACCTGTGCACCGTTAGTATTGTTGTCGGCCATAAAGAGTTTCTGATATCCACTCCAATCTCCTGTAGATTCTTTAGAAAGAGCATATCCTGAAGTCATCACTTTATTAGCATAATCAGAAGCCAACTGCCATTGAGCAGTACCTGTATAAACTTCCGCATTCAAATAAAGACGAGATAACAACAACCAGGCAGCAGCCTTATCTACACGTCCATAAGTATTCTGCTTCGGCTCTGCCAATAACGGCTCGATAGCTTTCAACTCACTTTCAATGAAGGCATACACCTCGGCACGCGATTTTTGAGGAGCCGGTTCTGAACTGACCTCTGTCAGGAAAGCAATATTTCCCCATCCATCCATCAGATAATAATAATACAAAGCACGTAAGAATCGCACTTCTGCAGACATCTGCTCATTATACCCTTCAGCCTCTTTCAAATAGAAATTACACATGGTAACGCCAAAGTACAAACGATAATAGAAACCTTTCAGCATCGGATGACTGGCACTCCACCGATTATAGTTGAAAGCAGGAATACCTTCATCTCCCCAACAACAGATAGCCTCATCGGTAGTCAACTCATTGGCATTGAACAACTGACGGACAAAGCCGGTAGTACCACCATCCAGACCATCAATATCACAATCACCGTCAGGTCCCGAGTTTCCGGCCAGCACCATATTAGCATAACACTTATTGAAAAGCGCATCAAAATCAGGTTTCATGATGGTACTGGGATCAATAGGCTCCACATCCAAGTCATTAACACATGAACCCAATCCCAAAGATAGCGACAAGGCTACCATAGGAAATATATGTTTCAGATTACTAAATTTCATAGCATTTATTCCTTTTAAAAATTAGAAATTCAAATTCAAACCAAACAGCATGGTAAACGGACGGGGATACAAACTGTTATCTATACCGCCGCCTACTTCAGGGTCAATACCCTTGTAATCGGTAATGGTAAAGACATTGGAAGCGGTAGCGTACACACGGCCGGAAAGTTTAGTTCCGAAGATTTTATCAAAGCTATAGCCCAAAGTAATGTTATCACATTTCAGGAAAGAGGCATTCTGTACAAAATAGTCGGACAAAACGCTGTCTGAAGTCTGCCATTTTTTAGGCAAAGAGTTCAGAGGTCTGTTGGTTAGATAACCGGATTCTGCCCATACAGTGGCAAGGTTACTGGTACCTGCATCCAAATCGTTGAATACATAATTATCAAAGTTGGCACGCAGTGAAAAACTGAAATCCAGATTCTTCCAGATAAACTTGGAAGTCAAGCCGGCTGTCCAGGGAGCATTCGGGCTCTTGTAGAGATATCTATCTTTTTCATTGATGACTCCGTCGGCATTACGGTCTACATATTTACCTTCGATAGGCTGACCATCTTGCCCGTACACCTGCTGGTATACATAGAATGAGCTGGCCGGGTAACCTACAGAATGTGCTTGACAAGTATTACCCGTACCTGAAGAAATACCTCCGGTAGCTACATAATAATCGGCATCTCCGCCAATCAGTTCAGTAATTTCGTTTTTATTGTAAGTTAGGTTGAAGCCAAGATCCCACAGAAAATCCTGAGTAGAAATCGGTTTCCAGTTCAAAGAAAATTCCACACCCTTGTTTTCCAGTGAACCGATGTTAGAAGTTACCTGGTTACGGAAGTTAGAACCAGCTGATACATAGACCGTATTCAGCAAATCGGTCGTTTCACGATAGTATACATCCAAGCTACCGCTCAATCTACCATTAAACAAACCGAAATCGATACCCGCATTATAAGTCGTGGTTGTTTCCCAAGTAAGATTTTCATTGTAAGCATTCGGGCGATAAATTACATTACCTACCAACGGATACTCATAGCGCATTCCGGAACCTACGTTATACGATGCAAAATAGTTGTAATCACCGATACCATCCTGCTGACCTGTCTGGCCATAGCCCAAACGAAGTTTTAAGTCAGACAATACGTCTACATCTTTCAAGAAAGCTTCTTCTTTCATTCTCCATCCGAAAGCGAATGACGGAAAGAGTGCCCAGTGATCTTTAAAGCGAGAAGAACCATCATAACGGACCGTAGCTGTCAACATGTAGCGATCCATCAACGTATAGTTAGCACGACCAAAGAATGAAACCAGATAGCTTTCAGTAGCCCAAGGCTTGAACGGAGGACGGTTGTATTCTTCTCCCGGTTTTGTGCTGTGTGTAGGACGATAATATCCGCAACCATCACCGGAACCTTCACGATGGAAGTGTTGCCATTCATAACCACCCATGATATCAAAATGATGAATATCACTGAAATCCTTATAATACTGAGCATACGCATTGTAAGACAAATTATATTTATCTTCCTTGCTCCAGCCATCATAACCGTAATAAGTATTTGTAGAAGAGAACGGAGAAACAACAGTAGTCTGTTTACCCGTTGACCAGTCGCCACCCATATTCATGTGAAGACGCAAATCCTCAAAGCCGTGTACCTTATAATCCAATTCAATGTTGCCTACAAAAGACTTGGAAGTAGCCTTGTCTTCTTTCTGTTCCAAAAGAGCTACCGGGTTCTTGGTGGCCAGAGAGTTATAATTCCATTTCCATTCCGGATCACCCAGCGCATCTCCCTTACCCAACCATTGGAAATAATGGTCAAAGTTATTAAACTGTTCACGGTCGTCGCGAATGCTCTGAGAAGGGTCAAACCATACCGCTGCACTGACCGCACCACCGTCTGCATAACGGTTTTTGGCAATCATACCTTTAGCCGACATATTCACCTTCAAATGGTCATCAAAGAAAGAAGGAGCCAGGTTGACAGAAGCCGTATAACGCTCAAATTTAGAAGTTTTCAGAATACCCTGTTGGTTGGTATAACCCAGAGAAACACGATACGGCATATTCTTCAAACCACCGGAAACCGTAACATTATGATCGGTACCCACGGCAGTCTGATAAATTTCATCCTGCCAGTCGGTATTCGCTGTACCCAATGCATGGGCAGCATCACTGTCTTCACCATAATAACCGGTTACATACTGACGGAATTCATCACCATCCATCACATCAATGGTTTTCTTCTTCATACCGAAAGACACGTTACCATTATAAGACAAAGTCGGTTTCTGACCGCTCTTTCCTTTCTTGGTAGTAATAATGATGACACCGTTAGAACCACGAGAACCATAGATAGCCGTAGCCGATGCATCCTTCAATACAGTAAATGTCTCGATGTCGGCGGGGTTAACCATAGAAAGCGGGTTAGACAAACCTTTCACACCGTTGTTATCCATAGCCAAACCATCAATCACAATCAACGGATCATTGGAAGCATTCAAAGAAGAGCCACCACGGATACGGATGGTAGCGCCACCACCCGGAGTACCTCCTCCGCTAGTAACAGAAACACCGGCAATCTTACCGGCCAACATGTCTTGAGCATTCGCTACCAGACCTCTGTTCATTTCATCCGGTTTCACCGCCGTAACCGAACCGGTCAAATCATTCTTCTTGGCTACACCATAACCAATAACCACCACTTCATTCAGCAATTCGGCATCATCCTTCAACGAGATTACTACCGAAGGGGCTGCAACCACTTCTTGAGTTTGATAACCGATAAAAGAGACCACCAGCGTAGCACCCTTAGGCACTGTCAGTGTAAAATTACCATCCATGTCAGTAATGGTACCGTTCGTGGTATTTCCTTTTTCCACTACGTTTGCACCAATCACTCCACCTAAGGCATCCTTGACATGCCCCTTCACAGTAATAGTTTGTGCATAAACGCCTACAGACAAGAACAACCCTAATATCAGGGTAAGAATCGTTCGAAAGATTCCAAGATTAACTTGCTTCATGCATCTAAAAATTAAAGTTAACATTATTAATAGAATTTATTTGTATACAAAATTACAGCTAAACAATTCTCATTCTACTATCTGGAAATAAAATATAAGTAGGATAAATTAATATCCTACTGATTCACTGCTACTTAGTAAATAGACCAGCTACAAATATACAAAAGAACTTAAAAAAGCGCCTGCCGTGCTTTTTTCTACTTCAGTGTAAAGACAACGGAAGAATAGCCGCCTAACTGAAGCATGGTGGCATCACCGTCTGGTTGCTGTTGGCGTACCTCTCCCCTTACAGCAATAGCCGAACCAATGGATTCATGAAGCGGAATTTCCACAGTCGATTCGCCCAAGTTATGCACTACCAGCAAACGGTCCTTGCCCTCACCACGATACCAAGCTGCAACGCTCTTGTATTTTTGGCCTGCTTCTTTAGAATCATTAGAAACCTGATAAGGAGTCATGATTCCCGTTGCCAAAGCAGGATAGGTATTGCGTAAGCGGGCAAACATACGGTAAGTATTCAATAACGACTGCGGATCTGCCTCCTGTTTCGTCACCGAAGGAATCCGTTCTTTTACCTCCTGATCGATTTTGTCAGTGTAATGCGTAGTAGTCGCATCGCCCCAAAGCATCGGTCCACGCACATACTCATCTCCCCTCTCCTTCGTACCGTATAAACCCAGTTCTTCACCGTAATACAAGTAAGGACTTCCAGAAGCCGTGAACAACACCGCAGCAGCCATTTTTTCCTTTTCAAGAGACAATCCCAACTTGGAAGCCGCCCGATCTTCATCGTGATTGCTAAGCTTGGTAGCAGCAATATAATCGGAACGGTAGGTAGCATACTCCTTACGATAGTCCAGCAAATCCTTAGCCAAATAACAGCCTGTTTGATTATTCAAAGCCCATTCCAAGCGATACCAGAACGAGAATTCGAAAAGAGCCGGCAGCCCCGTATAATAAGGTGCCACTTGATCATGTTCAGCGAGCACCTCACCTACCATATAGAAATCATCCGATTGTCCCTTCCCCTTGTAATAAGCGTTCATATCATCATAAAACATTTTCAAGAAACGGGGATTCTCCGGGCCCGATGCTTTGTGATAAATATGCTTGACGGCATCCAGTCGCAGACCATCTATGCCACGGTCAATCCATGTTTCAGCAGCACTCCGCAAACGCTGATAAGCAGGCGAGGAAGCAGCATCCTCCACCGGACCGTAATTCAAATCAGCAAACCAATCCGTTTGGAAATGCGAATGATAGTAACACATCTTTTGAAAATCAAACAGAATATCCTTTGCTTTCTGATTATCAAGAACGAAAGGAGTACCTAAATGTATACGTGCATTTTCATCAGATGCACCGTATTTGGTCCCTCCATCCCATGAGGTATTACTCGTACGAATCAAGAAACCCCAATCGGTTTTCAAATCGACTGTCAAAGTATACTGTCCGTTACCTTGGGCATGAAAAGGCTTGCATTGACCATTGCCATAATACAAATATTTGGCATCCTTCGTTTCAGAACCAGGACGGTCGGCATCGGGTGTTCCTCCGGACGTCACTGTAACCGTCGGCTTTGAAGGTTGACGCCAATCTAACGTAAAGGTATAGATGCCATTCACCTCACCGCCCGCTCTGCGCCATTCTCCCTCCTGATAACCATTACTGCCTTCCTGGGCAATCATCGGTATACGACCAGCAGCTATATCTGCAGCCGGATGCTCCGAGAACAGATAATAGTTGCGGTACGGACTTTGAGGATTCTTCACGGCCTCCACGAACCAGGGATGGTCTTTACCGGTATGATTCATCACATAATCCAAATAAATGCGGATACCTCGACGGTGAGCTTCCTTCACCAACCTGTCAAAATCCGACAGGGTACCTAGTTTTGGGTGAATAGCCGTATAATCAGTCACATCATAGCCATGGTACGACATAGAAGGATGGATAGGCGACAGCCACAGAGCTCCTACCCCCATTTGATCCAGATAATCCAACTTATTGGTTAACCCTTGCAAATCTCCCCAACCGTCTCCGTCACTGTCGGCAAACGAATAAACGAGCAGTTGGTAAGTGATTCCAGCCCTTTTGTTCTTATCCCAAGAATCAGGATGAGCCGTTACCTCCTGCCATTCGGAAGATGGCTTGTGAGGTTTTTCTGGCACGGGAGAATCTACCGCAGGACTGTCGTCGGAACAAGCAGGACACAGATACAACAATCCCACACAAAGCAAAACAGAATAAAACAACAGATATTTTCTTTTCATAACCCAGTACTTAGTTAAAAATTAAACATTGGCAACTTAAACCCTTTATCCTTTATTCAGAAAATCATGAATATCCTTCTTCATCCATTGATAAAGATACAAATCCTTGTAATCATCATTCTTCTTCAGCATCAATCCAACACTGACCTGGCTGTTCTCATAACTGGTCAATTCGTTCTGAAACTGCTCCTCGTGCACAGCCAACCTTCTGATTTCCTGCTCACGCTCACGGCGCAACTGTGCGCATACCGGATTAAGAAGCTTCATCACTACACAATCCATGATATGATGTCCCTGCATATACAGATAAGTAGTATCCGGATTCACACCCAATGAAAGCAGTTCCCTACGCAAATCCTCAATCTGTTCCATGAACTGCGGAAAGCGAAGCTGCAATTCGTGGAGTTTATCATCCACATTACGTTTCAATGCTTGAAGACACCGCTCCGGATGATGCAAACTTACATCCTGTAAACGCGTGCACGCATTGAAATCGTGCATGGGAAAAGTATGAGTATCATGCCTACGGTAGAACCAGACATTCCATAAGAAAAGCGGATAGACCGTTTGCGAATAACGCTTCATAAAAGCAGGAAAATCCAGTAAGGGACGGTCGTTCAAAGTGGCCTGTACACACACTTCATGCAAACTTTCGGCATAACAATGAAAATTCTCAATGGCATAGCCATACGTCTGGAAGATAAAAGGATTACGGTTGATTTTCCTGGACACCTGCGTAGCACCCTGCAGCAGAAAATCATAATCGCTATCCACACAAGCTATCAGACTCCTTCCCAGTTCTTCCGTATTCAAGGTGTTCATCAGAACCATCTTCTTACCTTTCGAAAGGGATGTAGAAGAAGGAAGCATCACCTGAAAATACCGTTCCTCATTCTCGAACTCAGCCAGCAGCGTCCGCCAGAAAGCAATGTCCTCATAACTCTCCACATAGGCCACAATTCTACGGCGTGCCTTCTTCGGAGAAAGCCGCTGCGCCGCATCCAGATAGGCTGAAGTCAAATTATGTCTGAGTGAAGTTGCCACTTGATTCTATTTAAAAAACGTAAAACACCTTATTTCTTTATATCAGATGAGATATCACTCACCTCGGTCACCGCATCCAGCCATCCCTCCATAATCAAGGCTGGCGAATGAGTAGTAAGAATCAGCTGAAGATTGGGATTCAGTGTACGAATCATACCAATGAGTTTTTGCTGCCACTCAATGTGAAGCGAAGCTTCGGGTTCATCCATAAACAGCACGCAATGGCTGCCGTCACGTACCAATACCGTCAGCAGAATCACCAGCATTTGTTTCTCGCCCGATGACAGTTTATAAGGAAGCAAACGTTCTCCATCCTGATAGAAAGCAATATCATTACTCTTGCGGTCGATGGTCTTACGCGTATAACTGAACAACTCATCCACCATATCCTGAAACATCCGTTTGGGCAAAGACACAGCAGAAGCCCGGGTACGCATTTCCTCCTCCTCGCTGCTCAGCAACTCGATAATCCTGTTCCCCATATTCACCTGATAATCCAGGTAACGGCGCTGTAAGAGATACAATTGCCAATCCAACTCCGATTGTACATGAGGGTCGGCCATACGCGCAGTAAAATCCCCCATCACCAAAGGACGGTCATAGCTGCGTATCACATCAAACGGGATATAGGTTGCTTCCGGATTGTCGAAATATACACGTACACCATTCTTCTCCTCACGTTTCACCTCGCCGGAGGTCTGCTCCAAATAACCCACCGAGCGGTTCAAGATGGTAGTCTTGCCCACTCCGTTGATACCCGAAAGGATGTTCACATCAGGACGTAAGTCCCAGGCTATATTGAAGCGATGCCACAAACCGCGAATTTCGATGCGCCTGATATAATTGGCTGGTACTTCCATAGTATGTTCTTCTTTTTAGTAATCGTAGTAAACAAAATTACAACAATCTCTGGAAGAAACAAAATAATCACCGAAATTCTGTGAATATTGATTACCGCTTCAGTTCCTCAAAATAAGCATCCAGCAATTTCTGGGCGGCAGCAAAAGACGTAAGATTGCCTTGTAGCACCTGATTCTCCTGGTCGGCAAGCATAGACTCAATCCGCGCATTCTGATAGAAACTGTCACGCAGATGCTCGTTGATGGTCTCATACATCCAATACTTGCTCTGTTCGTTGCGGCGATAAGCAAAATAACCGTTGTCTTTCACAAAATCCATGTATTGATACACCATGTCCCAAATTTCTTTCACCCCGATATTGTAAAAGCCCGAATAAGTCATTACCTGAGGTGTCCACCCGCTCTCGGGGGCCGGAAAGAGATGCAGGGCATTTCGGAATTGCGTAGCTGCCAGTTTGGCGCGTTCCAGGTTATCTCCGTCGGCTTTATTGATCACGATGCCATCGGCCATTTCCATGATGCCCCGCTTGATGCCCTGTAATTCATCACCGGTACCGGCCAACTGTATCAGAAGGAAGAAATCCACCATGGAATGAACAGCTGTTTCGCTCTGCCCCACTCCCACTGTTTCCACAAAGATTTTATCAAATCCGGCTGCCTCACAGAGAATGATGGTTTCACGCGTCTTGCGTGCCACTCCTCCCAACGAACCGGCCGAAGGGCTGGGGCGGATAAAGGAATCAGGATGAACAGAAAGATTCTCCATACGGGTCTTGTCGCCCAGGATGCTTCCCTTACTGCGTTCACTACTGGGATCGATAGCCAGCACAGCCAACTTTCCTCCATACTTCTCCAAAATATGCAGACCGAACGCATCAATGGAAGTACTTTTTCCGGCACCCGGCACCCCACTGATGCCTACCCGGATAGAATTACCCGAATAAGGCAGACACTTTTCTATCACCTGTTGCGCCAATACCTGATGTTCCGGCTTCACGCTTTCCACCAGCGTAACAGCACGGCTCAATATTGTAACGTCACCTTTTACAATGCCGTCCACATAATCACCTACTGTCAGTTCACGTTTTTTACGCTTGGGACGGTTTTTCAGATAAGGACTCACTGACGAAGGCTGCTCAATGCCTGCATTGACAACCAATCCTTTGAATGCTTCATTGTTCTCGAGGTGTTCCATATTATTCAGAATTTAGAGGTTTCTATTTCAACAAATACCCAATATTATTTAGCTTTGATATTTATAAGGGTTTTGGTATGCACCGGATCATTGGTTATCATCAATAGTCGCAAATGGCGACGTTTCTTACCAATAGCACGTTTGTTTACTGTTACCCGTAAACGCGTTGATTCTCCAGGCATCAGCACGTTTTTCTTCAAGCTGACTCCTACAGCCGGATGGAAAACCTGCAACTTTCCGATCTGCAACGGTGAACGTCCCTTATTGGTTATCAAGATATCTTGCCTACCTTTTTTCTTCTTGGCTAAAATCTCAGTAAAATCAATATCTGTAGCCGATAATTGAATAACCGGTGCCTGCTGGCGGTCCGTCTCACTCATTCCTGAAAAATCCGGCAATAAGATAGCCGATAATGTGATTTCATTCTCATCTCCAACTTTATCTCCCGTAAACCGAGACAGATAGACCGATGATTGCGTCAAGCCTAAACCCGACAAACGTTCCGGCTTCAATGTTAAAGTAATAACTCCTTTCTCGCCTGGCTGTAGTACTGCAGGTTTCACATCCATTCTCAGATAAGGAGGCAAGTGCATCAACACCGGTTCGTAAGGATGCTCTGAAAGATTAGCCACACCCAAGTGCAACACCGGATGCTCGCCTAAATGCACATCAGGAAAAGCCAATTCATCACGGTCAATCCGGATATTCCCGATCTGATAAGGATGCGTATGTGTAAAATCCTTAATTTCACGCACCACCTCGCCTTTAAAATTCAAATACACCAAATGAGGTTCGGCATTGGTAAAAACAGCCACTGATTTTTGAAAATGTCCCAATGCTTGCGCATCAAAGGTCACATCGATAACACCTTTTTCACCCGGAGCAATAGGAGTCTGCGTCCAATGCACCGCCGTACAAGCACAATCGGGCTCCACTTCCGATAAAACCAAAGGTTGGGTGCCCGTATTGGAAATAGTATACTGCACAGATACAGGATGTTTCCACTCTATCTGCCCCAAACTTTGCATTTCTGTATTTGAGGTGAATCGCGGTTGAGCCACAGTCACATTAATAACTGATAGACAGATATATAAAGTCAACAAGATTCTCTTCATACCGTTTAAAATAATAATCTTCAGACAAATGTAGGGCTTTTCAATGAGACCAACAAAAAAACCTTTTTCCATTAGGAATAATTCAAGATTGTCAAACTGCCCCACTCAATATATCTTTCCCTATCGCAACATGAGCACACGTTTCAAAATCAGACGCTTGTATTTTTTCTTAAAATCAGAAGGCAAAAACGAAACATCAATCATTTCCAGCCACTGAATCAACGAGCGGCGAAACTTCTTGGCGATATTGTCAATTACCTTGGCATGCACACCCGACGCTATAATGGATTTTTCAAAATCACTGCGCCGGATTTTGCGTTTTTTCCCGTTCAATGTCAAAGCCAGTTCTTCGGTATCTTCCGGCATCACCAGATTGGTAGAAAGCAAATCGTATGCCGGAGTCAAACAATAGCCCAAACCGGCATTATAAAGTGAAAAGTTCTTGAGATGCATATCTGAATTACCCGTAATCCACGAAAAAGCCACCAGTTCCCAAAAATTCACTAGATCAAGCTGCGGCACTGCCGAATACTTCTTGATGGCTTTGGCAATCTGTTCATAAGATCCTTTGTACTTATATTCCGTCAGCCGTTCTGTCAGTTGGCACATATCTTCCATAGGAATCTTACGTCCGTCAGGCAACCGATCTATACGCCGCGTGATATAACAAAGTTCACCATCTGCAAAACGTATCAGTCCATGCGGAACCACCGCTATTTTGGCAACTTCTGCCAAATGCATAGTCAGATCTTCCAGTTCGGGCAATGCCCGGTAATGATCGGTCTGAGGCTTCAATATATATCGCCCCCATAAGCCAACAATAGTAAAACGGTCGGGCTCATTTTTACCACCCGGATGAACATCGAGTGAAAGTTTGGCCTGCACCCCAGTCAGTGTAGTTTGTGCCCTTACCACCTGCTTGGCCAATTCGGCAATCTGACTACGCACAAACGGTAATTTAGGAGCTCGTTTGGTACCATACAGTTTTCGGGCACAAGCCGGATGATAGTCTACCTGTCCCTCTTTTAATTCCTTATAACAATACAAACATCTTTCCACCTCATTCACTGCTTAATGGTTCTTCTCCAATTACACTCACCGCACCGATGCAATCCTTACAACAAGCCAGCAACAACGACATCCGATCCCGCTGATTGATTTTCCAACTGTTTTCTGCGATGTTTAAAAGCCATCCTTCCGGAATCAATCCGTCAAAGAATGGGAATAATACGGTATTATGATAAGGCTTATCTGTCAACGGCAAAGTCAAACTGATAGCTTCTGCTTTTCCGGAGTGCAGGAATGCCGTGTCATACACAAATGTAAATCCATTTTCATCTTCTGTCAATAGTCCGGCATAAACATCCTGCAGATATACTTTTCCACGCTTCATGCTTCATCCTCCTTTCTGATAGGTACAGCACCTGTTTCATGGCCGAAAAGTGCCAGCACTTGATTCACTTTGTCGAGCCGCAAGCTCTGCTTACCCTGTTCCAGTTCCCGCACAAAACGAAGTCCTACACCTGATTTAGCCGCCAGATCCACTTGCGTCAAACCAAACTTCTTACGCATATCCTTCACAAATACAGCTAATGTATCCTTCATAATTATACCCTTTTGGGTACAAATATAATAAATTATTTCATTTTTACACCCTATCGGGTATAAGAATACTATTTCTGTATTAATTTATACCCGATAGGGTGTAAAAATGAAATCATACTATAAAACTACGCTATTCACAAATCACCGTGATTCCATTGGAATGTGCTGCAAATTCTGGAGCATAGGCACTTTGAACGGTTGCAATACCAGCCGCATAGCGTCCGTTTCTGACTATACGATACGCATTTTCCAACACATACACCCCTTTATCCAAATGATCAAAGAAGAAATTAGTTGCTGCATCTTCCACTTCTACATACGTTCCCAACCCATTCATCCAACGGTAGCCGGAAAGAGAAGAAAGCGGTTCGAAGCAGGCACCACGCTGATCTTTTAGCTGAATAAAATCCATAGCACGATCCAGTTTCATAACCAGTCGAGACACCACTTTATCACCTGGTTTCAGAGCAGTTTTCTCACCCAACGGTTGCAAACTCAGGTGTCCATGGACATCTGAACGCTCCACAAAGAGCTGTTTCTGTATGCTCAAAGATCCTCCTTGTTGTTGCACCTCACTCATCGGAATGAGATACTGCGCATATATAGCTCCCCAAGCCATCCCATTACTCCGGTTATCCACCGTTAACTGACGGGCATCCACTTCAGCACAATGTGCAGTAAAAGTCTCTTTAACATAATTCAATCCGGACATCGCAGCCGAAGCATCCGTCGTATTCAATACTTTGTTGCCTAATGCAATACGTACTTCACCGGAATCAGCCAGCAAATCATGACCTTGCATCAGCAAGGCATACACAGCATCAGCCGTAGCTACCGATGAAGACCAGCACGTGCTTTGTTTTTGCTTCAACAGCCAAAGCTTCATCTCTTCCAAGAGTAATATCTCACCGTCCACACAGCAAAAAGCCTCCATAGCCCCCACATGAACCTGTATCGGCATCATCCCCCAACAACAGGCCTCGTCTAGGAAAGCAAAATGTGCGCCCAATTCCGGTTCTTGTATCAGGTGTTCCCGCAAGGAAGCTATAAAATCTTGAGCCTGTGACTTACGACCGGACTTCCACAGAATGACAGCCGCTCGTGACTTTTCTGCCAAATTACCCGCTGTAAGTAATCCACCTACTTTATCCATAAAATAAGCATATGCTTTCCGATTCGTATCAGGCACCTTTTCACCGCTTAAAGCTATGAGATAGAGGTAGTCTAAAGCCATGGCAGAAGGGGTAGTGAATACAGCACCTTCTCGTTCAGCCTTCAACCGTTCCCGATATTCTTTCAAAAGTTGCAGATGCAGATAGTTAAAAGCATTTCTCCGGACAACGAGCGCATCACCCTCCAATTCCTTACCTATCAATAGAGGCAAACGTACCAAAAGTTCTGTGACATACAGAGTCATAGAAAGATTGGGGTACATACCTTTATACCAACTCCAAGCCCCATCAACATGCTGCAATTCTTTCAGTTTGCTCAATGCTACATAATTCCGATCTTTCAGCTGATTGAGATCAAACAACAACGCAATACGTGCACGCTGCTCAGCTTCAGTCGTAGCTTCCAGCACCCAAGGCGATTCACTCAACAAGATATTCTTCAATTCCGGATTCTTCTCTAATTGACTCAAGAAAGTTTCCTTACCTCCACCCTGTGATTTCCATTGCGTTATCATCGCTTGTATCTTCGGCTGACTCTGCGCAATAAAAGAAGCCAGCGTATTAGCATAATACGTTGCTGCCCAACCGGTAGCATTATCAGATGCCGGTGTACCCAACGAAGGCAAAGCTTGTACAGCATACCAAGCAGGATTTCCGGTAAACTCCACGATCAACCGACGATCGGTAGCCTGCGGATGATGGCCATTAAAGAGCTGATCCAACGAACATTCCTTCTGTTCCCCTCCACGCACCGTCAACGGCAATGTTTCAGTGATATACATCTGATTGCTCAGTACCGGAAGCAATAACTGTTCACCGTCGCTGAAAGAACCGCCTTCGGCCACTACACGCACACCCAACAACGGATAGCGTTCATCGGCTTCTACCTTCCAGTATAACGCAACATTCCGACCTGCTTCTGCCGAGAACTTCTGCTTATGCGACTGTATCACCTGATCGGTAGCCGGATCAAAAAGTATCCAACGCAGCGTACCCTTCAAAGCCTTACCGGTAAGATTGGAGAGTGTAGCCGACAATTGAGTATGGTCGCCCACCCGCAAGAATCGCGGAAAATGAGGCTGCACCATAAATTCCTTGGTGGTCACCACCTCAGCATCTAGTTGTCCGGTCATCATATCCCGGGTATGAGCATAACCTCGAAAATTCCAGCGTGTCAGACTTTCGGGCAAGGTGAAAGTAAAGACGATTTCTCCCTGCTCATTGGTGCGCAACTGCGGATAGAAGAAAGCTGTTTCAGCAAAGTTCTTCCGTACTTCCGGCATAGTTACCATACCCTCATTCAATGTCACCACCTCTTCTTCAAAAACCAGATCTAATACAGGCTGACTCTCTGGAATTTCTTCCGACACTTGCACCGGCACGTATGTCACTTCTACCGCATTACCGGACTCTTCTCGATAACTTTCCTCTCCAGTAACCAAATCCGCCCCATTCACTCTACCTGTCAGCGTCTTCTTGAGCATAGGTCTATAACCTCTTACTACCACAGGGGCAGCATCATCAACGATTTGAAGAACTTCAGTAATGCCCATAGGAGTAAAGAACGTATCATATGTCCACCCTGGTACCCGATATGACTGCCATGGAAAAGCAAAATTGAGACTCATCCACGATGTTTGGTTCCATTCCCTATCAAAAAACACATGGTCGTAATCATAATGCAATTTCAATTGTTGATAATGCCCGTAAATCTGATCCAGCGAAGCATCGTAAAGCATAGCCAACATCTCTGCAGCAGCAGGCAATCCATCGGGTTTCTTCACAGTCAGTTGCCACGTTTCCTCCTGTCCCGGACGTAAACGGTCACGGAAGACGCTCCAAGTCAGATCCAACGTATGCTTCGGCTGTTTCTTGGTCAAGAGCACCTGCTTTTCATACACATGTCCGTTCTTGACAAACGTAAACTGCACAGTGAGCCCCTTTCCGTAAGCTTCTTGATAAGGATATTCCATCCGCATCAACGTATCACTGAGCTGCAACACGCGGCTTTCTATACGCCGATGATTATTAAACACATCCATCAACACATACGCATCGCGGTGCGACGTACCAAAATACCATACCGCCGGCTGTGTAGCATCAAACTCTTCCTGCTCACCTCTATAGAAGATATCAGTAAAGACCGGCAGCTTACGATCGTTCTTTGAAAACAGCATAAAGGAAATCTCCCGATCATAATCAGTCGGATAAGTCTGCTCACGGTTTAATGAATCACGCACAGTGAGTTGCAACCGGTACTTGCCGGAAGGCAACTGGCTCCAGGAAGAAAAATCCGGTTTCTGATTGCCTCGGAACGTACCCTTCCAAACCGGCATCTTCGCATCGTCAGTATACAGATACATTTGTCCGCTGACCTGCTTCTCAACTCCGTCTGCATTGGTAACACGAACCGTAGGCCTCAATGTATCTTCCTTACAGAGTACATACGGCAATCCGACACTAATTTCATAGCGGTCACGCGAAGCTCCAAACTGATGTGTGGCCATCTGCGTTTCCCCACCTTCGTCCGTCACCGTAGCCTCCACCACATAACGGTAAGCAAGCGGCATCTTCTTGTCAAAAACCGGCAACTGTACCGGTATTTCGAAACGTCCCTGTGCATCAAGCATCACCGTATCGTGCTTCAGTGTTTCCTCGCCCCCTTGATGCACAGAACCCGGCATGAGCTGCAGAGTGGTACGTTTCAAGGTATATGCCAGCGGCATCTCTTGCACACTGCGTCCACTGAAAGCCTTCACCACACCTTTCAGTAACACCTGTTCACCCAAACAATATGCATTTTCGATGGGCAAGAAGTCAATTTCAAACGTAGGCCGTTTATATTCCTCCACCCGAATCCTCGTCAAGCCTTTCCGGTCTTGCGACTGCAACAAAAACATACCATTCAGGCAAGCAGCAGGCAATACAAACTCAGTAGTAAACGAACCGAAATCATTCGTCATTAATTTTCGAGAAGCCACTTTCTTGCGATTGACATCCAACAGTAGCAATTCATAGGAAGCATTCTTCAACACCTCGGCCTTCCATCCTTTCTGCCGATAAGCTACCCCTTTGACATACACTGTCTGCCCGGGACGATAAACAGCTCGATCTGTCAACAAACAGAGGTGATCCACAGACTCCTCCTGTCCATTACCATATACCACATCCACACCGGCCTGCTGCCGAAGCATAGCAACATCCTTACCTTTGCTGACCTTATAACTATGTATATCTTTTTCCGTAAAAAGCACTTTCCCTTCGGCATTGGTAATCAGCCTTTGCAGCACTTTCTCATTAGGACTACGATAGTAAGAATTATACCCCAGCACTTCAGCACCTACTACAGGATGTCCAGTTCGACCGTCCAACACCACCACCTCCCGACGTTCATCTTTCAGATTCAGGATCATTGAACAGAAACGGCTGGTTACAAAGAAACCCGCTTTCAGTGGTGCCTTAACACCATCCGGCACCATCTGCAAAAGATAAACACCCGTCTCGTCCGGTGCCTTCACCTTAATCAACGTATCCGAACGCAGATACTTCCATTCCTCTGCCGGACGACCATTTTTCGGATTAGGTTGCAAATCCAGATGCTTCGTAAAGATAGACGTACCATTCTGTCGGATAAAAGTTTCATCTAGTTCTCTTTTCAACTGAGGAATTTCAGCATACGACGTACGATATAGATGTAGCATAAACCCTTTCAAATTCCGGTATTCCACCCTTAAACTCAACGTATCACCCGGATAGATCTGCGAAGAGATAGAACCTGCCAACAGCGGATGTTCTACCTCCTGCCGGATATCCTTCAATTCATTGATTCTACGATATTTCGGATACCTCTTCAACCCTTCCTCACACATCTGCAGACAGTCCAATAACGAACCATTACGTACATTCTTCAGCCAGGAAGCCTTTCGAATATATGCCTCAGCACATATCTCTTGCGTCCCGTAACGGTCTATCAGGCTATCTAGCTGCTGCACATATCGCCTACCAGCCTCCTTTTCAACTTCGGGCCACCGCTGAGGAGAGGCTTTTCGAACAGCCTCATCGCGTAGCTGCTTTACCCAATCCAAAGCCGTCAGTAACGCAGCCTCTTCACATCCTGAACGATGAGCATACAACGTAGCCATCCGTTCGTAAATACCTGAAATAGTAACATATCTTAATGAATCAGGTAAATATTCTCCCAAAGATTGATATTTCTTCAACGCCCGACGAGCCAACAAATGATACATATCATGCACATAATATCGGCTTTCATCACCCAAAACTACAAACGGCTGATAGTCTTTGGAAGAAGCCTCCAACAAAGCCTCCTCATCCTGCAAAGAAGCCTTGCACAGGGCATCCACCTTCCGGGCAAACAGATTTCCCGTCCACTCACGCACATCCGCCGGAACTTCCTCCATATCCAAATCTGTCAAAGTTTCGTTCAGCCTGTCGCTCTTCCACATCGCATCAGCATAGCGATCAGCCAGCAACGCATAGAGTATAGCTCGGTTCACCGGATTCTTCTCTACAGAGACCCATTGTTCCAAATGTCGTATACCTGCATACAGACTATCCGGAGTCAACTGACGCTGCACAAACTCTCCATAGACCGTAGCCTTCATTAATTGCGGAGCATTCTGCTCTCTTTCCGCTTTCTGAACAATCCGGTCGACTACCTGAATCATAGTCTGCGGCAAACTCTTATCTCTGGCCTGCTCCATCTGCTTCCAAAGATTGTCATACGACTGTGCCATTGTAGCGCACACGCTGCCCCACAACAACACACCTACAACTAAAAGTCTCTGAATTTTTTTCATAATAATCTCCTTTCCAATCCACCAAGCTTCATTCTGGCAAGGAATACACCTACTATTACTTACACCAATGAAACTTGATTGCATAATTAGTCAATAACAAAGAAAAGAAATCTTCTTAAAAAAAATATTCCTTTTTAACTAAAAAAACTTATAAAGCTAAAAAAAGAGGGTTTTCCCTTTTTTTTAAGAGAAAACCCTCTGAATTATTCAGAATGAACGAACTTTCAACTTATTCAGGTATACGACCTGAATGCAATCAATTCAATTGAACTAGATTAGTTTTTCAACATATAACCCATCTTCA
>AMCI01006671.1_pt1 | contig 23723 bp, 20 predicted proteins | sample 419838 | NCBI WGS metagenome assembly AMCI01 (sample SAMN01090643, study PRJNA158313) | gut metagenome
AGATAAACCGTCTACTCAATTTAGGCAAAGACAAAGCAGCGAGATAGCGATCAAAAAGCACTGCTTTACGGGAGCTAAACCTATGCTTTTTAGGTGCTAAACCTATACTTTTCGGATGCTAATTTATAGTTTTTTTCTTATTGATGTGGCTGTAGGGTTGTATAAAAATAGTTGAAATGGGTTTTTTGTTGACAAAGGGTGGTTTTTCAGTGAAGGATTCGTTATATTTGCAGTCTAAACAAATTTAAATCAAAAAAACAGAATGAAAAAGAGTATCCTTATCGCTGCCTTAGGCTTATGCAGCTTGAGTATGACGGCACAAGACTCGAAACCTCAAGAGGGGTTTGTATTCACGACAGTGAAAGAGAATCCGATTACTTCCATCAAAAACCAAAACCGTTCGAGCACTTGCTGGAGTTTTTCAAGCCTCGGCTTTATCGAATCTGAATTGCTCCGTATGGGCAAGGGTGAATACGACTTGGCTGAAATGTTTGTGGTGCACAAAACAATGCAGGACCGCGGTGTGAACTATGTGCGTCTGCATGGCGAAAGTTCTTTCTCTCCAGGCGGTAGCTTCTATGATATTTTGTACTGTCTGAAGCATTATGGTATCGTGCCGCAGGAAGTGATGCCGGGTATCATGTATGGGGATTCACTGCCAGTGCACAATGAATTGGATGCTGTAGCCAGCGGTTATGTGAATGCGATTGCTAGAGGTAGGTTTAACAAACTGACTTCTGTATGGAGAAAAGGTCTGGAATCTATCTATGATACTTACTTGGGCAAATGTCCCGAAACCTTTACTTATCAGGGTAAGGAATATACACCGAAGTCGTTTGCTGAATCTTTGGGTATCAACCCTGATGACTATGTGTCTCTGACTTCTTTTACACATTATCCTTTCTATACGAAGTTCTCTATCGAAGTGCAGGACAACTGGCGCAACGGTTTGTCGTATAACTTGCCTATCGAGGAACTGATGGCGGTAATGGACAATGCCGTGAAGAAGGGCTATACGTTTGCATGGGGTAGCGACGTGAGCGAAAAAGGTTTCTCTCGCGATGGTATTGCTGTGATGCCCGATATCAACAAGGAATCGGAATTGTCTGGTTCGGATATGGCTCGCTGGACTGGCTTGACAAAGGCTGACAAGTACAAAGAGAGTTATACGAAACCTTTCCCTGAAATGGATATCACACAGGAAATGCGTCAGGAGGCATACGATAACTGGGAGACAACGGATGACCATGGTATGTTGATTTATGGTATTGCTAAGGATCAGACTGGCAAGGAATACTTCATGGTGAAGAATTCTTGGGGGGATGCCGGTAAGTACAATGGTGTTTGGTATGCTTCTAAGGCTTTTGTGGCTTACAAGACGATGAATATCCTGGTGCACAAAGATGCGCTTCCGAAGGAAATTGCCAAGAAATTGGGTCTGAGATAACAATGCTTTTGCTGCCTTTGGCAGAACTGGTTTTTTAACTAGCATATAGAAGAGCGGTAACGCGTGGGCTGACTACGCTGTTGCCGCTTTTTTTTGCGGCATCCTTGCCGGTTCCTTTGTTTTTTTCTTAGTGTTTCTATATTGTATGATGTATGATAACACGATGTTTGCTTATTGTTGGATGTATGATATCTATATTATTGAGAAATAGTGCTTTATAACATGTATATAAAGTGTATTTCATTGTTGTATATTTGAAAAAGGAATTTTACCTTTGCAGCATTCATGAAACATTATTAATTTATAACGATGAAAGATACATTCCCTCCATTAGCCAATAACCACATTTCGGTGGATTGTGTGGTGATTGGTTTCGACGGTATGCAGTTGAAGGTTTTGTTGGTGAAGCGGATGGGTGAGGAAGAAGGTGAGGTGTTCCATGACATGAAGTTACCAGGCAGCTTGATTTATATGGATGAAGATTTGGATGAAGCTGCCCAGCGCGTGCTTCATGAACTGACGGGATTAACGAATGTGAATTTGGTGCAATTTAAAGCATTCGGTTCGAAAAACCGTACCAAGAACCCGAAGGATGTGCATTGGCTTGAACGGGCGCAGCGTGCCAAAGTGGAGCGGATTGTGACCATTGCTTATTTGTCGTTGGTGAAGATAGACCGGGCATTGAACCGTAACCTGGACGCGTGTCAGGCTTCTTGGGTGGCTATGGAGGATATTGCCGATTTGGCGTTCGACCATAATCTGATTATTAAGGAGGCTTTGAGTTATATCCGGCAGTATGTGGAAATTAATCCGTCGGCTTTGTTCGAACTCCTCCCGCGTAAGTTTACGGCTGCGCAATTGCGTGTGCTTTATGAACTGGTGTATGAAAAACGCATTGATGTGCGCAACTTCCACAAAAAAATGGCCCAAATGGAATATGTGGTCCCGTTGGATGAAAAGCAGGAAGGGGTTTCGCATCGAGCAGCCCGTTTTTATCGCTTCGAAAAGAAAGTTTACAATAAAAAAAGAAAGTAACAATTCAATATAATCAAAATACTATGTTTCTATTAGGTTATGATATAGGCAGTTCGTCGGTGAAAGCAAGTCTCGTGAATGCAGAAAGTGGAAAATGTGTGTCATCGGCTTTCTTTCCGAAGACAGAAGCTCCTATCATTGCTGTCCGTCAAGGGTGGGCAGAGCAGGATCCGGTTAGCTGGTGGGATAATCTGAAACTGGCTACGCAGGCTGTTCTCAAGGAGAGTGGCGTGAGCGGCGGAGAAATCAAAGCTATCGGTATTTCTTATCAGATGCATGGATTGGTGTGTGTGGACCAGCAGCAACAGGTGCTCCGTCCGGCTATTATCTGGTGTGACTCGCGGGCGGTGTCTTATGGAGAGCAGGCTTTCCGTACATTGGGTGAGGAGCGGTGCTTGTCTCATCTGCTCAATTCACCGGGTAATTTTACGGCTTCAAAACTGGCATGGGTAAAAGCCAATGAACCGGCTATTTATGAACGCATTGATAAGGTGATGCTGCCGGGCGATTATATTGCTATGCGCTTGAGCGGTGTGGTTTGTACAACGGTTTCCGGTCTTTCGGAAGGAATGTTCTGGGACTTCAAGAACAATCGGTTGGCTGATTTTTTGATGGATTATTATGGTTTAGATGCTGCTCTTATTCCGGAAATCCGTTCCACTTTTTCAGAGCAAGGATTTGTGACTAAAACTGCAGCTCGTGAATTGGGATTGAAGGAGGGAACGCCGATTACGTATCGGGCTGGCGACCAGCCCAACAATGCGCTTTCACTGAATGTGTTTAATCCGGGCGAAATTGCTTCGACGGCAGGAACCAGCGGGGTGGTGTATGGGGTGAACGGTTCGGTGAATTATGACCCTAAAAGCCGCGTGAATACGTTTGCCCATGTAAATCATACGGCGGAGCAAACACGGCTTGGAACATTGCTCTGTATCAATGGTACAGGTATTCTGAATTCATGGGTAAAACGGAACATAGCTCCCGAAGGGGTTTCCTATGATGAAATGAATGTACTGGCGGCCAAAGCACCTATCGGCAGCGCTGGGGTAAGCATTCTTCCTTTTGGCAACGGGGCGGAACGGATGCTGGAGAACAGCGAAATTAACTGTTCTATTCGGGGACTGAACTTCAACTTGCATGGTAAGCAGCACATCTTACGTGCTGCTCAGGAAGGTATTGTCTTTTCGTTTAAATATGGTATTGATGTGATGGAGGGCATGGGGATTCCGGTGCAGAAGATTCACGCCGGACATGCTAATATGTTCTTGAGTCCGATTTTTCGTGATACGTTGGCCGGTGTTACGGGGGCTGTTATCGAACTGTATGACACGGATGGTTCGGTAGGTGCTGCCAAAGGAGCAGGTATAGGTGCCGGTATCTACAAGGATCACAACGAGGCATTTGCTACGCTGGAAAAACTGGATGTGATAGAGCCTAACTTGACGAAGAAAACTGAATATCTGGAGGTATACGAATGCTGGAAACATCGTCTGGAAAAATCAATGGCCGATCAATGTAAATAAGAGAATATGAACGATGGGAAATGAATAACTTATTAAAAAGTATAACTTGTTAAATTGACTGCTATGGCAACAAAAGAGTATTTTCCTGGTATAGGAAAAATTAAATTTGAAGGTAAAGAAAGTAGAAATCCGATGGCTTTCCGTTATTATGATTCCGAAAAGGTGATTATGGGAAAGAAGATGAAGGATTGGCTGAAGTTTTCGATGGCTTGGTGGCATACGCTTTGTGCGGAAGGGGCCGATCAGTTTGGTGGCGGTACGAAGCAATTCCCCTGGAAGGTGAGTGCCGACAGGCTGCAGGCTGCTAAGGATAAGATGGATGCCGGATTTGAATTTATGCAGAAAATCGGTATTGAGTATTACTGTTTCCATGATGTGGACTTGTGTGATGAGGCTGATACGATTGAAGAATATGAGGCGAATCTGAAGGAAATCGTGGCATATGCGAAACAGAAACAGGCGGAAACGGGTATCAAGTTGCTTTGGGGTACGGCCAATGTGTTTGGTCATGCTCGCTATATGAACGGTGCGGCTACGAATCCTGATTTCGATGTGGTGGCACGTGCAGCGGTTCAAATTAAGAATGCGATTGATGCTACCATCGAACTGGGTGGTTCCAACTATGTGTTTTGGGGCGGACGTGAAGGGTATATGTCGTTGCTGAACACCGACCAGAAGCGGGAAAAGGAACATTTGGCTCAGATGCTGAAGATGGCTCGTGACTATGCGCGCAGCAAGGGGTTCACTGGTACGTTCTTGATTGAGCCAAAGCCGATGGAGCCCACTAAGCATCAGTATGACGTGGATACGGAAACAGTGATTGGTTTCTTGAAGGCTTATGGTCTGGAGAATGATTTTAAGGTGAACATTGAGGTAAACCACGCTACTTTAGCGGGTCATACGTTTGAACATGAACTGGCGGTGGCTGTAGACAATGGCATGTTGGGTTCTATTGATGCCAATCGCGGGGATGCTCAGAACGGATGGGACACTGATCAGTTCCCTATCGATAACTTTGAACTGACTCAGGCAATGATGCAGATTATCCGTAATGGCGGATTTGGTAACGGTGGTACAAACTTTGATGCGAAGACTCGCCGTAACTCTACTGATTTGGAAGATATTTTCATTGCGCATATCGTTGGTATGGATGTGATGGCTCGTGCGTTGGAAAGTGCCGCCCGCTTGCTTGAGGAATCTCCTTACAAGCAGATGCTGGCCGATCGCTATGCTTCTTTTGACAGCGGAAAAGGTAAGGATTTTGAAGACGGTAAGATGACGTTGGAAGAACTGGTGGCTTATGGTAAGGAAGTGGGGGAACCGAAACAGACCAGCGGTAAACAGGAACTGTATGAAGCTATCGTGAATATGTATTGTTAATTTTACAGTGAGCTATGGGGCCCTCGCTACCGGTGGTGGTAGCGGGGACTTTTCTTTTTATAGCGAAGCTGGCTTTTGCTCAAAAATCTTAAAGTTGTGCATTTTTTAGTTGGTTTCCTTGTTAGAACGAAGCGTTTGACTAAATTTGCAGGCTGATAGTTAACCGGATGGTTTGGATAGCAAGAGATTACTACTTGACTAACGGCTACTAATTTAGAAAAAATACTAATACTAAAATTAATAACATGAGTTTGAAAATTGTTGTATTGGCAAAACAAGTTCCCGACACACGCAATGTGGGGAAAGATGCCATGAAAGCCGACGGAACAATCAACCGTGCGGCACTCCCTGCCATCTTCAATCCCGAAGACCTGAATGCTCTTGAGCAAGCACTTCGGTTGAAGGATGCGTATCCAGGCTCTACCGTAACCATTCTGACGATGGGACCGGGCCGCGCAGCCGAGGTTATTCGTGAAGGACTTTTCCGTGGAGCTGACAACGGCTATTTGCTGACCGATCGTGCTTTTGCTGGTGCTGATACGTTGGCTACTTCGTATGCGCTAGCTACAGCTATCCGCAAAATCGGTGTGTATGACATTATTTTGGGGGGCCGTCAGGCTATCGATGGTGATACGGCTCAAGTGGGTCCGCAGGTGGCAGAAAAACTGGGGCTGACTCAGATTACATATGCAGAAGAAATTTTGGAAGTGGCTGATGGCAGAATCAAGGTGAAACGTCATATCGACGGTGGGGTGGAAACGGTGGAAGGACCGCTTCCGATTGTGATTACTGTCAATGGTTCTGCTGCTCCTTGTCGTCCTCGTAATGCCAAACTGGTGCAGAAGTATAAACGGGCTCTTGGCGGACAGGAAAAAGCGGCTCTTATGAAGGAGGGAGGAGTATTGCCTTATGCTCATCTGTATGAAAAATATCCTTACTTAAATATAGTGGAGTGGAGTGTAGCCGATGTGGACGGTGATTTGGCTCAGTGTGGCTTGAGCGGTTCGCCTACGAAGGTGAAGACTATCGAGAATATTTCTTTCCAAGCGAAGGAGAGCAAAACGCTTACTGGTAGTGATAAGGATGTAGAAAATCTGATGGTGGAACTGCTTGCCAACCATACCATTGGATAATTTATCGGGTTGCAAGCATCCATTGCCTGTGACTGAAAACTAAAAACAGAACAACATGAATAACGTATTTGTATATTTGGAGATTGAGGGTACTTCGATTGCCGATGTCAGCCTCGAACTCTTGACCAAGGGCCGGAAATTGGCCAATCAGTTGGGTTGCCAACTGGAAGCAATTGCTGCCGGAAACAAGCTGACTGGCATAGAGAAACAGGTGCTGCCGTATGGCGTGGATAAACTGCATGTGTTTGATGCTCCGGGGTTGTTCCCTTATACTTCGCTTCCTCATTCTTCCATTTTGATTAATCTGTTTAAGGAGGAAAAACCGCAGATTTGCCTGATGGGGGCTACCGTTATCGGCCGCGACTTGGGACCTCGCGTTTCTTCTGCACTGACTAGTGGATTGACCGCGGATTGTACTGCGCTTGAAATCGGTAATCATGAGGATAAGAAAGAGGGTAAGACGTATGAGAACTTGCTCTATCAGATCCGTCCGGCTTTTGGTGGTAACATCGTAGCTACGATTGTGAACCCTGAACACCGTCCGCAGATGGCTACGGTTCGTGAGGGCGTGATGAAGAAAGAAATAGTAGATGAAAATTATCAGGGGGAAGTGGTGAATCATGATGTAGCGAAGTATGTGCCTGAAACTGATTATGTGGTGAAGGTGATCGACCGTCATGTGGAGAAAGCTAAACATAATCTGAAGGGGGCGCCGATTGTAATTGCCGGCGGTTATGGCATGGGAAGCAAAGAGGGCTTTGATATGCTGTTCGATCTGGCGAAAGAACTTCATGCCGAAGTGGGTGCCAGCCGTGCGGCTGTGGATGCCGGTTTTGCTGATCACGATCGTCAGATTGGTCAAACGGGTGTGACGGTTCGCCCGAAACTTTATATTGCCTGTGGTATCTCCGGACAAATCCAACACATTGCCGGTATGCAGGAAAGCGGTATCATCATCTCTATCAACAACGATGAGAATGCTCCTATTAATACCATTGCCGATTATGTAATAAACGGTACCGTGGAGGAAGTCATTCCGAAGATGATTAAATACTATAAATCACACAGCAAATAAAAAAGAAATACTATGTCAAATTTCTATACAGAAATACCGGAACTCAAGTATCACTTGAACAATCCGATGATGGAACGTATCTGCGAACTGAAAGAACGCGGATATAAGGATAAAGAAGAGTATGACTATGCACCGCAAGATTATGCGGATGCTATGGATTCTTATGACAAGGTTCTCGAAATTACCGGCGAAATTGCCGGTGAAGTTATTGCCAACAATGCGGAAGGAGTGGACGAAGAAGGTCCTCATTGTGCAAACGGTCGCGTGGAGTATGCTTCTGGCACGAAACAGAACCTTGATGCAATGGTGAAGGCCGGCTTAAATGGGATGACTATGCCTCGCCGGTTTGGCGGACTGAATTTTCCAATCACTCCGTATACGATGTGTGCAGAAATTGTGGCTGCAGCAGATGCAGGATTCGGTAATATTTGGTCGTTGCAGGACTGTATCGAAACGTTGTATGAATTTGGTAATGAGGATCAGCATAGCCGTTTTATCCCGCGTATCTGCGCCGGAGAGACCATGTCTATGGATCTGACTGAGCCGGATGCAGGTTCCGATTTGCAGAGTGTGATGTTGAAGGCTTCTTTCGATGAGGAAAATAATTGCTGGCGTTTGAACGGGGTGAAGCGTTTTATCACTAATGGGGATGCTGACTTGCATTTGGTGCTGGCCCGTTCGGAAGAGGGTACTAAGGATGGTCGTGGCTTGTCAATGTTTATTTATGATAAACGTGATGGTGGTGTGAATGTGCGCCGTATCGAAAATAAACTGGGTATTCATGGTTCTCCTACTTGTGAGTTGGTGTACAAGAATGCGAAGTGTGAACTGTGTGGCGACCGTAAGCTGGGTTTGATTAAATATGTAATGGCTTTGATGAATGGAGCTCGTTTGGGTATTGCTGCTCAGTCGGTGGGACTGAGTCAGGCTGCCTACAATGAGGGCTTGGCTTATGCTAAAGAACGTAAGCAGTTTGGAAAGCCGATTATCGAGTTCCCGGCGGTATATGATATGCTGTCTATCATGAAAGCTAAATTGGATGCCGGACGTGCCCTGCTGTATCAGACTGCACGCTATGTGGATATTTACAAGGCTTTGGATGACATTGCCCGTGAGCGTAAACTGACTCCGGAAGAACGTCAGGAACAGAAGAAATATGCGAAGCTGGCTGATAGCTTTACTCCGTTGGCTAAGGGTATGAACTCTGAATATGCCAATCAGAATGCATACGATTGTATCCAGATTCATGGCGGTTCCGGCTTCATGATGGAATATGCGTGTCAGCGTATTTATCGGGATGCCCGAATTACCAGTATTTATGAAGGAACTACTCAGTTGCAGACGGTAGCAGCTATTCGTTATGTGACAAATGGCTCGTATGCTGCTACGTTGCATGATTGTGAACTGGTGCCTTGTAGCGAAGCTATGGAACCTCTCTTGAACCGGGTGAAGGAAATGACACGTAAGTTTGAGGCGGTGACCAATGCAGTGAAGGAAGCGCAAGATCAGGAGTTGCTCGACTTTGTAGCTCGTCGTTTGTATGAGATGGCTGCCGTGTGTGTAATGTCTCACTTGATTATTCAGGATGCAACTCGTGCACCTGAGATGTTCAGCCGGTCTGCTGAAGTGTATGTGAACTATGCTGAAAGTGAAATTGAAAAGCATTTCAATTTTATCCGTAAATTTGATAAAGAAAGTCTTGCTAATTATCGCAATTAATGTTTTTTTAATTCCGGCTGGATTGTCCTTTTTCATCTGGATATTAAAAAACGAAACAAACTACAAGTAAAAAGAGGATGTGTGATGCATCCTCTTTTTATCTATTTACCATTTTATTTTTCTATCATTTATGGCAGAGCATTTATCGATTCATGGGAGAAGTAAAGAAGCCAAGTACCAGCAACTTCTTCCTCAACTGCATTCGTTGGTGAGCGGTGAAACTGATGGGGTTGCTAATTTGGCCAATGTGGCAGCGGCACTAAAAGAAACGTTTCAGTTCTTTTGGGTCGGTTTCTACCTGGTGAAAGACAAGGAACTGGTTTTGGGCCCTTTTCAAGGTCCTATTGCATGTACCCGTATTCGTTTGGGAAAAGGTGTCTGTGGTACGGCCTGGAAGGAGGCTCGTACGTTGATTGTTCCTGATGTGGAACAGTTTCCCGGACATATTGCTTGCAGTTCTCTCTCCAAGTCGGAAATAGTGGTGCCTCTTTTGCGTGACGGGGTAGTGGTGGGGGTACTGGATATCGACAGTGACCAGCTGGATGCTTTTGATACAACCGATCAGCGTTATCTAGAAGAGATATGCACTTATCTTGGTTAGAATATGGTAATTTTGTGTACGCATTTCGCTGATATAATTCACCCCTGTTACAGATGAATACAGCAGGGGTGAATTGTTTCCAAAGCGAAGCAGGAGGAGGCTACTAGTTTTGTTGATAAAAGGAAACCTTTCTTTTATCTTCGGTAGATAAGGAGTTCTTTCCGGAGTGTATTGATTTCCTGTTGCATTGATTCTATACGTTCGAGCAAATGATGAATCACATCAATCCCTTCCATGTTGATGGATAAGTCATAATACAGCCGGCTGTAGCGTTCAATGGCAGGCAGCTCGGAAACAAGTAGGTAGTGATGTTTTCCTTCTGTATGGATGTTGATGAGTCCGCCTTCTTCCAGCAGTTCAATGAAAGAAGGTTCGATATGACATTTATGGCAGTATTCACTGACAATAATAAATTCGGTCTGCATAGTACACAATTTTTTAGTTCATACTCTGTAATTGACGGAACAGTTCTTTTTGTCTGTTATTCAGTCGGGTCGGTATTTTTACTGAATAGGTCACAATCAAATCGCCGAATTGGCCGTCTTTTTTGTAAATCGGGAATCCTTTTCCCTTCAAACGTACTTTCGTGTTGTTTTGCGTTTCCGGTTTTATCTTCAGTTTCACTTTACCGTTTAGGGTGTCTATGATTATCTCTCCGCCTAATACGGCAGAGAAAAGATCAATTTCTGCATCCACATATAAGTCATCACCCAAGCGTTTGAAGGTGGTATCCTCGGCAATCACAAAGGTGATGTATAAGTCGCCGGCTGGACCGCCATTGACACCTTCTGCACCATATCCTTTTAATTTGATTACTTGTCCGTCGGCCACACCGGCAGGGATTGTGATGCGCACCTGTTTGCCGTTGATATTTAGTACCTGTTTGTGGGTTTGAGCCGCTTCGCGGAGCGTGAGATGCAGGTCTGCATGAAAATCCTGTCCGCGGAATCCCGTCCGCGATTCATTGCTTCTACGGCGTCCGAACATTTGTTCAAAGAAGTCTGAGAATTCGTCGGCTCCTGCGCTGCTAAATCCTTCACCGTCGGCACTGTACCAATATGTACCATTACCATCTGAGAATCTTTGTCCTTTGCTAAATCCACCGAAACCTCTGGCCTGTTGGGCTCGTTTCTGTGCTTCAAATTCATCCGCATGCTTCCAATATTCTCCATATTCATCATACTTTTTTCGTTTCTCCGGATCACTTAATACCTCATTGGCTTCATTGATCTCCTGAAACTTTTCCTTTGCACTTGGGTCATTGGGATTCAGGTCAGGATGATATTTCCGGGCCAACTTACGAAAAGCCTTTTTGATATCATCTTGTGAAGCGCCTTTGTCCACTCCAAGAATTTTGTAATAATCTATATAGGCCATATGCTATGTATTTAAATGTTCATTTGTTCTGTCCAGACAAATAACCAGCCAACTACAGTTCAGACTGATAATTTAGCAAGTATTAAAGGTCCGGAATAAAAAAAGCCGCTTTCCAAGGGAGAGCGGCTTTTGAAAAGTAATAATCTATGTTTGATTGAAAGCAGACTGGAAATTACATCATTCCGCCCATGCCTCCCATTCCGGGAGCGCCCATTGGCATTTCAGGCTTGTCTTCTTTCTTTTCAACAATCACACATTCAGTAGTCAAGAACATGCCGGCAATAGAAGCAGCATTTTCCAATGCTACACGAGTTACCTTGGCTGGGTCTACCACACCGGCAGCGTGCAGGTTTTCGTATACATCCATGCGAGCATTGTAACCGAAGTCACCTTTGCCTTCACGAACTTTCTGTACGACAACAGCTCCTTCTTTACCAGCATTGGCTACAATCTGGCGAAGCGGTTCTTCGATGGCACGCTTAATGATTTCAATACCTGTTGTTTCGTCAGCATTCTCGCCTTTCAAGCCTTCCAATGATTCGATGGCACGGATGTAAGTTACACCACCTCCCGGTACGATACCTTCTTCAATAGCTGCACGAGTAGCACGCAAAGCATCGTCTACACGGTCTTTCTTTTCCTTCATTTCTACTTCTGAAGCTGCACCTACATAGAGCACAGCTACACCACCTGACAACTTAGCCAGACGTTCTTGCAGCTTTTCGCGGTCGTAGTCGGATTTTGTCGTACTGATTTGAGCCTTAATCTGTTCGCAACGTTCTTTGATATTTTCTTTATTACCTGCGCCGTTGACAATGGTTGTATTGTCTTTAGATACAGTTACTTTGTCGGCTGAACCTAGCATTTCGATGGTAGCTTGTTCCAGTTTTAAGCCTTTTTCTTCGCTGATTACTACACCACCTGTCAGTACAGCGATGTCTTCCAGCATTTCTTTGCGGCGGTCACCGAATCCCGGAGCCTTCACAGCACAAATCTTCAACTGAGAACGCAAACGATTGACTACCAATGTAGTTAGTGCTTCGCTATCTACATCTTCTGCGATAACCAGCAACGGACGACCTGTCTGAACGGCTGGCTCAAGGATAGGCAAGAAATCTTTCAGGTTGGAAATCTTCTTGTCGTAAATCAGAATGTAAGGTTTTTCCATCTCACATTCCATCTTTTCTGTATTGGTTACGAAGTAGGCTGACAAGTAACCACGATCGAACTGCATACCTTCTACTACTCCGATAGTAGTGTCTGTACCTTTCGCTTCTTCAATGGTGATTACACCATCCTTAGATACTTTGCGCATTGCGTCAGCAATCAACTTACCGATAACCGGGTCGTTGTTGGCTGATACTGTACCGACCTGTTCAATTTTGTCATAGTTGTCACCTACAGTTTCTGCCTGATTTTTGATAGATTCTACGACCTTGGCTACTGCTTTGTCGATACCGCGTTTGATATCCATTGGACTTGCACCTGCAGTCACATTCTTTAAGCCTTCTGCTACAATCGCTTGTGCTAAAACAGTGGCAGTTGTTGTTCCGTCACCTGCATCATCACCTGTCTTGGAAGCAACTTCTTTTACTAATTGTGCACCCGTATTTTGATAGGCATCAGCCAGTTCGATTTCCTTGGCTACCGTAACACCGTCTTTTGTAATGTGGGGAGCGCCAAATTTCTTTTCAATGATAACATTACGGCCTTTAGGACCCAGCGTTACTTTTACTGCATTAGCCAATGCATCAACACCTTTTTTCAACTGATCACGAGCATCGATATTGAATAATATTTCTTTAGCCTATTTTTTTTCAACGTTTAAAATTTAACTCTATTGTTATTAACCCAAAACAGCGAGAACATCGCTTTGACGCATAATTAAGTATTTTGTGCCTTCTACGTCCAGTTCAGTACCGGCATATTTACCATAAAGAACAGTATCACCTACTTTTAATACTATTTCTTCATCTTTTGTACCTTGTCCTACCGCTATAACTTCGCCTTTCAGCGGTTTTTCTTTAGCCGTATCCGGGATAATGATACCACCAATTGTTTTTTCTTCAGCTGGTGCAGGGAGAATCAGTACTCTATCTGCTAATGGTTTAATGTTCATAGTCTTTTTATATTTTTAATTATACATTTGCTGTTATTTGGTTGCCTTTACTTTTTGAAAGTCGGCACTTATCTTATAGCGAAAACTGTGCCAAACTCGTTTAAGACTACTTTGGCAGATATAGACTGACAAAATGACTGAAAAAATGAATTTAAGTGACAAAAAATGGGTTGTATTGTTTTTTTTTATCAGCGGCGTGAGTTTTTTTTATGAAAAGTGTATGACTGCTGGGCTAAATGTTGTATATTAGTAAATTATCTATAAACACAATCGAATTCGATATGAGGATGAATACGTTAGCCCTAGGGATGCTATTGGCTGTCTTCTGCTCTTGTACGCAGCGTAGCGGCGTGCCGCTTTCTCCTGAGGTGCCCGAGGTAGACAGTGTCCTGGTTGATACGCTCTCTGACGTTCAGTCAACTGAGGAAGTCAGGTTGCTTACGGGTGATGATGTGTTGCTGGCTAAGGAACTTCTTTACGACCGCTATACGCTTGAGGATAGTTATCCTTATAAAGATACTATGCGTTTTTTTCAATGGGATAAAATCAAAGAGCAGTTGGCTTTCTTGGAAAATATACAGTTGGATTCGGTCTGTTGGGCTGTTTTGCAGAATTACAAGAATCGGAATGGGGAAGCACCATTGGTTAAGAAATTCCGGCGGAACTCGTACGGGCGTGTGGCAGATACGTTGGGAGTGGAGCGTTATCAGTCGGTTCCGCTCTATCATCCGGCCGATACACTGGTTCCTGTCTGTTATGGACGCGACGGTGAGTTGGTTTATCTTTTGGGAGCAAGCTCTACTTTTGTGAGAGTACAGCCGGTAAGGCGGAAAGACGAATGGCTGGTCCCTTCCCGCTATGTCAGTGTGTTGGGGGATAGCGTCGTTTTTCATCATGCTGTTTTTGTGGACCGACAAAATCAAAATACGGCTTCCTTGGAACGTGCGGATAAAGGAAGGTGGCTGGTGCGCAGCATGAATCCAGTTACGACCGGTAGGTGTCTTCCTCCTTATGCACAGCCTACTCCGTTGGGAATGTTTGTGTTGCAGGAAAAGAAAGTCAAGATGATTTATTGTAAAGACGGATCTAAAGAATTGGGAGGATTTGCTCCTTATGCCAGCCGGTTTACCAATGGAGCTTATATTCATGGAGTGCCGGTCAATGCTCCGAATAAGAATCAGATAGAATACAGTCCATCCTTGGGAACGACACCGCGCTCTCATATGTGTGTGCGAAATGCAACGTCACATGCCCGTTTTATTTTTGATTGGGCTCCTGTGAGACAATCGGTTATTTTTGTATTGGAATAGCTTTCTGCTACTTGAAGATGGGGTATGGGCAAAAAAAAGGAGCAACGCCTTGCTCCAACCTTTGTTAACCTTAAATCTAATACTATGAAAAACACAATACAAAGATACTTACTTTTGTGAAGCCTGCAAATTATTTCTTGTATTTTGCATGTTTAATAACATAGATTAACTTCCGTTCGGTTATTTTTTTTAAAATAAGGCAAGTCGAGATTGTATTGTGTATGTGTGAAATTGGTCTTTTTCTTGCTTTTATTATCTTTTTCCAGTGGAGGAATAAAAAAACAGGGCGCTCATTGAGCGTCCTGTTTTTTTATGATGTCGTTCATTGATTATTCAACTTCCGAACCCCAGTTTTCTTTAGCTAAACGCTTGTAGCTATTGTAGCGCCATTTAGCGTTGTCTTCAGCAGCCTGGAACAATTGTTCTGCTTCTGCAGGATATTGTTTCATTACTGATGCGTAACGAACTTCACCCTTCAAGAAGTCTTTAAAGCCTGTCCAATCTGGTTCTTTGCTATCCAAAGTGAATGGATTCTTACCTTCTGCTTCCAAAGTCGGGTTGTAACGCCACAAGTGCCAGTAACCGCACTTAACAGCCTTTTCTTCCTCAGCCTGGCTCTTACCCATACCAGCCTTCAGACCATGGTTGATACATGGAGCATAGGCAATGATCAAAGATGGTCCAGGATAAGCTTCAGCTTCACGCAATGCTTTCAATGTCTGAGCTTGGTCAGCACCCATAGCAATTTGAGCCACGTATACGTAACCGTATGTTGTAGCCATCAAACCAAGGTCTTTCTTACGAACACGCTTACCTGAAGCAGCAAACTTAGCGATTGCACCCACCGGAGTAGCCTTAGAAGACTGACCACCTGTGTTAGAGTAGACTTCAGTATCCAATACTAGGATGTTAACGTCCTTACCAGAAGCGATAACGTGATCGAGACCACCGTAACCGATATCGTAAGAAGCACCGTCACCACCGATAATCCATTGGCTACGTTTAACCAAGAACTGTTTCAAATCTGCGATTGTTTTGCAGCATTCGCACTTGTCGGCAGCAGCTTCAACCATCGGGATGATTTGTTCAGCCAGTTCTTTTGTCTTGTCTGCATCGAGGCGGTTGTCCAACCAAGCTTGGAATACTTCTTTGTATTCTGCCGGAGTATTTTCTGCAGCGATAGCTTGGTTCATAGCCTTGGCAATGCGTGCACGCATTTTTTCGTTGGCCAATTCCATACCTAAACCGAATTCACAGAAGTCTTCGAACAGAGAGTTAGCCCAAGCCGGACCATGGCCCTTTTCGTTCTTTGTGTACGGAGTAGAAGGTACAGAACCTGAGTAGATAGAAGAACATCCAGTAGCGTTGGCTACCATTTCGCGGTCACCGAACAACTGAGAAATCAGTTTTACGTACGGAGTTTCACCACAACCTGAGCAAGCACCAGAGAACTCGAACAGCGGAGTAGCAAACTGAGAATTCTTCACGTTGGCCTTGATGTCAACTAAGTGTTGTTTAGTCTTCACGTTTTCTACGCAGTAAGTCCAGTTGTCTGCTTCAGCCAATTGGCTTTCAAGGTGCTTCATAGTCAGCGCCTTGCCACCCTTCTTCGGATTGCCCGGACATACATCCACACAGTTACCGCAACCCAAGCAGTCCATAACGTCTACCTGCATACGGAATGTCATGCCGTCAAATGCCTTACCTACAGCCTTCAGTTGAGTGAAGTTTGCACCCTTCTGTTCTTCAGCGTCGAGAACAAACGGACGGATAGCAGCGTGAGGACAAACATAAGCACACTTGTTACATTGGATACAGTTTTCAGGATTCCATTCCGGAACGAATGCAGCTACACCACGTTTTTCGAATTTAGCTGTACCTTGATGCCATGTACCATCTTCTATACCCTTGAATGCAGATACCGGCAGCAAGTCACCGTTTTGTGCATTGATCGGACGAACTACTTCGTTGATGAAAGCAGGATCGTTGTTTTCAGTAGCAGTTTCTACTTCGAGGTTAGCCCATGCCGGATCGACAGCCAGTTGTTTGTATTCACCACCGCGGTCTACAGCAGCATAGTTCTTGTTCACTACGTCTTCACCCTTCTTACCGTAGGACTTCACGATGAACTTTTTCATTTGTTCAACAGCCAAGTCTACAGGAATAACGCCTGTGATGCGGAAGAATGCAGATTGAAGGATTGTGTTGGTACGGTTGCCCAAACCGATTTCCTGAGCAATCTGAGTTGCGTTGATATAGTAAACAGTGATATTGTTTTGTGCGAAGTATTTCTTCACTTTGTTTGGCAAGTTCTTAGCCAGTTCTTCGCCTTCCCAAATTGTGTTCAGCAAGAAAGAACCATTCTTACGCAAACCGCGAGTCACATCATACATGTGCAGGTAAGCCTGAACGTGGCAAGCTACGAAGTTGGGAGTGTTCACCAAGTAAGTAGAACGAATCGGAGTGTCACCGAAACGTAAGTGAGAACAAGTGAAACCACCTGACTTCTTAGAGTCGTAAGAGAAGTATGCCTGACAGTGTTTGTCGGTATTTTCACCGATGATTTTTACAGAGTTCTTGTTGGCACCTACCGTACCGTCGGCACCCAAACCATAGAACTTAGCTTCAAACATACCTTCACCGCCCAATGCGATTTCTTCTTCTTGAGGAAGAGAAGTGAAAGTAACGTCGTCTACGATACCGATAGTGAATTGGTTCTTCGGAGTAGGCAGAGCCAAGTTCTTGTAAACAGCCAAAATCTGAGCAGGAGTTGTATCCTTAGAACCCAAACCATAACGGCCACCTACGATAACCGGAGCGTTTTCTACGCCGTAGAAGCAGTCTTTTACATCGAGGTACAGAGGTTCGCCGTTAGCACCCGGTTCTTTTGTACGATCCAAAACTGCAATTGCCTTAGCAGTCTTAGGAACAGCAGCCAAGAAGTGTTTTGCTGAGAACGGACGATACAAGTGAACAGCCACCATACCTACTTTTTCACCTTGAGCAGTCAAGTAGTCGATAGCTTCACGAGCAGCTTCCGTAACAGAACCCATAGCGATGATGACACGTTCAGCATCTTCAGCACCATAGTAATTGAACAAACCGTATTTGCGGCCTGTGATTTTGGAAATTTCGTTCATATAATCTTCTACGATGGCAGGAACTGCTTCATAGAAGTTGTTGCAAGATTCACGGTGTTGGAAGAAGTGGTCGGGGTTTTCAGCCATACCGCGAGCTACCGGATTCATCGGATTCAGTGCACGGGCACGGAATTCAGCCAAAGCTTCTTGATCAATCAGCGGAGCGAGGTCTTCGTTTTCCAACATCTCAATCTTTTGGATTTCGTGAGAAGTACGGAAACCATCGAAGAAGTTGACGAATGGTACGCGGCTCTTGATAGTAGCCAAGTGAGCCACACCTGCCAAGTCCATAACTTCCTGTACAGAACCTTCAGCCAACATAGCGAAACCTGTTTGGCGAGTAGACATTACGTCTTGGTGGTCACCGAAGATACACAATGCGTGAGAAGCCAATGTACGAGCAGATACATGGAATACGCAAGGTAAGAATTCACCTGCAATTTTGTACATGTTCGGAATCATCAGCAACAGACCCTGAGAAGCAGTGTAAGTAGTAGTCAATGCACCAGCTTGCAAAGAACCGTGAACAGCACCTGCAGCACCGGCTTCTGATTGCATTTCTTGTACTAATACTGTTTCGCCGAAGATGTTTTTACGTCCTGCGGCAGCCCATTCGTCTACATATTCAGCCATTGTAGAAGAAGGGGTGATGGGGTAGATAGCAGCTACTTCTGAGAACATATACGAGATATGTGCAGCAGCTTGGTTACCATCACAAGTGATAAATTTCTTCTGTTTAGTCATAACTAAATTAATATTTAAGTAAAAAAGTCATTTGTTTCAATATAATAAACCGAACATCCACAACGGTATCAGGTTGCCTCTGCCTATCTCAGCTTTATGCAACGCGTAGGTCACATTGGGATTGTTCTTTATCTTAGCCCCCTCCAGGCAAATTTTGAATGGCATGACCTCGTCTACTAGAAAAGATAGATTTTTGTCCCCTTTGTTCAGTTTATGGTCTTTCCATAGAGTGTTTGCAAAGAAAGTGTCGAGTACATCTTGTTCTTCTACCTTGACCGGATAAATTGAGTACATCAGATTGGAGTTGTGCATCATTATCTTGGACGGTTTCTTCGGGAATTCTTCTCCTTTGGGATAGACCAAATTAATGAGGCGTGCATCTGCCAGATACTTGATGTAGTTCATGACCGTTGCCCGAGATGTCTGTATGTCGCTGGCCAGTTGACTTACGTTGGGAGCCTTCGGACCATCGACCGCTAGCAAATATAGTAATTTTTTATTTTTGAAAGATATTTAAGTTCGATTTGTTTAAGAAGCAGGATATCTACTTCTATCATCATGTTCATTGTCTTCAGTAAATTCTCGGAAAAATTGCGTTTTTCGAGGAAAAAAGGGTAAAATCCATGATGAAGATAGTCCTGAAAGTAATCCAGTGGTCGTACCTTCGATAATACGCCTTTGGCAATTTGTTCATGAGAGTGCAGAATTTCTTCCAGACTGTAGGAGCGGAATTTCATTCCCGTCTGCAGGTTGAGGAATTCGCGGAAAGAAAACCCCCGCAGATTATAACTTTTTACAATGTCGCGCAGTTCCAAATTCTCTTCTTTCAGTCGCATGACAGAGGAGCCGGTAAAGACAATTTTCAGGTTTGGAAAGTGGTCGTAGCACATGCGAAGTTCTTTGCTCCATTGGGGATACTTGAACACTTGGTCGATGAGCAGTACCTTACCGCCTCGTTTCTGAAATTCATAGGCAAAGTCTACAATGCTGTGTCCTGAGAAATAAAAATTGTTCATGTTGATGAACAGGCAGGAACGGTCGGTTCCGAATTTTTCTTTCGCATATTGAAGAAGAAAAGTAGTCTTTCCAACACCGCGAGTCCCTTTGATACCAATCAAGCGGTCGTTCCAGTCAATCTCATCCATGAGATCGCGGCGAACGGGGGCATTGGTATGTTCAACCAAATAGGCATGTGTGCGGTAGAATGATTCCATTTCGATACTTCCTTTTTCGGTGGCAAATATACGTTTTTTTTATGAATTGCAAAGTAGACATGACAAAATTGTACTTTTGCAATGGTTTTTCTTGTCGAGGAGAGATTCTTAGTGGTTTCTTGTCTATATTTACATTCCAAAACTTGAAAAGAACAGATTTTGATGGTATCCCAAACGCTTTATCTTTTTAATCCCGAACATGATTTGGCTTTAGCCAGTGGAGATGAAAACTACATGGCACCGGCTTCTGCCCGGCGGATGGCTGCGGAATTGGCCTTGCTTCCAATGTGGTATGCGGAAGAAGGCAGTTTTGTGTTGGCCTCTTCAGCCTACAACCTGGATTTTTTGAACCGGATGAACGGAATGCTGGGGGTTGGTGTCGGTTTGTTGACGGAGCCGGAACTGGCTATTTCTTCTTTCAAGGAGATTCGTCCTTGGGGGTGGAACAAGTCCTTGTGCAGGCGTCTGCTTGCACAAGGAGTGGAAGAAAGTTGTCTGCCTTCTGCTGCGGAATTGGCTTTTTATCGCATTCTTTCTCATCGGTTGCAGGCGGTAGAAGTCCTTTCTTTGCTACGGGGAGAGAATTTTATGTGTGGCGAGTCGTTTTATTTGCAGACTCCTGATGAATGGCAGCGGTTCGTGGAATCGCATGATTGCTGTTTGCTGAAGGCTCCGCTTTCAGGAAGTGGCAAGGGATTGAACTGGTGTAAGGGAGTGCTCACACCTTCCATCTCGGGGTGGTGTACTCGGGTTGCGGCTACGCAGGGAGGGGTAATCGGAGAACCTATATATAATAGGGTAGTAGATTTCGCTATGGAGTTTTGGTCGGATGGAAAGGGAGGTGTCGCCTTTGTCGGTTATTCTCTGTTCCGTACGGGGAGGAGTGGCATGTACGAGGGTAACAGTTTGCTTTCAAATGAGGCTATTTGCCGGTATTTATGTCAATATGTGCCTTTACCGGTGCTGACAGCATTGCAACGTCGGTTGTCGCAGCTGCTTTCTAGACGTATCGGCTCTTTTTATAAAGGCTATCTGGGGGTGGACATGATGGTGTGTCGGTTCGGATCTGCTGACAGGGAACAGTATCGTATTCATCCTTGTGTGGAAATCAATTTGCGTATGAACATGGGGGTGTTGTCTCGTGTGTTTTTCGATCGCTATGTACATCCCGTTTCATCTGGTAGTTTTGGTATCGATTATAATCCGACGGAAGGAGCGGTGCTCCAGAAGCACCGGCAGTGGTCTGAAACTTATCCGCTCGTAATTAAAGAGGGTAAAATTATTTCGGGTTATTTGCCTTTGGTGCCCGTACATAAAAAAAGTAATTATTGGGCTTGGGCACTGCTTGGATGTTCATAAGAATCTGTCGGAGTGGATGTGTTTGTGAACTCTTCTTGTACAGCTTCACTTTCGTTTCCATATCGGTCGATAGCCGTTACGGCTACATATTTTCTTGCATTCCAGGGAAGAAGGGGAGCATAGAAAAAGCGGGTAGCAGTGATACGTTGTGCCACGATATTTTCGGGGCGGCTTGTATCTACTGGGTACACATCTGAAGCATAAATCACATACATCGGTGCATTGTGGCTGTCATTGTCTGTAGCAGCCTGCCATGTCAGTTCTGCATAGCCCGAACGAAACTGGGTTTTCTTTAAGTTCTTGGGAGCTGTGGGAGCAACATTATCCAGCCACGGCATAGCTGGCTGCAGCGCCGGGCTGGTATAAAACGTGTGGCAGAGTTCGTCATATATCCCCTGGGTGTTTTCCATCAGGTACTTTACCCGGTAGAATGCTTCGCCGGCCAATCTGTGGTGGCGGAGAAAGTACATCTGGCGGTCTATTTCGTCGCGTTTCCATTTCCCTTCGTCCGGATGGAGGAAATAAATGCCCAGTCCGGGAATGATGTGCCGTCCGTTGTTTTGTTCCTGCCAGTCGAGTGCAAACGGATAAAAACTGTTTCCCTGAAAATACATCATTGGATAGAGTTGATCCATAATGCCTTCGCCTAACCATCCTTGCGGATCTTGATGCACGGTATGGTATGCGTTCCATCCTCGTGACGGATAGCGGGAAGTGTCACGATATTTCCCTACTGGGCAGGCACTCACTTTGACCCAAGGCTTGATGTTTTTAATTCCTTTGTATAAATAGCGGACTATCTCCGTAATGTTGTCTCGTCTCCATTGGTTGAGTGTGCGGCCTTTTCCGTAACGTCGGAAATCATATTCGTCGGGAAAGCGGAAAGCGTGTTCCGGATAGCGGAGATAATCGAAATGAACCCCGTCGATGTCATAGCGGCGTACGATTTCGTCTACAAGGCTCATCAGGTATTTTTTTGTTTCTGGATGACCGGGATTTAGGAAATACTCGTTCTTATAGCGGATACATATTTCTTTTTTCCGTTTGGTGACCGAGCGGTTGCCGAGTGACGCCACATGCTTTCTGTTGCCTAGGGGGAGAGTCACCATCCAGGCATGACACTCCATTCCTCTTTTGTGGCATTCTTCGATAGCAAAGGCAAGCGGATCGTAGCCGGGATTTTTTCCGGTAGTTCCTGTGAGGATGACATTGAACGGCTCGAAGGATGACGGATAGAGGGCATCTCCCCGGGTGCGGGTTTGGAACAGTACTGTGTTGAAGTGGGCCATTTTTAATTTGTCAAGAATAGCTATCAGTTCCTCTTTCTGTTTACGGATGGTTTGTGTATTAACGGCTTGTGTTTGGGGCCAGTCCAGACCATATAGGGCGGTTATCCATGCCGCACGGACTTCCTGTTTGGGTTGTGCTGATAGCGGGAACGTGGTCCACAGAAGTAAAAGAGTGAAAAGAATTTGACGCATCTGCTTAATATACTGTTTTAATTTTTTGCAAAGTTAGTAAAAGTGTCGGTATTGTTGGGCCGTTTCATGGGATTATGTTACATTTGCCAATCTAAAAAATAGACAAGGAATTCATTCGCTTTCTGACTGAGCTCTGTATGAGGAAAGGAAGTCAATGGATAATATCGGAAAGGGAAAACAGAAAATAGCAAAATAGGATGAAAATAAAAAAATCAACGGGAGTTGCGTTGGCATTCCTTATTTATGTATCTGTGACAGCGGCCTATTTGTTGCCGCGTAACACGGAAATTGGACAGACTGAGAAAGTGGTGACTGTAGCCGGTTCGTATGTAATTGTGTTACTTCTTTGGCTGGTGCTCAGAAAAAAAGAACAACTGCGTGAGCAACGCAAAAAAGACGAAGATTCTATTCATTAATAAAAGTAAATTTATGAAGAAATTAGTTTTGTTTCTTTGCCTTCTGACAGTTTCGTTCGCTGCGAAGGCACAGTTTGAAAAAGGTACCCTGATTTTGAATCCTTCTGTCACCGGGTTGGATTTTTCTTATAGTAAGAATGATGATGTCAAATTGGGAATGGGTGCTCAAGTCGGTACTTTCCTTGCCGACGGATTTGCTTTGATGGTTAATGCTCAAGCGGATTGGTCAGAGCCGGTGGACCGTTATACCATTGGAACTGGCGCCCGTTGCTATTTTAATTCCACCGGGATTTATTTGGGTGCCGGTCTTGATTGGGATCGCATCCGTTTCAAAGGCGGAGCACACCACAACGACTGGGGAGTGGGGATTGAAGCCGGTTATGCTTACTTTCTGTCTCGTACGGTCACGATTGAACCGGCTGTTTATTATAAATGGCGTTTCGATGATTCCGACAATTCTCGTTTTGGTATTAAAATAGGATTTGGCTTTTATTTCTGATCTTGGTTGGATGGGGAGATTTCCATATACCTTAATTCCGCAGCAAATATATTTTTTAAAGTCTAATCCATTAAAAACAAATATGTTTCATAGGACTAGACTATATCGTTGAAATCACTTATCTTAGTGCTGCGAAATACCTAACCAAGGT
>AMCI01006775.1_pt1 | contig 23710 bp, 20 predicted proteins | sample 419838 | NCBI WGS metagenome assembly AMCI01 (sample SAMN01090643, study PRJNA158313) | gut metagenome
ATAATAAAAGATATGCCTGACAAACAAAAAGCTTTTGGATTCATCGCACTACTCAGTGCCATGGTCATTCTTCCATTTTTGGGAGAAACTATCTTCTATTCAAAAGGAGAACCCCGTGAAGCCATCGTTGCCTATTCTATGCTAGAAAGTGGCAACTGGATTTTACCATTGAACTATGGCACTGACATTGCCTATAAACCGCCTTTTCTATATTGGTGCATTGCCATTTGCTCTTGGTTCTTGGGAGGAGTAAGTGAATTTGCTTCCCGCCTACCTTCTGCTTTGTCTTTTTTAGCCATGCAATTGGTGTTTTTCTCTTTTGTAAATCGCTATAAAGGACTGAAAACGGCAATCTTCACTTCTTTACTGCTACTGACATCTTTCGAGGTACACCGGGCAGCAGTTGCTTGCCGACTGGATATGCTGCAAGTTTCATTTATCGTGATGTCACTCTGCCTCCTATTTCGTTGGGAGGAAACTGGCCGAAAAAAAACACCTTGGCTGGCAATTGTTCTCATGGCCTGTGGTACACTTACCAAAGGCCCCGTAGGATCTATCTTCCCTTGTATGTGTATCGGACTGTATCAGCTCATCAAGAAATATCCTTTTTGGAGAACTTTCGGTTCACTTACCGTTATTGGACTTCTTTCACTCATCCCATTAGGTTTTTGGTTTTATTTTGCCTGGGAACAAGGTGGACAATCTTTTGTCGACTTGATGCTGGAAGAAAATACCGGTCGGTTCTTCCACAAGATGTCCTATGCTTCGCACCAAAATCCAGCTTGGTACAACGTTGTTACCTTGATTTGGGGTTGGGCTCCGTGGACACTCGTACTGATATTTTCCCTGTTTGGCATCCAATGGAAAGGACGCCGCTGGCTGCCGGGGGAAGGAAATTGGAAGGAACGGCTGAGCGAAGCCTGGCATCGCTTCCGCAACCAGGAACCCGTGCAACTGTTTACTTGGGTGGTGATTCTGGCCATCTTTGGATTCTATTGCATTCCTGAAAGCAAGCGTAGCGTATATCTGTTGCCTATCTATCCCTTCATGGCTCTCCTCATAGCCCAATATCTGCTTGGTTGGGTCCAGAAAACCACCTGGCTGTTCCGCGTATCGGCTAGTGTTTTTGCTACCTTAGGCCTGCTGCTGACCGTTATCTTTGCAGCTGTACGCAGTGGCCTCGTTCCTGCCAGCATCCTGGGAAGCGGTAAGCATGCTGCCGAGAACATCGCCTTTCTCGAAGCCTTGGAAGGCACACCCTATTCCATCGGCAAATGGCTGCTGATACTGCTGCCCGTCATAGCAGCTGGCTGCACTTACTACCTACTCAGACAAAAAGCGGACAACGGTCCACTGCTGGCCGCCACGACGGGCTGTATCCTCTGCCTTTTTGTAGCCTTGGACGGTGTCTACCAACCCACCATTCTGGCTGTCAAATCCGATAAGCACCTGGCCGCAGACATCAATCGCATAGTGCCTGAAGGCCCTGTCTACTCGTACACCAATCGACTCATCCGCTTCTATTGCGCCAACTATTACCTGAATGACCGAATGCGTAACTTTATGGTCGAAGAACCTGTTGAAGGTTATGTTGTCCTCTCAGAAGTAGCACAGGAGGAATTCCTGCAAATCTACGGAGACACATACCAACTGGAAAAAATCTTCCATACAGACTACCGAAGCTGTGACCTACGCAAACCCATTGTGATGTATCGATTCGCACGGAAATAGTCCAGTATAATCCAATTCTATCGGAATTCGGCTGATTGCCCTCCGATAGCCTGACAAAAGAGTCCGCTCCGTTGAATCAAGAATCTTTCTGATTCAACGGAGCGGACTCTTTTTCTTTTCATTACTTTCGTCCGAAATCGGCCGGAACCTCGCCCCACTGGTCGGTTTCCCACTTCCGCAGCGGTGTGGTATAGGTGTGCGTCCGCAGCCATTGCTCGGCCCGTTCGATGAGCTTCCACAGTTCTTCGGTGCGCGGCGTCCGTTCCAGCTTCGTCTTGCATTGTTTCTGCTTCACCCAGTTCAGGGCGTTGCGGCTGTCGGAATACAGCGGCATGTCGATGCCTTTCTGCTGCATCAGCGCCAGGCCGTGGACGATGGCCAGGAACTCGCCGATGTTGTTCGTGCCGTACACCGGACCAAAGTGGAACACCTCCTGTCCCGTGAGCAGATACACTCCCCGGTACTCCATGGGTCCCGGATTGCCGCTGCAGGCCGCATCCACTGCCAAGCAGTTCAGGTCGAAGTTTTCGGGCAACTGCCGCGGCCCCTCTTCGGCCTTCTTCGCCCCCGGCTTGCCGGACGAAGCCCCCTTACCTATATAATGAAAGGCGGACGACGCCAACGCCTGTTCCGCCTCTTCCCGGGATTCGAAGGACTTGTACTGCGCCCCGTCGTACCCCTTGGTCTGTAGTTGGCAGTCCGTCCAGGATTCATAGATTCCCGGACAGACTCCCTTCCACACGACATAATATTTCTGTTTCTTTGCCATGTTACGTCGCAGCAACGGTTGCTTACATCCGTTCAGGCACTTCGATACCCAGCAAGCCCATGGCCGACTTCACAATCTTCGCCACGTTGGCACTCAGTGCCAGACGGAACACTTTCAGCGCTTCGTTTTCTTCGCGCAGGATGCTGAAGTCGTGGTAGAACTGGTTGTATTCCTTCACCAGGTCGTACGCATAGTTGGCCAGGATCGACGGGTTGTAGTCGGTACCTGCCTGCTTCACCACCGCACGGAAATCGGCCAGCATCTGGATCAAGCCTTCTTCCTTGGCGCTCAGCTGCAGTCCCATCGGCAAAGCTTCCGGGATTACGATACCCGCTTCGGCCGCCTTGCGCAGTACCGAACGGATACGGGCATAGGTATATTGGATGAACGGGCCCGTGTTGCCGTTGAAGTCGATGGATTCCTTCGGGTTGAAGGTCATGTTCTTGCGGGCATCCACCTTCAGGATGAAGTACTTCAAGGCACCCAGACCCACGATGCGGGCGATGTTGTCGGCTTCTTCCTGAGTCAGACCGTCCAGCTTGCCCAGTTCGGCACTGGTTTCCTTGGCTGTTTCGATCATCGCTTCCATCAGGTCGTCGGCATCCACCACCGTACCTTCGCGGCTCTTCATCTTGCCTTCGGGCAGTTCCACCATACCGTACGAGAAGTGCACCAGACCCTTGCCCCATTCAAAGCCCAGCTTGTCGAGCAGGATAGACAGCACCTGGAAGTGGTAGTTCTGTTCGTTGCCCACCACATAAATCATCTTGTCGATGGGATAATCCTGGAAGCGCAGCTTGGCCGTACCGATATCCTGGGTCATGTACACCGAGGTACCGTCGCCACGGAGCAGCAGCTTGTGGTCGAGCCCTTCAGCAGTCAGGTCGGCCCATACCGAGTTGTCCTCCTTGCGGAAGAAGAAACCCTTTTCCAGTCCTTCCATCACCTTTTCCTTGCCTTCCAGGTAGGTCTGCGATTCGTAGTAAATCTTGTCGAAGCTGACACCCATCATCTTGTAAGTTTCGTCGAAGCCCGCGTACACCCAGTCGTTCATCTTCTTCCACAGGGCACGCACTTCGGGGTCGTTGGCTTCCCATTTGCGCAACATTTCGCGCGCTTCCAGCATCAGCGGTGAGTTGGCTTCCGCCTTCGTCTTGGCTTCCTCTTCGCTCAGTCCTTCCGCCTGGTACTGGGCCATCAGTTCCTTCACTTCCGCCTTGAAGTGCTTGTCGAAAGCCACGTAGTAATCACCGATCAGGTGGTCACCCTTCTTGCCCGACGATTCGGGTGTTTCGCCGTTGCCATACTTCAGCCAAGCCAGCATCGACTTGCAGATGTGGATACCGCGGTCGTTCACGATGTTCGTCTTCACCACCTTGTTGCCGTTGGCCGCCATCACGTTGGCCAGCGCATTCCCCAGCAGGTTGTTGCGCACGTGACCCAGGTGCAGCGGTTTGTTGGTATTGGGCGACGAGTATTCAATCATCACCAGCGGTGCGTTCTCGTCCGCCTTCACCAAGCCATAGTTTTCATCGGCCTGGATGCTGTTCAGCAGTTCCATCCAGCAATCCGAAGCGATGGTCAGGTTCAGGAAGCCCTTCACCGCGTTGTATTCGGCCACCAGTTCCGGCGCCTGCTGTTTCAGCCATTCACCGATTTCCTGAGCCGTCTGCTCGGGCGCCTTCTTACTCATTTTCAGGAAGGGGAACACCACCAGGGTCAGGTGACCTTCGAATTCCTTCTTCGTCTTCTGCAGCTGCACCATCTTTTCGGGTACTGCCTGTCCGTAGAGTGCCTCGATGGCAGCCAGGACAGACGCCGTCAATCTCTGTTCTATTGTCATAGTGTCTATCTTATTTTTTTGATTTTATTTCTTCTTCAGGTTCTCCGGAGCCACCAGCTTGTACAGCTTGTCGTTCGGACGGATCTTTTCGGGCACCTTGAACGAGACATGCGCTCCCTTGCCCACCGTATCCACCGGTTTCAGGTCGACCCGCGCCTCATCCAGGGTCAGGAAGAGCGCACCGGTTGTCGGTCCCGTGATGAGCAGTTTGTCGCCCACCTGCATGTCGGCCGCTTCCACCAGGAATTCCGCCACGCCGATGTTCGAGAAGTACTTCACGCCCTTGCCCACATACACCTTGCGTTCGGTTGCTTCCGAGCCGTAGTTTTGGCTCCATTCGCCCAGGCGCTGTCCCAGGTAGTAGCCGTTCCAGAAGCCGCGGTTGAACACCGTCTTCAGGCGCACGTCCCACGCTTCCTTCTTCTCTTCCGTGAAGGTACCTTCCAGGTACGAGCGGATGGCCTCCTTGTAGCATTCCACCACCGTACGCACATACTCGGGACCTCGGGCCCGTCCTTCGATCTTGAACACCCGTACCCCCGCTTCGATCATCTCGTCCATGAAATGGATCGTCTTCAGGTCCTTCGGCGACATGATATACTTGTTGTCCACCTCCAGTTCGATGCCCGTGTCGCGGTCCTTCACGTCGTAGGCCCGACGGCAGATCTGCATGCATGCGCCCCGGTTGGCCGATGCGTTCATTTCGTGCAGACTCAGGTAACACTTGCCCGACACCGCCATGCACAGCGCTCCGTGGCAGAACATCTCGATGCGCACCAGTTCACCGTTCGGACCCTTGATCTGTTCGTTCACGATGGTCTCGTAGATGGCCCGCACCTGCTTCAGGTTCAGTTCGCGCGCCAGCACCACCACGTCGGCAAAACGGGCATAGAACTTCAGGGCCTCGGCGTTGCTGATGTTCAGCTGCGTAGACAAGTGCACTTCCTGTCCCACCTCGTTACAGTAGGCCATCACCGCCACGTCGGCCGCAATCACCGCACTGATGCCCGCCTCCTTGGCTGCATCGACGATGGTGCGCATCAGCGCCACGTCCTCGTCGTAGATAATCGTATTGATGGTCAGGTAACTCTTGATGCCGTGCGCGTCGCAGATTTCCGCAATCTCGCGCAGGTCGTTCACCGTAAACGTATTGGCCGAGCGGGCACGCATATTCAGGCTTTCGATGCCGAAGTACACCGAGTCTGCTCCTGCCTGGATGGCAGCCGCCAGCGACTCGCGCGACCCCACCGGAGCCATGATTTCAAAGTCTTTTAGTTCGTACATATCGGTTTTGTTAGGATATTCCGTGCAAAGGTAGGACTTTTTCCGTATTTTTGCAGCCCGAAATCGCTTCGGATTACCCGTATTTACCCAAATTTAGCAAAGAAAATAATGAAAATTAGAAATATCGACCTGGGGGAACGCCCCATTCTGCTGGCGCCGATGGAAGATGTCACCGACCCTGCCTTCCGCCTGATGTGCAAGCGCTTCGGCGCCGACATGGTCTACACCGAGTTTGTCTCGGCCGATGCCCTGATCCGTTCGGTGGGCAAGACGATGCAGAAACTCCACATCGACGACCAGGAACGTCCCGTAGCCATCCAGATTTACGGCCGCGACGTGGACACGATGGTGGAAGCCGCCCAAATTGTGGAACAGGCTCGTCCCGACATCCTCGACATCAACTTTGGCTGTCCCGTGAAGCGGGTGGCCGGCAAGGGAGCCGGTGCCGGCATGCTGCAGAACGTCCCGCTGATGCTCGACATCACCCGGGCCGTGGTGGATGCCGTGTCCATCCCCGTCACCGTGAAGACCCGCCTGGGCTGGGACAACGACCATAAGATCATCGTCCCCCTGGCCGAACAGCTGCAGGACTGCGGCATCGAGGCCTTGACCATCCACGGCCGCACCCGTGCCCAGATGTACACCGGTGAAGCCGACTGGACGCTCATTGGCGAGGTAAAGCAGAATCCCCGCATCCACATCCCCATCATCGGTAACGGCGACGTGACCACGCCGCAACGCGCCCAGGAATGTTTCGACCGCTACGGCGTGGATGCTGTGATGATTGGTCGCGCCAGTTTCGGACGTCCCTGGATCTTCAAGGAAGTGAAGCACTACCTGGAGACCGGCGAAGAGCTTCCCCGCCTCTCGTTCGAGTGGTGCTTGGAGGTCCTCCGTCAGGAAGTGCTCGACAGCGTGAACCTCCTGGACGAACGTCGTGGTATCCTGCATGTACGTCGTCACTTGGCCGCTTCACCCATCTTCAAGGGCATCCCCAACTTCAAGGAAACCCGCATCGCCATGCTGCGTGCCGAGACCGTGAAGGACTTGTTCAGCATCCTCGATTACATCAAGGGGAATTATGCCATTTGATACAATGTAAAACGGTTCCTTTCCCTTTGACTTCTTCACTCAGATGACAAGCATTTTTCACAGGTGTGAAAAGCGCTTATCACAAGTGTGAAAAGGTGATATCCTGAAGGGAAAGTCAAACAAACGACTCAACATAAAAACTCCCTGCTTTGTAACTTACCTTTTTATACGTTGCAAAGCAGGGAGTTTGGTTTGAATCGAACTTTCCCAAAAGGAACCCTCGGTTCCCCGAAAAAGGTCTTTACCGCAGACAGAGCTTGAACACCACCGAGGCAAACCAGCGTTTGTACATGTAGGTGCTCAGCTGGTAGATGCAGACGGCGGTCACCCAGCCGGCCAGGACATCGATCAAGTAATGGGCCTGGATGTACACGGTAGCACCACACAACAACACGTAGAACGGCGCCAGGAAGTAGCACAACTTGTGGTTCACGCGCCAGGCCATGATCATCACGATGGTGGACATGCCCACGTGCGAACTGGGGAAGGCAGCCGTGGGACGCTCGCCCACTTCCTGTGAAGCTTCCACCAAGTTGTAGAAGAAGCCATGGTCAAAGCCGGGACCGGGCAACAGGATGTCGTTGTGGTTGAAATAGTCGCCGATGGCCGGGAAATGCTGGGCCATGACGTTGTCCATCCCGATGGCGGGGAAATAGAACTGCGGTCCGGCTACGGGTACCAAGATGTAAATCAGGTAATAAATGAAGAACGAGGTGACCAGCACGAACGAAATCTTCTCAAACCACTCGAAGCGGAACAGAAAGTAATAGAGAGTGACCACCGCAATCATCGGATAATAAGCGAAATAGCCCAGGTTGAACGGCTCACTGAACCACATGGACGGACAGTGTTCGCTGAACTCTACCGAGGGTTGGCACTGGAACAGGAACTGCTCGGCCGAAGCGAAGAAGTGGTCGAGGTTGGGGAAGAGCCGGTTGAACTCGAACGTATCGGGGTACCAGTAGGCCAGCAGGGCCATCTGCACCGCCATACGGACAAAGGCCGACAAGCGGCAGGGATACTTCTGATAAAGGTAAATCAAGGCAAACGTCATCACAACGATGCCGGCACGTTCCACCAGCATGGTCACGGGGTGATCCATACGGGGGAAGAGAATCAATACCATAATGGTGGTGAGGGCATTGTATATCAAGCTAATGCTCTCGACGGCAAACAGGCCTTTCACACTGTCTACCCGTTTCAATAAATTTAAATCCATCCTTCTTTCTTATACCAGGCGACGATTTCCTGCACGCCACGTTCCAGCGGATATTCGGGCTGATAACCCAACTCTTCCACCAGTGGGGTGAGGTCGCACTGCCAATTACGTTGTTTCATGATTTGATACTTGTCGCGGTTCAGCGTGCTGGCTTTTCCCAAGCTGCGCGCTACCGTTTCGGCTACCACCGAAATGAATTTCAATACGCCCAAGGGGCATTTCAGGTGCAACACCCAAGGGTTTCCCAATTCCTTTTGGATAAGGTCGGAGAAGGCACGGCTAGCGTACACCTGTCCGTCGCTCACGAAATAGGCACGGTGTGTCACCCCCCGGTCAATGGCGCGGTAAATGGCCTGCACCAAGTCCTTTACATACACAAAGGTCAAGTCCTGCCGACGGAAACCGGCGGCGAAGTCGACGTGCTGGGCGATGGACTTCACCATGAGGAAATAGTCGCGCTCCCGCGGACCGTACACACCGGTGGGGCGGAAAATGACCCACGGCAGCGACGGATGGGCCTGCAGGTAGCGTTCGGCTTTCACCTTGCTGCGGCCATAGGCGGTGTTGGGCTGCGGGGTGTCCGTGGCCCGGATAGGACTGTAGTCGTCCTCACGGATGGGACCGAATACACTCAGCGAACTGAGGTAGAGGAACTGACGGGGCAGCATCTCGAGGGACTCGAGCGCTTCCACCAAGTGACGGGTGGCCTGGTAATTGCCGCGGTCGAAATCGGCCGGATCGGTACACTTGGTCACCCCGGCACAGTGGATGATGTAATCCCAGCCGCCGTGTTCCGCCCGATGGGCTTCCAACTGCTTCCGGAGACGTTCGGGTGAACTAAAATCCAGTTCGGCAAACCGGATACGCGGGTCCTGCAGGTAGCGTCGGCTACTGCTGCGACGCATGCCGGCCCAGACCGTATAACCCCGTTCCAGGGCACCTTCCACCAGAAAACTGCCGATGAAACCGCTCGCTCCGGTCACCAGGATGCGGGGCTCACGACCCGCGTCGGTCCCGAGGGATGTTTCCCCCAGGGAGTGATGTTCATTATTCATGTTCTGTTCTTTTTCTTTTCATTTCACGGGCTCCACATGGATACCCACATGCGTTTCGGTCCCGTAGCGTTCCTTCAGGCGACGTTCGATGGCCGTCGCCGTATCGTGGGCCTGCCGCAACGTCAGGTTGCCGTCCATGCGCACATGCAGTTCGATGGCATAATGGTTGCCGATGCGGCGCGTGCGCAGGTGATGCGGTTCGCTCACTCCCGGAAACGAGAGCACCAGCTGCTCAATTTCGGTTTCCACACTGTCGGGCAACGACTTCTCGAGCAGTTCGTCCAAACAAGGACGCAGCAACTGCACCGCCACCTTGACGATGAAGAAGCTCACCACCACTGCGGCCAACGGGTCGAGTACCGTCGCTTTCGGTCCCAGCAGAATGGCGCCACCAATCCCCACCGCCGTCCCGATGGACGAGAGCGCATCGCTGCGGTGATGCCAGGCATTGGCAATGACCGCCGGCGAGTCGAGCTTGCGGCCCTGACGTACCGTATAGCGGAAAAGCACCTCCTTGCTGCCGATGGACAGCAGGGCGGCCAACAAAGCCAACAAGCCCGGAGGTGAGAGGGGTTCGCCTTGCAGATAAGCCGTGATGGCTTTCAACCCGTTCCAGCAGATGCCCAGACCGACGCCCAGCAAAGCCATTCCGATGAAAGCCGTGGCCAACGTCTCGTACTTGCCATGCCCATAGTCGTGTCCCTTGTCCTGCGGCTTGCTCGAAATCCGGACAAAAACCACCACTACCACATCGGTGAGGAAGTCGGACAAAGAATGAACGGCATCGGCCAGCATAGCGGCACTATGACCTAATATGCCCGCAGCAAACTTAAAGATAACCAGCAGGAAATTGACCAGACTCCCCCATAAGGTCACCCGGTAAATGCCTCTTTCGCGGGGCTCTTTTACAGATGTTGCCATATTCGAATACGTTTGAGCCGGCAAAGATAACACGTTTTGCCCACATTCAACTAATTTTAAGGAAGGTAATGAGCCTCTTTTCCCATAATTTTGCTTACTTTGTAGCATAGAACACATTAAAACAATCCCCTTATGGCTAAAAAGAAAGAAAAAAAAGCAGGGAAACGGATGAAGAAAAGCGAGATGGCCGAACGACTCATCAGCTTATTCCATTCCAAGCCGACCGACAGCTTCAGTCTGAAGCAGTTGGCGCAAAGTCTGAACTTGACTACCCATCCCTTAAAAATGCTTTGTGCCGACATTGTCTTCGAAATGCTCGAGGACGATTTCCTGCAGGAAGTGGAAAAGGGCCATTATAGACTGAACGACCACGGACTCATCCAGACCGGGGTATTCCAACGCAAAAGCAACGGCAAAAACTCGTTTATTCCCGATGACGGAGGTGAAACGGTATTCATCGCCGAACGCAATTCGGCCCATGCCATGAACAACGACAAGGTGAAGATTGCCCTCTTCGCCAAGCGCAAGCACCGCATCCCCGAAGGGGAAGTCATCGAAATCCTGGAACGGGCCAACGATACCTTCGTGGGCCGACTGAAAGTGGACAAATACTATGCGTTCCTGCTCACCGAGAACCGCACCCTGGCCAACGATATCTTCATCCCGAAGGACCGGCTGAAAGGCGGCAAGAACGGCGACAAGGTCGTAGTGAAGGTGGTGGAATGGCCCAAGGAAGCCAAGAACCCCATCGGCGAAGTGCTCGACGTACTGGGCAAGGCGGGCGACAACACCACCGAAATGCATGCCATCCTGGCGGAATTCGGATTGCCGTATGTCTACCCGCAGAACGTGCAGGCAGCAGCCGAGAAAATTCCGGCCGAAATCACCGAGGAGGACTATGCCGAACGCGAGGACTTCCGCAGCGTGCCGACGTTTACCATCGACCCCAAGGATGCCAAGGACTTTGACGATGCCCTGTCCATCCGTCCGCTGAAACCGGGTCTGTGGGAGGTGGGCGTACACATTGCCGACGTAACCCATTATGTGAAGGAGGGAAGCCTCATCGACAAGGAAGCCGAAAAACGCGCCACATCGGTGTACCTGGTGGACCGCACCATCCCGATGCTGCCCGAACGCTTGTGCAACTTCATCTGTTCGCTCCGTCCCGACGAAGAGAAACTGGCCTTCTCGGCTATCTTCGAGATGAACGAAAAGGCGGAAGTGAAGAATGCGCGCGTGGTACATACCGTCATCAAGAGCGACCGCCGCTTCACCTACGAAGAGGCGCAGCAAATCATCGAAACGGGCGAAGGAGAATACAAGGAAGAGGTGCTGATGCTGAACCAATTGGCCCAGATCCTGCGCAAGGAACGGTTGGCCGCCGGCGCCATCGACTTCGACCGCGTGGAAGTGCGCTTCGAGATTGACGAGACCGGCAAGCCGCTGGGTGTCTACTTCAAGGAATCGAAGGAGGCCAACAAGCTCATCGAGGAGTTCATGCTGCTGGCCAACCGCACCGTGGCCGAAAAAATCGGTCGCGTACCGAAGAACAAGAAGGCAAAGGTGTTCCCTTACCGTATCCACGACCTGCCCGATCCCGACAAACTGGAGAACCTGAGTGGTTTCATCAGCCGCTTCGGCTACAAAATCCGTACGTCGGGCTCGAAGACGGAAGTGTCGAAATCCATCAACCGCCTGCTGGACGACATCAAGGGCAAGAAGGAACAGAACCTGGTGGAAACCGTATCGCTGCGTGCCATGCAGAAGGCCCGCTACTCGACCCACAACATCGGTCACTACGGACTGGCATTCGACTACTATACGCACTTTACCTCCCCCATCCGCCGGTACCCCGACATGATGGTACACCGTCTGCTCACCCGTTACCTAGCGGGCGGACGCACCGTGCAGGAAGGCAAGTACGAAGACCTGTGCGACCACAGCTCGGAAATGGAACAGATTGCCGCCAACGCCGAACGTGCCAGCATCAAGTACAAACAGGTGGAATTCATGGGCGAACGCCTGGGGCAGGAGTTTGCCGGTGTGATTTCGGGCGTCACCGAATGGGGACTCTATGTGGAAATCAACGAGAACAAGTGCGAAGGCATGATCCCAATGCGCGACCTGGGCGACGACTACTACGATTTCGACGAAAAGAACTATTGCCTCATCGGCCGTCGTCATCACAAGAAGTTCAGCTTGGGCGACCCCATTAGCATCAAGGTAGCCCGCGCCAACCTGGAAAAGAAGCAACTCGACTTTGCCTTGGTGGAATAGACCCCAGGAACAACAAGGTCCTACAGACCGTTCCCTGAACGCAAGGTCCATCCTGTCAAATGCATACAAGCTTATCAAAGCGCTATTTTAACCGAAAGGCCTGCTCTGTACAGAGCGGGCCTTTTTACTTGACGCGGCGGTTCAACTGATTGTTGGCTTTCGCCGGCTTGGATTTGCCAATGCGTTTGCCGCTGGCTTTCTTGGGGGTTTGCTTCGCTTTGAATGCAAACGGATTTTTCTTGTTGACCATACGAGGAATGCAAACGGATTTTTCTTGTTGACCATACGAGGGGATGTTTAGAGTTCACAGACGACACGGCTTCCTGCCAGACTTTCGTCAACAGGCAAAGATAGGACTTATTTCCGATTATCGCCTTTCCCATTAGGAATTTTCCGCAATAATTACGTTCTTTGTGATTCATCTATAAAACCATGCCAACGTATGAGCTACTCTGATTATACCCGTCTGTTGACCCAAACGGTCGACAAGCTGTCCGAAAGTGAGTCGTATGCCGGACTCTTCCACCAACATCGCGAAGGCGACCCCCTTCCCTCCGCCCAAGCCCTGTTCCGCATTGTGGAACTGACACGCGCCATCCTCTTTCCCGGCTACTTCGGTCATTCCACCGTCAACAGCCACACCCTGAACTACCACATCGGCGTGAACGTGGAAAATCTGTTCAATCTGCTCACCGAACAAATCCTGGCAGGACTCTGCTTCAGTCACGAAAGCAACGGAGCCCCCTTGGGGGAAAACGACCCCTGCCGTGAAACCGCTGCCCTCCTGGCTGCCCGTTTCATTGAAAAGTTGCCCGAGATGCGCCGGATTCTGGCCACCGATGTAGAAGCCGCCTATTACGGTGACCCGGCAGCCACTTCGTTCGGCGAAATCATCAGCTGCTACCCCGCCATCCGCGCCATCAGCAACTACCGCATCGCCCACCAGCTGCTGGTGCTCGGCGTACCCCTCATTCCCCGCTTCATCACCGAAATGGCCCATTCCGAAACCGGCATCGACATTCATCCAGGAGCCCGCATCGGCCATCACTTTACCATCGACCACGGAACCGGTGTGGTGATTGGAGCCACCTGCATCATCGGCAATCACGTAAAACTGTACCAAGGCGTGACCCTGGGAGCCAAAAGCTTTCCGCTGGATGCCGACGGCAACCCCATCAAAGGCATCCCCCGTCACCCCATCCTGGAAGACGAAGTCATCGTCTACTCCAACGCCACTATCCTGGGACGTGTCACCATCGGACGGGGAGCTACCGTCGGCGGCAATATCTGGGTGACCGAAGACGTACCGGCCGGCGTACGCATCGTCCAGCGGAAAAACAAGAACGAATAATCGTACCGGCCGGTAACCTCGGCCTCCCCTTAAAAAATACCTATTCAAAAACACACGTTAAATCCTTACCATCCCTTATGAAAAGAAACCTCTACGGACTGCTGGCCCTGCTGTTCCTCTGCAGTGGAGCCACCGTGCCCGCACAGGCACAGGACGACACCGACTTCGGTGTATGGAGCAAAATGAAAGTATCCCACTCGTTAGACAAACGTTTCAGCCTTGAAGGCGGACTGGAGTTCCGCACCAAGGAACAGTTCCAGGAAGTGGACCGCTGGGCGGGCTTCGTGGGAGCCTCGTACAAAGCCTTGCCCTTTCTGAAACTGCAGGCCGGCTACGAATACCACTACCGCTATCGGAACGCCAAAGGCTGGAAAAGTCGCCAACGCTATCACCTGGGGGCCACCGGCGAACTGAAGCTTCCTTCGTGGAAACTTTCGCTGCGCGAACGCTTCCAGCACACCTGGGAACCCAGCAAGGACGACTTCCACCTGCGCTCACAAGTGAAAGCCGCCTATGTGCCCCAAAACAGCCGGCTTTCCCCTTATGCTTCGCTGGAAATCTACAACCACCTGAACGACGGGTTCGACCTCTCGCGCACCCGTTACCGCCTGGGTTCCACGTGGAAACTTTCCCGTGCCTGGCAAGTCGACCTGTACTACATGTACCAGTACGAAACAGCCCGCAAGAAACACGTGTTCGGCATCGAAGGAAGCTATAGCTTCTAAAACCGACCCCACGGGAATGGGATTGCCTTCGAAAGCTTTCAAAAGCCTTCGAAAAGCGAAATTTAGCAGGCAGAACTTTTGATGAACACGCGGAAAATCACTAATTTTGCCCCATCATTTGAAATTATGTAAATCCCCACAAAAGATGAAGGAAGAATTCGAGCTTATTGCCAAGACTTTCCAAGGACTGGAAGAAGTACTGGCCAAGGAACTCACTCAGTTAGGTGCCAGCAACATTGAAATCGGACGACGTATGGTGGCCTTTACCGGCGACAAGGAAATGATGTACAAAGCCAACTTTTGTCTGCGTACAGCCATCCGTATCCTGAAACCCATCAAACATTTTGAAGCCCAGACCGCCGACGAAGTCTACGCGGCTATCCAATCCATCGCCTGGGAAGACTACCTGGATGTACACAAAAGTTTCTCGGTCGATGCCGTGGTATTCTCGAACGAATTCCGTCATTCGAAATTTGTGGCCTACAAGGTGAAGGATGCTATCGTGGACTATTTCCGCGACAAGACCGGCGAACGTCCCTCGGTACGCCTCAGCAATCCCGACGTGGCGCTGAATATCCACATCGCTGAAACCCATTGTACACTGTCACTCGACAGTTCCGGTGAGTCCCTCCACCGCCGTGGCTATCGCCAGGAAGCAGTTGAAGCCCCGCTGAACGAAGTGTTGGCAGCCGGCATGATTCTGATGACCGGTTGGAGAGGCGAATGTGACCTGATTGACCCGATGTGCGGTTCGGGTACCATCCCCGTAGAAGCCGCTCTGATTGCCCGCAACATTGCCCCGGGCGTGTTCCGCAAGGAGTTTGCCTTTGAAAAATGGAATGACTTCGACCAGGAACTGTTCGACCGTATCTATAACGATGACTCACAGGAACGCGAATTCAATCACAAGATTTATGGCTTCGACAACAACCCGAAAGCCCACGAAATTGCGATGAACAATGTCAAGGCGGCTGGCTTGAGCAAAGAGATAGTCCTGCGCATCCAACCGTTCCAACAGTTCGAACAACCCAAGGAAAAGAGCATCATCATCACCAACCCGCCCTACGGCGAACGCATCTCGACCAACGACCTGTTGGGCTTGTACGAAATGATTGGCGAACGCCTGAAGCATGCATTTGCCGGCAACGATGCTTGGATTCTGAGCTACCGCGAAGAATGTTTCAACCAGATTGGTCTGAAGCCTTCCATCAAGATTCCTTTGTACAACGGAGCCTTGGAGTGTGAATTCCGCAAATACCAGCTGTTCGACGGCAAATACAAGGAATACCGCACCGAACACAGTGACGAAGATTTCAAGGAACGCCGTGAGGACTTCCGTGCCCGTCGCGAAAACCGCCGCCGCCCGGAAGGCGACCGTCCGCGCCGCAATTTCGACAACAAGCCGCGCCGCAGCTTCGACAAGAACGAAAACGGTGAACCACGCGAACGTCGCAGCTTCGACGACAAGCGCAAGAGCTGGAACGACCGCAAAGGTTGGGGGGAAGGACGGAATGAATTCCGCCCGCGCCGTGCCGAAGGTGATCGTCCCCGTTCGGAGGGCAACAACCGTCCGCGCCGCGACTTCGGCAACGACCGTCGCAGCTTCAACGGACCGCGCCGTTCCAACGACGAAAAGAATAACCCTATAGATTAAAGCACTATGAAGAAACTCATCAACCTGATTATCCTACTGATGATGGTATCAGCTACAGTTTGGGCACAAGACAAGAAGAGCTTCACTTTGGAAGACGTGATGCCCGGAGGTAACAACTATTATAACCTGCTGCCGCAAAACCGCTACGGACTGCAGTGGTGGGGCGATGTGTGCATGGATGCCGACATCGATGCGGTGAAGACTCTCCACCCTACCAGCGGCAAGGAAACTACTTTGATTACCTTGGACGAGGTAAACGAGCTGCTGGCGGCTGACAAGTTGGGCAAACTGCACCACTTCCGCAGCGCTTTGTTCCCGTATGCAGACCAATGGATGTTGGTAAAAACCCCCACACACCGCGTTTTGGTGGATTGGGGCCAGAAGAAAGTGGTGTGGAACCAACCCATCGCTCCGAAGGCTGCCAACCAGGACTGGAACGCTGAAAGCCGCTCACTGGCCTATACCGTAGGCAACAACCTGTTCGTGACCACCGCCGACGGAAAGCAGCTGCAGGTGACCGACGAGCCGAAGGGCGTGCTGTGCGGACAGAGCGTACACCGTCAGGAATTCGGTATCTATAAAGGTACTTTCTGGAGCCCGAAGGGGAACCTGCTGGCGTTCTACCGCATGGACGAACGCATGGTGACCGACTATCCGCAGGTGAATACCTTCACCCGCATCGCTACCCTGGAACCGGACAAGTATCCGATGGCCGGCATGACCAGCCACCAGGTGACCGTAGGTGTATTCAACCCGGCGACCGGACAGACCGTGTACCTGCAGGCAGGCGACCCCACCGACCGTTACTTTACGAACGTAAGCTGGAGCCCCGATGAAAAGAGCGTGTATGTCATCGAACTGAACCGCGACCAGAACCACGCCGAACTGATCCGCTACAACGCTATCACCGGCGAACGCGAAGCCAAGCTGCTGGAAGAAACGCACGAGAAATACGTAGAACCGCAGCATCCGTTGACTTTCCTGCCGTGGGACGACAGCCAGTTCCTCTACCAGAGCCAGCGTGACGGATACAACCACCTGTACCTGTACAACACGAACGGTGAACTTGTCAAACAGCTCACGCAAGGCGAATGGTTGGTACAGGACATCGTGGGATTCAACGAAAAAGCCAAGGAAGTCATCATCAAGAGCACCGAAGTGTCGCCCTTGCAAAGCAATGCCTATGCCGTACAAGTGAAGTCGGGCAAGCGCCGCCTCATCGGCGAAGCCGACGGCATGCACAGCGTACAGCTGTCGGGCAGCGGCAAGTACCTCCTTGACAACTATACTTCATTCACCAACCCGCGCAAGATTGATATCGTGGCCACCAACGGCAAGGGCAAGGCCCTGAACCTGCTCACTGCTACCAACCCGATGGAAGCCTATAACCTGCCGGAAATCACCCTGGGTACAATCAAGGCAGCCGACGGCAAGACCGACCTGTACTACCGTCTGGTAAAACCCGTCAACTTCGACCCGAACAAAAAGTATCCGGCGGTCATCTACGTCTACGGCGGTCCGCACGCCCAAATGATTCACAACGTACGCAACTACGGTGCCGGCGGTTGGGACCTCTACATGGCGCAGCTGGGCTATGTAATGCTGACAGTGGACAACCGAGGCAGTGAAAACCGTGGATTGGAATTCGAAAACTGCACCTTCCGCCAGTTGGGTACCGAAGAAATGAAGGACCAGGTGAAGGGTGTCGAACTGCTGAAATCGCTGGGCTACGTCGATGAAAACCGCATCGGTGTGCACGGTTGGAGCTTCGGTGGATTCATGACCACCAACTTGATGCTCACCTACCCCGAGCTCTTCAAGACCGGTGTAGCCGGTGGTCCGGTCATCAACTGGGAATACTACGAGGTGATGTATGGCGAACGCTACATGGACACCCCCCAGGCCAATCCCGAAGGTTACAAGAAATCCAACCTGAACCTGCGTGCCGGCGACCTGAAAGGCCGTCTGCAGGTCATCATCGGAGCCAACGACCCCACTTGCGTGCCGCAGCACAGCATCTCGTTCCTGCGTGCCTGCATCGATGCCGGTACCCAGCCCGACTACTTCATCTATCCGGGCGACGGACACAACATGTTCGGCCGCGACCGTGTACACCTGTACACCCGCATCACCCGCTACTTTGAAGACCATTTGAAATAAGAACCCGTAACATAAAGAAGAATAAGGATATGAAACTGTTATTGTTAGGCTCAGGCGGACGTGAACACGCCTTGGCATGGAAGATTGCCCAAAGCCCCCAAATAGAAAAGCTGTATATCGCTCCGGGTAACGCCGGTACCCTGCAGGTAGGCGAAAACGTAGCCATCAAGGCCGACGACTTCGCGGCGATCCGCACCTTCGTCCTCGAAAACCACATCGACATGGTGGTGGTAGGTCCCGAAGATCCCTTGGTAAAGGGTGTCTATGACTACTTCCAGCACGACGAAGCCCTGAAGCAGGTGCCCGTCATCGGTCCGTCAAAGGCCGGTGCCGTTCTGGAAGGCAGCAAGGAGTTCGCCAAAGGCTTCATGCAGCGTCACCACATCCCTACAGCTGGCTACAAGAGCATTACAGCCGACAATCTGGAAGAAGGGCTGGCTTACCTGGAAACCCTGGAAGCACCCTACGTACTGAAAGCCGACGGTCTCTGCGCCGGTAAGGGTGTTCTGATCCTCCCCACCCTGGAAGAAGCTCAGAAGGAACTGAAGGAAATGCTGGGCGGCATGTTCGGCAACGCTTCGGCCACTGTCGTGATCGAAGAGTTCCTGAGCGGCATCGAATGTTCGGTATTCGTACTCACCGACGGAAAGCACTACAAGATCCTGCCCGAAGCGAAGGACTACAAGCGCATTGGTGAAGGCGACAAGGGCCTGAACACCGGCGGTATGGGTAGCATCTCACCCGTTCCGTTTGCCGACGCTGCCTGGATGCAGAAGGTAGAAGACCGCATCATCCGTCCCACAGTCGAAGGACTGGCTGCCGAAGGTATCGACTACAAAGGCTTCATCTTCTTCGGCCTGATCAACGTGAAGGGCGAACCGATGGTAATTGAATACAACGTACGCATGGGCGACCCCGAAACTGAAAGCGTGATGCTGCGTATCCAGAGCGACCTGGTCGAACTGTTCCAAGGCGTAGCTGCCGGTAACTTGGACGAAAAGGAACTGGTCATCGACCCGCGTGCTGCCGTATGCGTGATGCTGGTATCGGGCGGTTATCCCGAAGCTTACGAAAAAGGCTTCCCCATCAGCGGTCTGGACCAGGTGAAGGACAGCATCGTGTTCCATGCCGGTACCGCCCTGAAGGACGGACAGGTTGTGACCAGTGGAGGCCGTGTCATCGCCGTCAGCTCGTACGGAGCCAACAAGGAAGAAGCCCTGGCTCAGTCGTTCCGTGGCGCACAGACTATCCAATTTGACAAGAAGTACTTCCGTTCCGACATCGGATTCGACCTGTAAACGGAGGTATTCCCCTACATGGCAAATATAGACCAAATTCAAATCAATGTGGCAAAGGGAAGGTTCACCTTCCCTTTGGCCATTTGTAGCTGTCTGCTCCTCCGCCTGCTCACCGCCTCGGGTTGGGAAGACTGTCTCAGTCTGTTGGCCTGCGCCTTCACGGCCTATGCCCTGATTGAAACGAACACAGCCTTCACGCTGATTCGGACCCGCACCACCCTGGATGTGAGTCTGTACATCTTTTTAAGTACCCTGACCACCTTTTTCACGCCATACTCCCCCACCCTGTGGGTGGTTCCTCTCTTGCTGCTGGCCCACTTTGCCCTGTTCCGCAGCTACGAGTCGCACGACGGATCGTCAAGCATTTTCCATGCTTTCCTCTTCCTAAGTATAGGCAGTCTGCTGTTCCCTCCCCTGCTGTGGCTCAGTCCCCTGCTCTTCATCGGCATGGGCTGTTTCCGCTCGTTCCATGCCCGCAGCTTCTTTGCTGCCTGGATAGGTCTGGCTGTTCCCTACTGGTTCTCGTTCGGTTATCACTTCCTTACCCATAACCTGGAACCCTTCTACCGGCAAGTCGAAGCCTTGACGACTTGGGAACCCTTGCATTACAGTCGGCTGGGATTCCCGGTCCTTCTCTTCGGTGCAGTCATACTGTTGATGACGGCACTCAGCAGCATCCACTACCTGCTCGTTTCATACCAGGACAAGACGCGTACCCGCCTCTTCCTGTCCTACCTGGTCGGTTTGGAAGCCCTCCTCACGCTGTTCGGCGTGCTCCAGCCCACCCGTTTCGAGGTCGCTTTGCAGTTGCTGCTGTTACCCAGTTCCGTTTTAACAGCCCATTTGTTTACTTTAACGCGGAATCGCTTTTCCGGTATCTATTTCCTCTGTACTTTTGCAGGATTAATTATCTTAACCCTTTTGTTCGTATGGATGCAATTCTTCAATTCCTGATTGACTGGGGCTATTGGGGCCTCTTTCTGGGTTCATTCATTGCCGGCAGCGTGCTCCCGTTCAGTTCGGAAGCCGTACTGGCCGCCTGTGTAGGCCCCTTGGGACTCGACCCCATCCTCAGTATCCTGGCCGCTACCGCTGGCAATGTAGCCGGAGGCATGACCTGCTATTGGATGGGACACCTGGGCAACATGGAATGGATTGAGAAATACTTTCACGTCAAGAAAGAAAAGATGGACCGAGCCGAACGGTTCGTCCATGGACGAGGAGCCTGGATGGCCTTCTTCGCCTTTATCCCTATTTTAGGAAGCGCCATCTCTATCGTATTGGGCATGATGCGCGCCAACATTCCCATTGTCGTCCTGTCCATGACTATCGGCAAAGTGCTGCGCTACGCCTTGCTGGTATGGGGCGTCTTGGAAGCGGCAGCCTTGATGCATTGAGCCTAACCTTCCCTTTATCTGACGAATTATGCACATGGAAACAAACCCTATCCCTCGCACAGAAGCGGCAGGCGGCGACCGACAGCCTGAACCTACCGCCGATGGCAGTTATACCCTGTATGTCCCTCAATTGGATGAACATTATCATTCGGTGAAAGGCGCCCTGACAGAAGCCCAACACATCTTCATCGACCTGGGACTGAAGCAGACTGCTGCAACTCATCCCCGGGTTCTGGAAATCGGTCTCGGTACGGGACTGAATGCCTTCCTCACCCTCCTGACAGCGGAAGAAACCCAGCGACCGGTCCACTATACCGGCATCGAACGCTACCCGTTGCGGGAAGACCAACTGCAACCCCTGGACTATCCCGCCCGCATCGGTCGGGGACATGCAGCCAAATATGCCGCTATCCATGCAGTTCCTTGGGGTGAAGACGTGCCGCTGACCCCCTGGTTCACTCTTCATAAGGTAGAAGGAGACTTTACCGAACTCTTCGGAACAGTCCTGTCCACCGATAACCCTTCTACCGCATTACCGGAAGCCCCTTCCCGGAGTCCTTGGGCCGAACGTTTTGACGTCATCTATTTTGATGCTTTTGCTCCCGAGAAACAACCCGAGATGTGGGAACCGACCCTCTTTGAAGGACTCTACCAAGTCCTGAACGAAGGCGGCATCCTCACCACTTATTGTGCCAAAGGCGTGGTGCGCCGGATGCTGCAAGCTGCCGGTTTTACTGTCGAACGCCTACCTGGCCCCCCGGGAGGCAAACGCGAAATATTGCGTGCCACCAAACTCGCCTCCCCGAACGTGTGAGTTACAACCGGTCCGACTGTTTACTGGCAACCGTCCACCTACCGTTGCCCTCCCTCGCCTTCCCTAACCGGAAAGCGATATGTATCACTTAGAGCCCTCTGTATGAGAACAACAAAAAGCAACCCCCTTGCACAAGCAAACCCATTCACAAAGGCCACCAGAGCCTCCAGAAAATCCCGCAAGAACAAGCTCAGACGAATGAACCCGCTGACGCTGGTCATCACCTGCCTACTGCTAAGCCTCGGCTTCAGCCTGGCCTTAGGCGCCTGCAGTTCCGAACGGAAAGCATCGGATAAACCCGTCCTAACCGTCACGCTCGAGCCCTTGCGTTACTTCACCGAAGCCATTGCCGGTGAACACTTTACCGTACAGAGCATGGTTCCCCAAGGCAGCAGTCCCGAGACTTATGATCCCACCCCCCAGCAACTGGTACAGCTGAGCCAAAGCGTAGCCTACCTGCGCATCGGCTACATCGGCTTCGAACAGACCTGGATGGACAAACTCACCGCCAGTCATCCCCACCTGCTCGTGTTCGATACGTCGAAAGACGTAGCAGTAATGCCTGGCCTCACCACCCATTCCCACCATCCCGAACACCCTGCACACATTTCAACCGAGAGTCCCGGTGAAGTCCACGAAACCTCTGAAACACACGCCCACGTGCATGCTCATGCAGGAGGCATCGAACCTCATATCTGGAACTCTACCCGCAATGCGGCCGTCATAGCCCGTAACGTGTGCGAAGCCTTGTGCCAACTTGATACCCTGCACCAAGCCGACTTCCGACAACGATTGGACAGCCTGCAACAGGTCATTGCCCAAACCGATCAGGCCATCCGTCGACAGCTGCAACAGGCCGACCGTACCTTCCTGATTTACCACCCGGCCCTGACCTACTTTGCCCGGGACTACGGACTCCGTCAGCTCAGCCTGGAAGAAGGAGGCAAGGAACCCTCGCCGGCCCATCTGAAAACCCTCATCGAAACGTGCCGTCGGGAACAGGCCCGTGTCATCTTCGTACAGCAGGAGTTCGATACCCGCAATGCCGAACTCATAGCCAACGAACTGGGCGTAAGCGTCATCCCCATCAACCCCTTGAGCTACCACTGGCCGCAGGAAATGCTGCACATTGCCCAATCGCTGGCCCACTGACGTTCCGAAAAGCCCCCAAGGCCACCGTCCCGGTGAACAATACCAGGCAAACCATATCAGATGAATCACATCAGACGAACGATGTCCCTGTGAACTATCCCTGCTGAAAACCTCAGTGAAACCCTATCCGTTGAACCCTAAACAAATAGAATGTCCATGACTACTCCCCTGATCCAACTCACGAACCTCTCGGCAGCCTACGACGGCAAGACCGTGCTGCACGACGTCAACCTCACCGTCTACGAGCACGACTTCCTGGGCATCATCGGACCCAACGGCGGTGGCAAGACCACCCTGGTGAAACTGATTCTCGGACTCTTGAAACCCACCACCGGACACATCCGCTTCTATCAGGACGGAAAAGAAGTACCTGCCATCCCCATGGGCTACCTGCCCCAGTACAACCACATCGACCGGAAATTCCCCATTTCGGTGTACGAAGTTGTGCTCTCGGGACTCCACAGCCAGAAATCCCTCTTTCACCGCTACACCGCCCAGCAGCACGAAGCGGTGCGTCGGGTCATTGCCCGCATGGGACTCGAGGGATTGGAACAACGGGCCATCGGTCAACTGAGCGGAGGACAGCTGCAACGGGCACTCCTGGGCCGCGCTTTGGTCTCAAACCCGCAAGCGGTCATCCTGGACGAACCCAACACCTACATCGACAAGCGTTACGAAGCCAAACTCTACTCGCTGCTCAAGGAAATCAACCGCGACTGCGCCATCCTGCTGGTCAGCCACGACATCGGTACCGTACTGCAGAATGTCAAGACCATCGCCTGTGTGAACGAAGAACTGCATTACCATCCCGATACCGAAGTGCCTAGCGAATGGCTCGAAGCACACTTCGGCTGCCCCATTGAACTGTTGGGCCATGGCCGTTTCCCCCATCGCGTACTGAAATGCCACGAGGAAACAGACGTTACGTCGAACAAGCCTGCTCATTAAGAGCTATCGGCCTACAGGTT
>AMCI01006883.1_pt1 | contig 23592 bp, 20 predicted proteins | sample 419838 | NCBI WGS metagenome assembly AMCI01 (sample SAMN01090643, study PRJNA158313) | gut metagenome
CGATATTGTTTATGGAAATTTATATGAAGGTACTCCTCCTCATGGGGGGGTGACTGTTTTCCCGGATTTATTGACCGTGCGCTACATGATGCAATCTTATTTAGGACATCCTTCTACATTTATACGTCGAAGTCTGTTTGCGGACAATCTGTATTCGGAAGATTTAAAAATCGCTTCCGACTGGGAGTTTTTTTTTAAAAAGATAGTTATTGATGGCTGTTCGTATTTGCATGTAAATAAAACGATTTCTATTTATAATTTAGAGGGCGTGAGTGCGGCTGCACCGGTTTTGGGTGAACAGGAACGTCAACTTATCCTGTCACGTTTATTGTCGCCTATTCTTTATGAAGAAATGAAAGCGTTTATTCGGTTGGAGTCTTCACCTATTGTTGAATTGGTGCCGCAGTTGGAACGGACTCACAAATTCCAATATCGTGTAAAAAAACTTATCAAGTTCTTGTTAAAGGTCAATCTTTTAATCTCTAAAAGGCATTAGTCTTTGTATTGAGGATCGATTTAGTGAGGGTATTATCTTTTCTTTTTACACTTTCTATAGTGCCTTCACTTGTTTTGTTGTATCTTTGTGGCGTAATCTATTGATTGATAAATAATGAAAGAATTCTTACAACTGATGCGGCGTTTTGTGTCGCCTTACAAGAAGTACATTGGATGGGCTATTTTATTGAATATTCTGTCCGCAGTCTTTAATGTGTTCTCATTCACTTTCTTGATTCCTATTTTGAGTATTCTGTTCAAAACGGAGGCTAACGATGTGGTTTACCATTATATGGCATGGGGAAGTGGTGATTTTGCAGATGTAGCAAAGAATAATTTTTATTATTATATCAATCAGATGATTGTGGATAATGGTCCGGCTACGGCTTTGCTATTCCTAGGTTTGTTTCTGATTGTGATGACGCTGTTTAAAACGGGTTGTTATTTTGCCTCTTCGGCAGTGATGATTCCTTTGCGTACTGGTGTGGTTCGCGATATCCGTATTATGGTGTATTCTAAAGTGATGCGCTTGCCTTTGGGCTTCTTTTCGGAAGAGCGTAAGGGGGATATTATCGCCCGTATGAGTGGTGACGTGGGTGAAGTGGAAAATTCCATTACCAGTTCGCTCGATATGTTGATGAAAAGTCCTATTTTGATTATCATTTATTTTGCAACTTTGATAGCTACGAGTTGGCAACTCACCTTGTTTACGATTCTTGTCTTGCCGTTTATGGGTTGGGTAATGGGAACTGTGGGCCGGAAACTGAAGAGGCAGTCACTGGAGGCACAGGCTAAATGGAGTGATACGATGTCGCAACTGGAAGAGACATTGGGCGGCTTGCGTATTATAAAGGCTTTCATTGCTGAAGATAAGATGATTGACCGATTTTCTAAATGTAGCAATGAATTGAGAGATGCAACGAACCGGGTAGCGATTCGTCAGTCGATGGCGCATCCGATGAGTGAACTTCTGGGTACTATCCTGATTGTCATCGTACTTTGGTTTGGTGGTTCGCTGATTCTGAGTGCCAATTCTACCATTGACGCACCGAAGTTCATCTTTTACATGGTGATTCTTTATAGTGTAATTAACCCGTTGAAGGATTTCTCTAAGGCTGGATATAACATTCCGAAAGGATTGGCTTCCATGGAACGTGTGGACAAAATCCTGAAGGCTGAAAACAAGATTAAGGAAATCGCAAATCCGAAACCGTTGGAAGGTTTGGACGATAAGATTGAATTTAAGGATATTTGCTTTAGTTATGATGGTAAGCGAGAAATCTTGAAGCACATCAATCTCACAGTGCCTAAGGGAAAGACGATTGCGCTTGTGGGACAGTCTGGTTCGGGTAAGTCGACTCTGGTAGACTTGCTACCCCGTTATCATGATGTGCAGGGGGGAGCGATTACGATTGATGGTACCGATGTGCGGGATGTACGCATTGCCGATTTGCGTAGCTTGATAGGAAATGTGAATCAGGAGGCTATCTTGTTTAACGATACGTTCTTTAATAATATAGCCTTCGGCGTGGAGAATGCGACGATGGAGCAGGTAGTAGAAGCGGCTAAAATTGCCAATGCGCATGACTTTATTATGGAGAAACCAGAAGGCTATCAAATGAATATCGGTGACCGCGGTAGCAAGTTGTCCGGCGGTCAGCGTCAGCGTATCAGTATTGCCCGGGCTATTCTGAAGAATCCGCCTATCTTGATTCTGGATGAGGCTACTTCAGCGTTGGATACGGAATCTGAACGTCTGGTGCAGGAAGCATTGGAGCGTTTGATGAAGACACGTACTACGATTGCCATTGCTCACCGTCTTTCTACGATTAAAAATGCAGACGAGATTTGTGTATTGTATGAGGGAGAAATTGTGGAACGGGGCACGCATGAAGATTTGCTGGCTAAAAATGGATATTATAAGCGCTTGAATGACATGCAGTCGCTGTCATAAGGATGGATAAGGTAGAGGCGGTTGCACTCTTTGTCCCCCGGAAGTTTTTGGGATAGGTAGATGCGGCTGTTTGGGTAGGATTATACTTGTTCAAAAGTATAGTTGGGTAAGGAAGCAGTCCTTACTTTCTTCCGAAATCGGCAGGAATTTCGCCCCATTCTTTGGTTTCCCATTTGAGGATTCGGGTGGTATAGGTGTTGTTGTGCAGCCACTTTTCGGCACGTTCTATCAACTGAAAGAGGCTTTCTGTTTCTGCCGTACGGGGGAGCTTTGTTTTGCATTTTTTTTGCCGTACCCAATTGATGGCATTGACGCTGTCACTGTAAATGGGCATGTCGAATCCTTTCTGCTTTAGCAGGGCTAGTCCGTGTACAATGGCCAGAAACTCACCGATGTTGTTGGTCCCTTTCACCGGGCCGAAATGAAAAACTTGTTGCTGGCTGGCAACATGTACCCCTCGGTATTCCATGGGACCGGGATTGCCGCTACAGGCTGCGTCTACGGCGAGGCTGTTGTCTATCACGTACGGAGGTAGAACATTGGGGGTAGGCTGGGTGGTCTGGGGAGACGAAGGAGTGTGCTTCCCGATGTACAGGTAGGGCGAAGAGGCAAAAGCCTGTTCGGCTTCTTCCCGTGTGTCGAACGATTTGTATTTGGCGCCTTCGTATCCTTTGACCTGTAGTTGGCAGTCGGTCCATGACTGGTATATGCCCGGGTTTACTCCTTCCCAAACGACGTAGTATTTTTGCTTAGCCATTGAATTACTTATCTTTAAAAGTTGAAATAGTTATCTTTAAGATGTACAAATCGGTTACAAATATACAGATAAATGGAGAAATGACTATTTTTGCAGACAAAAATAATTGCCTATGATACGGATCTTTCTTACCGGTTATATGGGGGCCGGAAAAACTACGTTGGGTAAGGCGTTTGCCCATGAGATGCAGGTGTCGTTCATTGATTTGGATTGGTATATTGAAGAGCGTTACCATAAAACCGTGGGTATGTTGTTTGCCGAGCGGGGAGAAGCGGGCTTCCGTGACCTGGAGAAGAAGATGCTTCATGAGGTGGCCGAATTTGAGAATGTGGTTATCTCTACCGGAGGGGGAACTCCCTGCTTCTTTGACAACATGGCATTTATGAATGAACGGGGGCAAACGGTCTTCCTGGACGTGCATCCCGATGTCTTGCTTCGTCGGCTGAGAGTGGCTAAGCAGCAGCGTCCCATTCTGCAGGGAAAAGATGACGAAGAACTGAAGACTTTTATCGTGGAGGCTTTGGCTAAAAGGCTGCCGTTTTATCGGCAGGCACGCTTTGTCTTAAATGCGGAAGAACTGGAGAACCGCAAACAGATTGCTGCTTCTGTGCAACGTTTACGTAATCTTTTGGCTTTGTAATTGATTGATGTGCTATGTAAAAGTCGGTTTCTGAACTGAAATAATGCTCAATTAGTTGGCAGCATGTAGATTAATCTGTATTTTTGTAGTCCAATAATTTACTAATAAATCTATCGAATTATAGAAAATGAGAAAGTGGCGTATTGAAGATTCGGAGGAACTCTATAACATCACGGGATGGGGAACTTCCTACTTTGCTATTAATGACCAAGGTCATGTCGTTGTTACACCGTGTAAGAACGGGGTTGCGGTAGACCTGAAGGTGTTGGTGGATGAATTGCAGTTGCGTGACGTAACTGCCCCGATGCTGATTCGTTTCCCAGATATTTTGGATAATCGTATTGAAAAAATGTCTTCTTGCTTTAAGCAGGCTGCAGAGGAATATGGTTATAAGGCCAAGAATTTCATCATTTATCCGATTAAAGTGAATCAGATGCGTCCGGTGGTGGAAGAAATTATCAGCCATGGGAAAAAATTTAATCTGGGCCTGGAGGCCGGATCAAAGCCAGAACTTCATGCTGTGATTGCCGTTAATACGGATTCTGATTCACTCATTATCTGTAATGGCTATAAGGACGAAAGTTACATTGAACTGGCATTGCTGGCTCAAAAAATGGGTAAGCGTATCTTTCTCGTGGTGGAGAAGATGAACGAACTGAAGCTGATTGCTAAAATGGCAAAGCAACTCAATGTGCAACCTAATATCGGTATCCGCATCAAACTGGCTTCTTCCGGAAGCGGTAAATGGGAAGATTCAGGTGGGGATGCCAGTAAATTTGGATTGACTTCCAGCGAACTGTTGGAGGCGCTGGATTTCCTCGAAAGTAAAGGAATGAAGGATTGCCTGAAACTGATTCATTTCCATATCGGCAGTCAGGTGACTAAAATCCGTCGCATCAAGACAGCTTTGCGTGAAGCATCACAGTTCTATGTGCAGTTGCATTCGATGGGATTCAATGTGGAATTTGTGGATATCGGTGGCGGACTTGGAGTGGATTATGACGGTACTCGCTCTTCCAACAGTGAAGGTAGCGTGAACTATTCTATTCAGGAATATGTAAATGACTCTATCTCTACTTTGGTGGATGCGAGCGACAAGAATGGTATTCCGCATCCGAACATCATTACGGAAAGCGGACGTGCGCTGACGGCACATCACTCGGTGCTGGTGTTCGAAGTGCTTGAAACGGCTACTTTGCCCGAGTGGAATGATGAGGAGGAGATTGCTCCGGATGCGCATGAACTGGTGCAGGAACTGTATGAAATCTGGGATACGCTGAATCAGAATAAGATGCTGGAAGCATGGCACGATGCGCAGCAAATCAGAGAAGAAGCACTGGATTTGTTTAGCCATGGTATCGTGGATTTGAAGACACGGGCACAGATTGAACGTCTGTATTGGTCGATTACACGTGAAATCAATCAGATTGTTTGTGGATTGAAACACGCTCCTGATGAATTCCGTGGTTTATCGAAACTGTTGGCAGATAAATATTTCTGCAACTTCTCATTGTTCCAATCGCTGCCGGATTCATGGGCTATCGATCAGATTTTCCCTATTATGCCGATTCAACGTCTTGATGAGCGTCCCGACCGCTCTGCAACACTGCAGGATATCACTTGCGACTCGGATGGTAAGATTGCAAACTTTATTTCTACTCGCAACGTGTCGCATTATTTACCGGTACATAGCCTGAAGAAAAACGAACCTTATTATGTGGCTGTCTTCTTGGTGGGAGCCTATCAGGAAATTCTGGGTGATATGCACAATTTGTTCGGTGATACGAATGCAGTGCATGTATCTGTGAACGAAAAGGGATATACGATTGAACAGGTTATCGACGGCGAAACGGTGGCTGAAGTGCTGGATTATGTGCAGTACAGCCCGAAGAAATTGGTCCGTACGCTGGAAACTTGGGTGACCAAATCGGTGAAGGAAGGAAAAATTTCTTTGGAAGAAGGTAAGGAATTTCTTTCTAATTATCGTTCTGGACTTTACGGATATACATATTTGGAATAAGAATGAGAGAAAAACTGACTGTGATAAAGGTGGGTGGCCAAATCGTAGAAGAGGAAGCCACCCTTTCTCGCTTCTTAAGTGACTTCGCTTCTGTTGAAGGGCATAAGCTTTTGGTGCATGGGGGTGGACGCTCGGCTACGAAACTGGCTGCGCAATTGGGTGTTGAAAGTCGGATGGTAAATGGACGTCGCATCACGGATGCGGAAACATTGAAGATAGTGACTATGGTCTATGGTGGGTTGGTCAACAAGCATATTGTGGCTAGACTGCAGGTGTTGGGAGTAAACGCCTTAGGGCTTACGGGAGCGGATATGAACGTGATTCGTGCGGTGAAACGTCCGGTTCAGGAGGTGGACTATGGGTTCGTGGGGGATGTGGAAAAGGTAAATGCGGCTTTGCTTGCCGACCTGATTGCTAAGGATATTGTGCCCGTAATGGCTCCGCTGACGCACGATGGAAAAGGAAATATGTTGAATACCAATGCCGATACGATTGCCGGAGAAACGGCTAAAGCACTTTCGGCATTGTATGATGTGACCTTGGTGTACTGCTTTGAGAAGAAGGGGGTGCTCCGCGATGAGACGGATGAGGACAGTGTGATTGCACAGATGACTCCTGCGGATTTCAAAAAGTATGTAGCGGACGGAGTGATTCAAGGAGGAATGATTCCTAAGTTGGAAAACTCGTTTGAGGCAATAGAAGCCGGTGTGTCTGAGGTGATTATTACGATGGCTTCTGCTATTAATAAAGCTGGTGGTACACGAATAAAAAAATAATTTCAAAAAAAGAGGAGGCTGCTGTAACTTTTTGCTTCCTCTTTCGTCATGATTATAGAGATGCAAGAAATCAGTTTCCGAAAGGATATTCTTCCTTTGAAAGATAAACTCTTTCGATTGGCACTCCGGATTACGCTGGATAGGGCAGAGGCGGAGGACGTCGTGCAGGATGTTTTACTTAAAGCGTGGAATAAGCGCGATGAATGGACTGATTTGCTTTCAGTTGAGGCTTATTGTAGGGTGATGACTAAAAATTTGGCCATAGACCGAAGGCGGGTAAAGGAATCTCAAACGGTGGAACTGACTTCGGAAATGGAGGAGGTACTGGATAGTTGTAGCCCGCATGAACAGCTGGTTCATGAGGAAAAAATGAATTTGATAAACCGGCTGGTCAATGAGTTGCCCGAACAGCAACGGCTAGTGTTGCAGTTGAGGGATGTAGAGGGTGAAAGCTATAAGAAGATAGCTTCGTTGCTTCATCTGACAGAAGAACAGGTTAAAGTGTATCTTTTTAGGGCGAGGCAGAAAGTGAGAAAAAGATTTTTAGAAATTGACGGATATGGACTGTAAAGAGATAGAACAACTTTTAGAACGGTATTGGAAATGTGAAACATCGCTAGAGGAAGAAAAGGTGCTGCGTGCTTTCTTTTCCAAAGACGATATTCCTGTTCATCTGAAGCGTTACAGGGATTTGTTTCTTTATCAGTCTGAACAGCAGTTCGTGGGGTTGGATGATGATTTCGACAGAAGGGTGCTAGCTCGGGTAGAACCGGTGGTGGTAAAGGCGAAACGTTTGACTTGGATGAATCGTTGCTTCCCTCTGCTGAAGGCTGCTGCTGTTGTCGTGTTGTTTCTGTCCTTGGGGAATATGGTTCAGCATTTCAATGTGGGTGCTGATGACGGAATTCTTTTGGCTGATACCATAGGCAAGCAGGTCTCGGCTCCTTCCGTAGCCATTTCGGATGAAGGCAGTGTGGAAAAAGTACTGGCTGATAGTCTGAACAAAGTGGAGCGGGAGTTGCTGCAAAAATAGACATTTTCATTTGCTTTAAACATATAATATAGTTAGTGTACTTAATTAAAACAACAATGAAAGCGAAACTGTGAAGTTTTCAATTCTCTCAATTTTATAATAAACTAACTACATAAAAAGGGCTACTGCGAGATGCAGTGGCCCTTTTGCGTTCAGTATGCTCTTTTGTTAGATTATTATAAAAAGGAGTTTTTTGTTTGTAGATATCGGTGAGTATGCTTATATTTGAATTTTAACAAATTAAAAAATAGCATATGAAGAAAATTTTATTGGTAGCTTTGGTCTGTATGACTGCATGGACTGTGACTTCCTGCCGTGAGAAAACGACCAAAGAAAAAATGCAAGATCAAGTAGAGGAAATGCAGGACAATTTGAAGGATGCCATTGACGAGGGGGCTGATGGTATGAAGAAGGCGCTGAATGAAGTAGGTGAAGGCCTTGAAAAAATGAAGGAGAAAGCCGGTAAATAAGCCGCTAAGCTTTCTGTCTTTATGTAAATGATAAACTGTCTTATGTGTAACTAATAGGAGAATGATTATGAAGAAATGGAATTTATTGTTCTTCTTTTTGCTGTTGGCTTCTACTTTGTCTGCTCAAGATGGCATTTCTCTGTTCATCGGTCGGGCGAATCGGTATGCCGCTGTAGAACTGTCTGATTTCAGAAAGCGGCTGTGTTTGGAATATCGTGTTTCGGACCGAATGCTGGATGACTGTTACCGACGCTGCGGAAGAGATTGGGGAAATGTAGGTATTGCTCTTGAGATTGCCAAGACTTCGGGCAGAAAGATGCGGGATGTTTGTGATTATTACAATCGTTATAGGCGTCATGGCTGGGGACGTGTGCTGGTGGAAATCGGCATCCGCCCGGATTCGGATGATTACCGTCCTTTCTACGATAGAGTGCGTCATCACAGTGATTGCTGGTATGACTGTTATCATTCGTATTGTGAGCGTCATGATAGGTATCATAAGCATTATAAGCATGCGAAAAACAAGCATTATAAGAAGTATCACAAAAGGCATTACTGGGACGATGATGACGATGATGACGATGACGACGATGATGATGACGATGATGATTAATGAACTTCTGTTGACTGTCCTGGCTCTTTTTCTTTTCGTGTAAATTTTAATAACTGGCGAGATGATGCAATGGAAGGATAAAGAGTTGGGACTTTTGATTGTGCGCGTGAATGTGCGTGCCAAGCGTTTGGTGTTTCGTACGAAGAATGATGGGGTGTATATTTCTGTGCCTCCGGGCACAACGGCTGCAGAGGTAAAGCAGGCGGTGGAAAAGTTGCGTCCTCGTCTGTTGGCGAATTGTCGGCAGTTGGCCCGCCCTTTTATTGATTGGGATTATCGCATTGATGCGCCTCATTTTCAATTGTCGGTGGAACGGTGGGAGGGACGCTCTTTTTATGCTCATTCGAAAGTTGGTTCTACGCAGCTTGTTTGTCCTTTGGATACGGATTTCAGTGATGAACAGCTACAGCAGTGGCTGCATGCTGTGGTGGAAGAGTCTTTGCGATGTCATGCAAAGGCGTTTCTTCCAGGCAGGCTGGAGTCTCTGTCCCGTCAGACCGGTTTGGCTTATGCGGGAGTAAAAATTAACTCCAGTAAAGGACGTTGGGGTAGCTGTTCGGCACGGAAAAGCATCAACCTTTCCTGTTATTTACTTTTGCTTCCGACACACCTGATAGACTATGTGCTTTTGCACGAACTGTGTCATACTCGTGAGATGAATCATGGCCCTCATTTTTGGGCCTTGCTGGATGGACTAACCGATGGAAAGGCACTTTCTCTTAGAGAGGAACTGAAACAATATCGTGCAGAAGTGTAGGGTTGGAATTAGCGGGCGAGCTGTTTGATGCCGTCGGCTTCTTTTACAAACTGATAGTTGCCGCCCCGTTCGCTTAGGTCGAAGGTGGACACGAGTTGTGTGCGGTTGTCTACAATCAGCAGGGCACTCTGCTCAGTAAAGCGGCCTACTTCGATGGTGTAGGGCTCTCGGGTGATTTTCTGATTGGTGATGAGGCTGTCGTTGATAAAGAGAGAAACGGAATCGCCGGCGAAGCCTTTTGCCAAACAGATGGAGTAGGTTTCCACAAAATGTCTGTCTGCCTGTCTGTCGCGTTGCAGTCGCATGCTCATATATACAAAGATAACGACTACGAATATTACGGCAAAAGCGAGAATGCCATTGCCTATCATGAATTGCTTGTTGGTGTTGAGGCGGTGTGCCATAATTATCTGTTTTTTTGAATTGCGCTGTAAAGATACGAATATAAGATTGTTAATTAGAACTTTTTTTGTTTAAAGTTTTGTTGTCGAACATATTATTTATATCTTTGCAAACGAAACGGATGAAAAGGTGGAGGGAGCATGATAGCTCCTTTTTTTGTTCTTATAAACTGAATAAATGATAGAAAAGAAAACTGTTTGTCAGATTGTAAAAGAGTGGTTGGAGGATAAAGACTACTTTTTGGTGGAGGTTACTGTAAGCCCGGATGACAAGATTGTGGTCGAAATTGATCACGCTGAAGGTGTTTGGATTGAAGACTGTGTAGAACTGAGCCGGTACATCGAATCGAAGTTGAACCGTGAAGATGAAGATTATGAACTGGAAGTGGGATCGGCCGGTATCGGACAGCCCTTTAAAGTGCTACAACAGTATTATATTCATATCGGACAAGAAGTGGAAGTACTGACGAAGGACGGACGCAAACTGACGGGTGTGCTGAAGGAAGCCGATGAAGAGAAGTTTGTGGTAACTGTGCAGAAGAAAGTGAAATTGGAAGGCGCCAAACGACCCAAATTGGTGGATGAGGATGAAACCTTCACTTATGAGCAAATAAAATATACTAAATACTTAATTAGCTTTAAATAGTTATGGCCAAAAAAGAAGAAACAATCAGCTTGATTGATACATTTTCGGAATTTAAGGAATTAAAGAATATCGATAGAACGACGATGGTCAGCGTACTTGAAGAATCGTTCCGTAGTGTAATCGCGAAAATGTTTGGCACCGATGAGAATTACGACGTTATTGTAAACCCGGATAAGGGTGACTTTGAAATATGGCGTAACCGTGAAGTTGTGGCCGACGAGGATTTGACGAATCCGAATATGCAGATTTCGCTGACTGAGGCGCAGAAAATTGATGCTTCTTACGAAGTAGGTGAAGAGGTAACGGATGAGGTAATCTTTGCGAAATTCGGACGTCGGGCTATCTTGAATCTGCGTCAGACATTGGCTTCCAAAATTCTGGAACTTGAAAAGGATAGTATTTATAATAAATATATTGATAAAGTAGGTACTATCATCAATGCGGAAGTGTATCAGATCTGGAAAAAAGAGATCTTGCTTCTTGATGATGAAGGAAACGAATTGCTGTTGCCTAAAACAGAGCAGATACCGAGCGACTTTTATCGTAAAGGGGAAACAGCCCGCGCGGTGGTAGCTCGGGTAGAAAACAAAAACAATAATCCGAAGATTATTCTGTCTCGTACATCGCCTGTGTTCTTGCAACGTCTGTTCGAAATGGAAGTACCTGAAATCAACGATGGCTTGATTACTATCAAAAAGATTGCCCGCATCCCCGGTGAACGTGCCAAGATTGCTGTGGAATCGTATGATGACAGAATTGACCCTGTAGGTGCTTGTGTAGGTGTAAAGGGAAGTCGTATTCATGGCATCGTTCGCGAACTTCGCAATGAGAATATAGATGTGATCAACTATACTTCGAATATCTCATTGTTTATCCAGCGTGCTTTAAGTCCGGCAAAGGTTTCTTCTATTCGTTTGAATGAGGAGGAGAAGAAGGCTGAAGTGTTCCTCAAACCGGAAGAGGTTTCGTTGGCTATTGGTAAAGGCGGTTTGAATATCAAATTGGCCAGTATGTTGACTGAGTACACTATCGACGTTTTCCGTGAATTGGATGACAATGTGGATAATGAGGATATTTATCTCGATGAGTTCAGAGATGAAATTGACGGATGGGTGATCGATTCGATTAAATCTATTGGCATTGATACGGCGAAGGCTGTGTTGAATGCACCTCGTGAAATGCTGATTGAAAAAACGGACTTGGAAGAAGAGACTGTGGACGAGGTAATACGTATTTTGAAATCGGAGTTTGAAGAAGAACCGGAAGGCATGCCGGAATCTACAGAAGAGTAATTAGTTACTGCTTTTTGTTTTTTTCTTCGCTCCATTTATTCATTAAATTAATTATATGACGATAAGGTTAAATAAAGTTACAAGAGATTTGAATGTGGGAATTGCAACGGTCGTTGAGTTCCTGCAAAAGAAAGGGTATACTGTACAGGCGAATCCTAATACAAAAATTAGTGAGGAGCTTTACGCTATGCTCGTGAAGGAGTTTAGTACAGATAAGAACCTTAGACTTGAATCGGAGCGTTTCATTCAGGAACGTCAGAATAAGGATCGCAACAAGACGTCGGTGTCTATCGAGGGTTTTGATAACTCGGAGGATGAACCGAAATCAGAGGATGTGATTAAAACAGTTGTGCCTGAGGATGTCCGTCCGAAGTTTAAACCTGTCGGGAAAATTGACTTGGATAATTTGAATGGTCGAAAAACGGATAAAGTAGGGAAGGAACCGGTTTCAGTTAAAAAGGGACCTGTTGCTGAACGACCTGTTGAGAAACCTGAAGTGAAGAAAGAACCCGAAGTGGCGGCTGAAGTGGTAAAACCTGCTGTACAGCCCGAGCAAGTAACGAAACAAACGGAAGAAGTAAAACAGCCGGAGGTAAAACCGGAAGTTGTAAAACAACCGGGAAATACAGGGCAAACTGTATCGGTAGAAGTGAAAAAAACAGTAGAAAATGTGAATGAAGAACAGCCGAAGGCAGATTTGCAACCTGTGAAGGCGGTGGAACATAATAGAGTGGAACAAAATATAAAAACGGTGTCGGCTCAAGGTGCACAAGAAGCATCCGCCGAAAAAGAAATGGCTAAAGACGATGGTGTATTTAAAATTCGTCAGCCGGAATTAGGTGCTAAGATTAATGTGATTGGTCAGATTGATCTGGCTGCATTGAATCAGTCTACTCGTCCGAAGAAGAAGTCGAAGGAGGAGAAACGTCGGGAACGTGAGGAAAAGGAAAAGGTTCGCCAGGAGCAGAAGAAAATGATGAAGGAAGCTATCATCAAAGAGATTCGCAGGGAGGATTCCAAGTTGCAAAAAGGCAGTGCCAAAGAGAATGGGGAAACTTCCGGCAAGAAAAAACGCAATCGCATCAATAAGGAAAAGGTGGATGTGAATAATGTTGCGTCAGGTTTCGGTGCTTCACGTTCGGGTGCGCAAGGAAAAGGATCTGCAGGCCAGGCTACTGGAAACAACCGCAAGAATAAAGACCGCTTTAAGAAGTCGGTCGTAAAGCAGGAGGTTAGTGAGGAAGATGTAGCTAAGCAAGTAAAGGAAACGTTGGCGCGTTTGACCAGTAAGGGTAAAAATAAAGCTTCAAAATATCGTAAAGAAAAACGTGAACAGGCTTCCAACCGGATGCAGGAGTTGGAAGACATGGAAATGGCAGAAAGTAAAATCTTGAAGCTGACTGAGTTCGTGACAGCGAATGAATTGGCTACGATGATGGATGTTTCTGTCAATCAGGTCATCGCCACTTGTATGAGTATCGGAATCATGGTGTCTATCAACCAGCGTCTGGATGCGGAAACCATTAATTTGGTGGCCGAAGAGTTTGGTTTCAAAACTGAATATGTGAGTGCGGAAGTGGCGCAGGCTATCGTTGAGGAAGAAGATGATCCGGAAGATTTGCAGCCGCGTGCACCGATTGTGACGGTGATGGGGCACGTAGACCACGGTAAGACTTCGTTGCTCGACTATATTCGCAAGGCAAATGTAATTGCCGGTGAAGCAGGTGGTATTACACAGCACATTGGTGCATATAATGTGAAGCTGGAGGATGGACGTCGCATTACATTCTTGGATACTCCGGGGCATGAGGCGTTTACAGCGATGCGTGCCCGTGGTGCCAAGGTGACGGATATTGCAATTATCATTGTGGCTGCGGACGACAGTGTGATGCCGCAGACAAAGGAAGCTATCAACCATGCTATGGCTGCTGGTGTGCCCATCGTGTTTGCTATTAATAAGGTAGATAAACCGACTGCGAACCCGGATAAGATTAAGGAAGAATTGGCTACGCTGAATTTCCTGGTAGAAGAATGGGGCGGTAAGTATCAGTCGCAAGATATTTCAGCCAAGAAGGGTATCGGTGTGGGAGAACTGTTGGAAAAAGTGTTGCTGGAAGCGGAAATGCTGGAATTGAAGGCTAATCCGAACCGCAATGCTACGGGTTCTATCATCGAGTCTTCTTTGGATAAGGGCCGAGGCTATGTGGCTACGGTATTGGTGTCCAATGGTACGTTGAAGGTGGGTGATATCGTGCTGGCCGGTACCAGTTACGGACGTGTGAAAGCGATGTTCAATGAACGTAACCAGCGCATCAAACAGGCCGGACCATCTGAACCTGCGCTGATTTTAGGACTGAACGGGGCTCCGGCTGCCGGTGATACGTTCCATGTGGTGGAAACTGATCAGGAAGCGCGTGAAATTACGAACAAACGTGAACAACTGGCTCGTGAGCAGGGATTGCGTACACAGAAGATTCTTACTTTGGATGAATTGGGCCGCCGTATTGCTTTGGGTAACTTCCAGGAATTGAATATTATTGTGAAGGGTGATGTCGACGGATCTGTTGAAGCGTTGAGTGACTCGTTGATTAAGTTGTCTACTGAGCAGATTCAGGTGAATGTGATTCATAAGGGGGTAGGTGCTATCTCTGAATCGGATGTGTCGCTGGCTGCTGCTTCAGATGCTATCATCGTCGGATTTCAGGTACGTCCTTCGGGTGCTGCTGCTAAGATGGCTGAGCAGGATGGTGTGGACATCCGCAAATATTCTGTTATTTACGATGCTATCGAAGAAGTGAAGTCGGCTATGGAAGGTATGTTGGCGCCTGAATTGAAAGAACAGGTAACGGCTACCATTGAGGTACGCGAAGTATTTAACATCACGAAGGTGGGTATCGTAGCGGGTGCTATGGTGAAGACCGGAAAGGTGAAACGCACCGACAAGGCGCGTCTGATTCGCGATGGTATTGTAATCTTTACCGGAAGTATCAACGCATTGAAACGCTTCAAAGATGATGTGAAGGAGGTTGGTACGAACTTTGAATGTGGTATCAGTCTGGTGAACTGCAACGATATGAAAGTGGGTGATATCATTGAAACATATGAAGAAATTGAAGTGAAGCAGACGCTTTAATGAAGTAAGTAAATTCTTGGCTGATGACGCGAACGGATGCTGGTGAAGATCCGGACAAGCAAGCCGAAGGGATAAAATATAAGAAGAGGTGGTAATGTGGTACTTATTTGTAGGACACCACCTTACCTCCTCTTTTTTATGATAAATAAATACATAAACGTGGCAACGGTTGATATAATAATTCTTGTTGCAGTAGGCATCGGGGCGATAATCGGTTTTATCAAAGGATTTATTCGTCAGTTGGCTTCTATCTTAGGGTTGGTAGCTGGCTTGCTGGCTGCGAAGGCATTGTACACGTCTTTGGCGCTTAAACTTTGTCCGGCGATTACAGATTCGATGACCATTGCGCAAGTTTTGGCTTTTATCATGATATGGATTGCTGTTCCGGTGATTTTTGTGTTTGTGGCTTCACTCTTGACAAAGGCGATGCAGGCTATCTCGTTGAACTGGCTGAACCGTTGGTTGGGAAGTGGATTGGGAGCACTGAAACTCATGTTGCTGACGAGTGTGGTGATTGCCTTGATTGAAATCATTGATACAGATAATAAATTGATTAGTGCAACAAATAAGAAACAGTCTTTGTTATATTATCCTATGGAGGAACTGGCGGGTATATTTGTGCCTGTGGCCAAAAATATGACACAACAATATATATTTAAATAAGAAAGATGCAACAAGTAGAACCCAATAAATATGTAAAGGAACTGACGCAGGAAAAGTATAAATATGGCTTTACTACGGAAGTGCATACAGACATCATTGAGCGTGGACTCAATGAGGATGTGATTCGATTGATTTCATCGAAGAAAAATGAACCGGAGTGGTTGCTGGAATTTCGTCTGAAGGCGTATCGGTATTGGCTGACGCTTGAAATGCCGACTTGGGCACATTTGCGTATTCCGGAATTTGATTATCAGGCTATCTCTTATTATGCCGATCCTACGCAAAAGAAGGAAGGTCCGAAGAGTTTGGATGAAGTGGATCCAGAGTTGATTAAGACGTTCAATAAACTGGGTATTCCTTTGGAGGAGCAGATGGCTTTGAGCGGGATGGCTGTGGATGCCGTGATGGACTCGGTTTCGGTGAAGACTACGTTTAAGGAAACGCTGATGGAGAAGGGGATTATTTTTTGTTCCTTCAATGAGGCTGTGCGTGAACATCCGGATTTGGTGAAGAAGTATTTAGGTTCGGTGGTGAGTTACCGTGACAATTTCTTTGCTGCATTGAATTCGGCTGTTTTTTCTGACGGCTCTTTTGTGTATATTCCGAAAGGAGTGCGATGCCCGATGGAACTGTCTACTTATTTCCGTATCAATGCGCGTAACACAGGACAGTTTGAGCGCACGTTGATTGTGGCTGATGATGATTCTTATGTTTCGTATTTGGAAGGCTGTACTGCTCCGATGCGTGACGAGAACCAATTGCATGCGGCTATTGTGGAAATTGTGGTGCACGACCGCGCTGAGGTGAAATACAGTACGGTACAGAACTGGTATCCGGGAGACGCTGAAGGCAAGGGAGGAGTCTACAATCTTGTGACCAAACGAGGCACGTGTAAGGGAGTAGACAGTAAACTGTCGTGGACACAGGTGGAAACCGGTTCGGCTATTACCTGGAAATATCCTTCTTGTATTTTGGCAGGTGATAATTCAACTGCTGAGTTTTATTCGGTGGCGGTGACTAACAATTATCAGCAGGCTGATACCGGAACGAAGATGATTCATATCGGTAAGAATACACATAGTACGATTGTGAGCAAGGGTATCTCGGCCGGACATAGCGAAAACTCATACCGTGGGTTGGTGAAGGTGTCGGAAAAAGCCGAGAATGCACGTAACTACAGCCAATGTGATTCTTTGTTGCTGGGAGATAAGTGTGGAGCTCATACTTTCCCTTATATGGATATTCATAATGAAACAGCAGTCGTGGAACATGAGGCTACTACAAGTAAAATTAGCGAGGACCAGATATTTTATTGTAATCAGCGGGGAATTTCAACTGAAGATGCCGTGGGGCTGATTGTGAACGGTTATGCAAAAGAGGTATTGAATAAACTTCCGATGGAGTTTGCAGTAGAAGCACAGAAGTTGCTTTCTATTTCCTTGGAAGGAAGTGTAGGATAAAAAATAAAAGGAATTATGTTAGAGATAAAAGACCTGCATGCCAGCATTAATGGCAAAGAGATATTGAAAGGTATCAACCTGACGGTGAAACCGGGTGAGGTGCATGCCATCATGGGACCAAACGGTTCGGGTAAGAGTACATTGTCGGCTGTTCTGGTGGGACATCCGGCCTACGAGGTGACGAAAGGGGAAGTGTCTTTTTATGGTAAAAACTTGCTGGAACTGACTCCTGAAAACCGTAGTCATGAGGGACTTTTCTTAAGTTTTCAGTATCCGGTGGAAATTCCGGGTGTGAGCATGGTTAACTTTATGCGTGCAGCCGTGAATGAACAGCGCAAATATAAAGGCTTACCTGCTCTTACGGCAAGTGAATTTTTGAAATTGATGCGAGAAAAACGGGCGGTCGTAGAGTTGGACAATAAGTTGGCCAACCGTTCAGTGAATGAAGGTTTCTCTGGTGGTGAAAAGAAACGGAATGAGATATTCCAGATGGCTATGTTGGAGCCTCGTTTGAGTATCTTGGATGAAACGGATTCCGGATTGGATATTGATGCGCTTCGTATCGTAGCCGAAGGGGTGAACAAACTGAAAACTCCGGAAACAAGTACGATTGTCATTACTCACTACCAGCGTTTGCTTGATTATATCAAACCGGATATTGTGCATGTGCTTTATAAAGGACGCATCGTGAAAACGGCCGGACCAGAACTGGCTTTGGAGCTGGAAGAGAAGGGATATGATTGGATTAAGAAAGAATTGGGAGAATAATGATGAATGCCGAACAACAATATATAGAACTCTTCAGTCAGACGGAGGCTCTGATATGCAAACATAGCGCTGAGGTGCTGAATGCTCCCCGGGCGGTTGCTTTTGCCGATTTTGAGCGACTGGGTTTTCCTACCCGGAGGATGGAGAAATATAAATATACGGATGTAAGCAACTTCTTTGAACCGGATTTTGGATTGAATTTGAATCGTTTGCCTATTCCGGTGAATCCGTATGAAGTGTTTAAGTGTGATGTACCGAATATGAGTACGTCGCTTTACTTTGTGGTCAATGATGCTTTTTACAGTCGGGCGCTTCCTTCTTGTCAATTGCCGGATGGGGTGATTTTTGGCAGTCTGAAAGAGGTAGCAGAACAACATCCTGACTTGGTGAAGAAGTATTACGGGAAATTGGCGGATACTTCGAACGATGGTTTGACTGCGTTTAATACGGCTTTTGCACAGGACGGTGTACTCTTTTATGTTCCTAAGAATGTGGTGGTGGATAAGCCGGTTCAACTGGTGAATATCTTGCGGGCGGATGTCAACTTTATGGTGAACCGTCGTGTGTTGGTGATTCTAGAGGAAGGGGCTCAGGCCCGTTTGCTGGTGTGTGATCACGCCATGGATAGTGTCAACTTTCTTTCTACTCAGGTGGTGGAGGTGTTTGTGGGCGAGAATGCGGTATTCGATTTGTATGAATTGGAAGAGACGCATACCAGTACGGTACGCTTCAGTAACTTGTATGTGAAGCAGGAGGCCAACAGTAATGTGCTTCTGAATGGCATGACGTTGCATAACGGTACGACACGCAACACGACAGAGGTGCTGCTGGCAGGTGAAGGTGCTGAAATCAATCTTTGTGGCATGGCGATTGCGGACAAAAACCAGCATGTGGATAATCATACAAGTATTGATCATGCTGTGCCGCGCTGCACGAGCAATGAACTGTTTAAGTATGTGCTGGACGATCAGGCTGTGGGGGCTTTTGCCGGTTTGGTATTGGTGCGTCCGGGCGCACAGCACACTACTTCCCAGCAGACGAACCGTAACCTTTGTGCTACTCGTGAAGCTCGCATGTATACACAGCCGCAACTGGAAATCTATGCGGATGATGTGAAATGTTCGCACGGGGCTACTGTGGGACAGCTGGACGAAAAAGCGTTATTCTATATGCGCTCGCGTGGAATCGCTGAGAAAGAGGCCCGTTTGCTGTTGATGTTTGCTTTTGTCAATGAGGTGGTAGACACCATCCGGATGGATGCGTTGAAAGACCGTTTGCATCTGTTGGTTGAGAAGCGTTTCCGCGGACAACTGAACAGATGCCAGGGGTGTGCAATCTGTAAATGATACGAAAATGGATATTCAAAAGATACGGGAAGATTTTCCGATATTGAGTCGCTCGGTTTATGGTAAGCCTTTGGTTTATTTAGATAATGGAGCTACAACTCAAAAACCTCGCTTGGTGGTCGATTCGTTGGTGGATGAATATTATTCAGTTAATGCGAATGTGCATCGTGGTGTGCATTATCTTTCTCAACAGGCTACTGAGTTGCATGAAGCTTCTCGTGAGACGGTGCGCCGTTTTATTAATGCGCGTAGTACGAATGAGGTGGTGTTCACAAGAGGAACGACAGAAAGTATCAATCTGCTGGCTTCCAGCTTCGGAGCTGAATGTATGGAGGCTGGTGATGAGGTGATTCTTTCGGTGATGGAGCATCATAGCAACATTGTTCCCTGGCAATTACTGGCAGCTCGTAAAGGAATTGTGATTAAAGTTATTCCGATGAATGACAACGGGGAGTTGTTGCTGGATGAATATGAGAAACTGTTTTCTGAACGGACGAAGATAGTTAGCGTAGTGCAGGTGTCTAATGTGTTGGGTACAGTCAATCCGGTGAAAGAGATGATTGCTACGGCACATGCGCATGGTGTTCCTTGTTTGGTGGATGGGGCTCAGTCGATTCCTCACATGAAAGTGGATGTGCAGGATTTGGATGCCGATTTCCTGGTTTTCTCGGCTCATAAGATATACGGTCCTACAGGTGTAGGAGTGTTGTATGGGAAAGAGGAATGGTTGGAACGTCTTCCTCCTTATCAAGGGGGTGGGGAGATGATACAACATGTTTCTTTCGAAAAAACAACATTCAATGAACTTCCTTTTAAATTTGAGGCTGGAACGCCCGACTATATCGGTACCACGGGGCTGGCAAAGGCACTTGATTATGTGAATGCTATCGGTCTGGATAAGATTGTTCGTCATGAACATGAACTGACAACGTATGCTTTGCAGCGCTTGAAAGAGATTCCGGATATGCGTATCTTTGGCGAGGCTTCGGACAGAGGATCAGTTATTTCTTTTCTCGTAGGTAATATTCATCATTTTGATTTGGGCACTTTGCTCGATCGTTTGGGAATAGCCGTTCGCACCGGGCATCATTGTGCGCAGCCGTTGATGCAGCGTTTGGGAATAGAAGGTACGGTTCGTGTTTCGTTTGCTTTGTATAATACGAAAGAAGAAGTGGACGCACTCGTGGCGGGTATCGACCGTGTAAGGAAGATGTTCTAGTATTTTTTTGCTGTACTCGTAGCGTTTGCAGAAAAATAGAAGGTGAATTTAAATGTTCTTTTTCATAAAAGTACCCCTTTCGCAGTTGCCTGTGGTAGGGGTACTTTTATGTTGCTCTTGTTACATGTCTCTTTTTTTAACCAGTATTGTCGGTTGCTCTTTCTTTGGGTCGATAGGGTTTTGAGTTTAAAGAAATTAGTTGGTTGGTAGCCAGTGTGCTTATGTTGTGTTAATTGTCACTTTTTGTTTGCTTTTTACGTTCGTTTCCTCTATTTTTATCCTTGTAAATCTTTAAATTCGACTTCTATGGACAACATTCTTTTTTGGCTGGTTCCAGCCGCTTCCGTGTTGGCCCTCTGTTTTGCTTATTATTTTCATAAGCAGATGATGAAAGAGAGCGAAGGTACACCGCAAATGATGAAAATCGCTGCGGCTGTGCGTAAAGGGGCCATGTCTTATTTGAAACAGCAGTATAAGATTGTGGGCTATGTGTTCTTGGGACTTGTGGTATTGTTTTCCATTATGGCGTATGGATTTCAGGTACAGAATGAATGGGTACCGGTGGCGTTTCTTACCGGGGGCTTCTTTTCGGGTCTCTCTGGTTTCTTGGGGATGAAGACGGCTACGTATGCATCGGCTCGTACGGCTAATGCGGCCCGTCATTCATTGAATGCCGGTCTGCGGATTGCTTTCCGGAGTGGAGCGGTGATGGGACTGGTGGTCGTCGGTTTGGGATTGCTGGATATCTCTTTTTGGTATCTTCTGCTGAATGCCGTGATTCCGGCGGATGTGCTTACACCTACGCATAAGTTGTGTATGATTACGACAACAATGCTTACTTTCGGTATGGGGGCTTCTACGCAGGCTCTTTTTGCCCGTGTAGGAGGAGGAATTTATACCAAGGCTGCTGACGTAGGTGCTGATTTGGTAGGAAAGGTTGAGGCGGGTATTCCGGAGGATGACCCGCGTAATCCGGCTACAATCGCTGACAATGTGGGTGATAATGTGGGGGATGTGGCTGGCATGGGTGCTGACTTGTATGAGTCTTATTGTGGTTCGATTCTGGCTACTGCTGCTTTGGGAGCGGCTGCGTTTATTCATTCGGCAGATACAGATATGCAGTTTAAAGCGGTTATTGCTCCAATGCTGATTGCTGCTGTGGGAATTATTCTGTCAATTATCGGTATTTTTGCTGTCCGTACCAAAGAGAATGCCTCGATGAAAGATTTGCTTGCTTCTCTGGCTTTTGGAACCAACTTGAGTTCGGTATTGATTGTCCTTGCTACCTTTTTTATATTATGGCTGTTGCAATTGGATAATTGGCTGTTGATATCTTGTGCTGTAGTTGTGGGGTTGTTGGTAGGTTTTGTGATTGGGCGTTCTACTGAATATTATACTTCTCAGTCTTATAAGCCTACGCGTAAGTTGAGTGAAAGTGGAAAAACGGGACCGGCTACAGTCATTATTTCGGGTATTGGTTTGGGAATGCTGTCTACTGCTATTCCTGTGATAGCCGTGGTGGTGGGCATCATTGCTTCTTATCTTTTGGCTTCGGCTGGTGATATGTCGAATGTGTCGATGGGATTGTATGGCATCGGCATTGCAGCAGTGGGGATGCTTTCTACTTTAGGCATTACATTGGCTACAGATGCTTATGGCCCTATTGCAGATAATGCTGGCGGTAATGCAGAAATGTCTGGTTTGGGCGCCGAGGTCCGTAGGCGTACAGATGCGTTGGATTCTTTGGGTAATACGACTGCGGCTACAGGAAAGGGATTTGCCATCGGATCGGCTGCATTGACAGGCTTGGCTTTACTGGCTTCATATGTGGAGGAAATCCGTATTGGGTTGACTCGGTTGGAAGTACAGACTTTGCATCTGCCTACCGGAGGTGAGGTTAGTGTGGAACAGGCGACTTTTGCTGATTTTATGAATTATTATGAGGTAAATCTGATGAATCCGAGAGTGCTTTCGGGTATGTTTATCGGTTCGATGATGGCTTTTCTGTTTTGTGGGCTGACGATGAATGCAGTAGGGCGTGCTGCCGGACATATGGTAGATGAGGTGCGGCGTCAATTTCGTGAGATTAAAGGTATTCTGACTGGGGAAGCTGAACCTGATTATGAACGTTGTGTGGCTATTTCTACCAAAGGAGCACAGCGTGAAATGGTGGTGCCTTCGCTGATTGCTATCATTGCTCCGGTGCTCACAGGACTTGTGTTTGGTGTGCCTGGAGTGTTGGGACTTTTGATTGGCGGCCTGAGCAGCGGTTTTGTATTGGCTATTTTTATGGCCAATGCCGGTGGGGCTTGGGATAATGCTAAAAAATACGTGGAGGAAGGAAATTTTGGAGGTAAAGGCAGTGAAGTGCATAAAGCTACGGTGGTAGGTGATACGGTGGGTGATCCGTTTAAGGATACGTCTGGTCCTAGCTTGAATATCTTGATTAAGCTGATGAGTATGGTGGCTATTGTGATGGCTGGACTGACCGTAGCTTGGAGTTTATTTGGATAGAAGCTTGTAGGATAAGGAGACTGAATTTCGGGTCTCCTTTTTTATTTTTACCTTTGCAGAAAAAACGGACGATGCTATTACCTTATTTAAATGAACATTTAATTGAGGCCGGATGTGATGAGGCCGGCCGTGGTTGTTTGGCAGGAGCTGTTTATGCTGCTGCCGTTATTTTGCCTCGCGATTTTAAGAATGAGTTGCTCAATGATTCCAAGCAGCTTTCGGAAAAGCAACGCTATGCTTTGCGTGAAGTGATTGAACGGGAAGCTGTCGCTTGGGCTGTGGGAGTGGTGTCTCCTCAAGAAATAGATAAGATTAATATCTTGAGGGCTTCTTTTTTGGCTATGCACCGGGCGGTGGACCAGTTGGCGGTTCGGCCGGAACATCTGTTGATCGACGGCAATCGTTTTAATGCCTATCCGGATATACCTCATACCACTGTAGTAAAAGGGGATGGTAAGTATCTTTCTATAGCGGCTGCTTCTATTTTAGCTAAAACATATCGGGATGATTATATGAACCGTTTGCATGAGGAATTCCCTTATTATGATTGGAACCGTAATAAAGGGTATCCTACTCGTAAACATCGGGCTGCTATTGCAAAATATGGTAGTACGCCTTATCATCGTGTTACATTC